>Ga0302319_10015256_pt1 | contig 14249 bp, 11 predicted proteins | sample Bog_T0_2_FD_203319 | JGI IMG/M metagenome (GOLD analysis project Ga0302319, IMG submission 203319) | Peat permafrost microbial communities from Stordalen Mire near Abisko, Sweden - Bog_T0_2 | ecosystem: Environmental > Terrestrial > Soil > Wetlands > Peat | place: Sweden: Abisko, Stordalen Mire... | reverse complement strand
TCTCAGACTTCGCCTTCAACAAATCCGGCGACTGGCTCGCCTGGGCGGTTGATGCCCAGGACAAACTTGGGAATGGCGTTCAACTCAGAAACATGCTCAACGGTGCCGTCATAGTGCTCGATTCCGGCAAGGCCACTTACAAACAGTTGAACTGGACCGAGAAGGGCGATGGCCTGGCCGTCCTGCGTGGAACCGACGACAAACATTTTGAGGATAAGCTGTATTCGCTGCTCGCCTTCAAGAATTTCAACGCCAGCGGCGCACCCGAAAAGCTTGCCTTTGACCCACTCAAAGAGTCTGCGTTCCCCGGCAAGATGAGCATCAGCCCCGAGCGCCGTCCCATGTGGATGGCTGATCTCTCTGAAGTCACCTTCGGCATCCACGAACTGAAAACCAAAGAGAGCAAGGACACCGACGGCGGCAAAGAAGGAAAGAAGCCAAGCGAGGATACCGAAGACCGGCCCGACCTCGTCATCTGGAATTGGAAAGAACCCCGTCTGCAATCCATGCAGCAGATACAAGAAAACCGTGACAAGAACTTCAGCTATCTTTGCTCGTGGCAACCGGAGGCCAAAAAGTTCCTGCGCTTGTCAGATGAAAATGTGCGCGAGATGTTGATCGCTCCCGAAGCAAAGTTCGGCATTGGCACCGATGTGCGCGAATACGAACTTGAGGCCAACTTGGACGGCAAACGATTTCAAGATGTCTATCGCGTAGATCCAAGAACCGGCGAACGCAAGTTACTCCTGACCAAGGCTCGCTGGATTTATGCAACTTCCCCCGACGGCACTCACTTGCTGCACTATGCTGATGGCGCGTTCTTGAGCTCTAACCTTGCAACCGGCGAAACCTACAACCTCACCAAGGATGCGCCGACGTCATTTGTCAATACCGAGGACGATCACAACGTGGTGAAACCTCCCACCCGCCCCGTGGGCTGGTCAAAAGACAGCCGATTCGTCTTACTCTCCGACAATTGGGATATTTGGAAGATTCCGGCCGATGGTGGACAGGCAGTCAATTTGACGGCCAATGGCAAGAAAGACAAGATCCGCTACGAAACAATTTGGCGACTCGATCCCGACGAGAAAGGTTTTGATTTATCCAAGCCGCTTTATGTGCGCGCCTATGGCGAGTGGACTAAGAAGGGCGGCATTGGTCTCATTCATCCCGCTACTGCCGGCGTCCAAATGCTGCACTGGGACGATGCGGTGTATGCCAATCTCTTGAAAGCCAAACACGCCGATGTGTTTCTGTATAGCCGCGAAACCACGCAGGAGGCCGCCGATTATTTCCGAGCAGATGCAGATCTATCAAACGGCAAGAAGATCACAGACGCCGTGCAGCGGCAGAAAGAGTTCTTATGGACAAAAGGCTCAAAGCTGATTGATTACGTGGGGCCCAAAGGCGACAAACTGCAAGGCGTTCTATACTTACCGGCTCATTACGAAGCCGGCAAGAAGTATCCAACGATCGTTTATATGTACGAAAAATTGTCGCAAAATGCCAACACTTATCCAGTACCTGGGATCAATGGCTTTAGCGTCGGTTATTACACTAGCAACGGCTATGCGGTGCTGACGCCCGACATCAGCTACAAAGTGAACGATCCCGGGATCACGTCAATAGCCTGCATTTTAGCGGCATTGAAAGCAGCCGAAGAAACTGGGGTCATTGACGCCAGCCATGTCGGCTTGCACGGACACTCCTGGGGAGGTTATCAAACTGCCTTTGGCATCACGCAAACGAAAGTGTTTCGCGCGGCCATCGCAGGCGCTCCACTTACCGACATGATTAGCATGTACAGCTCCATCTATTGGAATACCGGTAGCGCAAATCAGCCGATCTTCGAAGCGAGTCAAGGCCGCTTCACGGGCGGCTACTGGGACCAGACCGAAGCCTACATTCGCAATTCACCTGTGTACCATGCTTCGCAAGTCCAGACGCCGCTGTTGATTTTGCATAACGACAAAGACGGAGCGGTTGATCATACCCAGGGCATTGAATACTTCAACACGCTGCGGCGCTTGGGTAAGCCGGTGGTGATGCTCGAATACAAAGGCGAAAATCACGGCCTCTTCAAGATCGAAAATATGAAGGACTACACCATGCGGATGAAGGAGTTCTTCGATTATTATTTGATGGATAAACCCGCGCCCAAGTGGTGGACCGACGGCGTTCCGCGCCTCAACATTAACGATGAACTAAAGGCGCGCGCGAAAGCTTTGAAAGAGGAGTCTGGCGGTCCCGCCGTCGCTGAACATCCTGACACTGAAGCCAAAACGGAGACGAATCAGTTCTAATGGCGGACAAAAAACTGTAGCTTGTCGATGCTCGGGTCCACGGCGACGTCAAAGAACCCGACCATCATCTCCGCCCAGGTCTGTTCGCCCCATTGAACAGTGGCCGTCGGATCGGGGTTGTGCGGGTTGTTCTTGGAGTTGTCAAACGTCGCTACCGCCTGTAAGACCGTCCCGGCCTTCAACGGAATCGGCGTCGCCAACCGGTAACTCAGTTGCCAGAAGAAGTTATAGTTAGGGATCCGCAGCAGTGTTCGCACCCTTCCATGCGGCTGCACAATGTTGTACTCGAACGTTTTGCCCCGCAGATGCATGTGCGGGAAGAAGCTTAACAACAGCGCGTCGTTGGGGATAGAGCCATGCACCTCTACCCGGTAGTCATCTTCGCCGGCCGGAATCGTGAAGGTGTCATTCGTCAGTTGTACGGTGATCACCCTCTTCTCCGGCTTGACAGGAGAGAAGACTAAGCCGATACTGGTCTGGTCCTCTGTCGCATGCCCGTTGGTCGTATAGTGCATCTGAAGAACAATGTCAGAGCCGGCGGGAATGAGTTTGGCGTAACCTTCCGGCCATTGATCTGGCAAACTGCCCGGCGCATAGACAAGCAAAATATCCGCAATCGTGAACTTTTCATCGCGCGGATCATTGTCCCTCAACCAGTTCGAATCGGGAGGACGTACATAAGCCACCGCGTGATGGACCACCGCCCGATTGCTAGGTCGGATCTCCGACATCCTCACCCAGCGGTCTTCTTTGAAGTGTGTCGGAATGATGAAGTATTGATAAGCAATATCTCCCGAAGCCTGAATCGCTCGCGGCTTAGGCATCGTGAAGACTACATCAGGCTTCTGGATGTTCCAGCCCTCTGCATAGCTCATGGGAGGTGGAGCGCTCTTCGGATCTCCCGCCGGTGCCTTCGCATCAGCCCAAGCGGCGAGAGTCGCGATATCCTGCGCACTTAGTGATCTGTCATTGGAGAAATGCCCGCAGCACGGGTCCGCAAACCACGGCGGCATTTTGCGCAGCGAGGTCTGTTCCTTGATCGCCGCCGCAAACGGCCGCGTGTGCGCGTAAGTATCGAAGGCCATCGGCGCAATCTCGCCGCGCCGGTGACAAGTCTGACAGTGGGTCTGCAGTATCGGCAAGACATCCCGATAGAACGTGGGAGTCTGCGCGACAGCGTTAAGAGCGATCAGCCAAACTAGGCCAGTGAGCCGCACGTTTCTCCCGAAAGGCTCCCGTGCCTTCCATATAATCTGCGCTAGCGGCAAGTTCCGCACGCAGCCGCGCCGCGAGTTCACCCGCCTCAGTAGCCGATTTTCCCTCTGCTTCGCGCACGTACCGCAGTCCGGCCGCAATCGCCGAAGGGCTCGACTGAGCAAGCTGTTCCGCCACCGTCGTCGCAGCGGTCTCAACGTCTGCATCAACCCGATGCACCAATCCCCAAGCCAGGGCTTGCTCCGCTTGAAACGTTGCACCGGTCAAGCTCAATTCCAACGTCCGTCGTTTGCCCAACGCCGCTTCTACCGCGCGATAAACTACAAACGGCCAGAACCCGATGCGCACTTCCGGTAAGCCAAACACCGCGTTCGGAGACGCCAGCACCACATGTCCTTGCGCTACTAAGCCGAGTCCTCCCGCCAGTGCCGCGCCGTTCACACCAATCACAATCGGCTTCTCCGCTCGCGCGCCTAGCGTAAACAGTTCCTCATGAACCTTCAGCAGCTCATCCGCTGGAGCGGCTTCGCTCAAGTCCATACCTGAACAAAAAGCACTGCCGTTCGCAGTAATCAACACACAACCCTCAGCCGATTGCACCGCCGCCACAATGTCTTTGCACATCTGCATCGTCAAGGCATTGCGCTTGGCCGGCCGGTTCAAGGTAACTTGCCGCACTCGGCCGGAGTCTTGTACTACAACATCCATTACAGCTGCGTCCCAAATTCAATCAATTGAATCGGCACATGCTCCGTATGCGCCTTAAAACAAGCTGCGTCAAAAGCCAGACTCAGCACCGCTCGTGTATCGGCTGGATCTATGAGCGCATCGCAGTGCCCGCGCGCTGCCGCATATTTAGAATCAAGCCAGCGGTCATAATCGGCGCGCGTCTGTTCTATCCGCTCCAGCAGTTCGGGCGGTACGGCTTGTCCAGCAGCCTTATATTTTTCGAGTTCGGGGCCAAAAACCGCCTGTACCGCCGAATCTCCTTCCATTACGCCGATCCGCGCCGTCGGCCAACTGAAGGTGAAATTCGGATCGAACCCTTGCCCCGCCATCGCGTAATACCCTGCCCCGCTCGCGTGATTAACGGTCAAGACAATCTTTGGAACAGTGGCACACGCCATACTCTCCACCATCTCCGCGCCTGCGCGAATAATGCCCGCCGTCTCCGCTTCTACGCCAACCATGAAACCCGACACATCTTGCACATACAAAATGGGCAAGTTATGCCGCTGCGCGTTCTCCACAAAGTAAGCCACTTTGCGCGCCGATTCCGTGTAGACGATCCCGCCAATCCTAGGCCCCGTCTTCGTCTTCAGAAAACCACGCCGGTTGGCAATCACCGCAATATGCCGACCGCTAAGCTTTCCCGCTGCACACAGAAACTCTGGAGCGTAATCGGCTTGAAATTCGACTCGCTCACCCGCATCCAAAATGCGATCAAGCACGTCTTCCATTTTGTAAGGCAAGCGGTGGTCGGGTGGCAGCACGTCGTAGAGCCCCGCCGGATCCACTTTCGGAGCGTGAGCCGTGCCGCTCGCGGTAACTTCGGGCATCTGTCGAAACTGCTGGCGAATCATCTGCAAGCAAGCCGCATCATCCGCGGCCTTGTAATGCGCCACGCCGCTGATAGCCGTATGCATCGCCGCCCCGCCCAGCGTCTCGCTGTCAGTCACTTGGCCCACGGCGCCCTTTACTAAGTTGGGTCCGCCCAATCCCATGAAGCTGACTTTTTCCACCATGATGATGATGTCGCTCAACGCGGGCAGATAGGCCCCACCCGCAATACAAGGCCCCATCACCGCCGAAATTTGCGGAATCTTCAACCGGCGGCGCATCAAAGAGTTGTAGTAAAAGATGCGAGCCGCGCCATATTGCCCAGGGAAAATACCGTCCTGCAAAGGCAGATTGACGCCGGCCGAATCAACCAGGTAAACGATAGGCAGCGCATTGCGCATGGCGATTTCCTGCGCTCGCAGAATTTTCGTGATCGTTTCCGGCCACCACGCCCCCGCTTTGACAGTGGCGTCGTTGGCCACAATCACCGCTGGCCGCCCTTCAATTTTGGCAATGCCCGTGACTACGCCCGCTGCCGGAGCTTGACCCTCGTAACGATCGTAGGCAATGAGGAGTCCTATCTCTAGGAACAAGCTATTGGGGTCGATCAGTTGAGCGATCCGCTCGCGCGCTGTCAGTTTGCCGTCTTTGTGCTGCTTCTCAATTTTCTTTGGACCACCGCCGGCCACCAAGCGGCGTTCCAACTCATGCAGCTCACTAACAAGCTGGCGCAAATCGCGGGAAGAACCTGACATAGAAGAAGCGAAACAATTGATAGTCTAACAGTCATGATCGGCATAGACCAAAAAGCGCTCAGAGTCACCTGGACCATCTTCCTTTTCACGTTGACTCTGATTGTGGTGTACTCCATCCGTGAAACGTTGTTGGTTTTTGCCGGTGCCATCTTTTTTGCCTACATTCTGTCGCCTACCGTGACCTTGGTTGAACGCTTTGTCCAGAAGCGGCGCGCCGTCGCTTTGGGTCTTGTCTACGTGGTGCTGTTGGGAGCAATCGTAGGCATTGGCTTTGCGCTCATTCCTCGTTTAGCGCAGGAAGCAACCAGCTTGTTCACACGACTGCCGGCTTTGGTGATGAGTGGCGGCTGGGCTAAAATTCCGCTACCCACGTGGGCGACTCCCGTACACGACCAGATCATGGATGCACTCAAGAATTGGGCTTCCGGTTTGGAAAAGCAAGCCGTCCCTTTTATTCAAGAGGCTGGTGCGGGCATCCTCTCGGGCGTGAGCAGTTTGGTGCCGATGATTCTGGTGCCCATCTTGGCCTTCTTTTTCCTGAAAGACGCGAGAGAGATTAGAACCGCGCTCTTGAACACGGCGCATGGCTCTTCGCGAACCACATTGAGTCTCATCCTTGATGATGTTCACTCCATGTTGCAGAGTTATATGAAGGCGCTCGTCATACTGGCCGCGGCGTCATTCGTAGCCTGGATGATTTTCCTGAATATTTTGGGCGAGCCTTATGCACTACTGCTAGCTGGCTTGGCGGGCACGCTGGAATTCATTCCAGTCATCGGGCCCGCGGCAGCGTTGGTCGTAATCTTGGTCGTCACAAGCGCCACCGGCGGTTACGGCAGTCTAGTTTGGATCATCGTCTTTTGGCTCCTCTATCGTGTGTTCCAAGACTACGTTCTCAATCCGTTCCTCATGAGTTCCGGTGTCGAACTGCATCCGATCTTAGTTCTGTTCGGCGTCTTGGCCGGAGAAAAGCTCGGCGGAATTCCGGGCATGTTTTTCTCAGTGCCGATCTTAGCTATCTTGAAAGTGGTTCTCACGAATCTAGCCCGCGCCGCGTCGGAACGAGAGTTGAGTGTCGCCGATTAGTCCGAGTGCTAACGTTCGACAACCCTCAGCACCATGCAAGTAATGTCATCGTGCTGGGGAGCGGTGCCGACAAATTGATCGGCCGATGTTAGCAAGCCCCGCAGCAGTTCGGAGGCTTTCGCCCCAGCATAATTGTTCAGCGTGTTGAGCATGCGGCCTTCACCATATTCTTCTTCGCGCATATTTTCCGCTTCGACCAACCCGTCGGTAAAAATCAGCAGCACGTCGCCCGGGTTGAACGTGACTTGGCCGGAGTCATAACGCGCACTGCGCATGAGGCCCAGAGGTATGCCGCCCGATTGTAAACGTTCGATTTGGCCGGAAGCACGGCGCAACACCGGCCAGTTGTGACCGGCATTCACATAGGTTAGTTCGCGGGTCAGCGGATCGAACTCCGCCAAGAATGCGGTGGTGAAGCGCTGTCCGCCGACGTTCTGATCGCAGCAGTAACGATTCCATCGCTGAATCAAATCTAACGGCTCAGAACACACATCAGCCAGCGTTCGTAGACTGGCTTGCAACGTTGCCATCAGCAATGCGGCCGGGACGCTCTTGCCTGCTACGTCCGCTACAGCCAGCAGCAAGGGTGAGCCAGGCTGAACGGAACCGTCTGCGCTCGTGCGCAGGAACGCATCATAGTAATCGCCGGCAACGGTGTTTGCCGGGCGTGTGGCAAAGGCCATCTCAACTCCAGGCACAGAAGGCGGTGCCGCGGGCATGAGCCAGGTTTGAATTTCCTTGGCGATTTCCAGGTCGCGTTTCAAGGTCACGCGATCAGCGAGTTCTAAAGCCAGCAGGCCGACCAGAATCAGTGCCCCAAAAAAGGCGAGATTCGGCATTTGCACTTCTGCCTTCTCGAACTGAAAATCAAGGCCTGGAAAAACTAGCAGCACCAGCGCTAAAACGAACAGAACCCGGCGGGCGGGCGATAGCTTCGAAACCATGGCCCAGAACATCTCGCCCACCACGCGCCTGGTCATGCGAACGCGCTTTTCGCCTTCACCGCGGCTCAGGTCGAGGTCTTTCGAGTAAAGGCGATAGCTCGCGCGCGCTTCCCCATGCAATTGCGACCAGAGTTGCTGGACGGCGATACCGTCACTAATGCGCAACCAGAAATTCCGAAGGCGAGACCCCATCCTCTGACTTTGTACCATTTAACGCTAGTGCTGAATATTATTTACCCAACAATCATGCACCAACGCGGGCGTATAACGATTTACGACGTCTAGCGGAACGTCTTTTTCGGCGAGCTCATGGAATTCAAAATGGATGGGTTCATCTTGCGAAGGGTCAACCGTGGCAAGCAAGTGCCCATAGACTCCGGTCTTCGCTTCTTTGGCGTCGCCGGCATTTGGCGGCAGCGGGTAGCGAACCGCGCCCGCTGTACCCACGATCCATCCTGGCAACGGCGCCGAGCGTTTGAGCCAAGCTGGAGTATTAAATATGTCGCTCATGTAAAAGTGCGAGTGGCTCGCCAGGACATACACAGGTTTACGGCTGCTCACTTTGAAATGGACCAGCCAATCGGCAACGGTCCGGCCAGCCACCGTTCCTTCAGCCGACTGGCTCATGCTGTGATCGGCGGAAATACTATCGGGCAGAGCTTCGTGCATTCCTAGAACCAAAGCGCGTATTGAAAAATCCTGCGCGTCGCGATCTAGTAAATTGTGCAGCCAAGTCATTTGAGCCGGATCAAAGGTGTTGGACGAGTTATCGAGAGTAATGAAGTCGATCCCGGTCACGAGCCAATGATAATAGCCTTTGACGGCATGGTCGGTGCTGTTGTCGGCAAGCCGTTGGTTGCGAATGGCGGGCGCGTTCAGCCAGTCGGCAAACTGGGCCAACACCTGAAAGTGGTCTTTGGGTGGAATGTTCTCGTGGTTGCCTAGCGCGAGGAAAACGGGCGTATCGCCGAAATACGACAACTGGTTGTCAATAAAATCGTCCCAAGCGTCTACCAAATAGTCGTTTATGGTGGGAGTGCTGCCGGAATTGGTGTTTTGGTGAGTTTGTGCGTAATCCTCGTCAACCTTGTAAATGGCTCTGAAATCTCCTAAGTGCCAGTAAAATAAAGCATTATCAGCCAAAACATGGTGTGCGATGGCGGGCATAACGACATCGCCACAGTTACGCGAATCGCCAGAAACCGCAAATCGCCAGACGCCCGAAGTCTGGGCGGTGGCGAGCGGGCGAAACAGACTCAATAAAAGTAAGAGCGAGAAGACGGGTTTGAGCCACATCTTCCTTAGGATAGTTTGAGTGATCCGAGAAACCGAAACGTTAGCCCTGCGGATTTGTGGTCCAGCCGATATAAACGGCCATTGCTGCTATGGCGAGACCATAAAGAACAACCGCAGCCAAGCCGGCGTTCTTCAGTTTGTCGACCATGTCAAGACGTTTAGCCATGGCAGACTGCGTGTTAATAATGCTCGCATCGTGAGCATCATTATGCAAATGGATGTAGTGATCGTCGTGATTTTCGAGCCAGCGGCGGTACAAATAAAGACCGGCAACCGCGGCAACCAGGATGACCAACGCCACAATGTGATAGACGAGGTTCATAAACGACAAGGTTCCTTTCTTGATGACTTTCCTGACGCAAAGAAGAATTTGCGCGTTTTATATATTCACAGCGCAACCAAGCGCCGTGTAATCTACTCCTTTGGCCGAATGATACTCCTGTTTCATAGCGAATACAAGAGTGTTGATCAACCCTTGACCAGGAAGAAACGCCAAATTTGTCACCGAAAACAGATGTGTGGAGTCTCTTACAGTAGTACTCGCAGGACACCGAGAGGGCGGTGGAGGTAACCTCTTAGAAGCAATTAGATTATGATGCAAGATACCGGAATGCCGAAAACACAAACCAATCAGACGCAGGCGGTTCCCCGGATGGACAAGTGGAAGAGCGCAAAGGGCACGACGTGCTCTGAAAGAGAATCCGCATGAATCCACCAATGGTAGAAAATATACTATCGCAAGCCAGATCGCTAAGGGCCGTGATGGCTCATCAATATGGAGAAGGACGGTCGGCGTTAGAAGAAGCCGCTGGTCTGCTCAGGTCGAGCCGCCATATTGTTTTGAGCGGACAGGGCGCCTCACTGCACGCTTGCCTTCCTTTACAGACCTATCTCGCCGGGCGGGGTGTCTCCTGTTCCGTAGTTGAGACGGCGGAGCTATTGCATTTCCAGTCGAACGTGCTTACGGCCGACACGGCGCTGGTTTTGGTGTCACGCTCGGGCGAGAGCATCGAAGCGGTTGAGCTTTTGAAGAAAGTCCAGCGCAATTGCAAAGTAGTGGGGATTATCAACGTACCCGGAAGCACGGTGGCGCGGCAGGCGACACGAGCGATCCTGGTGAACAGTCTTCCCGACCAGCTGGTGGCCATCCAGACCTATACGGGCACAGTTGTTACGCTGCTGCTGCTGGGCGCTGCCTACGATCAGCAAATGGACGCGGCGCCCAAGACAGATTTGGAGCGGACCATTGAAGTATTGACTCGTTGCGTACCCGAGTGGTATCGGTTCAGCGGCAGTTGGCCGGGATTTTTTGCCAACAACGTGCCAATGTACTTATTAGGACGCGGACCAACCATGGCATCCGTGCAAACAGGCGCTTTGTTATTGCAAGAAGTGGCCAAAGTGCCGGCGGTACCTATGTCCGTAGCGCAGTTCCGCCATGGGCCGGTAGAGGTGATTCACGATCAGTTCCGTGTAATCATCTTCGGCACACAGCGCACGACCGAAGATTTGGAAGACACGCTGGGCGATAAGATTCTGGCGATGGGGGGCAAAGTCCGTTGGATTGGACCCAAACCGAAATCGCACTTGATTGATTCGCTTTGCGAGTGGCCGAGCGAAAACTTTCCGGATCTGTACATACCGATTGCCGACGTGATTCCGCTGCAGATGGCGGCGTATCATACGGCGCGGTGGCATGGCATTACGCCTGGGGAGTTCAGGTTTGCTACACCGATCACCAGTTCGGAGCGAGATTTCTTTGAGCCCAACGATCCGCGCGGTCTGTCGCGCGCGGTTTCGCAAAAGATCTAATTCCGGATTGAGCGGGATCTAATAAGAAGAGCGGTTGGTGCAGCGATGCAGCAGCCGCTTTTTTCTTTAAGACGGCGGCTTGGCTGCCGATAACAAGCAATAGCATGGAAACCGCAGTGGAACAGGGAGCATCCGTTCAGGATGCGCTCCGAAATCTAGCCGAGACGGATACGGAGAAGTTTTCCGCATTTTTTCGGAAGGCGCGGAAACTGTATCCGGTGGATGTGGCGCAGGCCTGCTTATGCTATTTGGCGCAAAAAGGGCTTGATACCGCCGGCCAAAAAATGGCGTTTTGGCTTATGGCTGAAGTGAAATATTGGAAAGTGCTGTTTGAACCGAGCGCGCTGCCGCTGGAAACCGCTTCGAAAGCAGCCATGGCTTTGGCCAAAGCAGACCCGCATTTTTTGAACAAGTTTCTTAAGGAAGCGGAATCGCTTACGCTTACCCCGCAGCTTTTACGCGCGCTAAGTCTGGCGCCGGCCACCAGCGGCAGCGTACTCATGCCATGGCTCAAGAAAATGCTTCAGCAGGCTGACGACAGGGTGCGTTCCCGGGCGGTGAAGCTACTATGTGAAATTCGCCCCAATAAGAGCCAGATTGAACGGCAGATGCTGGATGAGAACGCACGCGTCCGGGCCAATGCGATTGAAGGGCTATGGAACTTGAAAACAAGCGAAGCTACCGAAATTTTCAAGGCAGCCTTGGATGACGGCAATCACAGAGTGGTAGGGAACGCGCTCGTAGGACTGCATTTGCAAGGGGCACCGGATGCCTTCGCGAAGATAGCGGAAAATTGCCAAAGCTCACAAGCGGCCGTACGCCGGGCGATGGCGTGGTGTCTTGGTTTTATTCGAGATGAGCGGGGAATTGCCTTGTTGCAGACCCTTTCGAGAGACGCCGCGCCCGTGGTCAGAAGCCGGGCGTTGCGAAGTTTATTAGCGCTGCAACCGGCCGAAGCCATTCGAGAAGAACGGAACGGAGAATAGACGAATGAAGTAGTCTGAAATGATACGTTCTCCGGCAACTTCATGCTGAACCCCTTCACATCTCCCAAGGCAAGCCAAGGCTTTCGCAATCTAGATTTGCTAAGGGCTCTTGCTGTCTTATGCGTTTTCGCCGCACATCTAACGGATAGCCTCGGATTTGTGAATCCTGGAAGCTTGGGCCGCTTTGGAGTGGTCTTATTTTTCGTGCACACCAGCTTCGTGCTGATGTACTCGCTTAAAAGGCTTGACCATTCGGACAAGGTGAACAGCACGTGGCATTTGTGTGCGGTCTTTTTCATCCGCCGGTTTTTCAGAATTTATCCCTTGGCCATCTTTGTTGTTCTCTTAACACTGACTTTCCGCATTCCGATCAACCCCTTAGATGTCTGGTATTGGGTTGGGTCAAAAGCTTTGTTAGCCAACATTGCGCTGGTACAAAACGTGACCTACAGCGCCAACGTTCTTGCGGTGCTTTGGAGTCTTCCGCTCGAGGTTCAGATGTACCTCATGCTGCCGTTCGCGTATCTGTTCCTGCGCAAGCGCCCGTATGCCAGTATCGGGCTCTGGGTAGTTTCGTTGCTGTTGGCGTTTGCCAGCTATCACGCTTCGACCAGGTTGTCGGTGTTTTTGTTTGGTCCGTGCTTTACCTCCGGATTGATAGCGTTCGATCTGATCGAGCGGATTCCCCGGAAGTTACCCTCTTGGTTTTTCTTGCCAGCACTGATCGCCATCGTATTAGCGTTCCGGCCACTCGACAATGTGCCGCTGAATCTTTCCGGCAAGTTGCCGTTAGCTTGGGGCCTTTCGCTGCTCGTCGGCCTTTTGATTGCTGGTTGCCAAGATGGACAATGGCGCGGGATTCACTCAGTAGCGCACTGGGTGGCAGAACACTCCTATAGCATCTATCTTTCGCATTCGCCGATTTTTTGGCTATGCCTGAATGTGATGCGCAATTCACCGTGGGTCGTGAAATTGCTGCTGCTTGCGGTCTTGAGCGTCTTTGTCCCGATGGTGCTGTACCGCTTTATCGAGAAGCCGCTCATGGACAAAGGCGCGCAACTGGCATCGCGATGGGACGCGCGTACGCAATTAGGGGAAACGACCAGGCTACCGAGTGGAGCAGGTAGAGAGACTTGAACTCTAATTGCCAATTCAAATAGAGATGGTTTTGCGATCCCAATCGGGGCCGACGTAGTCGAAGCTTTCGAAGCGGTCGGTGAGACCAAAAGTGTTCATGTCGGAGGGAACAGTGGACTTCCAAACCGACACGTCGGGCCTGTTACGCGCAGCCATGTCTTCATATAACGATTGCTTGACGTAAGTGAGATAGCTTTGCGCCGACCGCGGCCTGCAGAGATAGCATTTGTTATTGCCGACGAGGAACATCACCATCTGGCGCGCGTTCTGGTTGATCCAATCAAACACCGCCGAGGTGATCTGCGGATATTGAGGATTGAAAAAATCGTCGATGACCACGACGCCGTCTTCGTTCAGCAGCAGGTTCGCGACGGTCATATCGTTCATCACGGCCATGCCGGTGTGCTCACCATCAATGTGGATCCAGCGGCAATTTCCGGTGTCTGGCGGCAGCCCTGAACTCCGCAGCAAGTCCGTGGAACGGATCTCAGCATAGATCACGTTCTTGGGTTTGATGGAGTTGATCGTCTGTTTGCATTCAGGCGAGATATGAGGATCAAGCAGAACGCAGGTTTCATCCTCGCGCGCATGCAGAGTGGAAAGCGCTGCAGACTTGCCCCGATAAACACCGATCTCGAAGAAGTTGCCCGTCTTGCCCGATGATTTCTGAAAGGACAAAAGGCTGTCCCATATAGCAATGGAATCCGGCCAGAACCAACCCTCAATGTGGGAAAACTGCTTGGAGTACCGGTCGAGACAGGAAAATTGCATGCCTACCGGCAGATTAATGGTAGTCGACATCTGAAAATAGAGGTGGAAACGCTCTCGGGAAGTTCTCAGAGGGGTTTAGAAAAGAGGGCTGGAGCCGGCAGAGAGATTTGAACCCCCGACCCGCTGATTATGAAACTAATGCTCCCTTTCTGTGCCTCGCCTTTTATTGGCTTTTATTGATTCTAGTAGTTATAAACCTTAGCCTTAAAGGGCCGCTCTGGGGCACGACATCGTCATAGATCGTCACAGTTCTTCTTCTTCTGATTCATCGTCACAGTCGGTCCTATCCCCGGGGCATGGCGAAGAGAAAAAGACCCAAGCCGCGAGTCTACGGTGCTGGCAGTCTATGTCTTGTAGCGATACATGCTACACGACCATCGTCCA
>Ga0302319_10015255_pt1 | contig 14249 bp, 9 predicted proteins | sample Bog_T0_2_FD_203319 | JGI IMG/M metagenome (GOLD analysis project Ga0302319, IMG submission 203319) | Peat permafrost microbial communities from Stordalen Mire near Abisko, Sweden - Bog_T0_2 | ecosystem: Environmental > Terrestrial > Soil > Wetlands > Peat | place: Sweden: Abisko, Stordalen Mire... | reverse complement strand
GGTGCTCTCACCGATGTTGAGGGTATATAAGATCGGCTTTTGCGAAAGAAACATGAAGCCCTTGATCAGCTTTCTTTCTTCCGGAGTCATTTCCAGTTCGCGCAGCGGCTGCTCTTTTTCAAGCGCCTCCTTGGAGCGGAGCAGTAATGCCTGCTCGCGTTCCAAATCGCTGGTGCGGCCTTTTTTTAAGTCTTTCTCAAGACGTTCGAGCCTTTTTTCCACCTGGGTCAGATCGCTGATCATCAGGTCAAACTCGACATTTTTGATATCTCGAAGCGGATCGATGGGGCCTGCGTGCGGAATTGAATCATCTTCAAACGCGCGCAAGACGTGAATCAGCGCGTCCACGTTGCGCAGGCTGGTCAGGAAGGCCGTTTCTTTCAGCGCCTCCTGACCGATGGCTGCGACGTCAACGAATTCAACTGCGGCGAACGTCGTTTTGCGCGGAGAATAAAGTGCGGAGAGCTTATCCAGCCGCTCGTCCGGTACGCGCGCGACGCCGATGTGTTCTTCGCGGGGATTGGAATAACCGCTCCGCTCCTCGAGTTTGGCCTTGGTGAGAATCTTGAATAACGAAGTTTTGCCTACCTGTGGCAGGCCGATGATTCCTGTCTTCATGCACTTCCTGTGGGGCGAGTGAACGGCGACAACCGCGCTTCAACGCCTTTTCGATGATACAAGAACTGAGATGGCGGAATGGGATAGTGGAGTGGCTATATGCTTTCTGCTCGGGCCACAAACACCACTGTTGCGAGTCCTAAGAACAGGATTGCTTCTTCAACATGCTCGCTGCGGACGTGAAGCTTGTTGAAGTGGATGCGGCCTGGATTAGCGGGATCGGCAGCATCAATCGATCCGCCCGCGGCGATGCGGTCGTGTTCCATGGCGGGGATCACGGAGTATTGGGAGTACACGGTGAGAGCGATCATCACCACGACAAAGGCCATGGGCGCCAATACCGATCGCGGCTTATATATGCTCCATGCCGGAGCCAGGGAAAGAAGGGCTAACGCAACCATACCCGACACTAGTCCCATGCCGTGCAGAATGCGCAGTAGTTGCCCGACGACTGCGCCGGCCGCGTGCGTGTCCGGACGCAACGTGCCGAAGGTGATTGCCGCCACGATGGGGAAGAAGATCTCCGCGCCTAGCCAGACAATCAGCGCGAGATAGAGAAGCGTCCGAAGCAGAGTCTTCATTCAGAAAGCATATAGGGACAGATCGGCGTTTTGAATTCCAGGCCTCATTGGCAAGATCTTTAGCGGTCTAGTGGAAACGGAATTATTGATTTGGCCGATGGATTGCCATGTTGCTGGTCGATCAGCCGCTGCGAATTGTGCAGGTGCGGCTGATCGGCCTTTTTTAATTGAAGATCTATTTTTAATTTACTTTGCGGAAAAATCGGCTCTCCGGACCATCCCTTCGACAAATTGTTCGGCAGTCACTGCGGCTCAACAAGGAGTCCCGTTCCGGAATCGCCGTTGCAAAGGCCATTTGAAACCTGCCAGTTTGTGACGGTGAGTTGAGTAGCGGCGCTGTTGAAGGTTCCCACAGCGGTGATGGTTGCGCCGCTGACGGAATCTGTGTAGGTGGTGGAGAGGCTGCTGCCGGTGACAAGCGAGTCGGTTACAACGGGCTGGGTAAAGCACGGGTTGCCGGGGAAAGTCGCTGATCCGGAAAGATGGAACTGGCCATTGGCGTCGGGTTCAGATGTCTGGGTAAGGGTTGCGGAGACGGCAAGTTTGTTGTTGTCTTTGTCAACGAAGTTGCCGGAGTAGGTGCCGTTGATTTCAGCGTACGCGGTCGCGACGACTTTCGCGCTGCCAAGCGCTGCGCAATTCCCGCCTGAGAAGCTCCAGTTGGCATTTGAAAGTGACTTGCCATCCGCAGCCAACTGTCCGTTCAGCAACAGCGTACTTCCGTTGAATGGTTTTGAGGTGAGCGCGAGCTGATCATTCGAATCGATCGAGCCGAAGAACGTAATCTCTGTGGTTGAGCTGATGCAAGTAGCGCCAGCAAGGTGGGCAATCGCACTCAAGGTCTGTTTCGAGGGATTGGTGAAACCAACGTTCAAAGTGAGCGCTTGGGGGGCTGTCTGGGTTGCTGTAGTGGTGAAGGCCCAGTTCCCGTTGACCGATGCAGCGAGTTCGTTGGACGTGAATTGTGATGTGGAACTGCATCCTACGGCGAACGAGGAAACAAATAGGGTGGCCGCGAAGGCCATGATACGGCGTTTGTTCGCCATAGTTAACTCCGAGAAGCGATGATTTTCTCGAGAGTAGCAACAACAGAAAGCATTAACAATACTAAAGTAATTAATGTGTGGTGACTATGGTGACCTAGGTAACCGTGATGTTTAGTCGGAGGTTGCGGGCGCATTGGGGGATCCCAGCCTGGAGCGGGAACTATGCGCTGCGCTTTAACGCACGGCGGAGGACGGTCTCTAGAGCGGCCTTCACGTCTGAATATTCCTGTGGGTCAATTGTCCCCGATATTTTCTCGCTTTCTACCGCGAAGAGTTCTTCCTTCAAAACGTTCAGCAGGGCGCCGTTTCGATCTAGCGGCAGTGCAGAAACGGGGTCGCGGACAGTGGGAACAGCGGCGATGCCGACGGCTGAGGGAGGGCCCGCTGGATTGCGAAGCAGAAATGCTGCGGCGGCGGCAAGAAGGAGAGCCAGGCCGCCGAGGATCCACCACTTGTACTTGCTGAGGGGATCCGGGGTGTTGATGGGAGTTCCGATCCCCCCACCAGGCTGGTTTCCAGGGGCCGCGGGGCTCGCGTCCTGCGACGGGGCATTGCCGTCCTGCCCTGCCATTCCGGCAGCCTGTTGCTGACCGTTGGCGGCTTGCTGTTCGCGCGGAATTGAGCCCGTGCCGGAGATGGTGAAATCGACTGTCTTTCCGGGCGTGGCGTTCTTGGCCACGAATGTCTGAATACTGGCATCTTCAGGGACGGACTTGAAGGATGTGCCCGAGCCGGGCACGAAGGTCATGCTCTTTGGCATCAGCACCGCAAGGTTGTCCGCGGGCAAAGAGACCTGGGACTTGAAGGTGTAGCTGCCGCCACTGTACGGCACGTTGTAGCTAAGCTGGAAAAGAGTGTCTTTATCGCCTTCGTCAGGTTGAATGGGAAAGTTGAAGGAGTAGTGGCCTTTGGGGCCGTCTGGATCGAGTTTGACAGAAGTGGGCAAGCCGCTGGGGCGCTGGGCACCAACGCCATTGACTACTGCATCCGGAGGGAGCGTGATTTCAAAAGAGTGCGCGCTCCACTGGGTCAGGGGAGGAGAACTGGTGTTGTGGACGAAATAGCGCTCTGTGACTTTGAGCTGGCCGCTCTCGGTCTCAACCTCGATAACGTCGGCCTCGATGAAGACGCCCTGAACTTTGGCGGCGACGTCGTAGACGGGGATGTCGCCGGGCGCTCCACCTTGAGGGGCGGCAATAAAATAGCCGGCGCCTTGGTGAGTTACGCGCACGAGGTAGGGGTTGCTGCCAGGCTCGGTGAGTGAATAGCGGCCGCGGGAGTCCGTGGTGGCGTGGGCCACTTCGCCCATTCCGGCCTGTACGTCTACAAGCACAACGGCGTCGCCCACGGCGGGCTTGTTCGTAGTCTTGTCAGTGACGGTGCCTGTAACCGTAGCTGCCTGAACCAGAGCGCCTGTGAAAAGTGTCGTCAAAGCAAGCGTGCGGAGAACGATCGGAATCAATTTCATGTCTTAAAGAAATCCTTCAAGTAAGCGGAACTCCAGTGAATTCGATACAGGAGCCATTATCAGGCTTACTGCAAGAGGTCGATTTCCGCCAGCAACTGGGCCGCTTCGTTTTCAAGTTGGGCGCGCTGGATTGCGAAGTCCTCATCAGGGTATTTTCCGGCGCGGTATTCGAAGTTCAGATCCCGCAAGTTTTCGTAGAGCTGTTCTTTGCGTTCGAGCAGGTAGTCAAGGCGCGTCTTCTCTCGTTGACTTGCGAAGACATTTTCCGGCCAGAAGGTATAAAACAGGAGCGCGAAAGCCAACAGCACGCCAGCCAATTCACCTTGCAAAGTGGTCATTGCTCAAAACCCCCATCGGCGCCGGTCTCGCGGCGAATCTTTTCACGTCGCGCCTGGTCGGCGGGATTGTCAGTCGGCCCGGCGTGAACGGCGGACTGCGTCTTGCCTTCCGACCAGCGAAAGATCAGTAGAACCGTGCCAAGACAAGCGGCTGCAAAGACGGCGAAGGGTGCGATCCAAGCCACGAGATCGAAGCCGTGCGTGGTGGGAGCTGCGAGTACGGTAGCTCCGTATTTAGCTGAGAAAGAAGCCAAAATATCCTTGTCGCTGCTTCCGCCGGCGATGGCCGTTGTCAATTCGTCGCGCATGCGAGATGAATCGGGACACCCCACGTGATTGCATTCACCTAGAAGTTGCGCGCAACCGCAGACGCACATCATGCGGTGGCCGAGATCATTGAATCGCGAGCTTGCGTCAGTTGCGCCCAAAGAGAAAAAAACCGCCAATGCCAGCGTGAGCGCTTGTGCGGATTTAATACAGACCAAAAGGCGAGTGCGGGCGGCTGACATCAATGGCCTGCTTTCAGCGCAGGTTCAGAGGGCGTGGCGCGAGAGGGGACGCGCAAAGATGCGGTGGCCGGAGTCAAGCTTGGCACCAACGCGAGCAGTGTTCCAAAAACGAGCACGACGAGGCCGGCCCAGATCCAACCGACCAGCGGATTGAGAAAGGCTTTGATGATGGGCTGGCCAGTGTCGGCATTGGTGCCCTCATAAACGACGTAAAGATCCCAGCTGGGAACGGAGTGGATGGCCACCATGGTCTGCGGCTGTTCACTGGCGAGATAGACGCGCTTCTCTGGAGTCATCTGGAACTGTTTCTTGCCGTTGGTGTAGACGTCCAGCAGGGCGTACTCGGAGTTGTAGTTGGCGTTCGACTCCTGGGTGGCACCGACTTGCACAAGCGTATATGGACCGATGGTCATGGTGCCGTGCAGACCGAGTTCTTTTTCTTCATTGCGGTTGAAGGCCGATCCGGCAAGACCGATGACGATGATGACGACGCCGATGTGAATGATGTATCCACCGTAGCGGCGGGTGTTGCGGCGTGTCAGCAGCCAGGTGGACGCGATGAGATTGCGCCCGGTCTGCCTGGATATGACGCCGGCACCGCGTAAGAACTCTGAAAGAATCGCCGTGAATACTGCGACGGCTGTTGCTATGGCGACCAGGGCATAGAAGTTGCCGGTATCGAATGCGCCATCTTTCCAGGGATGTACGCCGACGGCGAGCAGAACAATGACGGTAGCCCATAGAGCGACGACAGGTAGAACAAAGTTGCGGCGGATGCTCCGCAGCGATGTGGCGCGCCAGGGAAGCAGGGGACCCACGCCGGTTAAAAAGAGAAGGAAGATGCCGATGGGGATGGCGACGCGATTGTAAAAGGGAGCGCCGACCGTGACCTTATTGCCGACGACATATTCGCTGATGATGGGAAAAAGCGTTCCCCAGAGAATGACGAAGCACGCCGTCAATAAAACGAGATTGTTGAAGAGGAAACTTGATTCGCGGCTGACGAGCGATTCAAGGTGATGCTCGCTCTTGAGATGCCCGCGCTGCAGGACGTAGGTAAATATGCAGACGGCCAGCACGATTCCCATGAAGACAACGAACCATGTGCCGATGGAGGATTGTGCGAAGGCATGAACGGAGCTGACTAGACCGGCGCGCGTAAGCAGCGTTCCCAGCAGCGTGAGCAGGAAAGTGGAGAAGATGAGCCAGACGTTCCAGCTCTTCATCATGCCTTTCTTTTCCTGCATCATTACGGAGTGGAGAAATGCGGTTCCGGTGAGCCAGGGCATGAAGCTTGCGTTCTCAACCGGATCCCAGCCCCAATACCCACCCCAACCGAGCACGGCGTAGGCCCAGTGCATGCCTAAGAAGATTCCAGCGGTAAGAAACATCCAGGTGACCATGGTCCAGATGCGGGTGACCTTGATCCATTTCTCACCGGGGTAGCGCATCATGAGCGCTCCGAGGGCAAACGCGAAGGGAACCGAGAAGCCCACATAGCCGAGGTAAAGCATGGGGGGGTGGATCACCATCTCCGGATACTGGAGAAGAGGATTGAGGCCATTGCCATCCTCGGGGAGTGCGCCGCTATAGAGGGCGAATGGGGGCGCAGCGAAGCAGAGTACAGAAAGGAAAAAGACCTGGATTCCTGCCAGGATGGTGCCGGCGTACGCGTAAAGCTTTACATCTGTCCTGTGGGTCAGCCGGAGGACAAAGCCGTACGTACCCAAGAGCCAAGCCCAAAGCAGCAATGAGCCTTCCTGGCCGCTCCAGAGCGCCGAGAATTTGTAGGGTCCGGGTAGGGCGCGGTTGGAATGCTCCATGATGTAAGTGATTGAGAAATCGTTGGCGAAGACCGACCAGATGAGTGCGAAGGCTGCTGCGGTGACGGCGACAAAGACGGCGATCCCGGCACGGCGCGCGGTATCGGCTAGACGCTCAGGCAATATGCGAGCTTGCCTCCCCGTGGCGATGAGGCGCAGCGCGAGTGCACCGGCGAAAAGGTTGTAGGCGGCCAGCGCCAGCGCGATGAGAAGAGCAAAACTACCAAACGCTGCCATTAAGACTCCACGATGATTCTCGCATGCGGAGGTCGAGCCGCGAGAGTTGCCAATACGGGCATTCTCAATCCATGATAGGCCTTTGACGTGTGATCTGGCTCACTCTATGGGGTGGAGACCATATGGTGGTGAGTGGCGAATCTACGGCGTTTAGCACTTAAACGTTGGGGTTAGAGCGAAGTGTCGTCGCTCCCAACCTGCGCAGGCAAAAGGGGCAAATGATTGGCCACAAGAGGATTGAGTGAGGTAGATCTGGTCGAATTTGGGCATGTGCTAACCGAATAAGAATTCCTTCTCACGCAGTTCTTTAATCATGTCGCGCAAACGCGCTGCCTTTTCGAAATCGAATTTTCTTGCGGCTTCGCGCATATCGGCTTCCATCTGGGTGATGTAACCGTCGAGCTGTTCCTGCGAAGTAAACTCAGGCGCTCCTGCGATCTCCGTGTCTTCCACCTCGCCGTATTCAGCCTTGAGAATCTGCGCGAGGCCCATATCCATTTTGTTGATAATCGACTGTGGCGTGATGTGGTGCTCCACGTTGTAAGCCCGCTGAATGACCCGACGGCGATCGGTTTCGTTCATCGCCTTCCGCATGGAGTCAGTGATGCGGTCGGCATACAGGATAGCGCGGCCTTCAAGATGGCGTGCTGCTCGGCCCATGGTCTGAATCAGTGAGCCGGCGGAGCGCAGAAAGCCCTCTTTATCCGCATCCAGAATCGCTACAAGCGAGACTTCGGGAAGATCTAGCCCTTCGCGCAGCAGGTTGATGCCGATCAGGACGTCGTATTCGCCCCTGCGCAATCCGGCGAGGAGCTTGACGCGCTCCAGCGTTTCAATCTCGGAGTGCATGTAGCGGCAGCGCACGCCGACCTCACTGTAGTATCCCGCCAGGTCTTCAGCCATGCGCTTGGTCAGCGTGGTTACGAGCACTCGCTCATTGCGCTTGGCGCGGTCGCGGATTTCGCCCAGCAAGTCGTCAATCTGACCTTTGACCGGCCGGATCTCAACCTCGGGATCTACAAGGCCCGTGGGGCGGATGACTTGCTCTACGACGATGCCGGCTGATCGGGTGAGCTCGTAGGGCCCCGGCGTGGCTGAAACATAAACCACCTGATGGACGCGGCTCTCGAACTCCTCGAATTTCAAGGGCCGGTTGTCCATGGCCGAAGGCAGGCGGAAGCCGTAGTCCACTAGGTTCTGTTTACGGCTGCGGTCTCCGTGCCACATGCCGTGGACCTGGGGAATGGTGGCGTGGCTTTCGTCGACGAAGACAAGGAAGTCGCGCGGGAAATAATCCAGGAGCGTGGGCGGAGCTTCACCTGGCAGGCGGCCGGAGAAATGACGGGAGTAATTCTCGATGCCATGGCAGTAGCCCATTGACTTGATCATTTCGAGATCGAACCGGGTTCTCTGGTGGACGCGCTGGGCCTCAACCATACGTCCTTGCGCTTCGAGTTCCGGGACCCATGCGTTCAATTCAGAAACGATGGAGTCGATGGCCTCGGATCGGCGCTCGGGCTGCACGACGTAGTGGCTCTTTGGGTAGATGGGCAGGCGTGCGTACTTCTGTTTCACAGTGCCGAAGAGGGGATCGATCTGCGACAGGGACTCGATTTCGTCGCCGAATAATTCAATGCGGTAGGCGGTTTCGTCGTAGGTGGGGAACACCTCGATCACGTCACCGCGAACTCTAAAGGTGCCGCGGCGGAAGTCGCCATCGTTGCGCTCGTAAAGGATCTCGACCAGTCGGCGGGTGATGTCCTGGCGGCTGATGCGCTGTCCCTTTTCGAGCATCAGCAACATGCCGTAGTAAGCTTCCGGAGAGCCCAGGCCATAGATGCAGCTTACGGAACTGACAATGATGGAGTCGCGCCGCTCAAAGAGGGAACGTGTCGCTGAAAGGCGGAGTTTATCCAGCTCCTCATTGATGGTGGCTTCCTTTTCGATATACAGGTCGCCGGACGGAATGTAGGCCTCCGGCTGGTAGTAGTCGTAATAACTTACGAAGTATTCGACCGCATTGCCAGGGAAGAACTGCTTAAATTCGTGATAAAGCTGTGCGGCAAGGGTCTTATTGTGGGCAAGAATGAGGGCAGGACGGTTGGATTGCTCAATGACCTTAGCCATGGTGAAGGTCTTGCCCGAGCCGGTGACACCGAGCAGTACCTGGTGGCGCTCGCCGGCAGCAAGACCATCAAGCAGTTCGGCGATGGCGCGAGGCTGGTCGCCGCGAGGTTTGTAGCTCGTCACCAACTGAAAGTCCATGAAGTGATTATACCGGACTGGCGAATATCTGGCGAAGATTGGGTCGAAGATCCATCGAAATAAAGAGTGGGCGGGAGTATTTGGGAGGGGGTGTCGCGGTTTGCGGCTAAGCGGAGACATTTGAGAGGAGGTCTTCCCGAATCTCCTCTCGAGAAGAGAAGCTATCGATCAAGCGTGAAGACCACGCTGACAGTCGTTTCCACTTCAACTGGCTCGCTGTTGAGCCGGTAAGGGCGATAGCGCCATGACCGGACTGCATCCAAGGCAGACTGCTGTAACATCGGCGGGCCGCTGATAACGCGTGGGCTAGTGATCGATCCAGTTTTCGAGATTGTGGCTCGTAACATAACCGTTCCAGATACGCGCGCGGATTTGGCGATGGGCGGATAAATGGGCGCGGTTTTTTGAATCAGGAGTCCAACAGCCACTCCCGCGGATATATTTACTTTTCCTGCCTTAACTTTCGGGCCGCCCTGGCCTTTGAATACGCTGCCTATTGCATTGGCGCCGTTCCCTGCCAGGCCATCTATTCCCGCAACGCCAGCGGGTGGGGGTGCTTCCTGAGCCGGCGGCGCTTTCATTTCACGAGAGATGCGAATGGGAGTCGACAACTGGTTATTCATCATGTCCGACGCAACGAGAGGCGCTTCCTCAGTAGGCGCAGTCTTGCTTGTTGTGGTTGCCGGTTGCGTGTTTGCCGCCGAAGGCTTGGGCGTTGCGCTTGTCCGGACCGTCGGGTCGGCATCCGGAGTGGTGGACTGTGAATAGGGGATCGCCGCAGGTTGAGCTTCCTCGGAGCTTAAGGGTTGTGAAGCAACGGTCTCTTTCTGGCTGATTCTGGATAGAAGATTCGGATCGATGACTTGAATGAGGATGAAGAGAAGCAGAATAGAACAGACTGTGACGACGGCGACCATCATCCTGTTTTTGCTCTTGCTCTTGGGTTCGACTTTGTCTTCGAGTGTGAGCCTGAGAGAAGGGAGAGCAACTCCGGTTGAGCGGCGCGGTTGAAATAGGGATTCGGTATCGGTGTGAGCAGCAGTGGCCACCATTGGAGCGGTGTTTCTTAATCTATTGATGGGCGGCAGAACGTTGACAGGCGCCGTGGCGGTAGACGCGGGTCTCAGCGATTGGACGGTCGCGGCGGGTAACTCAAAGTTCTTGCCACTGGAGATCGGAACTACAGCTGCGGGGGGTGGTGGAGGTGATGACGATTCACTATTACCATCCCATTCACTGAAATCCGCTGGAAGCGTTTCAGGTGAGATCGGGTCTATTTGCGCAGAAGATGCCATTGGCCATCCTCTCCCTTCTCGTATGTTGCGCCCTTGTAACTACGCCGTTCTCTTTCCGGCTGCGTCCTCTGACTCACCCGGCTTTCTGTCCGGAATGACTCCTGGCTTGCTTCCGGGAGCACGGTTTGCTCAACCATTTCCGCTGGTGCAAAGGAACTGTTCGTTCCTGCCGTCAGCAGCGAATCGAGATCAGGCAAGCCTTCGACAACGAGGGAGACAGTTGATTGTGCCTTCGAATATTGCGCTGATTCTGCGGGAATGAATGTGACCGACAACATATGTGATCCGGAGGCGAGTACGGTGCCTGCTGAGGGGACGTAGATGAACGTCCCTTCAACGGGTGCGGACGCGTTGAGTTCCGTTGCGCTGAGCGCAGTGCCGTAGGGAACAGGACGCGGCGTGGGCCATGTGATTTCAGTCCGGGCGGCCTTGGTAACGGTAATCGAGACCTGTGCCTGCGCAGCGGTGTAGTTGGTGGATTCGGTCGGAGTGAAAGCGACAGAGATAGTCTGTGTCCCAGCTTCAAGTACGGTGCCTGCCGGAGGATCGTACGTGAAGGTTCCAGCAACCGAGGCGGTAGCGTTGAGTTGCGCTGCATTGAGCGCGGCGCCATCGGTGATGGGCGCGGGTGCGGGCCACTCGATCGTCGGAACTGCCTTGGTAACGGTAAGCGAAACTGCCGCCTGCGTTCTTGTGTAGTTTGCCGTGTCATTGGGAGTGAATGTGACGAGAGGCGTGTGGGTTCCCGCTCCGAGCACCGCGCCCAGCGGGGGTGCGTAGACGAAGGTTCCCCCAACCGAAGCCTTCGCACCGAGTTCTGCGCTGCTGAGTTTGGTGCCGTAGGTAATGGGTGCAGGGGTTGACCAGGCGATGGCGGGCGTTGCTTTGGTTACGGTTAAGGAGACGGTCGTCTGAGCGCTTGTGTAATCAGTGGCGTCAGCCGGATTGAAGACCACGGACAAATTATGCTGGCCTGCTGGGAGCATCTCGCCGGCGGCGGGGGAGTAAACGAAGGTTCCGGGCACCGTTGAGACAGCATCAAGGTGAGAGGCGCCGAGTTTATTTCCATATGTAATTGGCGCGGGCGTGGTCCAAGTCACCGAAGGGGTTGCCTTGGTGACGGTCAGCGTTACTGTGCTGTGCGCTGAATCGTATTCGTTGGTGTCTTCCGGGTAAAACGTTGCCGAGAGTTGATGCGTGCCTGCGGCAAGGATCTCTCCGATGGCGGGGGAGTATTCAAACTTTCCGGGAGCAGACGATATGGCGTTGAGTTGCGCAACGCTGAGCGCGGTGCGCCACGGGATGGGTTCAGGTGCGGTCCACGAGATTGTCGGGGTTGATCTTGCGACTGTAACGGTGACGCTGGCCTGTGCGGACGTATAGTTTGCCGTGTCAATGGGAGTGAAAGTCACCGACAGAGTGTGTTTGCCTGACGCCAGCGTTTCACCCAGGCCGGGCATGTAAGAGAATGATCCGGGGATCAACGCTGAGGCGTTGAGATGCTCCTCGGTGAGCGGCGTTCCGCAAGGGATAACAGGCGGCGCCAACCACGTGATGGAGGGCGCAGCTTTCGAAACAGTGATGGAGACGGCCGTTTGTACATTGGCGTCGCCGGAAGCATTTGCGGGTGTGAAGGTGGCCCAAAGAGTATGTGTTCCTGCCGGAAGCACGTAGCCGGCTCCCGGGGTGTAGATAAATGTGCCGGGACTCGCTGAGGTGGCATTCAGTTGCGCAGAACTCAGCCCTGTTCCGCAGGTGATAGGGGCTGGTGCGGGCCAAGTGATGTGAGGGGCGACTCCGATCGTATTCGAAGCAAAATCTCCAAGTACGTGCGCACCATCGATGGCTTCTGGCTCCGATCCAAGGGAACTCGGCAATGTGTCTGTGATGCTCGGCATTCCGTCCGTGATAAATATTTTCTCCGTAATTCTTCTGCTGAGATTTCTAAGACTGAAGCCTGCTTTTCTTTCCGGGGCTTCCGGGAGGCCACACACGGATCGTGCCATTTGGCGGATGAGGCGCGAAATGGGGGAGTCCTCAAGCATGAGCGGCGTCGCGGTGTTCTGCATCTGGCGCGCAGCGGCGTAGTCATTGGGAATCTTCCATTGAGCGGGGCGGGTGAGAGCCTTGGTAATTTGTTCCTCCGAGAATCCGAGCGATCGCGGCTCATAGCGGTTGATCACAACTTCAACATTTGGCTTGGATTCCGTAAAGAACTGGGAGATGAGCCGGTTTGAATTGCGCAGTTCGGGTATGCCGGCCTGGGTGACCATATACACGGTGCTGGCGTCCCTGAAGAGAGCAGAGGCGGAAAAATCCAGTCGCGAGCCCACGTCTACAACGACGTTGTCGAAATCCTGCCGGGCAACGCTCATGAGCTTGTTAATATCCTCATTGGTAGCCTGGAAGGCCGGGAATTTTCCCGGAGCGGCGAGGACGGAAACGCCGGAACTGTGCTTGACGACGAGCTTGGAGAGGAGACTCGAGTCGAGACGGCCGGAGTTTTGAAATGCGTTGACGGTTGAATATTCCGTTACGATACCGAGGTTGAGTGCTACATCCCCGAGCGGCAGTCCGAGATCAATGAGGAGCGTGCTCTCGCCGGACTCGAGCGCGAGGGCGACGGCGAAATTGCAGGCTACGGTGGTGACGCCAGCGCCACCTTTGGTTCCGAGGAAAACGAGGAGTTTGCCCCCCGTTTTCTTGGCGGGCCTTGTGGCCATATGAAGAGCGGCCGCCCGCACCAGCGCTTCGGCAACGGTGCTCTGGGCAAAGGGAAGAGTAAGGTACTCGCGGGCTCCGGCGCGCATGGATCGGATCAACAGATCACGATCAGCCTTGCTGGAGTAGACCATGACCGTAGCCGAGTCCTTGGCGCAGATGCTCTCGACGAGCTCGAGGGCATATTCGGGATCGCTGTCCAGGTCAATAATAATTACGTCATAATACTGCTCAAGCAGACGCGGTACGTCGTCAAGGCTAGGCGGATAGGAAGAGAATTCGCGAACCTCGCTTCCGGAGCATTCCCCAAGCGCGCTGGCTACGGCTTCGCGCCGCTTTTCATCCGGGCCGATCAGCGCAATGGACAATAGATCGGAGCCCAGGGAGTCAGGGTATTGGGAATCGAGATAGGAGGAAGAACTTGGGTTCACAGACTGGGTTCTTCCCGGGTTCCGAGATTCCTCTTGCGGGTTGGCCAGGAATTGATAGGTGGAATGCGGATTAGTCATAACTTATGGTCCTGTCCTTAACTGGAAAAAGAAATCGTTGCTTCGGTCGAAAAGACCATCGAGCACCGCGTGATTTTCGTTCCCGGTTTGTGCGAAGCCAATTTTGTGTATTCGTTAGGAATCACCGTTTACGTGGACCTAAGAGCCTCTCAGTTTCACAGGCCATTGAAGCAAGTGTGACGGATGCCCGAAAAACCCTGGATTTCATCTGTCGCTTCATCGACGAAACCCTCGACTAGTGACATTCCAGTGATTGAAGGCCAAGAAACTAGTAAGACCTGTGTCAGCCCGTTCTCCCCACCCGCGACCCGAACGGTGCAACTCATTTTCGGTTACCAAAGGTCTTCGGGTAACCGGCGATTAGGGCTTTCCGTGCTCCGCGGCCGAAGATGCACGTGAACATCAAGGTAGAATGGTTAAGTGCCTTTCTCTCTTACAAGCTATTCATATTGCTGGTTTTCCCGGATTCCCGGTATCTCGCCAGGATCCGACTCTGGCTTCTATGAATCTCAAATACTGAGTCTAGTGTCCATAACACATGAGTGCCACCGATAATTACAAGTTACAAAAGTAATTTCAATTTCTGCGAGTTGGGACAATCCTAATGAAGCGGAAAATCCAGGATCTGCGTTCATCTCGTATAGTTGAAACCCGGCCGTCAAGTTCGACAGGATTGTTCCCCGAAAGAATCAAACCTGATGGGAATGGGAGAAAACGCCTTGGTCCCGAATCATGGAGGGTACCAGGTTCCGGCAAGCGGCGCAGGGAAAATTGCCTTTCGAATGAGTTCCTTGTGGCTTACAATTTGAGGTATTGATTCTTCCCCTGAAAATACTTCA
>Ga0302319_10015253_pt1 | contig 14250 bp, 9 predicted proteins | sample Bog_T0_2_FD_203319 | JGI IMG/M metagenome (GOLD analysis project Ga0302319, IMG submission 203319) | Peat permafrost microbial communities from Stordalen Mire near Abisko, Sweden - Bog_T0_2 | ecosystem: Environmental > Terrestrial > Soil > Wetlands > Peat | place: Sweden: Abisko, Stordalen Mire... | reverse complement strand
GCGCGTAATGAGCAGCTGTTTGCCAACTTCCACAATCTCAATCAGTTTGGTGGGATTCGAATCGAGGTCCACCATGTTGCCGGCCTCTTTTGCCGCCTGCGTGCCAGAATTCATCGCCACAGCGACGTCTGCTTGAGCTAACGCTGGTGCATCGTTCGTGCCATCGCCCGTCATGGCAACGAGTCGACCTTCCGCCTGATACTGGCGAATGAGCTTGAGCTTTGCCTCGGGCGTCGCCTCCGCAAGAAAGTCATCCACCCCCGCCTCGGCAGCGATCGCGGCCGCCGTCAGCCGGTTGTCGCCGGTTATCATCACGGTTCGTATTCCCATGCGGCGCAGTTCACCGAAGCGCTCTTTGATGCCGCCTTTCACGATGTCTTTGAGCTCCACGACGCCCAAAACGCGCCCGCCGTCGCTCACCACCAAAGGAGTACTGCCCTTGCGGGCAACTTCGTCTACAGACTGGGCGACCTTCGGGGGAAATGTAAATCCTTGCGCCTCGATATATTGGCGTACGGCCTGGGCCGCACCCTTGCGCACCTCACGAGCCCCGATGTTGACGCCACTCATGCGCGTTTGCGCCGAGAAGGCGACGAAAGTCGCCTCCAGCTGCCCGAGATTTCTTTCGCGTAGATTAAAAAGCTGCTTGGCCAACACGACTATGCTGCGTCCCTCCGGAGTTTCATCTGCGAGCGAGCTTAACTGCGCCGCATCTGCCAGTTGTTGATCCGTCACACCCTCGGCCGGAATAAACGCGGCCGCTTGGCGATTTCCTAAGGTGATAGTTCCGGTCTTATCGAGCAGCAGCACATCGACATCACCTGCCGCCTCCACCGCGCGCCCCGAAGTCGCAATGACATTAGAGGCCATCATGCGACTCATGCCCGCAACCCCGATGGCCGATAGCAAGCCCCCGATGGTGGTCGGAATGAGGCACACCAACAGAGCGACCAGGACGGTGATCGTGACCGGCGCACCTAATTTTGCGACTGCGACGCTGAAAAGGGAGAACGGCAATAGAGTGGCGGTCGCTAGTAAGAACACCAGCGTCAGGGCGATGAGCAAAATCGTCAAGGCGATTTCATTCGGCGTCTTTTGGCGTTTGGCGCCTTCCACCATCGCGATCATGCGATCGATGAATGCCTCGCCGGGATTAACTGCGACGCGCACGATGAGCCAGTCCGACAGCACCCGCGTGCCGCCTGTGACCGCCGAAAAATCACCGCCTGATTCGCGTACCACCGGAGCCGATTCGCCGGTGATTGCACTCTCATCAACAGAGGCAACGCCCTCCACCACCTCGCCGTCAGCCGCGATGATGTTGCCGATTTCGGCCAGAAAAAAATCGCCTTTACGCAGCTGCGTGGCCGGCGTCGGTACCCAATTCGAACCGTATCTTGGCACCTGCATTTTTTTTGCGCTGATGGTTTGCTTTAGGCCTCGCAATGATGCAGCCTGAGCTTTGCTGCGGCCTTCGGCCAAGGCCTCCGCAAAATTGGCAAACAGCACGGTGAACCATAACCAGGCCGCGATCGCCAGAATGAAACCGGCCGGAGCCTCGCCGTGACCACGCAATGCCGGAAAAAATAGGAAGGTCGTCAAAATGCTGCCGACGTAGACCACGAACATCACCGGGTTTCGCACCTGGATGTGCGGTGCGAGCTTGCGGAAAGAGTCGACAACTGCCGGCCCGACCAGCTTCGAGTCGAACAGACTTAAGGATTGACGAACCACTTGCTCTTGAGTCCTCTAATGAATTTCGTGCAGCTGCAAATGCTCGATCACAGGTCCGAGCGCGAGAGCCGGCACGTAGGTCAGCGCCCCGACCAGCACGACGGTGCCGATCAGCAAAGCTACGAACAAGGGGCCATGGGTCGGCAGCGTCCCCGCCGTCGGCTCTATGCGTTTTTTCTTGGCCAATGAGCCTGCGATGGCAAGGACGGGCACGATGAAGGCGAAACGCCCGAACCACATCACGACTGCGAGCAACGAATTGTAGAAAGGCGTGTTGGCAGACAGACCAGCGAAAGCGCTGCCATTATTGTTAGCGGTCGATGACAAAGCGTAGAGGATTTCCGAGAAACCGTGCGCTCCGGGGTTAAATATTCCGAGCCTGCCCTGCTCTGACATCACAGCGATGGCCGAACCCACCAATACCAAGAACGGGGTGACCAGAATCACGATCGAGGTCATCTTCATCTCAAACGACTCGATCTTCTTACCGAGGTACTCGGGGGTACGTCCGATCATCAGACCTGCGATAAAGACCGCCATGACGGCAAAGATCAGCATGCCGTAGAGTCCCGATCCGACGCCCCCGAAAACGACCTCACCAAGCTCGATCAGCCACATCGGCACCATTCCACCTAAGGGCGTGAATGAGTCGTGCACGGCGTTTATCGCTCCACACGATGCAGCGGTTGTGATCGTTGCAAATAGCGCCGAGGCGACGATGCCGAATCGGGTTTCCTTGCCTTCCATATTGCCGCCGGCCTGTAAAGCGCTGTGATCTTGGTCTACGCCCAGTTGCGCAATCAGTGGATTGCCTTGTTGTTCAGCCCAAACGCAGACAACGGCCATAATTAAGAAAATGGTCATCATCGCGGCCAAGATCGCCCAGCCCTGACGCGAGTCGCCCACCACCCTGCCAAACACCAAGCACAGCGCAGCGGGAATTAGGAACATCGAAATCATTTGCACGAAATTGGTGAGCGGTGTTGGATTCTCATACGGGTGCGACGAATTTGCATTGAAAAACCCGCCTCCATTCGTGCCCACCATCTTGATCGCTTCTTGCGAGGCAACGGGTCCCATCGACAACGTCTGCGTCCGCGTCGTCGTCGGCTCGGTGACCGGATCACCGTGCGCGTCTTTCAAGGGCGCGCCGGAGTCGTCCAACTTCGGGTTCGCGTAGGTCAGTTCTTCAAGGGTACTGACATCCTTGTAGGCGTCGAAATTTTGGATAACGCCTTGCGCCATGAACACGATGGCTAGTAGCGTCGACAACGGTAACAGGACGTATAGGGTGCTGCGCGTCATATCAACCCAGAAATCTCCGATCCCTTGGGCTGAGCGCCTAGCAAAGCCCCGCATCAGTGCAAACGCGATGGCGATGCCGGTAGCGGCGGAGAAAAAATTCTGTACGGCGAGCGCGAGCATTTGAGTGAAATAGCTCATCGTGGATTCGCCCGAGTAGCCTTGCCAATTCGTGTTGGTGACGAAACTGACGCTCGTATTGAAGGCGGAATCGGAAGTGATGTTCGCCAGATGCTGCGGATTCAATGGTAGCCACAACTGAAGCCGTTGAACGGCGTAGACGAAGACGACGCCAAGCGCGTTGAAGAGTAATACTGCGCACGCGTATCGCGTCCAGGGCATGTCGTTGGCGGGGTTGACGCCCGCGACCCGGTAAATCCCCCGCTCGACGAACCCAATCCATCCGCGCATCGGCGTTGGGTCCGCGATACGGGTCATGTAGATTGCGAGTGGATAGGCAAGCGCAACCAAGACGATCGCGTAGAGGGCAAGCGCGAGCGAAGCTTGCGCGATCATTACAAATCCTCGGCGCGGATTAATGCGACCACTAAGTAGACCAAGAGCCCGAGCGCAAGGGCGCCGCTCACCCCGTAAGACCAGCTCATTTCTTTTTCTCCAGCGCAGCGCAGCCTGCCACCAGCGCGAGCGTAACCAACAAGAAGGCTGCGATCGCCAACAGAAACACCACATCCATGGCTTACCTCCTCGGGCTCGACGCAAACGCATCCGAACAGAGGCGCATTCTAGAAGGGCCGGTGTAAAGACTCCGTAAAAGTGTTGTCGCGTATGCCTAGAATTTAACCATGAGTCCTGCGCCGACGACCACTTCGCGGGTGCGAAGATCCGGGTACCAGTCACCCGCACTGCAGTTGCCGGTGTTCGGATCGGCGCCGCCGCCCACGCAGCTGGCGGGCGAACCGTTGTTGCCCCCCGGAGGCGTGATGCCGCCTACGCCGGACCAATACGGAACGCTCGAGTGGCGAAACGTCGCTTCCGTCCACCAGGTAATCCAGTCGTTCGGCATGTACTGCAGATTGATCTGCGAATCCCATTGATAGAGTTTCTGTCCCGGCTGCTGCGTGAAGTACGGCGAGCCGCTCGCCGCCGTCGCTCCATTGATGGGCGGGGTCAAGGCCAGATAGCGGCCCGGATTGTTCATGAAGCCCCCGCCCACCGTCACCGCGTACAAATCGTTGTGAAACCAGGTACGGTCGTAGAGCATTACACCGAGAAATTCCTCCTTGTTCGGTCCGTGCGTACAATGGACTCCGCCGCCGTACTCGCAACCAAAATCCCAGGTCAAGCTGAAGGCCATTTTCGATACGCCCGCCCCGCCTAAGCCGTGTGCGTCGTAGTACTTGACTAAGAGGCTGTCATCCTCGTGAACACGCGTCACGTTGGCATAGTTGACCGGCGGCCCCGCCCCCACATAAGAGCCGGCCGCAGCGTTCGGATTGCCTCCATTTTGCGGCTGACAGGGAGTGTCGATGGTTCCTTGCCCCGCGGTGTTGGTCGTTTGACAGGGCAAGTTATCCTGTCCGACGGCATAGCTGTTGAACACTAATTTGAGGTTGTTGTTCGGAATCCAGAGAATCTGTCCGCCGGCACCCGGATGCCTGTTGAACTTCGCGTAGGACTGCCAGCCGTTGATCAGCCACGGTTCGATCTTCAGATCCTGGGTCGGAAACCACTGCACGCGCAGTCCGTTGAAGAACCAGGGTGTGTTGGATGACACGTAGGAGGGCTGGTAGGTCCAGTTATCGTAGTTGTAGTAGCTGAAAAGCCCGATGTAGGAGACGAAGACACCCGCATCGACGTTCAGGCCGTGGTTCACATCGAAGTGATACCCGGCATTGGCCTCCGAGAAGTATCGGTACGCATCTTGCAGTTGCCACTGGCCGACCTCGCCGCTCGCGTCATTGCGCGGCGTGGTCGTCGCGAACATGCCATACATCGAGAGAAAGCGCGCTCTCACATTATTCCAGTGAAAATCCCCGCCAAAGCTCACCTGTTCGATCTGAAACTCGCCGGAGCGGAACACCTCGGTCGAGCCATCGACCGTATGGTCGATCGGGTGGTTGAGGCTTTGCAGGTAGTTCACGTCCAAGCGGATCTCGGGCGTGAAGAACTTCGTGTCGAATATGGGCGACTTCTCCCGCGGGTTGCCGTTCAGCCAGCCAATGTCCCCGTCGTTGGCAAACGGGGTGACAGTGTCCACCTCAGGCGCCGCTTCAGGGGCCTGCAGCGCCTCGGCTACCGTCGGCGCCGCGGGCGCCGCAGCGCTCACTTTGCGCCCCGCTTCCTTGGACAGCGCCGCCATCGCGGGCGCCGCTGCCGAGGGGGCCGATCCAAGCACGTTCATCACTATGTCATGCCGAGTAGCCTTGCTCGGTGCGACCGCTATTGCAGGCACGGCAACCTCCGGAAAACCATCGGCCCGCACCTCGATCGACCACAGACCGGGAAGCACATCGCTGAACGAATAAACACCATCACTACCGGATATCGTCGCGCGAATGCTGCCGCTCGCACTGATCGCGGTCACAGTCGCACCGGCTACGGGCAGCTGAGCCGAATTCATCACGATCCCAACAATCGTTCCCAATACGGCCCTGACGACCGGCGGCTCCGGCGAGGCTGCTCGGGTCGTCTGCAGCGCAAGACCGGCGGCGAAAATAGCCAGGGTAATTCCTCGCAGATACATTTTCATAATCAGGAGCCTCTCCCTATGCCGCATTGGCAGATGAATACGCTGACACGCGTTATATTCAGGTCCGTATATCTTTGTTATAAATTTCAGCGCTTGCGCCCCGAATACCGGACCGCAGTCGCAGGACGACGCATGTGCGTCCCGGCCGGGTCATTATTGCACGGCCCGATCAGGCCGAGACGGCGCTTGCCGCCGCGTCCCATCGCCGTAAAGGAAGTCGTACCGCAAAGCGCGACCCTTTCCCTTCAACGCTATCGAACTCGATCGTGCCGCTGTGAAGTTCGGCAATCGTCTGCACGATATGCAAACCGACGCCGCTTCCGACGATATCCGATGTGTTGCTCCCGCGGTAATAGCGCTGGAAAACCCTCGACTGGTCTTGCCCCGGAATTCCAATCCCATTATCTTCGACCGCAATCGCAATAGTCGATTCTTCTCGGGCGATGGTGACTCGTATTAAAGCGTCAGCTCGCGTGTACTTGGCAGCGTTTGACAGGAGATTATCCATCAGCTGCGACAGAAGGCTTGCATCCCCTTGAACCTGTACCGGCGCGCCTTCGAATTCCTCCACGATCGTTACTTCGGGTGTGAGTTCGCGCTGCACCTGGCACGCCTCGCGCACTAGCGGCAGCAGGTCCATCGATTCAGGCCGGTACGACAACTCCGCGTCGATCAAGCGCGCCGATCCGATCAAGCTGTCGATAAGCTCCGTCATTCGGTGCACGGCCTCTCGTACCTTCCCGGCACGCTGCGCCAGCTCAAGAACCGTTAGCCGGTCCTGCATCGCAATTAGCCGCTGTGCATGGCCATCGATGAGTGCGAGCGGTGTACGAAACTCGTGCGACACCATGGCGACGAAATTTCGTTGCAGCAATGTCAACTGTTGCTCTTCATCCAGCTTTTTTTGAAGAATCTCCGCTTGTTGCGCCAAAGCATGGCGATTCTCTGCCAAATCAACCGCGTTGTTACGAAACACGACAACGGCGCGCGCCATTTCGCCGATTTCATCGCGTCGTGCCGTGCCCATTACCTCAATATCGACCTCATTCGAGGCAAGCCTGTGCATGCGTGACGCCAGATCGACAAGCGGCGCGGATATCGAGCGCATAACGTGCACCGTAGCGCCCGCGATCAAAAGCACTGCGAGCAAGATCGCCAGGAGAATCCGCTGGCGCGCCTGCTGGTACGCCGAATCTGCCAAATCGCGAGCACGACGGACGCTCTCAACATTGCGGTCGGTGAGAGTACTTAAAATCTTGCTCGCCCGATCGTACGCGAGTGCGGACTCATCGCTCGCGCGATCACCGGCGGTATCGTTAAGTGCGCCGCCGTTGGCCGCACGGCGCGTCGCCACGAGCCGTCGATAGTCCCTCCAGGCCGCTTCGAAGCGAGCGTCGAGATCGCTCTCCCGGGCGTCGTGGGAAATGCTTTGATAGGCGCGCTGCGCGAGGGCGATGTTGCGATTTAAATACTCAATCTGCCGCTCCGCCACCGCGCGTTCAGCCGCGCTATGAGCTCTCGATGCAGCGCCATCGGCGGCGGGGAAATCCGTTGTGAAATTATTGAGATCGCCGAGCGCACGCGTACTCGGAAGCCATCGATCGCGAATCTGCGCTGAAACATGGTTCGCATCGCTTAGACTGCGCAAGTTCTCGAGCCCGAGAACGGTCACGAGCAACAATAGAAACATGAAGACGAACCCCAGGCGAACCGTAATCGATTGCGCTCGTTTCATGTTCGGCGGCTCAATGGTGCTGAGACTTGGTAAGCATCGACACAGGCTAGCAGGGGATGAGAGCAACAATATTAAAAGCTAATTCGGCGCGAAAATTTTATCTTTTCTTTATACCGCCGGTGCTATGGTCGCGGTGTATGAACGTGAGTCGCAGTAGGTCGGGCGCCATGGATCGGCGCACGATTCTTTGTATCGAGGACGACCGCGATGCCGCGGCATTGATCGGTGAGGAACTCATCGACCGTGGATTCGACGTAGAGTTTGCGGCGAGTGGTGCGGAGGGACTAGCCGCGATTCTGGCTGATCCGCCGGATCTCGTGCTGTCTGATATTGGTATGCCCGGCATGTCGGGATTCGAGCTTCTCGAAAGCCTAACGTGCATGGAACCGCGCTTCGAGAGCATCCCGTTCGTATTTCTAACCGCACTCGGCGATCACGACAGCGCGATAAGAGGTTGGCGACTAGGTGCGGACGATTATCTTACAAAGCCCGTTGATTATGATGTACTTGCCGCGCTCATTGCGGCTCGCTTAGCGCGGGTCGCAAGGAGCGCCGTCTGGGAGAAACATGTCGACTTGCGAGATCGCGAGGTGGAGACACTAACCTGGGCTGCTCGCGGCAAGACATTCTGGGAGATTGGCCAGATTTTGGGCCTAAGCAGGCGTACGGTCGAATTTCATTTGGAGAACGCGAGGCGCAAGCTCGGGGTGGCGACGCGCACCCAGGCGCTCATCAAGGCAGCGACGGGGCATCTGATTCATCCTTAAAATGATGGACATGGCAACGAGCCGGATTATTCTGCAGCTGCCAAATTCAGAATTTGTGATGTAGCTGAGTGCCGTCAAGCGTGGCGCGGTGCGATGCGCGGCTGAACACCGGGCCGCCAATCCTACCGAGCGCTTGAACACGCGGACCGCCCAATGCCGAGTCTCTTGGAGTCGCCGCCGCCTTAATTGCCGGCAATGTGGTACGCGTTGATGCAGCCCGCGGGCGCTGCCCAACCGGACTCGTGCCGATGGGCCCACCAATCCTTGCGCCGCCGGCCCCGGTCTGTGTCGAGCCAACCGAGCGCGGGACCAGGTGACGATTCGCTTGCGCATTCTTGAGCAAGTTTCGTGGATCGGCCATGATACGTGAGGCGTTGTCAACTCCACGCGATTGGGCGGCGGAATTGCGCAGCCGCGCAGCATCGTCGGCCGAATGCTGATTTTTCAGGGGACCGCCTATCGGCGCACCCGTCCGGGGCAATTCTCTGTCACCCACGCGATCCGCCTTGATACCCGCCTCGCGGCTGGGCGCCGCGTTGACGGCTGCCCCGTTCGACGCCCCGCCCGTGTTGACTGATTCGGCCGCGCCAGCCGCGAAACACAGGCCCATACAGGTCAGCATCGCGGTCACAATATGGGACCGGTTCATGTTGCCGGCTGCTCTTTGCGTAGGAATACCAGTTGGAGCGCCGGCACGACAATGAGCAGCATGATGGGCCCGATTAGCATGCCGCCAACGACTACCGTGGCCAGTGGCCGCTGTACCTGGCTGCCGATTCCCGTGGAGAATGCCGCCGGTACCAGGCCGATACAGGCGGAGAGCGCCGTCATCAGCATCGGCCGCATGCGCTTTTCGGCAGCTTGTCCCATGGCCTCTGCGGGAACCATCCCCTGGTGTCTGAGTTGGTTGAAGTAGGTAATGACGAGAATGCCGTTCATGACCGAGACGCCGAACAGCGAAATGAACCCGATCGCTGCCGACACACTGAATGGCAAGCCGGTCACGAACAAGGCGAATAAACCGCCGCCAATCGCAAATGGTATTCCAGCTAGAGCCAGCAAGCTGTCGCGCACCGAATTGAACAGGCTATACAGAAGTATCAGGATCAGGCCCAAGCTCATCGGCACAAAGATTGCCAAACGTTGCTTCGCGAGCTGCAGATCCTGAAATTCCCCGGCCCACTCGAGGCGATAACCGCGTGGAAACTTCACGCTGCGCGCGATCCGCTCTTGCACCTCCGCCACCGTACCGCCAAGATCGCGCCCGCGAACGCTGAACTTGACCGGAATATCGCGATTCATGGCCTCGTGATAGATGTAGGCGGGCCCAGTATCCAGTGAGATCGTCGCCAACTCGCGCAGCGGGATGTACGCGTTCGCTCCCGAACTCGTCTGATAACCAACCTTGATGTTGCCGATGGCCTCGATCCCGGTCCGGTACTCTGGCGCCAACCGGACCGTGAGATTGAAAAAGCGGTCACCCTCGAGCACCTGCGACGCCACAGCGCCGCCCATCGCGGCTTGAACAACGGTATTTACATCGCCGGTATTGAGCCCGTAGCGGGCCGTCTTGCCACGGTCGATCTTGATATTGAGATTCGGTTGCCCGAGCACGTGAAACACGCCGAGGTCTTGCACGCCTCGGACGTGGGACATTTGCTCCATAACCTGCCGTGCAAGATCTTCGAGCACGCTCAAGTCAGGACCGATGATCTTTACCGAATTGGCGCCCTTGACTCCCGAGATCGCCTCCTCGATGTTGTCCTGAATATACTGCGAGAAGTTGAAAGTGACTCCTGGCAACGCCGTCTGCATTTCCTTTTCGAGCTCCGTGGTCAACTTCGCCTTGGTGAGCCCGCGAGGCCAATCGTCGAAGGGCTTCAGGGGCACGAACATTTCGACATTCGAGAACGGCGAAGGATCACTGCCGTTGTCGGGCCGGCCATGCTGTGAAATGACGGTGACGACCTGCGCGTGGCCAAGTAGGATCTCGCGCATCTTCCGCGTCGCCTCCGTACCGGCATCCAATGTCATGCTGGGAGGCAGAGAGGCGCGGATCCAGAAGTTGCCCTCCTCCAATGCGGGCAAGAACTCGCTGCCCAAGAACGGGATCAGGATCGCCGTGAGCGCGAGAAAGCCACCGCCGATCGCCACCACCAGCGCGCGCCGATCCAGGGCAAATTTCAGTACAGGTTTGTACGCTCGATGCAGTGTTCGCACCACCCAGGTCTCGATTTCCTTCACCTGTTTGGGCAGCATGAACGAGGACAGCACCGGCGTCACCGTGAAGGTTGCGATCAGCGCACCAGCCAAGGCGTAGCCGTAAGTTCGAGCCATGGGGCCGAAGATCTGCCCCTCGACGCCTTGCATGGTGAAGAGAGGTCCGAACGCCGCAATGGTGATTGCGGTTGAAAATAGAATCGCCTTGTCGACCTGCAAAGCCGAAATGTAAATCAGGCGCAACCGCGTCGTCCACGCCGTCCCCTGGCGCGTCGGATCGTCTCCGTAAGTTCCCTCGTGCAGGTCCTCGATCAGCTGCGTTTGCTGATGCAGCGGTGCCTGAAGATTGCGGAAAATATTCTCTACCAGAATAACCGCGGCATCGATGATGATGCCGAAGTCGACAGCGCCCACCGACAACAGGTTCGCATCCTCGCCCTGTAATACCAGCAATATGATGGAGAAGAACAGTGCGAACGGAATGTTGACGCCGACAATGATCGCGCTGCGAAGATCGCCCAAGAAAATCCACTGAATCAAGAAAACCAGCAGGCAGCCGAAAATCAGATTATGCAGCACCGTGTGTGTCGTAACGCCGACCAACGCCATGCGATCGTAGAAAGAGACCACTTTGACTCCCGGCGGCAGCGTACCGTCGTGGTTCATCGCGTCGACTTCGCGTGCGATTCGAGGCACGACTTCATTGGTGTGTGAGGTGCGGCTCGTGACGACGATCGCCATGGCCACATCGTCGTCGTGATCTTTGCCCACGATGCCGGTCCGCGGCACGTAGCCAACGTACACCCTGGCTAAATCCTTGACCAACACGGGCGTACCGTTGGTCTGCCCGAGGACGACATTCTCGATGTCGGAGACACCGTACCCTTGGGTAAGATCGTAGGTACCCCCGTCGTCGATGAGCCCGATACCACGAATGTTCGCTGACTGTTGGCCAATCGCTATCTCACGGCCGCCTACATTGACGTTGGCATTGCCCAAGGCGGCGACGAGCTGCGGTATCGTCACGTTGTAGGCCTGGAGCTTATTGGGATCCGTCTCGACTTCGAACTCCTTGGTCGGGCCGCCGAAGCTATTGACCTGGACCACTCCCGGGACGGTATAGAGTCTGCGCAATACCACCCAATCCTCGACCGTGCGCAGGTTGGTGATCCCAAAATTCTTGGGTCCCGTGACGACGTAGCGATACACTTCGCCGACCAAGCTCGATTGCTGGATCTGGGGCACCTGATTTCCCGGTAGCGAGACATTCTGCGCAATGCTGTTCAATGTCTGCGTATAGGCAAAGTAATAGTCGACGCCATATTTGAACGTGACGCTCAAGAACGTCAGGCCATAGAATGAGGTAGAGCGGATGTTGACGATCCCGGGGGTCGGATAGATTCCAACCTCCATCGGCTTGGTGTAGTAGCGCTCCATCTCTTCGGCGGAAAGACCGGGCGCCTGCGCAGTGATTTCGAGAATTACCGGAGCCGGATTAGGATAAGCCTCGATGTTGAGTTTGTAAAAGGCGATGAGGCCGCCGCCGATGAACACGAACAGACCCAGAATCACAATTGCCCGACGAGTGAGGCCGAACGCCAAAATGCTCTTCAACACTGGCTATTGCTCCCGCACCGAGTGCACGCTGAACACGTCCACGTAACGGGCGCCGGAGGGCCTGGGGTCAGGACGCACCGCCACCCGCGATGACGTCGAGAAAGATCGCGCCCTTGGTGACGATGGGCGCGCCCGATTGCACGCCTTCGACTATCTGGTCGTAACCCGCATCCTGCAGTCCGACCTTGACCATTCTTTTTGCGAAGTGATGGCTGTCCCTGGCAAGCCAGACTGTCATGGTGCCGTCGCCCTCTCGAACGACTCCGTCCGCCGGAACGGCCACGGCATGTAACGGTGCGCCGGTAAGGATGTCAAACGCGGCGAACATCCCGGGCAGCAGCTCGTGGCTCGGGTCGTCGATCTCGGCGCGTACCAGCCCTCGATGCAGCTGCGGATCGACAGTCGCGCCGAGGGTGGAAATTTCCCCATCGAATACGCGGCCGGGAAACGCCATGACGGCCACTCGCACGTGCTGTCCCTTTCGCACCTGTGGCATATCGCTTTCGGTCACGCTCGCATTCATCCAGACACGAGAGATGTCGGCCACGGAATAGGGGGCGGGCAAATTGCCGGGCTGCACGAAGTCGCCGGGTGCAGCGCTGCGCGCGGTGATGCGTCCCGCGATGGGGCTAGGCACCACCAAGTACGGATCAATGGTGCGAGTCTTGACCACGCGGTCGATCTCCGGCGGTGACTTGCCGAAAACCGCAACCGCGTCGCGTGCAGCTTTGAACGCGCCCTCGGCAGTTTGCTGATCCGAGATCGCTTGCTGGAGGTCCTTCTCCGCAATACCTTGCACCGCGTAGAGCTGCTTGGCCCGCTCCAGCGCGCGCGTCGTCAGATCCAAAACCCCGGCTGCAGCGATTAAATTCGAATCCGCCTGGATCAGATCGGGACTCTCAATCGTGAGCAGTGCCTGCCCGCGCGTGACGTTGTCGCCGATCCTGGCGAAAAGTTTGACAATGCGGCCTTGGTACGGCGGAAACACTTGGGCGGCCATATCCTCGTTGAAATCGATATTTCCGACCGCCTGGAGCTGGAGCGGAAATGCATGCTCGGACACAGTCCCGATACTGATCATCCCCAGCTGAGCATCGGACAGCTCCACGGAGTCGGGATCGATTCCGGTGACCGCCGCCCCGGCCTTTGCCTTGCCTGCATCGTCTGCGTTGGCACTTAAGTTCATGACCGCAATCACGGCAATCAGCACCATCACGGCGCCGGCCGCGGCCGCGCGCCGCCGGAAAATTAACCGATACAGCACCGAGGACAACCGAACACGCATTGTTTGCTCCCAAGAGACCCGCTCGCGCGACATCGCGGCCGAATCACACAATGGCCAGTAGCTCCCTGCGAAGCCACTCGGAATTCACACAGTACCGGTGAATCGAGCGAACCAGCACGATTGCCCTAAAGCTTTGTGTCGGGCAGCGCCGTTATCTATCAAGGCTTAAGCTCAGCCACCCGATTATGGCTGCGCGGTGCCAATCGCAGCTTGGTTACGTCAATCGTCGATGCGAGGTTGGGGATCGATGACGAGCCGGTAGCCGACGCCAAGCTCGGTGAGGATATGTCGCGGCCGGCTGGGATCGACCTCGAGCTTTCTGCGCAGGCTGCCAATGTATACGCGCAGCGCGCGCGAATTGTCCCGAAGCGGGCCCCAAACCTCCTTGATGAGCGCTGCATGAGTCACGATACGGTCGCCGTGGCGCGCGAGCGTCTCGAGGATCCGGTGCTCGAGCGGAGTCAATCTTAAGTCGCGTCCGTCCCGATGGTGAGCGACGCGCCGCCCAAGATCTATCGAAACGTCTCCCAATTCGAGCACCCCCATCGGCAGATCGCCGCGCACGTGCCGACGTACGATTGCCCTCACCCGCGCCAGCAGCTCCGGTGCACTGAATGGCTTCATGACGTAGTCATCCGCGCCCCGCTCGAATGCAGCAAGCCGCTGCGCCTCGGCGGTGCGCGCCGACAGCACGACAATCGGCACCGGCGACCACGCGCGAATGGCGACAATGACGTTGAGGCCGTCGCGGTCTGGGAGGCCGAGATCGACGATCACGACATCCGGCCTGTGCAGCCGCGCATCCTGCTCACCGCGAGCGGCGGTGTCGGCGATCACGACCCTGAAGCCGTTCGCCTCAAACAGCATGCGCAGAAGGTTC
>Ga0302319_10015251_pt1 | contig 14251 bp, 9 predicted proteins | sample Bog_T0_2_FD_203319 | JGI IMG/M metagenome (GOLD analysis project Ga0302319, IMG submission 203319) | Peat permafrost microbial communities from Stordalen Mire near Abisko, Sweden - Bog_T0_2 | ecosystem: Environmental > Terrestrial > Soil > Wetlands > Peat | place: Sweden: Abisko, Stordalen Mire... | reverse complement strand
ACACCAATCGACAGCCTGATACTCACATCAGCGATTGGTCTCTCTTAGCGCAACAAGGAACAACAGGTTCGACAGGATCCGCGGGCGTCGCGGGCCCGCAGGGACCAATCGGACCGGCAGGAACAAATGGTTCCGCCGGGGCTACGGGGCCACAAGGGCCTCCCGTAACATTCAAAGGCAACTGGAGTAGCGGCTCATCGTACGCGATTGGCGATACGGTTTCCGTGAGCGGCTCAAGCTACATTGCACTGACAACGAATCAAAATATCAATCCGGCGACGGACGTCGCTGGTAGCGGCACGAACTGGGCCGTGCTGGCGCAAAGCGGATTGGCTGCGACGTTATCCGTCGGATCCGTCACGACTGGATCTCCGGGTTCTTCGGTGACCATCACCAACGCGGGCACGGCCAGCGCCGCGATACTCAACTTCACCATTCCGCAAGGCGCGACCGGAACGACCGGGTCCAATGGAACGAACGGAACAAATGGAACAAACGGCACAGCCGCAACCGTTAGCGCGGGAACTGTAACGATGGGATCCCCGGGATCTTCAGCGACAGTGAGCAATTCCGGTAGCAGCAGCGCGGCTGTCTTAAACTTCGGCATTCCGACCTCGCCAGGCTGGATCTATGGTGACGGCTCAGATTCCACGACATCGGGTGTTTGCACTATCGCTAGTACTGCGAACTGGGCCACATCTCCTCCGACAGCAGAAATCCAATGCACCAATTTCACAGTCAACTCAGGTGTCACGCTTACAGTGCCCACAGGGACCTTGATCCGCGCTACGGGAACAGTCAGCATTAGCGGTTCCATGGTAGTACAGGCCGGCGGAGCTCAGGGCCTCTATCAAATTTCCGGGAAAACGAGTAGTAATAGCAGTCCTGGCGGCGGAGTCGCACTGCCGATTTATTCGCTACGTAAGCTGCTGAAGCCGGGGGCATTCGGAGGTGGCGATGGAGGCTATGTTTACTATGCCAGCAGTTCTGGGCTCGGCGGCGGTAGCGTCGTCATTCTAGCTTCCGGAGCTATCAGCATCAATGGAAGCGGAAGCGTAAGCGCGAATGGTGCAGCTGGCCTTGAAGAGACGGCCTACGTCAACGCGGACGGTGGGGGTGCAGGCGGCATCGTCATCCTTGCCTCCAAAACGTCGATTAGCAATAGCGGCACAATTAGCGCTATCGGAGGTAGCGGAGCCGCAGCGGTTAATGGGGCTAATGATGCGGCAGGTGGTGGCGGCGGCGGCTTAGTGCATCTCCTTTCGCCGTCAAACACCACGGGTACCGTCAATGTAAATGGCGGGGCGAAGGGTAGTGGAAACCTGAATGGTATGGGTTCCTCTTATGGCGGCGGGGCGATGGGCGGCAGCGGGGGTGCCGGCTCAGACGGCTCAGCAGTCGCTACTTCGGGTTCAACTGGTCAGGTCTTTTCGACCACCGTTACCGATCCATCCACCCTCATGGTGCCATGATGGCCGCCTAGCCGCGAACGCTATCGATAAACTTGTGCAGCCGATCCAAGCCGCGCTCCAATTCCTTCATCGACGTGGCGTAAGAGATGCGGACATGATCATTCGTGCCGAAGGCTTCGCCCGGAACGACGGCCACGTGCGAGGTGGTCAAGAGCTGATTCGCGAAATCGAGGGAGTTTTTCACTTTGCCGCTCTTGAAAGCGACGCTGACATTTGGATAAGCGTAGAAAGCGCCCTTGGGCATGACAATGGATACGCCCGGAATCTGGCGCAAGCGGCCGATTACGAAATCGCGACGTTTGCGGTATTCTGCCAGCATCACGGGGATGGAATCCTGCGGACCGCGCATGGCTTCCACCGCCGCCTTCTGAGCGATCGAGGTGGGATTCGAGGTGCTGTGGCTCTGCAGCTTCATCATGGCGCCAATGATGGGCGCTGGCGCTAATGCGAAACCGATACGCCAGCCGGTCATGGCATAGGTCTTCGAAAGCGATCCAGCCACGACCACGTTTTCTTTCGCACCCGGAGCACTGGCAATTGAGTAGGGCGCGTCGTCGTAAACGAACTGGCAGTAGCACTCGTCCGTCATCAGGAAAATATCGCGCTTGGAAGTGACCTGGTGAATGGCGTTGAATTCTTCCTTCGACAAAACACCGCCGCTCGGATTGCAGGGCGAATTGATGATGACCAGTTTCGTTTTAGGCGTGATGTGCTTTTCGATGAGCGCGGCGCTCACTTCGAAACCTTTGCTCTCTTCGGTTTCGACGAAGACGCACACGCCACCCGCATAGTTGACCACGTCTTTGTAGGTCACCCAATACGGCACGGGGATAATCACTTCATCGCCCGGATTGATCAGCGCTTGAATCAGGTTGAAGATGGCATGCTTGCCACCCACGGTGACCATGCACTCGGTGAGGCCGGTATAATTCGTGCCGAAATCGATTTTGTGGCGTTCGCAAATGGCTTCACGCAGTTCTTGCGTACCGCCGGTGTTGGTGTACTTGGTGAAGTTCGCATCGAGCGCGTTGATGGCGGCCTGCTTGATGTTGACCGGCGTCGTAAAATCGGGTTCGCCTGCGCCAAAATCGACTACATCGGCACCTTCCTTGCGGAGGCGTTCGGCATCGGCGGCGACCTTCATCGTGGAAGAGACGCTAATCGTGGAAATACGTTCTGCGAGTTCTGCGGTTGCTTGCAACATAAAGGCTAACTTCTAATTTACCTATTTGCGAGTTGGGAATTTTGCTTCGAGGCGGTGCATGACAGGTTGCGGCACGAAAGTTGAGGCGTCGCCACCCAGCGTGATGACCTCTTTCACCATGCGCGAGCTTAAGAATGAGTGCTCGGCGCTGGCGGGGAGGAATAACGTTTCTGCCTCGGGACGCATGCGGCGATTGAGCAGCGCCATCTGCGATTCGGTTTCATAATCGGATACCGTACGCAGGCCGCGCAGGATGGTGTTGGCGTTGCGGCGGGCAGCGTAATCCACCAGCAAACCGTCGAAAGAATCGATCTCGACATTCGTCAGATGCGCGACGCATTCGGTCAGCATTTCGCAGCGTTCGGCGGTTGTGAACAGCGCTTTTTTCTGGGTGTTCTGTAAGACAGCTACTATGAGTTTGTCGGCTAGGCGCGCGCCACGCGCGATAAGATCCAGGTGCCCGTTTGTGGGCGGATCAAATGAGCCTGGATAGATGGCGACAAGGCTTTTGGACATGAGCGTTGGAAATTTGAGTGTAGCGGAGTTGATGTGAATCCACAGGATGTTTTTGATTCGGCCGATGCCGCGATTTTCGATGTAAAGACGCATGCGGCGGGGCCCAGCGGCATGCTGCCGGTAACGGAAGCGATGCTGCTGGAGCAGCCGTCGGGCAATCTTTTCGGCTTGACGCAGAATGCGGGCATGGGTTGGGAAGCGGCGGCGCTGGGCGGCAAACAAGTGCTGATTTTGAGCACGCACGGCGGTGTACGTGCGCCCGATGGAACGCCTATCGCGCTGGGTTATCACACGGGGCACTGGGAAGTGGGCTTGTTGGTGGCGGAAGCGGCACGTGAGTTGAAGGCGCTGCGAGCGATTCCGTTTGCGGGCGCGGTCACCGACCCGTGCGATGGCCGCACACAAGGAACGGTGGGCATGTTCGATTCGCTGCCGTTTCGTAACGATGCGGCGATTGTGTTGCGGCGCTTGATGCGTTCGCTGCCGACGCGGCATGCGGTGATTGGTGTGGCAACTTGCGACAAAGGCTTGCCCGCCATGATGATGGCTCTGGCGGGTATGCATGATTTGCCTACCGTGCTGGTGCCGGGTGGCGTCACGTTGATACCGGACGAAGGTGAAGATGCCGGCAAGGTTCAGACCATTGGCGCCCGCTTCGCCCACGGCAAAATCACTTTGGAGCAAGCGGCGCTAGAGGGATGCCGGGCTTGCGCATCGCCTGGCGGGGGTTGCCAGTTTCTGGGTACAGCGGCGACGGCACAGGTTGTGGGAGAAGCTCTGGGATTGACGCTGCCGCATTCAGCCTTGGCGCCATCAGGGCAGCCGATTTGGCTCGATATGGCCCGCCGATCAGCGCGCACGGCTTTGCGCCTGGTGCAAGCCAAGTTGCGCACTCGCGACATTCTGACCCACGCCGCGCTTGAGAATGCCATGGTGGTGCATGCGGCTTTCGGTGGTTCAACGAATCTGTTGCTGCATGTGCCGGCCATTGCGCACGCGGCGGGATTGAAACGGCCAACTGTGGAAGATTGGAAACGGATCAATCGTTCTGTTCCGCGCCTGGTGGATGCTCTACCGAACGGCCCGAGGAATCATCCAACGGTGGAAGTTTTTCTGGCCGGCGGTGTGCCGGAAGTGATGCTACATCTGCGCCGCGCCGGCTTGCTACAAACGAAGGCGCTCACTGTTTCCGGCGAGACGCTTGATGAGTCGCTTGATTGGTGGGAGCAGTCGGAACGGCGCACGAAACTGCGGACGAAATTGAAGGCACTGGATGGCATTGATCCAGATGATGTGATTCTGGCGCCCGCGAATGCGCGTGAGCGCGGGCTGACCTCTACGGTTTGTTTTCCCAGCGGTAACTTGGCGCCCGAAGGTGCGGTTGTGAAGGCTACGGCGATTGATCCGTCTGTGGTTGACGCCGATGGTGTGTATCGCAAGCGTGGTCCGGCGAAAGTCTTTTTGGCGGAGACGGACGCCATCGCGGCCATCAAAGCCAACAAGATTAAAGAGGGTGATGTGCTGGTGCTTATCTGCCGCGGGCCGCTTGGTTCGGGCATGGAAGAGACTTACCAGATCACCTCGGCGTTGAAGTTTTTGCCCTTTGGCAAGCATGTGGCGGTAATTACCGACGCGCGTTTCAGCGGCGTTTCCACCGGTGCCTGCATTGGCCACGTTTCCCCCGAAGCGCTGGCAAAAGGTCCTATCGGCAAACTGCGTGATGGCGATCTGATTGATATTGTGATTGATCGGAATAAGCTCGAAGGTACGGTGAATTTCGTCGGCGAAGACGCAGCGACTTTCGCAGCGCGGCCGATGCGTGATGATTTGCGGGCTGATCCGAACTTACCCACGGACACCCGCTTGTGGGCAGCTTTACAGCAGGCCAGTGGCGGCATTTGGGGCGGCTGCGTCTACGATGCGGATGCGATTATTGAAAAGCTTGGTCAGTAGCGCTTATGATGTGAACATGTCCGATTCCAAGACTTGTGACGAATGTTTAGCGATCCGTGCGGCTTGGGCGGCTGCGATGAAGGCGGCGCGGAGGATTGCAAAAGAACATGAGCAAGCCGCTACGCTGCCGATGGCCGCTCGGCTCTTCAAAATGAACTATGGCGATCGCAAGGCGCTGGCCGATGCCTTTACTGAAACGGGAATCAGCGAAGTACGGCGAAGATCTGAGAGGCACAGCCGATTGACCGGTCACGCCGGGCCGTTTTCTCCGAGTAACAACTAACTGAGGCGATCATTCAACGCCGCTCGTCACAATCTTTAAAATCTCAGTACCGTAAGTCCGCACAATCGTCGGTCCGATTCCAGGAATTCCCAGCAACTCCTGATCCGCTCCCGGCCGCGCGACAGCCACATTGCGCAGGGCCTGATTACTTAAGACGCAATAAGGCGGAACACCTTTTTCTTTGGCCTTCGCTGTACGCCACGTTTTCAATCTATCCTCAATCGCCTGGCTAGCGGGATCTTCCAGCTTTGCATCTAACGAAGTGGTTCCCTTCGGAAACTCTTTCTTGGCGTTCTTCGTGCGCTTCACATCGTTGAGCGCGATTTCTTCCTTCATCAAGATCGCGGCTAGTTCGCTGTCACTCGGCGCTGCCTTCAATAGACGCGCCACGCGATACGGGATTTCTTTCCCGTCTTTCTCAAAGCTTGTATCTTCCAGCTTCACCACGCCCGCGCGAGCCAGGCTGCCAAGAATATCTTCAAACGTGCGCCTGGGTACTTCCTGCTTTGGAAAAATCTCCGCGTATAACTTTCCCGTAGACCGCGAGCCGCCTTTGTGCAACTCCTTCACAATGCGCTTCAATTGATTCTGTTCGCGCACCGAAGCCACGCGGTAACGCTGCACTTCGCATTCAAGCGGCGCGCAAAAATCGCAAATGCCGCATGGGCTGGAAGAATCGGATAAATCTCCAAAATGCCTCACCAGCATCGCCATGCGGCACTGATGATTCTGCGCCAGTTGGATCATCCCTTCAATCTGCGCCGATTTCTGATCGCATTGAAACAGGTAATTATTGCGCCACTTCGCAGTGCCTCGTTTTATCTGATCGTATTCAATCACCGCGCCGCCGTATGTCCACAGACGGTCCATCGCTTTGTCGAATACATCAGCGTCTAGACGAAGTTTGTCTAACAATTCCTGTTGTGAAATGGGTTCATCTTTGAGCCGCTTATAAATTTCATCCAGCACGCTCACGTCCGGATAGTCTTGTTCAAAGAAAAAATCGTGCGTGCGCCGATCAGAATACGATTGCATCAAAACCGCGCGGCTGGGCTGCCCATCGCGCCCCGCGCGGCCAATCTCCTGGTAATAGCGCTCCACACTGCCCGGCAGGGCGACGTGCACCACGGTGCGCACGTCAGGCTTGTCAATGCCCATGCCGAACGCAATGGTGGCGACCATTACATCCAGCTTGCCTGCGAGAAAATCGTCTTGCACCTGCGAGCGCAGCGCTGTACTCAGGCCCGCATGATAGGCGGCGGGTTTCGCCAGGTCGGCCAAATCTTGAGCCAGCGATTCTGTCTGCTTTCGATTCGGCGCGTAGATAATCGCCGGACGCCGCCGCGGATCTCTGATCAAGTCACGCAATAATTCCAACCGGTCGGAAGGCGCTGCTTCTACCACTTCAATGGCAATATTGTCGCGCCGAAAGCCTTGAATGAAACGCGCCGGCTTAATCAGGCCCAACTGCTTCTCAATGTCGCTTTGCACGCTGGGCGTGGCCGTGGCTGTCAAGGCGATTACCGCTGCTGGACGCAACATTGGCAAATATTGCCCAAGCATCCGGTAGTCTGGCCTAAAATCGTGTCCCCATTGGGAAATGCAGTGCGCCTCGTCTACGGCAACCAGCACGGGTTTGCGCTTGGCGAGCATCTCGGGGAATCCCGTTACGCTCAATCTCTCTGGGGCTATAAACAGAAACTGCAGCTTGCCGTCCAAGTAATCGATGCACGCCTGGCGCGAGGCTAATCTTTCCCGCCCCGAATGAATGCGCGCCACCGCCAAGCCCATCGCCTCTAACTTCGCCACTTGATCTTCCATCAGCGCGATCAAGGGACTGATCACCAAGGTGGTTCCTTTGCGCGCCAGCCCGGGCAGTTGGTAACAGAGTGATTTGCCCGAGCCGGTAGGCATCACCAGCAAAACATCCTTGCCCTCGGTCGCCGCCTGGCACACAGACTCTTGATTCGGCCGGAATGTTTGAAAGCCGAACGTCTTTTCTAAAATGTCGCGCAGGGTCGGATTCAAGACGACTTTTCGGGCATGTGACCGTTGCCGTTACGGTGCGTCGCGGTGGTAGCATCGCCTAAACGGACATCGCAGGTGCAGCAATCGCTGCATTTGGCACACCGCTCACACAGATGGTTGTCACAGGCGTCTTTTGTGCAGTACCCGCAAATTTTCTGCGAGGCACCGCCGCAAATCGAACAAACAAAAACACTTGATTCCATTAAGATTACTGCTTTTTAGAGCGTTTGACAGGTTCCTTGCTGATCATACCGCGACAGCGCTGCGCTTCTTCATCGGCCAATTTGAAATTGACTTCCGAACTCGCGGCCAGATCGCGAATGTAATCGCGAAACCGTTCACGCCGCGAAAAATTGCGCGCAATCAAACCATTCAATTGATCGGCAGTGAAGCGGTCGCCATAGCGTGATGTCGCTTCTAGCAGCGAACGCGATGTCACCTCAAGCGCCTCCAGCCGGAAATAAGCGTCCAGCGCTAGCGGCAAGCTCTCTGTCTTTTGCGCCAGGAGTTTCGAAGCCGCCATTACTTCGTTCAACTGCGTATGTGCAATTTGCCACTGCTGCACGTAAACATCGGACGCGCCTTTCTTGGCAACCCATTCCTGCGGATTCATCTGCGCCAGCAGCGGCTCCAGCTTTTCGTTGTCTTTCGTCAGCTCATCTAGAATTGTGTGGAGCGTCCAAGCGCTTTCGAGGCCAGGGGGTTTGGGGATGATTTGGGCCGGTACCGTTTGCTGCGTCTGAGCGGTAAGGGTGAAGCTGAACAAGAAACAGGCAACCGGGCCCGAGCGCGCAATTCTCCTCATTCGCCCTATTGTAGCGGCCTTTCGCCGGGCAAAAATCTTGCCACAACATGGTTGCCTTCAATCGGTTCGCCTGAGCCGTTTTTATGGCTTGGAGTTACCGCCGTCCACAGATCATGCAGCGGCTTTACTGTATAGCGGTAAAGCGAGCCGCGATCCAACCGCCGCGAAATCTGTTGATCGCTGCGCACCAAAATGGCGTCCACCGCGCGCACAATCGTAGGTTCACTTCGTGGTAGCAGAGTGTGTTGTACTCGCACTTCGCCTTCCAGTACATCAATCCGCATGGCGCCGTCTTCGTCGATAGCAATGGCCACTGTCGCTTCTTGAAACGCGCTGATCCAGGCGCTGGGCGTCAAAATACGCTGTACCGCTTGACCTGGTGTCGGCTTCAAATGAATGCGGACACGCCCTTGCAAAACGTCCAGCAAATCGCCGGCGCTCGCCGCGTTCTGCCGAAAGCCCACGCGCGAATTAGCGAAGATATCGAAGCTGCCGCCGCCTGCCACGGCGAAGTGGGCAAAACCGTCTGGGCCTGTTGCGATCACCTGCTGAATGGGAACGCGCTCACCGGCACTCACCGCCCAAGGCTGGGCATCACGGCTGCGCGTTACACTTCCCGTCACGGCCATGGCACGCGCCTCGTACTTTTGCACAACGGCCTGATCCACCGGAGAATCTTGCAGAGCACAGCCAGGTGCCGCCGCCGTGAGTGTCAGCAAAAGTGACGAGAGTATCCGCATGGCGCTCCTAGTTACTACGTGGAGCGATGCGGGAACGTTTCAGATTTAATGACACCCTTGCCTTCGCGTATGGTGAACAGGTGGTTTGCGTCCAAGTTTGCAATCTTTTCTACTTTCCCATTTGGCCAGCGAATATCCAAATCCACCTTTGCTACTTCGCCCAAACCAAAATGCAGACGCAAATCATTGGCGGAATAGAAACTCGATTGGCTCATCACTTCTTGCGCCTGAATCTTGCCGCCATAATGCGCTGTGACGCGTGCTCCAATCGCGCTGCGGTTCGACGTGACGCCGATCAGCTTCACTTTCACCCAACGATTATTCCCTTTAATGTCATTGCGTAACAGCGACGGCGCTTCGTTCAGATTCATGACAAGCATGTCAATATCGCCGTCATTATCGAAATCGCCAAAAGCGCAGCCACGGCTGGCGTGGGGCGCAATGATGCCCGGGCCCGCCTGCTCTAAAAGCTCTTCAAACTTGCCGTTCTTGAGGTTGCGGAAAAGAATGCGCGAGCTTTTAAACGGATAGTTAGGCAACACTTTTTCCACTTCTGGATACACGCTGCCCGTAACCCAAAACAGATCCGGGTAACCATCGTTATCGAAATCAAACATGCCGGCGCCCCAACTGATATAGCGCGTTTCCACGCCCAGGCCCGAAGAGTTTGTTACATCTTCGAAACCACCCTTGCCATCGTTGCGGTACAGCACAGCCGTGTCATCGGCGAAGTGCGTTTTCAAAATATCCAGATTGCCGTTTAACGCGTAATCGCCAATTCCCAATCCCATACCGGCCTGCTCCATGCCGTCTTCATTCAACGCAACGCCACTCTCTAAACCAACATCTGTGAAGGTGCCGTCTTTGTTGTTCTTGAGCATAAAGCTGGGTGTGGAATCGCACGCGATGTAGATATCGGGCCAGCCGTCGTTATCGAAATCGGCGGCTGCCACAGTCATGCAGTAGGCGCCTTTGGCTTTGCTAAAACCCGATTTTGCCGTGACGTCCGAAAACGTGCCATCGCCATTGTTGTGATACAGGTTCGCGTAGCCCGGCGGTAAGCCACGCGGGCCGCAATTCACGGGAATGCCTTTCCAATTGCAGAATCCGCTCTCGCCAGGTTTAGGAATGTGAACCAGATCGAGCTCGAGATAATTCGCCACGACCAGATCCAGGTGGCCGTCGCGGTCGTAATCGACAAATGCGCAGCCTGAACCCCAACGCTTGCCATCGTGCAGTAAGCCCGATTTCTGGGTGACGTCGGTAAACGTGCCGTCGCCGTTGTTACGGTAAAGAACGTTCTGCCCCCAATACGTGATGAACAGATCGTCGAAACCGTCGTTGTTGTAATCGCCGATGGTGACCGCTGACGCCCAACCCACCCTCGTCAGTCCCGCTTTCGCGGTTACATCGGTGAACGTACCGTCGCGATTGTTCTTGTACAGGCGATTGGTCGCGCCGGGGGGATCGCCATCCAGCCGCGTGCCCGAGAGCGTGAAAATATCTAGCCAGCCATCGTTATCGTAATCGATGAACGCGCAGCCGCAACCAACTGTCTCCAGAATGTATGTGCGATGATCCTCCGGACCATAAATCAGCGGCGCGGTGAGTCCGGCTTTATCCGCAACATCCGTGAAACAGGCGTCGAAAGGGATGCCCGTTGGTTTGCCACGCGGCTGCGGTTTTACGGCGCGAGAAGAAACGCCCTGCGCCAGCAGAGGGGCGCTGCCGAGCAGACCCAGTAAGACCCGCCGCGAGATGACGCTGTCGTTCAAACGGTTTCCTTTTGCGCTGCCGCCGCGAAAGTTTTCGAAATCACCGCGCGCGCTTCATCTTGGATGCGGCGTAGATGATCTTTGCCTAGAAAACTCTCCGCGTAAATCTTGTAAACATCTTCCGTACCCGAAGGCCGCGCCGCAAACCAGCCGTTCTTGGTAACCACTTTGAGGCCGCCTAGCGCGGCGCCATTCCCCGGAGCTTTGGTCAACATTGCCTCAATCTTTTCTCCGGCCAGTTCCTTCGCGGGGACTTGTTCAGGCGAGAGCTTTTGCAAGATCTCCTTTTCTGCAGCATTCGCCGGAGCGTCAATACGTTCGTAGACAGGGTCGCCAAACTGCTGCGTCAGTTCCTTGTAGCGCACCCCGGGATCTTTGCCCGACTTCGCCGTAATCTCCGCGGAGAGTAAGCCCATGATGAGCCCATCTTTATCGGTGCTCCAAGGCGATCCATCTTTCGCCAAAAAAGATGCGCCCGCGCTCTCTTCGCCGCCAAATCCCAGAGACCCATCGAGCAATCCATCCACAAACCACTTGAACCCTACCGGCACTTCCAATAAACGCCGCTGCAAACTAGCAACCACGCGATCGATAATACCGCTACTAACCAGCGTTTTACCAACCCCCGCGTTCGCACTCCAGCCGGGTCGATTCCGGAACAGATAATCAATCGCCACCGCCAAATAATGATTCGGATTCAGCAAGCCCACGCTAGGCGCCACGATGCCGTGCCGGTCATGATCCGTATCGCACGCAAACGCCACATCGAAGCGGTCTTTGAGCGCAATCAAACTGGCCATCGCATAAGGCGACGAGCAATCCATGCGGATCTTCCCATCCCAATCGAGCGTCATGAAGCGGAACGTCGGATCAACCGTTTTATTCACCACTTCGAGCTTCAGCTTGTATTGGTCGGCAATGCGCGGCCAGTACGCGACGCCCGCCCCGCCCAATGGATCGACTCCCAAGTTAAGGCCGCGAATGGCGTCCATATCCACCACGCCCGCCAAACCATTTACATAAGTCGAAATATAATCAAACCGCTGCACGCACGGCGCGCGTAAAGCTCGCTCATAAGGAATACGATTCACGCCTTGCAAATTCCTGCCGAGTAAATCGTTCGCGAAATTCTCAATCCACTTAGTTGCGTTTGTATCGGCGGGACCACCGCTAGGCGGGTTGTATTTAAAGCCGCCATCGAACGGTGGGTTATGCGAGGGCGTAATCACGACGCCGTCAGCCAACCCATCTTTACGGCCGTGATTGTGCGCCAAAATCGCGTGAGACACGCCTGGCGTGGGCACGTAGCCGTTGTCCTGGTCGATCATCACATCAATTCCGTTAGCGGCCAACACTTCCAGCGCGCTGATCTGTGCCGGTTCCGATAAGGCGTGGGTGTCCATGCCCAGAAACAGCGGCCCGCTTGTTCCCTGTTCATGGCGGTACGCGCAGATCGCTTGAGTAATGGCGAGAATATGATTCTCATTGAAACTGCTATCAAAAGACGATCCGCGATGCCCCGATGTGCCGAACGAAACCCGCTGCGATCGAATGCCCGGGTCCGGCTTCAGCGCGTAGTAGCTTGCAATCAACCTTGGAATATTCGTGAGTGCGGCTGCATCTGCCAGTTTGCCTGCGCGTGGGTCTATTGCCATGAGACTCCTATTTTATGTGGAAGCCGGCGGTGGCTCCCACCCAATCTAAATTCTTGTTGAAATCTACGCCCATCATCTTGCCGCGGCCCGATCGAACTACCGTGTTCACGGGCCGCAGATGGCCCTCATCCCAGATGTACATCACGCGCACTTCAATCTTCGTCATGCCGCTTGGCGTTTCGATGGTAGCTACAAAATCCATTTTGCGTTGCAAGATGAATTCGCCGCGTTTCTCTGAAGGAATCGCGGCAATGTCTTCGCGCGTGGGCCCAATGTTGACGCCAAGCCCCGCGAACGAATACAACGGTTTTAAAACGTAATCGCTCAAATTCTCAGGCAGCTTCTCAACATCGCTCAAAAACTTCGTTTCCGGCACGCACTCATGTCGAAACCAGGGCAGCGAGAATTTGCTTAACAGAAAAAACCAATTCGGATGACTGGCCCACTCCACATCAACGTCGTCTCTAAAATCAAAACCGCCTTGCACATCTTTGCGAACTAGTTCATCCACAATGACACGGTTATAAATCCGCTTGACCGGTTTCCCTTCAAAAAATAGCTTTGATCCCTGTTTCTTCACATCGCGAATACAGGCAATCTTAATGCCCAGCCGCTCGCGAGTCACTAAGAAATCGCCAGCGGTCTTCTGATGAAACGGATCGATCTCTAACAGAATCACTTCTTCCGGGGCATGCCCGTTCAGGATCGCCTTACCGAGCAGCGCGAAGTAACTCGCTTCGTCAAGGCCGCCTAAATAAGGCGTCAGATCATTGCGCAGCGTAAACGCATCTTGGTATTTGTGCGCCATCAGCGCTTGCAGCGCGTAGATAGAAGGAAAGCCTTGAATCTCAACCAAGCGTGGGGCCAGCGTGCCATCGGCTAACCGGATCAAACCGAAATCTGCCTGCACGAACAACGGATGTTCCGCCGAACCCGGCACACGGAATTCAGCAGGAATCGTCGCCTCCGCCGCTGTGCGATAAGCCGCATTGTCTGCCAGTTGCCCGTAAAGCTCCTGCCCATAGCGCACCATTTGCGCCAGCAAATCATTGGGCAAAAAAACCGGCGTCTCGCTACAACGGAACCCAATCTTCGTCCCTGCTTCGGCATCCATCTTGGTTAAAAACTCTGCATAGGCTGCCGCCGTCCAGCGTCGATTGAAATCCGCACGCAGTTCCGGGATCACGCGCCTATACCAGAAACTTGCCAGCGCTCATGATTTGAAAGTCATCAGCCCAGATGTCGAAGTGCTGTCCCACTACATCAATATGCGTGGTGGACGTCCACTGCGCGCCCGTGTGCGCTCCATAGGGGTCGCCGAACGCCATGTGGACGCCGGGAATTTTTTCATCCTGCAAAATATTGCCAACCACACGCGACAGCGCCAGATTTGTGCCAATGGCAAATTCACCCACTCGGTCGCTATTGCTGTCGCGATGCGTATACTGCCAGAATTCCTGCTCCAGTTCTTTATTGTCGGAGCGCGCTTCGGTGAGCCGATTCTCTTTAACGGTGAGCGTCAGCGGCGAATCCGCCAAGTCGCCATATTTCGCGCATAAGTAATCGCCCACCACGCCATCCACCACGAACTGGCCATTCACTTCCAACGGTGCGGTAAAGGTTTCGCCACCCGGCAAATTACCCCACTTGTCGCGGCTAATAATGCCGCTTGTCTTGATCCACTTGTAACTACGCGTCAAATCTGCGGTAATGTCTGTGCCGGCAGGCGTAGTCGCGCGTATCTTCTTCGCCTGATTCACAATGTTCATCACACGCAGCGTCAAATCGTCTACTTTTCGATAATCCGCCCGCATCCCCTC
>Ga0302319_10015247_pt1 | contig 14254 bp, 14 predicted proteins | sample Bog_T0_2_FD_203319 | JGI IMG/M metagenome (GOLD analysis project Ga0302319, IMG submission 203319) | Peat permafrost microbial communities from Stordalen Mire near Abisko, Sweden - Bog_T0_2 | ecosystem: Environmental > Terrestrial > Soil > Wetlands > Peat | place: Sweden: Abisko, Stordalen Mire... | reverse complement strand
GTGGGGTCTGACCCGGATGAGGTCATCGCGCGCACTGCCGGAACGCCGTGGCGGGGGATGTGGCGCTACAGCGCGGTGTTGCCCGAGGTCGAGCCTGTAACACTCGGCGAGGGCTGGACGCCAATGCTCCACAGCAAGCGGTACAAAGGCGTCTACCTGAAGGAAGAGGGCGCGAACCCGACCGGGACCTTCAAGGCGCGTGGGCTGGCGCTGGCCGTGAGCATGGCCCGCAGCTATGGGCTGAAGAAGCTGGCAGTGCCCTCGGCGGGCAACGCGGCGGGCGCGCTGGCAGCGTATGCGGCGGCAGCAGGAATTGAGGCCCACATCTTTATGCCGCGCGATGTGCCCTTCGCTAACTACGTGGAGGCGGTCGCGTATGGCGCGAAGGTGACGCTCGTGGACGGGTTGATCTCCGACTGCGCGCGCATCGTGGCGGAGAACAAGGAGAGCGAGGGCTGGTTTGACGTGTCCACGCTGAAGGAACCCTTCCGCGTGGAGGGCAAGAAGACCATGGGCTATGAGTTGGTGGAGCAGCTGGGCTGGGAGTATCCCGACGCTGTCTTCTATCCCACCGGCGGCGGCGTGGGGCTGATCGGTATGTGGAAGGCCTTTGCGGAGATGGAAGAGCTGGGCTGGGTTGCGCCGGGCAGGCGTCCGAAGATGATCGCGGTGCAGGCGGCGGGGTGTGCGCCGGTCACGCGGGCGTACGACCAGGGCGCAGACGCCAGCACGATGTGGCAGGACGCCGCGACCTTCGCCGCCGGGCTGCGCGTTCCCAAGCCGTATGGCGACTACATTCTGCTTGACATTGTGCGCGAGTCCAAGGGGACGACGCTGGCGGTGAGTGATGAGGCGATGCTGGCGTCGATCCTGGACTGGGCGCGGCATGAGGGCATCTTCCTCTCGCCCGAAGGAGCGGCGGTGACCGCGGCGTATGACGTGCTGCTGGGCAACGGTTTTCTGAAGCCGAGCGACCGGGTGGTGCTGTTCAACACCGGCGCCGGGCTGAAGTACACCGACGTGACGGCCGAGGCTATGAAGCTGGTGCGGCCGACGGCTTGAGGAGCGGCGGGTTTCATCACGCGGTCTGCTAGACTTTCGCGAATGGCCGCAATTGGATTTGCGATAACGATGTCGCCTCCGCTGCACGTCACTGCACTCTGCCTGCGCTGGGCGGTGGTGCTGGCGATGGCGGTCTTTGCGTGGCGGCGCAAGAAGCTGACGCCGTGGATCTTCGTTGCGATGGTGGCCGGCGCGGAGCTGGGCTTTGATGCGCCCGCGTTCGCTGTCCAGACGCGGGTGCTCTCAGACATCTTTCTGCGGCTGATCAAAACCATCGTCGCACCGCTCATCCTGGCCACGCTGATTACCGGCATCGCGGGCCATGGCGACCTGAAGAGTGTGGGCCGCATGGGTCTGAAGGCGCTGGTGTACTTCGAGGTGGTGACGACGCTGGCGCTGGGCATTGGGCTGCTGGCCATCAACATCACGCGCGCGGGGGTAGGGCTGACGCTGCCGACTGCGGCACACGCAGCGCAGGCCGCGGTCCCGGCCCAGCACTGGGACGACTTTCTGCTGCATATGTTTCCCGAGAACCTCGCCAAGAGCATCGCCGAGGGGCAGATCTTGCAGGTCGCCGTATTTGCCGTGTTCTTCGGTGTGGCGCTGGCGACGCTGAGCGAGGCCAAGCGCGCGCCGGTGCTGCGGCTGTGCGAGAGCCTGAGCGAGGTGATGTTCAAATTCACCAACCTGGTGATGTATCTGGCACCGCTGGCAGTTGGCGCGGCGATGGCCTACACCGTCGGCAACCTGGGCGTGGGCGTGCTGGTGAACCTCGTCGAGCTGCTGCTGACGCTCTATGGTGCGCTGCTGGTTTTCGGCGTGTGCGTGCTGCTGCCGGCGGCGTGGATCTTCGGCGTTCCGGTGCGACGATTTCTGGCGGCGGTGGCGGAGCCGGCGACCATTGCATTTGCCACCTCCACCAGCGAAGCCGCACTGCCCAGCGCGATGGAGCGGATGGAGGCGCTGGGAGTGCCGCGGCGGATCGTGGCCTTCGTGATTCCGGCGGGCTACAGCTTCAACCTGGATGGATCGACGCTCTATCTCGCGGTGGCCAGCATCTTTGTCGCGCAAGCGGCGGGTGTGCATCTTTCGATAGGACAGCAGCTGCTGATGATGGCAACGCTGGTGGTCACCAGCAAGGGCATCGCCGGCGTGCCGCGGGCGATGATCGTGGTGCTGCTGGCGACGGTCTCCAGCTTCCATCTGCCGGTGGAGCCGGTCTTCGTCATCCTGGGCATTGACGCTCTGATGGACATGGCCCGGACCAGCGTGAATGTGGTGGGCAACTGCCTGGCGAGCGTGGTTGTGGCCCGGTGGGAGGGGCAGTTCGGAGAGGAGCTGCCCAGCGCCGCAGTGGTGGAAGGCGCGGCGATGTAGCGGGGCAGGTGCTTCGTCCGGCACGAATCTGGTTAGATGCGCGATATCCACCTGAATTATTGATATCCACACGTAAACCCCTTGATTGGCGCGGGTTTGCGACGCATACTCGCATCTAGAGAATCCAAAGGCAGGCCGCGCGGTGCGGTCTGCGAGCGAATAGCCCAGCACCGAGAGATGAGCGCCGTGAGTCGATACTGCCGTGAAGATGTACTGCGCATCCTCCGCCTGCCGGGCGAGGAGCTGGCCAAGTGGGAGCGGGCCGGACTGGTGGCCATTCTGGATGAGTACTCCTTCAATGAGCTGGCGCAGTTGCGGCGTCTGCGCGAGCTGACGGCGACGAAGATCTCGGTCAAGAGCATTGTGCGCAGCCGGGACGCGATGCAGCAGGTCTCGGGGATGGCGAACCCGCTGCTGGAGAGCGTGGCGGTGCGGCTGGGATCGCGCGTGGCCTGGCGGCAGGGCGGCGTGCTGGTGGACCCCATTACGCGGCAGACGGCCTTCGACTTTGAGCTGGCGCCGTGCGCCGGAATGATGATGGTGCGGCGCAACGGCATGGAGGCCTCGCCGCTGGCCGCCGAGCTGCAGGAGATGTTCCTGCGCGCGGTGCGGCTGGAGGAGATTCCCGGGCGTCTGGACGAGGCCAAGACCGCGTATGAGGCGATCCTCGACATGCAGCCCGCGCACGCGGCGGCGGCGATCAACCTGGGTACCATCCACTACAACGAGCGCGACTTCGACGGCGCGGAGCGGCTCTACCGGCAGGCTACTGAGGCCGACCCGGAGTACGCGCTGGCGTTCTTCGACCTGGGCAATGTGCTGGACGAGCAGCAGCGGCTGGAGGAGGCCATCGCCGCCTACGAGCGCGCGCTGAAGCTGGTGCCGCAGTATGCTGACGCGCACTACAACCTTGCGCTGGCCTATGAGCGCATGAAGGAGCCGCGCCGCGCACTGCGCCACTGGACAGCTTATGTGCGGCTGGACCCCACCGGGCCGTGGGCCAGCCACGCGCGCTCCCAGGCCAAGCGAATTCTCGCTGGCGAATCGCTGGCGATTGTGACGCGGCATGGGCGCACGATGAAGATAGCCGGTTGAGGCGAGTTACAAGAGTTGTATGTGAGATTGAAGCCGACGCTGCGTGCGTCGGCTTTGTTTGTTTGGCGCAATATGTGTAAGGCACCCCACCCTGCCCGGCGATGAGACCGCCGGTCGAGGATGGGGCACCCAACCGGAAGAGTTGATACACTCGGCTGCAACGCCCAACCACCCCACGCCTTGCCGGAGACCCTGAACTATGGCTGCACAGACGACCTTTCGACCCTTTGTCTCCGCGGAGGAGAGCCCGAAGGAGCTGTCCGTACGCGCGCTGTTGCTGGGCGGCGTCTTTGGCGTCATCTTCGGTGCAGTAACGGTGTATGTCGGCCTGAAGGCCGGGCTTACGGTGGCTGCGAGCATTCCGATCTCGGTACTGTCGATCTCGATCCTCCGGGTCTTTGGCCGCGCCTCGATTCTTGAGAACAACATTGTGCAGACCACCGGCAATGCCGGGCAATCCATCGCGTCCGGCGTGATCTTTACGCTGCCGGCGTTGATCTTCCTGGGATTCGATCTGGAAGCTTCGCGCATCTTTGCGCTGGCGCTCTTCGGCGGATGGTTGGGCGTGCTGTTCATGATTCCGCTGCGGCGGCAGCTGATCGTGGAGGAACACGGAACACTAATCTACCCCGAGGGCACCGCCTGCGCGGACGTGCTGAAAGCGGGCGAACAGGGCGGTTCGTTTGCCAGCCGCGTCTTTCTGGGTCTGGGCATGGGCGGGCTGTACGCGCTGTTTCAGAATGAGAATCTGCTGGCGCTCTTTCCCGGCACGCCGAACTGGTCGCCGAACTTCGACCCCCATGGGCAGCAGATATTGAAGGGCGCGGCGGTCCGCGCCGACGTGACGCCGGAGTACCTGGGCGTGGGCTACATCATCGGGCCGCGGGTGGCCGCGATTATGCTCGCCGGCGGCGTGTTCAGCTGGCTGGTGTTGATGCCGGCGATTGTGTTCTTCGGCAAACATCTGTCCGGGCCGCTGTATCCCGGGACGGTTCCTATCAGCATGATGGACCCGAGTTCGCTTTGGCGGACCTACGTGCGGCCCATGGGCGCGGGCGCGGTCGCGGCCAGTGGACTGATCACGCTGCTGCGCACCGCTCCCACGATTGTGAGCGCGCTGACGGCTGGTTTTGCCAAGATGGGCCTGAAGAAGGCTGAAGCGAGCGAGAGGGCGGCGCGCACCGAAGACGATCTATCGATGGTGGTGGTCGCGGGCGGCAGCCTGATTCTGGTCATCCTGATGGTGCTGTTCCTGCAGTTCAAGCCGGTGCCGGGAGCGCAGGTAGGATGGCTGGCCAATATCGCCGCAGCGCTGCTGGTGGTGGTCTTCGGTTTTCTGTTTGTGACGGTGAGCGCGCGCATCGTGGGCATCGTGGGTTCGAGTTCCAGCCCAGTCAGCGGCATGACCATCGCCACCTTGATGGCCACTGCCGCGATCTTTCTGGTGAAGGGATGGACTGCGCCTGCGTTTGGGGCGCTGGCCATTACCATCGGCGGCATGGTGTGTATCGCTGCCTCCAATGCGGGCGATACATCGCAGGACCTGAAGACCGGCTACCTGATCGGTGCGACGCCCTGGAAGCAGCAGGTCGCGGTGATGGTGGGCGTGATTGTGAGCGTATTTTCAATTGGACCCACGCTGACCGCGATGAACCGCGGCTACGAGAGCTTCCAGCAGCTGCCCGCTGCGAAGTTGATCTCGCTGAGCGCGCTGCCGGAGGGCGTAGTGAACGAAGGTGCATTTCCGCGCGACAGCTTCACGCTGACGCCAGCTGGAGCAAAGACCAAGGGCACGGGCGCCGTGGTCAACAACGCACACAGCTACATCTTGCTGAACTCCATTGGCGCGTCCGCGTTGGAGGACGGCAAATACCTGTACGACCCGGCGGCGCAGGAGATTGAGGTGCAGTGGGTGCAGGGCATCGGCAGCGAGGAAGTCGCCGCGCCACAGGGACGGCTGATGGCGACGGTCATCAACGGCATTCTCAGCCGCCGTCTTCCCTGGAGCCTGGTGCTGCTGGGCGTGGCGCTGGTCATCGGCATTGAACTGCTGGGGATACGTTCGCTGACGTTTGCGGTGGGCGCGTACCTGTCGATTGGCACAACGCTGGCCATCTTCTGCGGCGGCGTGGTGCGCTGGCTGGTCGACAAGGCGCTTGACAAGTCCGGAGCCGGTGCGAAGACCGAGGCGGAGAAAGAGGTCTCGTCGGGCAGCCTGCTGGCGTCCGGGCTGATTGCCGCGGGCGGCATCGTGGGGCTGGCGGGCGTCGGGCTGAAGCTGCTGGAGAGCGTGACACACAGGCCCATGTGGCAGTTCAAGCCGACCAACCCGCTCTACAAAGATTGGGTGAGTGTGGTGGCGTTTGCAGCGCTGGCGTATGCGCTGTACCACTTCGCGAAGAAGCCAATGCCGTCCGAAGTGGTGCTGGAAGAGGTGGAGGCGGGCGAGTAACGTGTAGCTGCCCAGCACAGTCGCTCCACGTCCAGTCCGAACGCAGATTCCCTTCGGGAATGACAAACAAGAGGCGCTTCTACAACTCCAGGATGATGGGCATGATGAGCGGGCGGCGGTTGGCGTTCTTCTGCAGGAAGCGCTTGAGGTCGCCACGGATCTTGTCTTTCATCACGCCGTAGTCGCGGCGCTCTTCGTCGCTGGAGTTTTCCAGTGTGCGGGCCACGATGTCGCGGGCGTTGCGCAGCAGCTCGGGGTCGTCGGCGGCGAAGCCGCGGGTGGTGATCTCCGGCGCGCCCTCCACCTGGCCCGTGCGCTTGTTGATGGCGATGATGGGCAGAAAGACGCCGTCCTCGCCGAGGTGCTTGCGGTCGCGGATGACCGTGTCTTCGACGACGTCGGCGGTGGAGTTGTTGTCGATGCAGACGCGGCCGGTGGTGACCTTGCCGGTCTTCTGCGCGGTCTCCTTGTCCACCGAGAGCACGTCGCCGTCTTCGAGCAGCATCACCTTCTCGGGCACGCCGGTCGCGAGCGCGAGTTCGACGTGGCGCTTGAGGTGACGGTAGTCGCCGTGAATGGGGATGAAGAACTTCGGGCGCACGAGGTTGATCATCATGCGCAGCTCCTCCTGCGATCCGTGGCCGGAGACGTGGATGAGTCCGTGGGTGCCGTCGTCGTGGATGACCTTGGCGTCGCGGCGCTCCAGGTGGTCGATAACGCGATAGATGGCCTTCTCATTGCCGGGGATGACGCGCGAGCTGAGCAGCACGGTGTCGCCCGGGTCGATCTTGGCGAACTTGTGGTTGTCCACCGCCGCGCGGGAGAGCGCGGACATGGGCTCGCCCTGCGTGCCGGAGATAAGGATGCAGAGCTTGTTGGCGGGCGTGTTCTTAATCTCGCCGGGATGGATGATGAGGCCCGGCGGCGGGTCAATGTAGCCGAGGTCCTGCGCGATCTCCGTGGAGTTGTCGATGGAGCGGCCGACCAGCGCGACCTTGCGGCCGTGTTTGTGCGCGAGATCCATCGCAATCTTGATGCGATGGATCGACGACGAAAAGCAGGAGAAGAAGATCTTCTTCTTGGTGGCGCCGAAGATCTCATCGAGCCGCGGAATCACGGCCTTCTCGCCGGGGGTGAAGCCGGGGCGGTCCACGTTGGTGGAGTCTTGCAGCAGAACGAGAACGCCCTGCTTGCCGAGATCGGCGAAGGCCTGCAGGTCGAAGGGGTGGCCGTCCGGCGAGGAGAGGTCGATCTTGAAGTCGCCGGTGTGCAGCACCACGCCCACCGGCGTGTGTATGGCCAGCGAGACGCAGTCGACGAGCGAGTGCGTCACGCGGATGGGCATGACGCTGAAGATGCCGAGGTTGAAGCGGCGGCCGGGAAGGATCTCGATCAGCTCGGCGTCGTCGAGCAGGCGGTGCTCGTCGAGCTTGCCTTCGACGTAGGCGAGTGTGAACTCCGTGCCGTAGACCGGGACGTTCAGCTCGGAGAGGATCCACGGCAGGCCGCCGATGTGGTCCTCGTGCCCGTGGGTGAGCACGATGCCGCGCACCATGGCGCGGTGCTCGATGAGGTAGCTGATGTCAGGGACGACGATATCCACGCCGAGCAGCTCTTCTTCGGGGAACATCAGGCCGGCGTCGACGACGAGGATGTCGTCGCCGTAGCGGAGAGCGAGGCAGTTCATGCCGAATTCGCCCAGTCCACCAAGCGGGATTATTTGCAGTTTTTCATTAGCCATGGACCTTCAGTCTATCGCACACAGCAAGCGAAGGCGGGGCTTTCAGCAGGATTGACCGTCATTCGCTTGCGTGCGGTGAAGGATGGAGGTCTTCTGTACAGGTGCGAGCGCGTGCTGCGCGGATGCGGCCTCTCGTCGCCAGAGACTGGCCGCGGCCCCATATCAGCAGCAGAAAAAAGCCATAGCCTGCGTATCCGCTGAGATGCGGCGGCAACAATCGCGCGACGAGGCAGCAGATCAACCCCACCATCGCATTGCCAAAGAAATTCCAGAAGGAGATCATGGTGATGACCATCTCCAGCGGGTTGAGGTCAAGCTGTACGCGTTGCCGCCATGCGTTGCCATATAGAGCTGCGAGGCAGAGGTAGATCGCCGCGAAGCCCAGACCATAGATGATCATCAGCTCACGCTGTTGGTAGACATTGCTGAACACTCGTTGCTCCATATGTCCGGTCGCCAGGTTGAACAGAAACTTCAAAGGGTAGACGTAGATCAGCATGGCGAACAGCAGGGCGCAGTTAATCCACAGCGTGGTCTTGTCGTGCAGACCGTAACGCCGGAAGAAGCGGAAGTGGGCCATCCAGATGGTGACAAAGATCAGGAAGCAGATGGCGAAGGCAAAAGATCCGCGCAGCACGGCATGGAACTCGTCGTAGGTGTGCGGCACCTCCACCGAAACGACCAGCAGCGTGAGCGCGAAGCCGAAGACGACGTCCGAAAATCCGTCGACGCGCGACATGGCTGTGCCGCGCAGGCGGAAGCCGTCCTTGTCGATGTGTTCATACTCGGTCTGCATGATGAGGACAGGCTATCAGGTTTGCGGCCCAGCCTAGATGGCGCGCAGGATGCGGCCGGGAAAGGTCAGGATAGCCCGCAGCAGGTCGAAGACGCCGCCCACCGCGATGCCGACCACACGGAAGGGAAGCGAGAGCAACCAGACGACCGGGTAGAGAATCAGCGCGAGCAGAGCCGCGGGCCAGCAGACAATCAGCAGAAAGACGAAGAAGAGGAGTTTCATGGAGATTCCGAACCTTTCCTGAGAGATTACGCGGGCGTCCCTACGTAAGTTCCCACGGATGCGGTGGGAGATATCAACTTCGAGGCGAGTTTTTGAGGAAGCACTCTGAGGAGCCGCAGGTGTCGCATGCATGTTCGTCGCTGATTGGGCGTCCAGGCAGCGATTCGCGGGCAGGCAGCGGACTGGTGGTGGGAATGCTGGAGCGGAGGGTGACCACGAGGTGGTCCGGCGTGAGTTCGACGGTGAGTTGCATGTCCACTGCCGGGCGGAAGCGCAGGTCGACGTAGTTCCAGGCGACGGTGGCGTCTCTGCCGGCAGCTGTGGCGGAGCCGGGGACGGTGCGGGAGTGGCGATGGCGCTCGACGATCTCGCAGCCGGAGTCCAGCGCGACCTGATAGAGCGCGTTGGAGAGCTGGCACAGGCCGCCGCCGATGGCGGGAATCAGACAGCCCTCCTGCAGCATGCGCCCGGGGCGATAGCCTTTGCGGGCGGTTGCCTTGCCGACCTGGCGCCAGAAGGAGAATGTCCTGCCTGCCGGAAGGAACAAGCCGTCCAGGGAGGAAGCGGCGACGCGCAGGTTTTCGACTTTGCCACGCTGGTACCACTGCTCCGCGGGGCTGGAGTCGGTCCAGAGCGGTGTGATCGACTGCGCAGCGGTCAGCGGCAGAGTGGTGTGCGGAATGATCTCGAGACGCGGAACCGGATGGGCGAGATCTTCGATGGAACGCTTCGCCCTTAGGGCGGCTGCCTTGGTGGTGAAGATGGCGGCGGAGATGCGGGTTGGCGTCGCGTCCATAAATATCTTGGCCGATGGTTAGAGGAGAGCCAGGCCTGTTGTTGTAGCTATCGCAACAAATCTTCCAGCGCCGTCGACAGGTCCGTCTTCTCATCGCGGTATTTCACGATGATCGGCGTGTAGACCGAGAGCCCCAGCGCCTTGCCGGGGCCGGTCTGGATGGCGCGGCTGCCGGCAACGACCACCGCGCCGGAAGGAATGATGAGCGGGGTTTCCGGTGTGGCCTTCAGGATGATGTTGTTGGGCAGGTCGTAGACCGGGGTGCCTCGGGTGAGGATGACCCCCGCTGCCAGCACGGCGCGCGCGCGGACGATGGTGCCCTCATAGACGCCAGTGTTGCCGCCGATGAGCGCGTCGTCCTCGATGATGACCGGCGAGGCGTTCACCGGCTCCAGCACGCCGCCGATCTGCGCCGCGGCAGAGAGGTGTACGCGTTTGCCGATCTGCGCGCAACTGCCGACCAGCGCGTGGGAGTCAATCATGGTGCCCTCGTCGACGTAGGCGCCAGCGTTGACGTAGGCCGGGGGCATCATCACCACGCCGCGAGCCACGTAAGCGCCGGAGCGGACACTGCTGCCGCCAGGGACGATGCGAATGCCCTGCTCGGGGGTGAAGCGGCGGACGGGGTAGGTGGCTTTGTCGACGAAGCTGAGCATGGGGCGGGCGTCAGGGTTGCTGCCGTTCATGCTTTTGAGCGCGCCGAGGCGGAAGCCGAGCAGGATGCCGCGCTTGACCCAGGCGTTTACGCGCCAGCCAGTGGGCGCGGTCGCGTCGGGCTGGGCCGAGCGAAGGGTGCCGGCCTCCAGCGCGTCGCGGAGTTGCTGAAAGGCGGCTAAGGCCTGCTTCTCACCCACGGCGGCGGCGCCCTGGGAAAACCAGTGTTCGATAGCGGGTTCGAGGGGAGGGGGGCTGGCGGAGATCATGCGTGCTGCGATTGTAACGGGAGTGCGCCGGTTGAGGCCGACGTTGCCGGTGACCGCTCCCGTGCCGAGCTATAGCGCCGACGTGGTGAGGCGGCACGTACCGGTATGGTCTGTGCCGACTTGGCGAAGAAGAATCTCCAACTGCCGACCGGGCTTGACCCAACGCGCCTCAAACTCCGCTGGGCTCCCGGTCGGAAACACGCGATCGCAGCGATACCGAAAGCGGAGGTCTTCTCCGTGAGGATTGAAGAGATGCGCCTCGCCCTGGCCGACGGCGGCCGTCAGACCGTACCGGAACTGCTCCACATGCAGCCGCACCGTGAGCAGATACATCGGGTTCCGTTGCCATGTGGCGACCCAGACGCCAGTCTTCCAATCCGGAGCCTGCACAGGAAACTCCGGCTGGCCCATGGGACGGCCTCCGTTATCGAAGAGATAACTGAAGATGTCGGTCGGAAATCTTGAGTCAATGGCGGGATTCGTCGGAAATGTCTGGGCCTTGGCCGGAATGGCTGCGGCCAGAAAAGCCAGCGCGACGACTGCGGGAACACGACAAAACCTCAAACCGAAATCCTATACCGCTGTCGATAGGACGCACAAATGCTGCGGATTGTTGCCGAAACATAGAGCTACTTGTCAGTAAGCCCGAGTCCATGGAGCAGTCCCGAAAGCTTGCTGAGTGTGGCGGCCGAGACCGGCATCATGGGCAGGCGCACCGCATCCGAGCAGCGGCCCAGCAGCGCGAGAACGGCTTTGATGGGCGCGGGGTTGGGCTCCAGGAAGTTGGCCTGCATAAGGGCGAAGTAGCGGGCGTTCAGCGCGCGGGCGGTGGGCCAGTCGCTGCGCAGCGCAGCGGCGATGAGCTGTGCCATGGGGCCGGGTATGGCGTTGGACGCGACGGAGATCAGTCCGCAGCCGCCCGCGGCAAGGATGGGCAGGGCGAGCACGTCGTCGCCGGCGAAGACCGCGAAGTCCTTGGGCGTCTGGGTGAGCAGCTCGGTAATCTGCTGGAGGTTGCCGCTGGACTCCTTGATGCCAACGATGTTGGGAATCTCGGCGAGACGCAGGATGGTCTCCGGCAGCAGGTTGGCGGCAGTGCGGCCGGGGATGTTGTAGAGCAGCACCGGCAGCGGCGTGGCCTCGGCGAGGGCGCGAAAGTGCTGGAACTGGCCCTCCTGGCCGGGCTTGGAGTAGTACGGGTTGGCGCTGAGAATGCCGGTCAGGCCGGGAATCTTAGCGAGTTTCTTCGCGTTGAGCACGAGTTGGGCGGTCGCGTTGTGCGTGCACCCGGCGAAGACCGGGACGCGGGCCGCGCCGGCTTCGACGGTGATCTCGATGACGCGCAACCACTCCTGCTCGGTCAGGGTCGACGCTTCTCCTGTAGTCCCGCAAGGAACCAGCAACGCGATGCCGCCGGCGATCTGTGCCTCCACGTGCGCGCGCAGGGCCGCTTCGTTGAGCGAGCCGTCTGCACGGAAGGGAGTGACGAGCGCGGTACCGCAGCCGGAGAGGTTCATGGTCGAAGTTGAGTTTAGCGCGTGGGAGGGTGTGAATGGCCGGTGTGGGTCAGTTCCACGATCCGTCGCGGCGGCAGAAGCCACAGGAAGGCAACAAAGCCGATCATGGCCAGAGCGGTCCACGGTGAGCGCAGGGCGACGAAGATGGCGCCGACGTTCAGAACCGCTGAAACGGTCTGGATAACCGGGCCGTTGGCCGGGCGGATGCCGGTTTGGCTGCAGATGACCGTCGAGAGCGCCATCCAGGCGATGGCCGGAGCCACAAAGCACACCGCGTACACCGCGACGGGTGCGGGAGCCACGCCGCGGTTGGCGATCCACAGCGTGCCGAAGGGGATGAGCGACATGCAAAAGAGCAGCGCCAGGTTGGACCACAGCAGACTGTGCGAGACGCGCTCGACGTCATCCAGCAGGTAGTGGTGGTTCACCCAATAGATGCCGGTCTGAATAAAGCTGAGCAGATAAACGGCGATCATCTTCAGATCAAGACGGATGGCGTCCGCTGTGCTCATCTCCGCAGGCGACGGTACCCTGAGTTCCAGCACCATGATGGTGATGATGACGGCGATCACGCCGTCGGAAAAGGCTTCCAGGCGCGAGGGCGTCAGGCGGTCGTTGGATTCGTCGGGCATGATGTTCTGGGAAGGATACAACGCTCAGGCGGACGCAAGCGACTTGCTCAGAAAGACGGTGGCCTGGGCGTTGTCGTTGTAGCGCGGGCATTCCACGTAACCGCGGCGGCGGTAGAGCGCCAGCGCGGCTGCGAACTCCGGCTTGCTGTCGAGGTACATCCACTCGCAGGCGGCGTCGCGCGCCTGGGCTTCAGCGGCATCCATCAGCAGCCCGGCCAGGCGCTGCCCGCGGAACTCCGGCGCAACGAAGAGCCGCTTGCACTCGGCGGCGTTGGGGATGTACGGCAGCGGCCGCAGCAGCACACAGCCGGCAGACTGAGCATCCACTTCAGCGATCAGAAAGCCAAGCTGCGGATGCTGGATATCGGCGAGGACTTTGTCTGCATCGTCGCGCTGCCAGATGTCCCACTCGGTGTAGTAGAGCTCTAGGAGGGCGCAGACCGCAGCGAGGTCGGCTCTGGTGGCAGGGCGGACGGAGATGGCGTGATCGGGTTTAGATTGGTTGTCGGCCATGGTGCTCCTCCGCGTTCGATAAACAGAGGGTGAATTTTGGATTATCCCAACTTTTGTCTAAACCTCGCGCACAATTCAGACAATTTCAGCGTCGCTCTGCGCCAAGCTGGCAGAAACTCCGTTGGGTGAACCATGTTCATTTGATGTTCGTAGTCGCCAGGTCGAACATAGCTTCGGACTATGCGGAGCTGATACCTGCCGCCTACGCTGTCTGATCCTTCTATGACCCGAAGTATTCGCGTTTCAGAGCCATCTATTTTGTGGTGAAACATCAGGGTAGCTTGACTCACCAATGTCCCAGCGAATGTCGACTCGACATTTAGCGGGCGTTCTAAGAATGTGTCTCCCAAGCCGAACCGCTCAGTAACTGTCTGTCCCCATTCGGATGCGTTCAGTAAAGTCCACCACCCACGTTGATGATTACCAATTCCAAATATCCATCTTTTGCGATCGAGCTTTGCAGAATCAGAATCGGATAGAGTTCGCCGCGCCGAGTTGCTTGAGAAATCAGCATCATTCGCCGGGTATAGATCGTATAAAAGACTAGTACGATCAGCCCCACTTCTACCGATGTATTCTGACCGTAAGTCAACCAATGCCATGGGTGCAAGAGTTGATAAACCAGATGATCGATTTCAATGATGGAGATAATTCAAAGACTCTAGCATCATAGGAGCAAACAATGTGCAAAGCCACAAATGGAAACGATTACGCAGATGCGCTACTCGAACTCGCAGGAACCGCAGAGGGATTCTGGCCCGGGGATGCAGTGGAGTTCGTGAATCAATTGCGTGCTGGATACGACGAGGATGTACTTACACAAAGCCGACCTCAGCGGCTAAAGCCGGCAGGCTACTAGATGATATACAGCACGGCTGAAGCCGTGCCCTTAAGCAAGACGCTGAAAATTTGTGCTCAGGCCTGAAGCGACTCAAATGGAAAGAGTCTTCGTTATCAGACCCAGTCGCCGGAGCGCATCAGCGGCTCGGTGCTGCCGTCAGCGGAGAGGCCGTCGACGCTCATGGTCGGGCCGCCGATCATCCAGTCCACGTGGATCAGGCTCTCGTTCGCGCCGAGGGCCGCAAGCTGGTCGTTCGTCATCTTCTCGCCGCCGATCAGGCACGTCGA
>Ga0302319_10015246_pt1 | contig 14254 bp, 11 predicted proteins | sample Bog_T0_2_FD_203319 | JGI IMG/M metagenome (GOLD analysis project Ga0302319, IMG submission 203319) | Peat permafrost microbial communities from Stordalen Mire near Abisko, Sweden - Bog_T0_2 | ecosystem: Environmental > Terrestrial > Soil > Wetlands > Peat | place: Sweden: Abisko, Stordalen Mire... | reverse complement strand
GCTTTTCCGAAGGCTCAAGGGATTCAGGAGGATCTTCTCACGTTTTGAAAAACTTGATGTCATGTTCACTGCTTTCATCCATATCGCTCTCATCTTTGACGCGCTGTTTTACCTTAACACGCCCTAGCTTGATTTGGTTTGAATTACTCTGATCACGGGGAAGGAATCCAGATCGGGGCCTGACCATTTAACAGGAGAAAACAGAACTGTGCTGGTGCGAGCAGAGGAAATTGAGATTTTTGATACTCATTTTGGGTTTGTTTGGGTTCAAAATGGCTTTGAATTGGGTTTGTTTTGGCTTTGTTTTTTCGGCCTCAACAGAGTAAAAATTGGCTTTGTTTGGCAGAAAAGGTGTTTTTCAAAGTTGCTGATTTTATTGTTACGATTCATTAAATTGGCAAAAGCGTTCGGCGCGGAATGTTCATGGTATGTTACCAGTTACCTTTAATATGACATAATAACGCAATCCTGTCAAGTGGTTTGCGATAATAATATGATTGTCCGGTGTAAGTACTAGCGACTGTGGACTTTGCAATTTGATAGTTTTCGATGGCAAGCAAGAGGCAATCTCCGTAAGTCGAGTCTCACTGCGTTTGGAACGACAAGAGAGGTCCATTTTCAGACTTTCCTCACAGCTTCCCACACTTTAATTTAAAATCGCATAACCGTTGCGGTTCCGTTCAACAACGTATAAAGATTTCCTGAAACGGTTCGCTGTTTGGTCAATGATTTCGGTGAGCGAGACGTATTAATCCAGCCCGGAGCAACAACAAATCACCATCCACATTATGGGGCTTATCGTTTTAGTTTTATTCTGGGTCGCAGTCGGATTTGCGTTCTTTGTTCTCGGAGCGAAGAGCGCCTTGAGTTTTGCGGGGCTGTGGGTGACCGGCCTGTTTGTCACGGGCGCTTTGCATATATCCCCCCTTTTTTTCCTGGCTTACGAGGCATTGCTGGCAGCGTGCCTTAGCATCATGCTCAAGCTGGAGTGGTCGTAGACCGGGCCAGACGGCCAGAACCCATTTTTACCTGCTGACATGCAAGAAAGTGGGCAAGCCGGATTATTCCGAAACAGGGCCGGTGCTGGCGCGGACGGTGAGGGCCGGCATGATGAGTTTGCGGAATGACTTGGGCTCGTCATCCCATACGAGGTCCACAGCGGCTTCGGTGAGTTCCACCTCGGAATAGGAGAGGGAGGTGAGGGGGATGGGGAGCAGTTCCGTGCCGGAGAGGGGGTCGTAGCATACCAGCGAAATATCCCGCGGAATTTTGATTCCGTGCTCCATGCAGTAGCGAAGGACGGCCCAGGCACCCGCACCGGAGAGCGGGCAAATGGCCGTGGGCCATGGCTTTTGCTTTAAAATTTCCCCGATCTTCACGTAGGTAGCGTCGAAGGAACTGGTCCAGTTTTTTGTCTCGCAGGAAACGATCCGGGCATCGGGATATGCCTTGATCTGTTTTTCAAGGATCGCCGTGCGCTGGATGGTGGCAGTCAACTCAACGGGTTCGCTGACCATGAAAAGCATCCTTTTATGGCCCAGTTCGCCAAGGTGGTGGAAGATCATGTTGAAAGCCGCCTCTTCATCGACACCCACCGACCTGCCGGAATGATCGGGAGGTACGTAATGGACGATGAGATAGATGTAGCCGCTGGACTTGAGTTTCTCAATGAGGGCCCGGGTGAATCCCGCATCCAGACCCATGAGGATGATCCGCTCATCAGCCGGCTTGTTGCGAATCATCTTCAAGGCATCCTCCACGGAGTCGTCGGGATGGAGGTAATAAGAATGAAATTCGATACCCCTCTCCCGGCAGGCATTCGCCATTATTTCCACCCTGCTCAGGCTTGGCGTGAGTTGATAGCCGGGTGTCAGCACGCCGATATGTTTTTTTGGCGTGTTTTTTCTTACAAAAAAGCCGCGGCGGGGCGAAGCAACCAGATATCCTTCCCCGGCCAGGTCCAGTAATGCCCTGCGGATGGTCGGCTGGGAAACCTTGAGCTTCTTGATCAATTCCCGCTCGGAATAAAAGCGTTCCCCATCCGCAAAATCGTGCATCAACTGATTTCGCAGGAACTGGCGTACCCGGGCATGGAGTGGCTCGTTGGGGGCGAAAGTGGATAAAGGATCAAACACGGAACCTGAAACTAGTCAGGCGGTAGTGATTATTCTATCATAAAATGACGAATCGTACCTGGCCTATTTCCTTCCTTTTTCGGAGGCGGCGGCATTTCTTGTGGCATCGGCGGCGTTCTGTTTCATCTGGAAGACGGTTCTGGCTTTAAGCCGGAATGCGCCTTTATTGTTTTTGATCGTGGGGATGAGCTTGCCGGATTTCATGCGGCGCCTGGCTGCCTCGACAGATTTTTTATACTGCGGGAGCCATTGGGCCTGGGCGACGAGCATTTCATCGGTCATCTGCCAGATCTGCGGCGGGGTGAGCAATGCGCCGGTGAGAGGGTCCATCATCATGGCCTGGCGCAGGAGCATGTCATCGCCATGGACGGCGGCCTCCACGCCGAGACGCTGGACGCTGATGCTTGCATTGCAGACAGCGGCGCAACCCAGCGGCAGGTCGCCCACAATGGGGATATTGATGCCATTGCCGTCGACATAGCCTGGCGTCTCAATGATGGCATCGGGCGGAAGGTTCGTGATGCAACCCTCGTTAACGACATTGAAATATCCGCGATAGACGCGCCCGGTTTCTAGCCCCTCGATGATGTAGGAGCCATGCTCGATGCTGCGTTTCTCCGCCTTGAATTCATATGCCGGAGCTTTCATCCAGTTCGGGAAATCGGTCTTGAACCAGTTGCGTCCCTCGGTGCAGACGCGCAGATAGCCGCCGGTTTCGCCGTGGATCCAATATTCGGGGTCGATCCATTTTTTGGTTTCCTTCGCATTCTTGCGATACCACGGCACGTATTCGCTGAGATGTCCGTTGGATTCGGTCGAGTAATAGCCGAAGCGACGCAGCATATCGACGCGCACTTTTTCAGTGCGGGTAAAGCTGGGATGCTTTTCGAATCCCGCGAGGATTTTGCCTGTCAGCTCCCGGCCCTTGTGTTTGACGGAAATGAACCAGGTCTGGTGGTTGATGCCGGCGCAGATGACATCGAGTTCCTTGTGCTTGAGACCGAGCACCTCGGCAATCTGCCAGATGCCCCCCTCAATGCCATGGCAAAGGCCGATGGTCCTGACGCCGCCGTATTTGTTGCAGGCCCATGTGAGCATTGCCATCGGGTTTGCGTAGTTGAAAAGGATGCAGCCCGGGGCGGCCACTTCGCGGATGTCCTTGCAAAAACCGAGCAGCGCCGCGATCCCGCGCTGGGCATACATGAGACCGCCCGCGCAGAGCGTGTCGCCCACGCATTGATCGACGCCGTATTTGAGCGGGATCCCGATATCGGTCGCGAATGCCTCGAGACCGCCGACGCGCACGACACAGAAAACGTAGTGCGCGCCGCGGAGCGCCTCGCGGCGGTTGGTGGTGGCGATGAGTTTCGTGGAGAGGCCGTTCTCCGCAATGTCGCGTTTGCAGAGCTGGTAAACCATGTCGAGATTCCGCCGGTCGATGTCTGTGAACGCGATTTCGACATCCCGGAGTTCGGGAACCGCAAGCATGTCGCGCATGAGGGAGCGGGTGAAGCCGATGCTGCCTGCGCCGATGAACGTGATTTTTTTAGGCATGATGGTTGGTGATGTGTTTATTGAAATTGAATGTGGAGGGTTTTGATTCCGTGCGGGTGAAGGGGAATGCGGTGTTTGCGACCCGTGGCGGGCGATCCCTGCAACTGCTCCAGAAGATTGGCCGGCTGGATTGTCACAGGGACCTCAAAGTCGAGCGTTACCTTGGAAGGCCGGCCATTGGATTCCTGCAGACGGATGATCCAGCCTGATCCATCCTCCGCCCGTTTCCATGCGGTGACGATGGCATGGCCGGAAATTTGAAATGGCAACCCAAGCGGCAGGGCATGGTTATATTCGTAACCGGCAACTGTCAGCCCGTGCGCGCTGAGAGGTTCGTAATAAGGCCAGATCGAATATTCGAAACGGTGCCGCCCGGTGTCCCTTTGTCCGTCGATATCCCAGAATTCATAATTGCCCGCTTCCACGGCGCAAAAACTCCATTCCGGTGAACGCAGCAGTGAAAGATCAAAGCGCCCTGGCATCCAGCGTACGCAAGGCAGCCCTTTGTTGAGGAGAGCAACGCCTGTGCGGCGACCGGTTTCCCTGCGCGCCCAGTGGAGCGCCGGAAATTCCATCGTATTCGACCGGAACTGGGAGTAATCCAGCTTCGCGGGATCGAAGGTGCGATCGATGAAACCGTAGGGAATTTCGTAAGTGGCCGTTGCCTCGCGCGAGTTGACGGGAATGAGCACGCGGAGCCGGCGGCTTTCCGTATCCCAATCGACCTCAGTCACGAAATCGAGACGCCTGCCATCCGGGGAAAGAGCGAGGGTAACCGTCCACGCAAGGCGCTTCACTTTCGGGTCGCCGCCGCGATATTTCCCATGCCAGCGGATCGAGCCGGACGAGGTTTCGACCGATGATTGAAAATCGCCCAGGGCCACGCGGGTGGCATCCCTGTCCAGATCCGGAAACGGCGCAATGCGCTGGCCCCATGCGTCGCCAAAATCGGCTTCGAGCACGAGCTCGGCAATCCGGTAAGGACGCCGCGCGGCGGTGTAGGCCGGAAGCGTCCCGAAGACGTCTTTGCCGTTGCAGAGCACCGAGAGAAGACCGCTTTTGTCAAAGGTGATTGCAAATTTTCCAAGGGTGATTTTCGCCGGAAATGCATCGACGGAAGTGAACCGGGTTTTTGAGAGCGGTCTTTTTTGCCGGCGGGCGGGGAGATAACGAATGGCCGTGCGCCCGGCGCGATCCAGCATCCCCATCAATTCCACATAGGCGGCATCGATGTGGGTGCCGGTGATTGCATCGTGGAATTGGTTGAAACAAACGTCCTGCCACGCCTTTGCGAGGGAAGCGGGAGGGCGTCCGGCTTTCCCGCGCCGCCAGGAATTGTTCGCGAGTCCAGCCTCGGCGGCAATGAGCAGATAAGCAATCGCACGGGTGCGCTGCTTGCACCGGATGCGCGACACCATGCAGCCCGGCATGGCGGGATTGAGCTCCGGCGTCGGCGTTTTTGTTTTCAGCTTCGCGGCAGCGCGGCGAAGCTCCGGCAGATAGCGTGCGTAGATGTCGCTGGGATTTGCAAACCGCGCCCGGGCCTTCCCCTTGTGCCTCGCATTGAACTCCCTCACATAGCGGATGAGCTTTGCATCGGGCTCGAGCTCCTCGGCGAGGATGAACACCGCGGCCCAGTCCCCGGGGAGCGCGAGCGCCTTTTCCAGCGAGCCGCGCATCTCCCGCGCATCGTAGCCCGGCAGGGACGCCAGGCCGGAGTTGTCACACTTTATGCAACCGCTCCCGCGGCATTCCGGGCAGGGGGGATATTTGTCGAAAGAGCAGGGACGGACCGCGGGGTAGTAATCGAAGCAAGGGATCCGTGTGCCATCGATCCCGGTCCACACCGGATCGGGACACACGCGGTAAGTCGTGGCGCATACAACCTCCGCCCCCACGCCGGCAAGGATCTGGGGATAATTTGCGCTGTTGCCAAAGGCATCCTCCAGCCACGCCAGCTTCAGGCCGGGATGGTGGCTGCCCGCGAGATCCCGGTAGAGCGGCTGTGCGACCAGGAAATTGCGCACCAATCCCTCCGCCGCAGGCATGTTCGTATCGGGCACCACCTCGCCGGCCAGCAGCAGATCAAGATTTCCCTCCTCCGCTTTTTTCCGGAGGGTGTCGCGTTTTCCGGGATTACGTTCAAGATATTTCCGCCACACGGCCGCCTGGCCTTCGCTGAAAGTGTAACCCTCCCCGGACAGGCCCAGCCAGGTGTCGATGCAGCGTTCCTCGATCTCCGCATAACTGCGCACCGTGACGCCGTGCTTTCCGGCAGGACGGTCGAAACACCGGCGCCACACCGGATCGAAATGGAGGTGGGGGACAAGGAGGATTTCTTTCATGCGCATTCCAAACGTAAATTTGCCCGGCAAAAAGGGGAGGGTTTTTTAGACAGGATTGAGAGAATGAACAAGACTCAGGTTGCGGCGGCGAGATCCGGCCGGAGTGCTTCACTGACAATTTTTTCCAGGCGCCGTCCATACTCCACATAGCTTGCGTAGGCCGTCGCGCAGGCATCATTGGACCGGGGATCGTGGTAAACCGCCCCGACGTGCGGCTCGATGGAGAGGCCGCCCTTGTAACCGCGCGAGACAAGGTCGTGGATGATTTTTTTCACGTCTCCCTGCCCGTCACCCGGGAAGCAAAAGTCCACTCCGTTCTTCGCGGGATTCCAGACACCATCCTTGATGTGGACATAGGCAATGTGATCACGCACATGGTCGTAAAATTCCCATGCGGATTGCTTGTGCCACGGTGCGGCTTTACTGCGGTCATCGGCGAACACCGGATTGCCCGTATCAAAAACCAGCTTCAGCCCGGGCACGTGCTCCAGCATTTCGAGCGTAAATGTCCACCCCATGCCGCCGTAGTTCATGCAATTTTCGTGCAGCGCCGTCAGCCCCTCCCCCTCGAACATCCGCACGAGTTCACGCAGCCGGCGAAAGCGCTCATTGGGCATTTGATCCCCGGCGTCCTTCCGCACGGCGAAGCTCATGATGCGTGCAAACCGGGTGCCGAGACGCTTCATGCGGACGATGGAACGCCGGGCCTCCTCGAGGGAGGAATCGAAGGGCTCGTCGATCTGCTTCCCCCAGTTTGCGATGCGGGAGGAGAGGCAGTAAACCTCCATGCCCGCATCCTTCACCAGCTTTTCAAACCTGTCGAAATCGGCATCGGAAATGTTGTGGAGATTATCGGCGGGACCTCCGTCGATGGAGACATCGCGGATTTCCATTTTGTCCCAGCCGAGTTCCTTATGGGCGCGGATCTGGGCTTCGATCTCCTTGCCGGCTTCGTCGGATATTCCTGTAATAAACATAGGTGTGGTGTGGTTGTTTGGAGAGGGGTCAGGGGAGTGTCAGCACGCGATAGACATCCTCCGCGATCAGGAGGTGGCCCGTCCAATTCGGGTGGACCGGCTCGGGGCAATAGACATCGGGGTGGTGGTGTTTGATGCGCTCCTGGAATATCGGATGCAGGTTCAGGAAGCGCGTTTTGTATTTTTCCGCCAGGTCCTTCACTGCGGCGAGATATTTCTCCAGCAGGTCGAGCGATTTCCTGCGATTGGAATCCGGGACCATGTCCCGGGTGATCAGGAACGGGGCGATCAACAAAATCTCCGTCTCCGGAAGGGTTTTCCGGGTCAGGCTGAGAAGCTGGTCGTAGATTTCCCTGAATCCCGCCGGGTCGGGAAACGAGGGGACCTGACCCCCGAGGTGGCGGTTCAGGTCGTTGATGCCGATTTTCACCGAGAGCCATTCCGGGGCGTGTTGCAGCACATCCTCATGCCAGCGGCTGCGAAGATCCACCACGGTGTTCCCGCTGATTCCACGGTTGATGATGTTGATATGTTTTTCCGGCTGGCGGATGATCAGCAGGTCACGGACAAAACGGACATAACCGTTTCCCAAAGGCTTGGAATGATCGCTGCGCCCGCAGTCGGTGATGCTGTCGCCGATGAAGAGGAGGGTTTGTTTGTCTTGCAATTGTTTGCGAGGGGTCATGGATATGCGGGTTGATTATTGAAGATATTCATTGAGGAGGAGCAGGTGGACGGAGGCGGTCCAGGTATAGCCCTGGTCGCAGAGCCCCCTGCCGGTGAGCGCATCGTAGTTTTCGTAATGGCCGCCGGCCTCGCGGACCATGTTGCAGAAGCGCAGGGCGATTGTCTTCGCAAGCGTGCCATGGCCCGCCCGCGCAAGCCCGTCGACAAGCAGATAGGTGGACGGCGCCCAGATCGGGCCGCGCCAGTAGCCATCAGGAAGATAGAGCGGGCTGGAAGGCGATTCCGTGGCCGGGCCGTGATCGGTAAGAAAGTCGTCCCCGAGATATTTGATGAGGCTTTTGCATCTGGCCGGGTCGAGGCGTTTTCCAAGCGCCAGCGGCATGAGCGCGAGCAGCGTAGTAGGGGCGGGATCGAAGGCATGGGTGATGGAAATCGGCGCGACGAAACGGTCGCCTTTCCACGAGTGGTCGTAAAGTTTTGCAAGGAGACTGTCCGCGCGCGTATTCCATGCGGATGCAGCCTCGGAATCGTCGAGCAGCGTTGCCAGTTCCGCCAGCGCATCCATCTGGAGGATGAGAAAGGCTGTGAGGTCCGGCGCCTCCGGGCAGAAGGCGGGATCGAAGAGGGTGGAGTTGTCCCAGCCGGAATCGAGGCCCCAGACGTAATTGGGAATGCCGTCGGCATCCGTGTCGCGCCAGGTGAACCAGAACCCGGTCCATTTTTCCAGGTGGGTGTAGAGTTTGCGGAGCATTTCCTGCGAAAGCGGCGGTGAGCCGGATTCCGCTGTGAAATGTTTCAGGAGCTTGCTGAGACACCATCCGTGGATCGGGGGTTTGTTCACAGTCCATGTGGAAACGAGGCTGCTCCAGCGGTCGGGGAGCTGGCCGATGTCCGATTGAAGTTCAAACGGGAGCAGGAATTGCCGGAGGCCCAGCACCGGATCGGCATGGGCAATGGCGAGCGCATTGAAACAATGGTCCCACGACCAGAGGGCGCACATCGTTGCCTTCGACATGAGGCAGGCATCGTATTTGATGAAACCCTCGGGACGCACGAACGCGGCCCATAGCGTATACCATGCGAGTTCCGCGATGGGCACGCGATCGGGCGGCACCGGTGGCATTTTCGCGCGGAACGCCAGCCACTGCGCGCCAGCATCGGCGATGTCGCGGTCCGGATCGATGGCTTGCAGCGGCCTTTCCTGCAATTGTAATTCGAGATGCAGCAGGGCGCGGCCATCCACGCAGCCGACTGTGACTGACGTATGGGAAATGCGCTGGACGCCATCCTCATGGATGATGCGGTCGATGCGCAGGACGGGAGTTCCCGCAGGCGTGGAGATGGCCACATGGACACCGGCCACCTGAAATTTAAAACACGCATCGCCTTCCGGAAACGAGATACCCGCCTGGAGCATTTTTAATTCGACGTCGAGGCCGGTGGAATCGATGACGACAGCATCTTTAGACCGGATGTAAAGGCGGGCGGTGCCTTCCGGGGAGGAGATGTTGATGACATGAGGTTCGGCGCGAATGGTGAACGGCGCGGGTGCGGAATTTTTGAGAAATTTCACGCCAAGCAAACGGCCCGCGTCTTTCATTGCGCGGACGTTGCGGATCACGAGAAACTGCCCCTGCTCATCGGAGGATATGCCGACGGAGACAAACTCGCCATAACGGCTGAAGGGGGTCGAACTGATATCAACGATCATGGGATCTTCTGGCATCTTTTCTGTTACAAATCAATGCATATTAGCAGATAAATTAAAAAACGTAAATTTGTGGAGGGAATATCGTATTAACAGATTAAAATGAAATAAATCTGGCGTAACTGGATAAAATATGTTGCTTAGATGCAGACCTATTAATAGTCTTTTGGCCGAATCTGAATCCACTTTTCCTTTTTCCCCACGAACAGAATCAATTTCCTGTTACTTCTCATTCATGAAACAATCCGATATCCGAATTGGAACCCTCGTTAAAGCCGAAAACAATCCGGCATCCTATATCCGCCAAATCCTGCCGCACGGGTTTGAAAGTTTTTCACTCACGTTTTGGAAGCATGACAATGGCATCGATCTCGAGTGCCTTGCCCGGGAAACGGCGGATGCCGTGGGATCGCAGGCCATCATCAGTTCGCTGGGAATGTTTGGCAATCCGCTGCAGGATGAAGAGGCGCTTCGCAGTTGGGAGCGGTGCATCGACACGGCGCATCTGTTCGGCACGAAACTGGTTGCAGGGTTTGCCGGTGCCGTGGAAGGCAAGCCGCTGCCGGAATCCATGCCGCGGTTCAAGGAAGTGTGGAGCGAACTGGCGCGGCGCGCGGAGGATCGCGGTGTCCGGATTGCGTTTGAAAACTGCGACATGGGCGGCTGGTGGCACGACGTGCGCTGGAACATCGCCCACTCCCCAGCGGCGTGGGAAATGATGTTTAACGAGGTCCCGAGTGATGCATTGGGCTTGGAATGGGAGCCCTGTCATCAAATGGTTTCCCTCATCGACCCGCTGCCTCAGCTTCGGAAATGGATTCACAAGGTATATCATGTGCATGGCAAGGACGCGAATATTGCGTGGGACGTGGTGAAGACCTCCGGCATTCGTGGCGGCAGGCCTTATGTGTGGCATCGCACGCCCGGGTTCGGGGATACGAACTGGACGGATGTGATCAGCATCCTGCGCATGGGAGGGTACCGGGGGACCATCGACATCGAAGGCTGGCATGATCCCGTTTACAATGGCGATATGGAAATGACAGGCCAGGTGCACGGGCTCAATTACTTGAAGCAATGCCGGGGCGGCTCATTTGTGCCGGTGCCGGAATGATTTTAAAAACACCATGAAAAAGATTCGTCTCATTCAATGCGGGGTCGGCGGTTTCGGCGGGGGCTGGCTGAAGAACCATACCAGCCGGTCGGTGGATTTTGAGCTGGTCGCGCTGGTCGATGTTTCCAGCGAGCGGCTCGTTGAGGCGGGTGTCATCGCCGGCATCCCACCCGCGCGGCAGTTTTCCTCGCTCGAGGCGGCCCTTGAGCAGGTCGAGGCGGATGCCGTTCTCAGCGTCACGCCTCCGCCGGTGCATGTGGAGCATGCCCGGCTGGCTTTCGCCCATGGGCTGCACATGATCACGGAAAAGCCGATCGCGGATACGATTGAAAACGCCTGCGAAATGGTCCGTCTTGCGAGGGAAGCCGGCCGGGAACTGGTCGTCAGCCAGCAATATCGTTTTACACCGTTTATACAGACACTCAGGGACCTGTTGCAAAACGGGGAGGTGGGCGGGCTGGGCCACGGGCATCTTGATTATTACATCCCCATGGATTTTACCGGCACGTTCCGGGAGACAATGGAATTTCCCATGCTTCTCGACATGGCCATCCATCATTTTGACCTCATCCGCTGCGTGACGGGCCTCGATGTGGTGAAAGTGAACGCCCATTCGTTCCGGCCCGCATGGTCATGGTTCCAGCACGATCCGGGATTGAAGATGATCATGGAACTGGAGGGGGGAGTGCCCTTTTCCTACTCTGCCGATTGGAGCGCGCTGGGGCGCACCACCAGCGGCCACGGTGACTGGCGGCTGCAATGCTCCGCAGGCTCGCTGCATCTGGATAATAACCGCGTATTGGTCGAGCGTTGCGAACGTTGGGGAAAAAACCGGTCGACCGAAGAGCCCGCGCTGCCCGCGATCCCTTACACCAACCAGGACGCCACCCTGCATGCGTTTGCGGAGGCGATCAGGAGCGGCGTGCCGGCTGAAATCAGCGGGGCGGACAATCTCGGGAGTTTCAGCGTGATCGCAGCCGCCATGAAAAGCATCCGCGAGAAGCGCGAGATCCTCCTGGAAGAATGCATGCCGCAGGCGCCAGCGCTCTGTTCGCCATGATCACCGGCTTTTTGTTGCAAGCGCGCTTTTATCCAGACATCCTGAAACGGTAATCGTTCTCCATGCGGAATATCCTCCCTCCGGTCATTTTGTGGATCGCCTCGCTCGCCGCCGGGATCGCGGCAGCGACCGCTTCGGAAAACCCGTTACAGCAGGGCTGGGACAACCTGGATGGATTTCTTTTCAACGAGGCCCACACTTCCTTCAGCCGGGCAACGGGCTTTTCCGGCTCCGCCGAACGCGAGCGCAAGCTGGGGGAAGCGGTGACATTGCTGAATGTGCAGCCGCGCACCGGAGGCAATATCTCCCGCGCCACGGCATTGCTCCAGGAACTCGCCGATGCAAAAATTTCCGATGATACGGACACCTTCGCCCGTTTTTTTCTCGCCCGCACCCTGGAGATGCACCAGGCACCCGCCGACCTCGCAAAGGCGCGGGCGATTTATCTCGATCTCCTTGAATCGCGACCGGGAACGCCGCTGGCGGAATATGGCGCGTCGAAGATCGCGCTCATCGATCTGTACGACAACATCCCTGCCGCTGAGTTTGCGAGGCGGGTGGGGGAACTCGAAAAACTCGAGCCTCTCCTGAAGACCTCGCAGGGAAGGCGCGAATTTCACGCCAATATCGGAATCGCATGCGCCGAGCAGGACGGCCCCCCGGACATCATGCTCCGGCATCTGCTTGCGGCGGACAAGGAGGGGTTCACCCAGTGGCAGACCGAGTCGATCGTCTGGGTGCTCATCGCCGATGCCGCGGAAAAGGGCGGCGACAAGGAGCTCGCGAGGCAGTATTACCAGAAATTTACCGGCAAGTACAAACGGGATAACCGTTATTACACCATCCAGGAAAGGTTGAAGCGGCTCACGGCCGATCAGTGACAGCCATGCGCGACAAGGTTCTCAACTTGATTGGCGTGGGTTTGATTGCGGTCTGTTTTGTGCTCTCGCTGGGCCGCATCCTGATGGCAAAAAAGCAGACGGAAAACGAGAAGGTCATACGGATCGCCCACATCCAGCTCGAGGGTGGCGTGCGTTCGGCCCTGGACAAAATAGCGGGGGAATACATGCGCCTGCACCCCGGGGTGAAGGTCATGCAGATCCCGATCCCGCAAAGCATTTTTACAAACTGGTTGATCACGCAACTGGTCGGCGGCACCGCCCCGGACATCATAGAGACTTCTACCGGCCAGACCGAGGACCGGATGGTCCGGTTCTTTTATCCGCTCACGGATTTGATGAACGCCCCGAATCCTTACAATGCCGGCACCGGATTGGAGGGCGTCCCGTTGCGGTCCACCATGTTTGATGGCGGGGCGTCCTGTTACAGTTCGCAGTTGCTGGAATATTTCGGGGTTTCCATCTCGGGCCTCACGACCCGCGCCTACTACAATCGGGATTTGCTGCGCAAGGTCACGGGAAGCGACGCGATCCCCAAGACCTACGAGGAATTCCTCTCCGTCTGCAAAAAAACGGCGGAGTATTCCAAACGCACCGGGAAAACGCTGATTCCTGTCGCCGGCTCAAAGTACAACGGGCCGATGATCATGGGCCAGCTTTTCAACAGCCAGACCCAGAAATTGATGGATACGCTTTTGCCACCGGCTTATGCCACTCCAAACGGGACACGCATCGCCGATGCCTACCTGCGCGGGAAATGGTCGCTGCAAAGTCCCGCAATTGTCAGCGGCCTGGACCTCATGCGGGAGGTTGCGGAACAAATGCAGCCCGGCTTCATGCAAGTCCAGCGCGACGATGCGATGTTCTATTTTGTCCAGGGCCGCGCGCTCTGCTATGTCTCCGGCAGTTGGGACGCCACAAGCCTTCGCGACCAGGTTTCCTTTCCCCTTGGCATCGGCACGATCCCCATCCCTTCCACGGACAATCCGCAATATGGCAGCAACGTCATCGGCAAATTCTCCGAGGCCGGGACGAACGCGGGCATCGAGTTCAGCCTTACCCGCAATTCCGCGAATCCGGAAATCGCGCGCGACTTCCTTCTTTTCATGATGAGCAAATCGATGCAGGAATTATGGACCCGGGAGAGCGGCTGGATTCCGGCGGTCGTTGATGTCCAGCCTGGAGAGGATGCAATGCCGTTCATGCCCGGGGAGGATGGCTATCTTGCCGGGTTCTCGCTGACCAATATCGGCGGGGCGGATCTCGCCCGCATTTTTGATAACAACTTCGATGTGCTCATTTCACCCTTTGGCGGCACGCAGGCTTTTTTGAAGGCCATCGGGCCGGCTTTCAACAAAGCCGTGATTTCCGATCTCCACCGCAGCTACCAGACCCAGTTGTCCAGCAACCGGCGCATGGACGGAATCCTTTGCGGGCTGGCGTGGAAAGCCGAAGGCAATCCCGGCGACGCGGCTGCTGCCCATAAATACGATCTCCTCATCCAGGGGGGCAGCGCGAGGGACCGGGCATTTTATCTGACCCGGCTCATGCTTCTAAGAGCTGGGGAACCCGCGGAGTAAATCCTATGGCGCTACCTATTTCCAAACGCAAGGCGCTCCTCGAGTGGAAGCTCTATTTTTTCATCGTCCCCTCGCTGGTGATGATCGGCATGTTCGCCTACTACCCGTCGATCAATTCCATTTACCACAGCTTTTTCCAGTGGACGGGCGGGGATGCGCAGGAGTTTGTGGGCCTCAGGAATTTCAAGAATGCGT
>Ga0302319_10015243_pt1 | contig 14256 bp, 13 predicted proteins | sample Bog_T0_2_FD_203319 | JGI IMG/M metagenome (GOLD analysis project Ga0302319, IMG submission 203319) | Peat permafrost microbial communities from Stordalen Mire near Abisko, Sweden - Bog_T0_2 | ecosystem: Environmental > Terrestrial > Soil > Wetlands > Peat | place: Sweden: Abisko, Stordalen Mire... | reverse complement strand
GCTCTTGCGACCATACTTCGCAAAACTCATCTGCGATGCCAGTGTCTGCTGAAAACGCGCCATTCGCTTCATACTTATAGTTTATTCAAATATGACGCGGGTTGCAGACTTGTGCAGAGGTTCCCTAGAAGCGGCGTTGTATGCTTACCCCTATGACTTCCAACGCAACACACTATACATTGCTGATTATCCAGGAATGGCAGGCTGGGCGCCAGGCATTCCAGTTGGACGTGGGCCGAATGAAGTCCGTACCTATTTTTTATCGCATAATATTCGATACTATATACTCGACCGTCGACTCGCATTCAACAACCAAGATATTGAGAGTTTCTTGAAAGAACCAAAGGTCGACTTCAATGCGACCGACGTTCTGCACCGATTGAGCCACTTCCACCCGTTCGTGCACGCCGGATCTTGGAGCAGGATGCAGGACAGTGTATCCAGAGACGTTCGTCACAATTTGTTACTCTTGGCAGATACTGATGACAAACTCTACGACGATGGTACGTTGGTTGTGGTTCGGCTAAAGGAGCAATAAAGGCTATTCCCTCTCGATCATTTGGAATGTGGCCCAGTAGAACGGCAGGCTGAATCTGGTTCCCGAGTGGAGCAGTCCTAACTTGGCCTGGCGAAGCGCCACCGCGGGGGATGTGCCGACTGCAACTCCGCGGTAAAAGGTGTCCATCAACTGCGGAGTCGAGTTATCGCTCACCTCCCATATCGCTCCAACCACCCTATGCGCGCCGGCGCGGAGAAATGCCCAGGACAGGCCCACCAGACCCTCCCCTGCGTAGGAGCGAACTCCGCCGCCATAACACGCCGAGATAGTTACAATGTTTGCATCGATGCGATGCTGAAGGATGTCGCGCGCGTAGAGTTTGAAGGAGTCCTCATCGGTAGAGGATCTGGATAAGACAACGGCCGAGCCCAGCGGATCATTGCGATTGGCAATGGCGTGTGACACAAAATGAATATAAGAATACTGCGCCGGATTGCCTGAGAGATATGCGTCAGGCGTAGCTTCGCGGCCCGTAAATGCTGAAACTTGCCGTCTGTTGAAATGGCTCTCGATTTTTGCTGCCTCCACGCCGAAGAGCGGAAGACTGGGATACTCGCTGTTGGGCGTAACCGGATTGCCCACAATGAGTAACTTGCTGCCGGATGTGTGTGCGGGCTTTGACGCAGCCAGCATGGCAAGTGAGGGCGCCGATGCCAGAGTCATGTCTTCGATCAGGTAGTGGAATTGCGATCTTGGATCGGCTTTCGCGTTATTCGGCGGATTTGGCCCGGGCACAAGCAGAGTTTCAAAGTTAAGCTGACTTAGTTCTCCATCGGTAAGAACAATCACTGGTCTGTCCAGATGAAGCGTTGAACGCGCGGGAGCTATCAAGCAGTTATAAAGATACTCCCCGTCCCGATCTAGAGTTACTGTCGGATTGCGCATACCGACGATGGTCTTGCGATAACTGGCGACATGGGAAGCGATTAGCGACCACGAAGGCAGTGTGTAGGCGTAGACATTGTCTTCTGTAACTTCCCACAAATACGAATGCGGCCGGCCTCGCCAATAAAAGAGCAGATTCGCATGGGTTTTGCGGGCGACTTGCCGAGGATCGAGGTTTTGAGGGACGACGGAATTGGATGCTGCGCCTGTTTCAAATCCTTGCTCCAGTGTGCGGGCGCGGCTCTGATCGGCCAGTGTGAGTGCCTCTTCGCTGCGTCCGTGCCGCATAAGCAACTGAATATAACTGTCGTAGATCGAGTCGGCATTGACGCCGAAAGTGAGCCTGGAATCATCGCGCTTCAAGGCGTCGCGCGCCTTTTCGTAGTCCGCCAGGGCAGACCGAAGCTGTTCTTCCGCGGCCTGCGACTTTCCCTGCGACTCATAGACAGCGCCCAGGAAATACGCGGCGGCCAAGCGAGCGGGCATAGGGATCGCCTGGCTGCCTTGGACGCGGCGAAAAAACTGCTCTGCATTCCCATACTGATGATGGTGAAAGGCTATTCTGCCTTCGGTAACAAGTTCATATGCGTCGAGCGTGGTTTGTCCATGCCGCTCGGCCGGAGTCAGCTGACTTAAGTAGCCTTCCGCAGCATCAGGATCGTCGCCGTCTAGCGCGGTCTGCGCCAGATCTTCCAGCGAATACACTATGTCCGCGTTGTTGTGCATCTGGCGCGCCAGATAGAGCGCCCGCTTTAGGCAGATGGACGAGCGGGGCAGATCGCCGGAATCGCGATATACATAACTCTCGGTGCTGAGCCAGTTAAACTGTGCACCAACATTTCCAAGGCGTTCAGCCGCCTGTTCGGCGGCAACAAACAGGTCAATAGCCCGCTCATCGTCGCCTAACTGGTAGTAAGCCCATCCGAGATTGCCCGCCGCGTTCAGTGCGGCGTTCTCAAAGTCAAAGGCCAGGGCGGACTGGTACGCTGATTTCGACCAATCGACCGCCTCATCGTACCGTTCTTTCTGCAGCGCCATGTAGCCGAGATTGATCGACGCCCTGACTTCGAGCCACTTATCCTGACGGCGTCGGGCTAACTCGAGCGACTGTACATACAACCGCCTTGCATCCGCAAACTGGCCCTGGTTCAAAGCCAGTGTTGCGCGGGCAACAAGGATGTCTCCGCAGGCCTCAAGATCTGCGGACTTACACAGGCCGTCCGCCTGAGCAAGTAGCTGGCTGGCGCGCGAGGCATCTTGCAGGTGAGTGTACGCAACGGATTCGATGGCAAGTTTCTCAACGGTTCCGTCCGCATCCTCTTGGCCGTGGTATCCGTTCAAGACACGGAGAGCTTCGTCGTACAATCCGCGGTAAAGCATTGACTCGGCTTGAAGCAGCTTGAAACGAGCTGCCCAATCGGGGGCAGAGAGTTGAAACTGTCGATAAGACCATTCAGCTTCCTGCTGGCTTGCGGCCAGATAGCCGCGCTGGAACAGCCGCCATGTATGAGCGTAAGCAGCCTGAGCGCCGCCGGCACGAGTGTCGCTCAGCGGAGCGAGAAGCGCAAGAAGCACAAGCCAAAGACAGGCGCGCACCGGCGGCCAAAGACGATGTAGCCAGAGAGATTGAGACCGCCGCGAAGAAACACAAGACTGAACCTCGGCTATGGAACTGTTGTGCCATTGGTATGGCCGCCACCAATCGGAACGTGGCCATCGCCAGCGCATCCCATGTAGAGATCGAGCATGGTCAGTTGTACCGTGGTCTTTTTGGGAGTCTCCGTTCCCCGAATCAGGTCCTCGTGAGTCACCGTCACCTTGCCCAGCACGATCTTGCCGAACTCCGGGACATAAATCACGTGGCCATGCGAATGCCCAGGAAAATCGCCAGTCGCACGATGGACAAGTGAGCATTCGACTCTCTCCCGATTACCTACAGTTGGGACAAGTCGATTGTAGTGCTCGCGTGTCTCCTCAGGAAGTCCTTCGGTCTCAAGCACCTTGCCGTACTGGCTGCGGACTCGCGTCTGAACTCCGGGATCGGACGCGTAGGATGCGTCGTTGGCGGGTTTCGCGCCCAATATCTCCAGATCGAGTTCGAGCGAAACCTTATGGCCGCAGATGCGCAGATTCTCGAAACGGGTTCCGAGAAAACAGACGCTCGGAACGTAGCCATCGAGCGGATGTTCGGTAATCATCTGCCCCACGATGCGATCGGCGGTAACAACATCAAGAACGTTGAGCCCCTCGACAACAGTAGTTGACAAGGTAGTCCAGCCGTGACCGGGCTTCAAACTCAGATTGCCGGCAACGTGCGTGTAGGCCGAGCGAAAGGTGATGACGGACTCAACGCTAAAACTATCTGCGCGCTGCGTGAGGTAGCCGCCTTCCTGGGGAAGCGAAGCTGTGGCCGGAGGGCCGATCTCCCGGTTGATTGGGAGCCTCAACGTTCCAGCAAGTACAGAGGTTTCCGCATGGTAATGGTGCCTTCTGCCGTTCACTTCTTGCGTCATTGTGTTTTGGCTTCTCCTTTTCGGATTTGCGCGGATTCTTTTTGGGGGGATGTTTGCCCGGAGGTTGTTTCATGGCGCCAGCTTGGAAACGACTTGGTGGCCTTCCGCGAGTTTGGGGGCTCTGCCCATCTTCACTTATTCAGTGTGATATCAAATCCATATTGACCGATCGCCGTTCGATCGCCACGCGTACCTACTCCTTCAACAGCAAGAGAGTAACTGCCATTCTCAAGCAACTTGCCCGGCACCACGACCGATAACTGCAGGTCTCCGTTTGGCTCCTGCGCGGGCGCAGCGATGGTCCCGGTCCAGACTACGTTTCCCTGCGGGCCAGCTAACGCAAAGGAATAGACAGCAAAGTTGCCAACCGCCGGGTCAATTGAAATATCAACCGGCAGCGCAACGCCATGCGCACTATCCGCCGTTACGGGAACAGGAGCACTGCCCCTGGTTGCTCCGTAACTGGGTGCGCTGGGAACGATATGTGGCTGGCTCAATTCCCTCTTGAGTGCCGGAACGGTTACGAAGTTCTGGTAAGCGACCACCGTGAGCAACGCTGCAAAAACGGGAGCGGCGAAGACCGGGCTCCACCACGAAAATCGCGGACCCTGTTTTTGCTTGCCGGTTGCGGTCTGGCTCGCGGCTGCTGGGCCCGCTGCAATTGCAGGCAACTGCGTCTTGGCTTCGCTTACGAACGCAGTACCGGCGCGAACTTCGAGCGCGCACTCGGGACAGTCAAAGAGATGCTCCTCAAATGCGTCGCGTTCGTCAGCGTCCAATTCGTCCAGGAGGTATCGCTCCGCGATCATGCGGTCTACCGCTTCGCTATGGTTCATCACTTCGAACCTCCTTTATACATCGAGGGCATCGACTGGCGTGCACGGGAATGCCGATCTGGTGCATCGTTCAACCCTCCACGCCGAGAAGCGGTGTTCCCCCCACCCGCTTCATGTACTCCACTTTGAATTCGTGCTTAGCTCTGTGCAGCAAAACCCGCAGATAATCGCGGTCGACGCCGAACTCGCGGCAAACGTCGTCGCGGTCGCGCTCGTCGAGAAACACAGCCTTGAGCAGGTTGCAGTCGCGGGGGGGGAGCCCCAGCAAAATCTCCCGAACCTTGCTTCTGATCTGCCGGGCAACGACGATCTCGAGTGCATCCATGCCGGTGGCGGGCAACTCGGGAAGCGGATCGATGCGGCTGGTGGAGCGGTACTGCTCAGACAGAACGTGATTGCAGACGGTATTGACGAATGCACCGAGCCGGTCCGGCTGGCGCAAGCCGCCGTCCTTGCGCAGAACGGCAAAGACGCGCACAAATGTCTCCTGGCACACGTCCTCAACCGCATGCAGAGAAGCCAGCCTCGAACAGAGCTTGATGCGGAGCAACTCCGTAAAGTAAGCCACGAAGTGTTCCTGTGTCGGGGGATCTCCAGCGCAAAGATTCTCAACGTATCTTGCGTCGAATGAATGAAATTGCAACGAGAACTCCGCTGTGCAGCGTCGATACGAGTATAGTATCTCGCCTGGCGCGGTTGCGTGAAATCCGCGCCGTCTGGCGTTGGGCACAGCAGTGGTGCGCAGAGCCTGCCGCATTGCGTTGCGCACAGGAACGCGGCGCGGTTCATTGCGCAATGGTGAATAGCGGACTGGCAAGCAAGTGCCTGGCATCTCTAAGGTCCACCGAACGAACGGGAAGAACGGAAGAAAACGAATACAACTTTCCGGTGATCGCTCCTCGAATTTCGAGCCGCGATTCCCCCAGATATTTCAGGTTCAACGCAAGTTTATCCATTCCCTGCTCCTGTTCAACGACATTCTGCAAATCGTGATTGCGCACGCGACTCTCCTTCGCCTTCGCCCATTACGGACCCACTCGTGGAGCTTGCGGGCTGGGACGCTAAAGTTGGGGCCTGCAGCAGGCGCGCAGACGCAAAGAATGCCTGCGACAAGACGACGAGGCATATCCAGTCGTTGCTGGGCCAGAGAGCCCATAGCAACGCAAACCACAAACTCAGGAGCAGTCTGTTTACGGCCCTGGTTCCGACGTTCAAAACGGATCGATGGCCGTGAAGATCGGTGATGCCTTCACGCGAACGAGGCAAGGAACCGGCCATCTCAGAAAGCAAACCAGGTTGAGAGGGACTGGGATAGACCTCGTCGTCGAACCCGTCAGTGAGCAGACAGGCGGAACCCGCTCCGAGTAGCGAGAACCGCCTGGTCCCGGGGGAGGACATCGTGTCGCCGAGCGAAGCCCGTTCGCCCTGCATTAAAAGGCTGTTGCCGTAACGCATCCGAGAGGTCATTGCGTGCTCTCTCCTCTACATTTGATTTCCATTTGGAATCGAGCGAAACTTGAGTTCCGTAGAGCGCTTTTACTTCGGGGAACGCGCCGCATGCCGCCAGGAAATGCGGAGGATATTGAGCGCGGCTCAGGAGCCGGCACGACAGATAGTGCTGCTCGGCCGCAGATCGTTTCATTGCCGACCAAGATTTCTGGACTCCGAGCAAAGTTGCGCGGTGAGCGGAGGTCGATGGCCCACCACGCACAAATGCAGCAAGCCCGGAGTGATGGCTCAGCGAATGGATTTGCACGCTCACAAATATGGAGTTATTCGCGTTCCGAATCGAGAGAGTGCTACGATAATGCACGAATTGGTTTCTTAAATTCAGGCGAGAAACCGCGTTCGCTGTGCGTGGGAGAATGTCATTCTCCCCTGGCAGCAAACAGCGAAGTGGCAGGATTAGCGGAGGTGTTACAAGAGAATGGCCGCGCGAATGAAAGATATTGCCCGCGATCTGGGCCTTTCTGTTGTGACTGTTTCCAAGGTTCTTCGCGATCATCCGGACATTAGCGCGGAAACGCGCAAGCGTGTTTTGAAGCGGATGAAGGAACTGAATTACCAGCCGAATCTGGCTGCTCGCTCCCTCATTACCGGGCGCACCTGGACGATTGGCTTGATTGTCCCCGATCTGCTGCATCCGTTCTTTGCGCAGGTTGCCAAGGCGCTCTCCGCCGAGGTTCGAAAACGGGGATTCAGCTTGTTCATCTCCTCTTCCGACGAGGACCCAGAGTTGGAGCGGCAGGAGATTGAAGGACTGCTGGCGCGGCGCGTGGATGTGATGCTTGTGGCCTCAGCGCAGTGGAAGCTCGAAAGCTTTCGCCGCATTGAAGAGCAGAAGATCCCGTACATTCTTTTGGATCGGCAATTGACCGGCCTTGAAGCAAACTTTGTGGGAGTCGACGATCGGCTTGTTGGTGAGCTTGCAACGGCGCACTTGATCGAGCAAGGCTGCAAACGCATTGCGCATATTCGCGGCCCAGAGGTGAGCACGGCCATCGGCCGCCTGGAGGGCTACAAGGAAGCGCTGGCCGCGCACAAGATGACTCCGCTGGCCGGGCACATTGTGTCGATCGGCGCCTCTGGCGACCACCGAGGCGAGAAAGGCGGATATGAAGCCACAACCCGGCTGCTTGCCAACAGGATCCGCCCGGATGGCATCTTCTGCTTTAACGATCCCGTTGGTTTGGGTGCGATGCGCGCCATTCTCGATGCCGGCCTGCGCATTCCTGAAGATATTGCGGTGGTGGGTTGCGGCAATCTGTCTTACTCCGATTTTCTTCGCGTACCGCTGACCTCGGTCGATCAGGGCAGCAAGTCAATCGGAAAGCACGCGGCCGCTCTCGCACTCACGCTTGCGCAAAGCAAGACGGCGGCGCGGCCAGTGCGGGAGCTCATCCGCCCGCATCTTGTGGTGCGCGCTTCAAGCCAGCGTAAGCCAGACGCGGGTGCGCGCTCATAGAGAGACTCGGCGGCGTCAAGCGTACGCCCCACCGTTCGGCGATGACCAATTCAGCCGAATCGGCCGGCATCTGCGCACTGAGAATCTCTCACGCTGGATCTGGCGCACGGAACGCAAACCAGTAGTACCGTCTCCAGCAGAACATGCAACGCACCGGCCGCAGCGCGAACATGCTGAGTAATTCGTCGTAAGAGCGCAACTCAGCGGGCTTGAATTTAACTGAGTTGCAGCTAGGACATTCGTGCTTCATCCAAATCATTTGAGGCAGCCAATGCGGCCGGTTCCAAACGGTTTCGTTCATTTTGCTTCTTTCTCGCGCAGGCCTGTTCTAGAGCCCGTGTGCCTCTGGTAAAGAAGTGTGGGAATCGAGCCATGCAAGCAGTGCGCGAATACTGCCCGTTGCCAGAGCCACGCAGGTATCCGCTGCGCCGTAATAAACACGAATCGTATCTCCATCTGCGCAGATTGTTTGTCCGCAAGGAAACACAACGTCCTTTACATCGCCGTTGCGTTCATAGGGAGCCTCGGGGCCAAACATCCAAGAGTCTCCGCGCTGCAGGCATATCTCCGGCCTATCAAGATCGAAGAGCGCCAGCCCCAAGCGATAAATACTGCCCGCGGCGGTTTGCCGCACACCGTGATAAATGGTGAGCCACCCCTTCGATGTCTCGATGGGCGGCGAGCAGAGTCCGATCTTGTTCGCATCCCACCAACCGCCTCGGCGTGCTTCCAGCATCACTTTGTGGCTGCCCCAATGCCGCAGGTCCGGCGAGTAGGAGACCCACATATGCGCGCCGGTGGGTGTTACCGGGCGATGAATCATGGCCCAATTGCCGTTGATTCTGCGCGGCAACAGAGCAGCATCTTTATCTTCAGGAGGCATGATTACGCCCAATCGCTCAAAAGTCCTGAAGTCCCGCGTCAGCGCCAGCGAGACTCCGGGGCCGCCTCGTGCAAACGATGTGTAGGCAATCGCGTATTGTTCAAGTTCGGGAACACAGGTGATACGAGGATCCTCGATGCCCCAGATCTCTTCAGGGTAATCGCGCGGGTTGGCCATCAGCGTGGGCTTATCATCGACTCTCCATCCGTCGATTCCGTTGGCAGAGCGAGCGGCACACAGATGCGATAGTCCCGTGTGGTCCTCAACTCTGCAGAGCAAGAGCGTATCTCCATCGGCCAACAGTACGGCTCCTGCGTTGAAGACGCTATTAATCGGATAAGGCCAGTCTTGCCGACTGAGGATCGGGTTGCCAGGATGCCGGGTAAACAACTGTGTGTCCGTATATGCCGCAGCTTGCTTCTGAGCAATAGACATTTGCGGTGAAGCCAAAGTGGTATCTAGACTCAAAAAGAAACACTCATTTCCTGATGAAGTTTTGTCGCGTTGGTTACTTTCTCCTCTTGCATTTCAAGGAGGGCCATCAGGAACGAGAGCGTTGACTCTGCGCCCTGATTTTCGTTCACTCGGTCAGGATGCAATCCGTCTCTGCACCCGCCCGTTGCAGCGTCGTAAAGAGGAATCTGCAAGTCGTTCTTACCGAGGAACCAGCGGAAGACACGCTGAGCCTCGTCGAGCCAGCGCTTTTCATGCGTGAACTTGTAGGCAGTGAGACACGCGGAGATGGTTGCAACTGCCTCAACCGGCTGTTGATCGAAGCGGGCCTTTTCTCTGCCCTCGGTGAAGAATCCGTTGGAGCCGATCGGCACGAAGATCTCCTGGTCGCCTCGATGCTGCTCCGCCACCAGCCACTCAAGAGACTCGATCCCGCTGGCTATCATCGTCTGGTTATCGCTTCTCCAGCCAGTGAGAATAAGCGCCTGCGAGAGCCTTGCATTCGAGTAAGAGAGACTTTTCTCGAACCAGTGCCAACTTCCAGCACTCGACTGCACGTAAATCTTCAACAGCCGATTGGCAAGCGTGTTTCGCGCGCCCTGGACGGCTCTGTCGCCTGGAAACCAATCCAGGTAGGCCTGCATTCCGAGAATGCTGAAGGCCCAGGCGCGAGGGCTGGTGAATGAGAGCGACGCAGGCATGGCGGCTTCAAATAGACGGCCCGCCGCTCCGCGCAAACCCGCATCCTGCGAGTAGCCCAGCACGGTACCCAAAGCCCAGAGAGCGCGTCCATGGCTATCTTCCGATCCAACATCCTCCAGCCATTTCCGGTCGTAGCCAAGGAAGTTTCTGAACCGCCCCGTATCGGGGTGAAAGGCCAACCACAGAAATGCCAGATAGCGATGCGAGAGCTTGACGTAGTCCACCGTGCTTGCATAGAGAGTGGCCTCGTTCAAGGCATTTGACACCATGAGCGCACGCGCATTGTCATCCGTGGTGTAGCCCTCGCGCGTGTTGGGCACCGAGAAAATTGCGTGCTGCAATATGCCGGTATCGTCGGTCATGTTTAGCAGGTGCGCGGCATTCAGTTCCGGCAGTTGGCTTTCCTCGCGCATTGTTCGGTCATCCTGTTGCGCTGGCCGGGGCCGCAAACTGCGCTCAAAGCGCGCGCGTTGGAAGCTCGCCATGTAGGCGAGCGCCGTCTTTGGCCACGTGGTTTCGCGGGAGTACAGGTATGCACGCTTACGCATGGCATGGCGCTCCGCATCGTTCTCCAAAAGCCGTAACACCTCATTTGCAATCGAGGCAGGATCGTCAAAGGGAACAATCACGCCGCGCCGGTCCGCCAACAGCTCCTTCGCGTGCCAATACGGTGTGGAGATGATGGCCTTGCCTGCGCCCAGCGCGATGGCAAGCGTGCCGGAAACCACCTGTGCCTCTTGCCGGTAGGGTGTAATGTAAATGTCCGCCGCGCCAACATGCTCGATCAGCTCTTCGGCGCTCACAAAACGGTTATTGAGAATCAACTGCGAAGAGACGCCCAGTTCTTCAGCAAGCGCTTTCAACTCGTCGCGGTACTTTTCTCCCTCTCGCCGCCGAATATGAGGGTGCGTTACGCCCGAAACAATGTACACCACATTCGGATGCCGCGCCAGAATTGCAGGCAGCGCACGGATCACATTTTCAATTCCCTTATTCGGTGAGAGCAGACCGAAGGTCAACAGAACGGATTTCCCTTCGGTGCCGAACTTGTCTTTGAAATAGTTGGGGTCCATGAAATGCATTTCAGGCACGCCGTGCGGGATCACATCGATTTTCTCGTCGGGAACCGCATAGACATCGCGCAACATGCTGGCGGCCAACTCGCTCATCACAACAAGCCGGTCGGAGAGCGCTGCGATTTCATCGAGCACTGCCCGCTGTTGCACAGAAGGTTCGCGAAGAACTGTATGCAGCGTGGTGACCAGAGGCATCTTCAGTTTGCGAAGGAGCGTGAGGATGTGGCTGCCTGCATCTCCGCCATAGACGCCATATTCGTGTTGCAGACTGACGAGGTCATTGCCGTTGAAATTCAGAAAATCGGCTGCGCGCTCGTAGGAGGTCAAGTCTTCCTGCTCCAGTTCCAGCCGCACTTGTTCCGGGTAGTCGTAATGCGAATCAGGATCGTTGACAGGAATGGCAAAAAGCCGCTCCGGTCCGAATTCCGCGGCAAGCGCCGTGCATAGGTCGGTGGTAAACGTCGCAATGCCACACTCGCGCGGAAGATAATTCCCGACAAAGGCAATGCGCGTTGGCAAAGGAACGGGTGGGGTCTCGTGACTGATCGAAGGCGATAATACTGCGGCCTGCCCGCCTGCCCGTGTCTCCGGTTGCGTCATTTCTTGAGGGTTCATTGCGACCTGCTTTCATTCAGGGCTGCGCTTCACCGTAGGGGAAGAGTTCAACTCCGTGTGGTCTGGCCTTTAGGATTGCCGAGCATCCGTTGTGACGAACCGGGTCAGATATCATTCGGGCATTCCAGGGAAGTTTGCTGCTGAATCTGCCGCGACTGCACGGTTACGGTCGCGACGTGGAAACCCAGGCATTTCGCAACCTGGACAAAATCGAGCTCCGCGGCATTAAATCGGGACCCGACTCCATCCAGTGCATGGATCAATGCACGGTCGATTGCATTCTGCCTGGAGATCCCAAAGCCTTTGCGAGCACAGGCTTTCTGAATCCACATAAAGTGCCAACCGGCCTGGCGAATCATGGTATCGAAGACCGGCGCGTCAAGCTCCTCCACTTGCGTCCAGTTCTCTCCAACAGACTCCTGGAGCGGGTCCAGGAGGTTCGGCAGAACACATCCTTTGCGGAGGAAAACAGAATGCAGCTTCACTGTTGCGCGCTTTTGGATACCGGGGGAACCAGGAAAGGTTTCAATCCGGCGTTCTCTTCGGGCGGGGCTACAGCAACTTCAGGAACGGCAGGCTGCTCGGGCGATTTTGCAATCTCGGGCGGCAAATCCGCGCTCCGGTGTTTCTGGCCTAAGTAGCCAGTAGCGTCAGTTGGACCGACAGCGCGGAAGAGCCGCTTACCGTTCCGCTCGCGCAAAGAGAGGTGGTTCTTGACGTCACCCTTGTTTATGAAACCCATAGCAACTCCGGTCGTACAGGTTGCGTACTTGAAAGGTGCTCGTCCGAAGCTGTGCCTGGAATGCCGAAGGCGAGAAAGGGGGGACACTAACTCCTGCTTCGAGCATACGCTTCAATCCATGCTCGCGCCTCTTTTAAATCAGCGGTGCTGACGCAGAAGGACTTACGAATCGCGTCCCTCGCGATCTCAGTATTACCAATTCCATTGACCCTATGGTGCGAGTTACATTACAGACCAAATGTATCCGGCACTTCGGCCGGTCGAATGGATGCTACATCCAGTAATGGGAGCACCGGCCGCGAACTCCATATTGGCAATTCCAACTCGGGCATCGGCTTTGCCTCGAACAGTCTCTTGCATTGCCGCGCCGTCCAGCGAGCCCAACCCTTTGACTTCTTCCGGCGCGCACTGTCGGTCGAGATGCCGGTGCCCGCGTACATCTGCCGGTAGAGCTTGGAAAGAAACACGAAGGCGATGCGCGCGCGCAGGGTAGGTGTACATGCAGACCTGTGCCAAATCGCGCGCCAGGTATAAAAGCGGTCCCAAACCTTCTGTGTGCGTTCGCGAATCTCGTCTGAACTCATCGAAGGGTGCGGTGTGAACATCTTGGGGCGAACTTCAGTGGGGATAAGCCAATAGCGCGTAATGGGCACGCCGCCCACCATCGCAGGATCTTTCGCCTGCTCCTTCTCCCAGCGCCCGAAGTCGACGGTGCCGGGAAACGGCGTCATCATGACGAACTGGGCAAAGGTAATGTCCGCCTTGAGCGCCATCTCAACGGTGGCGTCAAAGGTAGAAGGCTTGTCAGTCGGCAACCCGAAGATGAAGGAGCCAAGCACATGAACGCCGTGCTGCCTGAAAGTTTGCAAGCGCCCGGCCAATGCATCTCCTGAGAAGTTGAAGTCCTTGAAGACCGCCTTCAGTCCCTCTGGCGTGACCGCCTCGACACCCACCAGCGCGCCCTTGATGTTGGCCTTGCGCATTGCGTCAAGAAAGTCACCATCTTCGCCGGCCTCCATGGTGATCTGGGTATAGAACACCATGTCCTTGGGCAGCTTGGCGAGTTCCTTCATCAACTCGAAGCGCTCGGCGCGAATCGCCGTCAGTTCCTCAAGTTTGGCGAGATTTTTCTGCTCACGGGCGAGCCGCAGATCGGTCAGGCTCACCGGATAGAAATTGTCATCGGCCAATGCGATAAACCGGAATCCGATGCGCCGGAGCCGAACGATTTCGTCGATCACTGCCTCGTAGGAGCGTTGGCGTGGCTGTTGCCCATCGGTGCGCCACACACTGCAAAACGAACAATGCTTGGGACAACCGCGAATGGTCTGCACCGAGGCCCACATATACTTGTCGGCCTGCATCAGGTCCCAACGCGCTTCAAGGAACTGCTTGCCCTCGATGCGTCCGCCTTCGTAGACCTTCTCCGGTTTGCCGGCGAGACAGTCCGTTACAGCCAAGCCCCAGGCAATGTCGCCATCGCCTTTCACCACCGAATGCGCCTCGCCTCGCTCGAAGGCTTCCTCTGGAAACAGAGTGGCGTGGATGCCTCCGTAGACGACCCATGCGCCGCGGCTGCGCGCCATTCTGCCCACCGCGTAACCGCGCAGAGCATTGCCGGTATGCACGCTGATGCCCACAATGTCTCCGGGCTGGATACTTTCCGGCTGAATCTGCTCAAGGGATTCGTCGACAAGAATGGGATCGCCCGCCGCACCTGGTGTGGCTGCCGCAAGAACAAACAGCCATCGGGGAGTGATGACCGCAGTACCAAAGGAGTTATCGCTGGGATTGACCAGGTGCACCCTCATCTGAATCCTACTTTCCTCACGCGAGTATTGTTGCTTCAGAGAGCACCTTCACATCTGCTGATCACCGGGCAGTACTAAATGCCGGCATGATTGCGACGAAGCTGGCTGTCCGAACTCCTCGTACATCATACAGACTGCATTGAATAATTGGCTCGAACGAAAGACGGCACCGCAACGAAAATTCATTGCGGCGCAATAATAGCGCCTCAGAAAGAA
>Ga0302319_10015238_pt1 | contig 14260 bp, 15 predicted proteins | sample Bog_T0_2_FD_203319 | JGI IMG/M metagenome (GOLD analysis project Ga0302319, IMG submission 203319) | Peat permafrost microbial communities from Stordalen Mire near Abisko, Sweden - Bog_T0_2 | ecosystem: Environmental > Terrestrial > Soil > Wetlands > Peat | place: Sweden: Abisko, Stordalen Mire... | reverse complement strand
AAAAAATTAGGGGCGCCGCGGTAAAACTCATCGAATATAGAAAAGCGCCCTATAGACACGTAGACACTGGCAACAAACCCTTCCGATTCCCGCCAGCTATATTCTGAACGCACACGGTATTCGGATACCATTCCCCCAGCTTCAATTTTTAATGAATCTAAAAAGGTTTTATGACTAAAATCAAGCCCTAAACGCAATTGGCCGCCGCCGCTGTCGCGAATCGGGGCAGCCGTGTCACTCTTTGTGCCTGCATCATGCTGGAACAAAAAAAAGTGAGTGATGTAAAAAATATGGTCTGAAAACGGGATAAACTTACCCAGTTCGCCAGCCATAAACTCATTCCGCTGGGTAGGAGTTTGCCTGCTCCACCAATCAATATAGCCGGTTTCCACACCAAATTTATGCTTTGCGCTAAGCAATAACCCCTGGACATTGGGGCGATAATATTGGATAGTATCATTCAGCAGGGCCCTGGGATAATTTAACATGGAATCCCTTGGAAATTCCCCGGCAAAGAACATAAAATGTTTGTTTTTAAATTTATAATAGGCGACCGGGTCAACACTCACAAAATAGGGGATGCCGCCAAATTCGTGCAGGGCGTTTGTGCCCACAACAAAATGGTTCAAACTATCTACATTTAAACCTAAATCGAATTCTGTGCGTGTACCTGAAATAGTTTTCCTCAAAGGGATAAGCGCATCATATTCGTGATCGTCGAGGAAGGCGAAACCATTAAAATGGATATCGAGCGTATAACGCCTGTCTGGGGTAGCACCCGGCGCTAAATGTGTTGAATCGGGTTGTCTTGTTTGTTGGTTTGTTTGCAGTTGTGCATAGGTGGTAGAAACGGCAATAATCGAAACAAAAAATATTAAGTAGATTTTTTTAATCATGGGGTATTTTTTAGCGAACAAAAATACATTTATTCATCTGAAAAAGGTGAAAGGTAAAAGGAAAAAGGTAAAAGGTGAAAGTGGAAAAACCTTTTACCTTTCGCCTTTCGCCTTTCACCTCCTCTAAAACCTGCTTATGTCCCCGCTGCCGCTTTTGGAGCTGGTGATGCTTTTCGCCGCTCCTGTATAACGTACGTCACCTGAACCGTTTACGGCTGCATCAACTCTTTCGCTCGCGTTTATTTCGGCATCGCCTGAACCGGAAACACGTACCTGCGAGTTTACGGTTTCCAGGTTGCGCGCGGTAAAATCTCCTGAACCGACCACCCTAACGGTTGAAGTTTCTGCCCGGCCCGATAATTTCATGTCGCCGGAACCGGAAATACTACTTTCTAATGTTTTAACATCAACTTTGCCCAGCATATCACCTGAACCACTAATCCTTAATTTTAATGAACTGGTTTTAATGCCTTCCTTGAAATACACATCGCCAGATCCGGAAATATTAATTGTGTTCAGATCTTTAGCGGTAACATATATAACTATCTTTTTGTGGTTGCCCCACCACAACCCCCAGTTCCAGTTATCATGTTTACTGTATACCTTTAATACGCCGTCGTTTACTTCTGTCAAAATCCGGTCCATCATATCGGCCGGCGCTTCGACTTTCACCGATTCGGTATTGCCTTGTGTAATATAAACATCAAACGGGCCGGCTACGTGTACGCCGTTAAACCCGGACAAGTGACGGTCAATTATTTCGGAAGAATTTACCTTTACTACGGTATGTGATTTTGAAAAGGAATAGCTTGTGCTAACTAATAGCACAGCAGCCAATAAAATTTTAAATAGCGATTTCATGTTTTAGTGGTTTTTTAATAGGACGTAACTTGTGGAACATAGGTTGCACTGAAATTGAAATTTTGTCTTTTAATTGATTCAGATCAAAGGTTAAACAGGATCTTGAGAAGTATAATTCTTCCCGGAAGGTGTACAAACGGGCTGTTAATGAAGACCATCGTGTACTTAAAAAGCGGGCAGCAAACCTACCCTGTGAAGCTCAGCGACATTCATTACCTGGAAAAAGACGGCAATTATATGACGGTTCACCTGAAAGACAAACGCATCCTTATACGCGAGAATATGAGCGGCGTGTTCGACCTGGTGCCTACTTCGGATTTTATCCGGGTACACAAGTCCTATGTGGTTGCCATTAAGCACGTTACTAAGATCGAGGCCCACCAACTGACGGTTAGTGGTGAACTCATACCTCTTGGGAGCAGCTATCGTGAGGCGGTGAGAGCGTGGTTGGGGTTGAAGTGAGGTGAATCGGAGGCTGTGTTTGCCACCTCTTTTGGCTTTTACGCTGCACACTCGCACCTGAAATGGGTGGGGATTCGCGCTAATTTTGATGAAACGGTACTAAAGGCAGATCAATGACCTGTAAACGCCGTATTGCGGGACTGCTCTTCCGCTTCATCAGTCAGCTTTTTCATAGCGCGCAGGGCGGCACTGAGATGCTTCAGGTGAACCATTTTTGCCTGATTCTGATGGCTGGCGAATTCCATCAAATTGGCGCTCAAGACCCGTAGCGCAATCAGGCTTTCCGTCCAGCTCAGCTCGGTGGTCAGCACCGGCCACAGAATCTGGGAAGTATTGCGGGCTAAATAAGCGGTATATTGTTCAGGGGTGACCTCAAAGGCCTCCAGGGCCTTCTCCCTGCTCATCAACTTACGCTCTTCGGCATGGCGCACGCTAGCGCATTGCCGTTCCAGTTCATAACTGGCATCAGCAAACAGTTCCTCGCCGATATAGGCGCTTTCCGTCAGTCGGTATTTATCTGGTGACATAATTTTTAAAGTTAATCATTTCCGATTCATTTGTCAAGTCGATCTGTCCATACCATGAGCATTTTTTTAGCACCGGTTTCATATAGCTTAGGCGAGCCCAGTTCTCTAAGGGGAACGGCTGATCAGGGAAATTGTTGTAATGATCATCATAGTAAGCCTGGATCACACTCAAACGTTCAGGCGTAAGCGTAAGTTTGGCCAGCGCTATGATCTTGTCAACATCTTTCCTTCGGGTGGCTTTAAAGCCGGCTCGGGCCCAGACATAACCACCGTCCTCCAGCGCGGCATGGACCTGGATATGCTGCACTTGCATGAGTTCATAAAGTTCGAACCAAGTTTTAAGTACTTTTAGCCCGATGCCCTGATGGCGATATTGTTCGGGGATCGTAAAATAATCATGGTGAACATTGACTCCCTGGGCAGTCCACCGGAAGGTACGAGAAAGACAGACTCCGGTGCGTTCATTAAATGCGTCCTGGGAGGCGAAGAAAAAGGAGATTCGAGGCGGCGGGTCCGAAAGTTGCCACTGTCGTTCCAGCGGTGTTGACGCCATTGGTGCCAGAAGTTGATCGGCTTGCTCTGATACCGCTACGGGGCTGAAACCAGGAAAATGTTTTTCAAGGAACGCGTCCACGTCAAGTCCCTTCTCAACTTTGATGGTATAACCAGGTACTTTCATTTAAAAAATAAAGGTCAATGTTAAGAAATTTTACAATGTTCATCTTCCAAAAACATAGATTTTTTTGAACAAGGGCAGAATGCCCCCAATTCAAGTGCGCGTGTGTAGCGCGGGCCGTGTGTCTGTGCGCACTCCTGCCCCGCTGACAGATAGCCAATTGTGCCGGTTGGGCACTTCTTTGAGTGCTGCAATAAAACAGGTAAATCAGCTCATTAGCAAACGGCTTAGTTTGTCATCTGTCAGCGGGGCACTAGCCTTTGCGCTTATGGCCTTTGCTCGTCATACTCACGCCTGAAATGGGGGATAGATTTATACTTGATTTAATTGAGGATAATGATTTTCAAAATCCAATAAAAATTCAACTAAGTCTCCTTGATCCCAAAAATTCGTGTTGTCATTTTTGTCGCAAGCTACTAAAGGCATATTTTGCATAGATGATACTATTTTAAAGTTTTTCCATTCCGCCTTTTTTAATAAGTAACCTGTTTGTTGGTCAATTACCTTTTTGTCAAAATGAAATTTCCCATTATGAGCGGCTGCATTTCGGATATGTCTAAAAAATTGAAATATAGGGGTATCATTCAGATTAAGAGCTAAAGCTTTTTCCCAAGCAATTAATATCGTCATATAAGTTAATTCAATATTTGTTTTAGTTATCCCCAACGTATCATTAATAAAATGAATTGCCGATTTATTAGGTTCCATTTGATAAGTTGTTTGTTTATCTTTTGTTGTAAAACCTGGGACGAATATCATTGGAGTGAACGTTCGTGTTTGGAAAATTTGATCTTCAACTTCTTTAGGAAAATTAAAGGTTTTGATGTGTTGAACAAAAGAATTTCTGTTAGGGTATTCTTTACACTTTTGCAAAAAGAAACCTCTGGAAATTAACTCGTCAATTCCAAATTGAGTATAAGCAAGCGTTACTATGTTGGAATAAAAAAAATTATTCTTATTCAAATTGTGAATATAGTGATTCATCGTTTTTAGTGTTAGCATTTAATAAAATCCCTTCTAATGAGTAACTTGCTTTTATGTTCGGACGTGCACAAAATTGTTGTAAATCCTTTATAATAAATTACTCACCTGATTACAAATATAATTACATTATTCTAAAAAGTTATAATTAAATATTTATTTTCACCTAATCTATCACAAATAATGATAATGATAAAATTATTATTACATTTGTAAAGCAAAATTTAATACAATGGAAAAGGAAAGAAAGCATCTATAACTAAGCCCATCCATGATACTAAGAAATGAGCAGGTAAAGAGTCATCCAAAATGGTAAAATAATTTTCTGCTAAAGTCTTAAATGATCAGGCAAGTTTAAGGACAACAATAAGTGAACGAAGGTTTTTGGGATTGCATCCAACAAGTGAAAGATGGCGCTTGAAGGATGCGGCGACAGTGCATCCATATTTTATAACTATAGTAATGCGGAGGTCGTTATGGCAACAGCCAAAAAACCAAACAAGTTCGTAGTGGTTCATAAGCCATGTAAAGATGGCAGAAAAACTTTTCTGCGTTCTAAACCAAAACAATGCGACAAGTAGCATAGTTTTAGAGGGCGGCAAGCACATTGTCGCCCTTTTTATTAAGAATACATTAGAAGCTCCAATTTAGACCCGAATGTGCCGCGCGGGGCTGGTGCGGCGAGTACTAGTGCGCCGCCGACAGGTAGCCAGCTAACTATTTTGGATGGCTTTGACCGATATATGCATTTTATCCCTGCATAGTTTGTTACCTATAAATGGGGCACGCCATGCTATTGGCCTTTGCGCTGCATGCTCACGCCTGAATCAGGGGACGGCTATGGCACAAGTGTGTGGTCGCGTAGGCCAGCGCTGCACACCCAGACTTAAATGTGGAGAATAATAATTGAAAATGAATCTTCGGATTACAAAAACATGCGTACTTTTATGGGTAGTATGCAATTGTTAAATCCATTTTCGGGTTAACAATCCCAATAAAAAACAGGATATGAAAAGTTTATCTTTTATAAATCTGATTAAGACATTCTTTTTGGCATTCATCAAGTTTACATTTACTGGAGGGATTGGATTGTTGGGAATAATTTTGATTTTAATAAGAATCTTTGGCGTTATACATTGGGCATGGTGGATAGTGGCTTTACCTTTAGAATATGGGGTTATTTACTGTTTGTATATGACAATTGACGGGGCTAAATATAAAGCAGGCCTTAAGGATGCTGGCGCATATGCACGTTCTACCTCCCCTTTTTCAAAACAAGAAAGTAAAAATCTTCAGATCCAAACAATTATCAACGAAGGTCCTGACCATATAGGAGAAACTATTGATAGATTATGCAATGTGAAAGGTCGTACGGAATTCAATCAGGCTTTGCTGGACGCTTCATTAGCACGTTACGGTCTTCGTCAGCTAGCAATACTAGGAAATAAAAACCTAAAAGCTAATGACACTATAAAGAAATGGAGAGAATCAGGTCTTAAACTTCCAGAAGAAGGGACACCGGAATTTTAACCGCCAACTCAAGGGCACCGCTTAACTTTAAATAGTTTTCAACCTGCAACTTGTTTGTGATGATAATCGTCGGCTTCAATTTCATTGGCAAACTGAACGATAGCGTTATCCACAAGGGGGATTTTTTTAGAATGAGTACTTCCCGGTACCTCATGAACTAAATTTTTATTATCTGCGCTGCATTCCCGCCCCCGGGTGGGAGCAACAGAAAAACCACTGACGCTATTTTGTCACTGCCAAAATATTGTCAGTACTAAGTTGTTAATTATCAGCCGTGTAGCGCTTTGTAGTCCCGTACTACGGGATAGCATGTGTAGCGCTACGCTACAAAATTCTCCTCCCCCCTGGCGCGAATCCGTGTAAAGGCCTAAAGCGATGGGCTTCTCGTGCTCTGCTGCCAGGTAACGAACTATCTTTTTTTGGCACGGCCCCCGGCCAATTCAAGCGTACCGCTTACCTTTAAGTAGTTTTCAGTGTCCACACTGACGAAAACGCCCCCCAATTTCAACAGCCGGCAATGAACGGCCGTCGTGTGGCTTCGCGTGTTATCCAAAGTCTCCTTATCGTTTTATAAAGGCAGGCACCCTCATTGAAAAACACTTAATTGTTCAGCAAAAAAGGAAACTTTTTGTGTTAACCCTCCTTTTTATAACATATTTATAATCAATAAATTAAGGCATAAATTTTCGAAATCGTGTTAACTATGTTAACCCTGTGGGACCCTGGATTGTGAAGGGCGACCTGATTTTTTAACCCTCCGATGCGTCATGAAGGCCTAAAAAATTGTCGGATTTACGATTCTGTATGTTCATGACTTTTGCAGCACCGATTTTTACCTGAATAAATGATCTTGAATCCCGAAAAGAAGATCGGCAATGCTATTAAGTTTAGAAAAATTATACAGGCAGCCGATGCTTTTCAGCCCCACCTAAATCCTCTCCGCTGGTTAGCGGAAGGACTTAACGAAATCAACCCTAACGAAGCTAAAGTCTCCCCGCCAGCTGGCGGGGGAGATTTAGAGGGGGCTAAATCACCGGGCTTTCTTAACTTAATAGTATCCGGAAGACCGGTTTCGGCCACCTGTCTATGCGTGTTATCCTGATGATTCGAAACGGAAATTTTGAAAAATAAAATTGTAGCTTTAAAACAAAAAACTAATATTACCTTGCTTTCTGAAATCAATTTCTCCCACTTATCTTTTATGAAAAGACGCTCCTTTGTAAAAACCTCTTTAATAACTACCGCCTTAGGCGCGGTAAACTCCAAAATATCAATGGCATCAGAAAACTTGAAATCCGGCGGAACCGAATTTTATGAGCTCAGGACGTATAATTTAAAAAATGAACAACAACAAAAGCTGGTGGAAGATTACTTTGCAAACGCTGCAATCCCGGCTTTAAACCGATTGGGCAATAAAAACATCGGGTTTTTTACGGAACTTAAACCGACCGGACAGACAAAAGTATATGTTTTAATCCCTTACGGTTCATGGGATGACTTTTTAACGGTGAATGATAAACTTGCAAAAGACGTGGTTTACCTGGAGCAAGGCGCCCCCTATTTAAATGCTCCGGCAACTGAACCTGCTTATGAAAGAATTGAAAGCTCACTATTGAAAGCTTTTGCTCATCAGCCGAAGTTAGTGGCCCCGGAACTAAAGCCCCGTATATTTGAATTGCGCAGGTATGAGCATGCCAGCGAAAGCGCAGGTAAAAAGAAGCTCGAAATGTTTAACGACGCAGGCGAAATAGATATTTTCAGACGTCTCGGTTTCAATCCCGTATTTTTTGGTGAAACGTTAATCGGCGAATTCAGGCCCAACCTCATTTATATGATAACTTTTGATGATTTGCCAGCCCATGACAGTCACTGGAAGGCCTTTGGAAGTGACCCCGAATGGAAAAAAATCAGCGCCATACCAGACTATGCGGATGCAAAACTTGTTTCACGAATTACCTCAACTTTGCTAGCCCCTGCGGCTTGTTCACAAATTTAACCGTTGCAAATTTTTAAGTTATTTGTTTGATTGGTGGAATAAGCTATATTTACCAGTACCAATTATAAAGTTAATGACCACCAGGCGTTCATTCCTCAAAACATCGGCTGTGCTTTCAGCCGGGCTTTTAGTGGCCCCAAAATTGTTTGCCTATGATAAAAAATATATCGGCCTTCAGTTGTATACCGTAAGGGACGCCATGGCAAAAGATCCGGCAGCCACCCTCGCAAAAGTTGCGATGGTTGGGTATAATTCGGTAGAGGGTGCGACTTACAGCGGAAGCGAACTTTTCTACGGAATGGACCCTAAAACATTTGCAAAGCTTTTAAACGATAACGGCCTGATTATGCCGAGTTGCCACTACAGGTTAGGCAAAGACCCGGCCGACAGCCAGTTATTGAAGGGAGCCATATTAAACGATTGGGACAAAGCGGTTGATGATGCTGCGGCAGTTGGTTTAAAATATATGGTGTGTTCATGGCTATCTCCTGCAGAACGGGGCTCCCTGTACGACTATCAAAAATTGGGCGAATATTTAAACAAGGCTGGTGAAAAATGTAAAAAGGCAGGTATACAGCTTTGTTATCATAATCATGATTTTGAATTTGAAAAGCAGTACGGTAAATTACCATATGAAATGTTGTTGATACACACCGACGACAACCTTGTTAAATTGGAAATGGATATTTATTGGGTTACTAAAGCTAAACAGGACCCCATTACGCTGATTAACGAATACCCTGGCCGTTTCCCTTTATGGCACGTAAAGGACATGAATGATAAGCCCGACAAAATGTTTACTGAAGTAGGCAGCGGAATAATTGATTTTAAAAAGATTTTTAAAAGCGCAAATAAAGCCGGCTTGAAATACTTTTTCGTAGAGCAGGATATATGTCCCGGTGATCCGATTGACAGTATAACTAAAAGCGCAAATTATATCAGGACTAACCTGAAATAACCTGCGCTTTATTTCGAGCAAACACGCCGGATTTAAGATAATTTCCCGGTCTTGTGACAATTTAGAACATCGTATACGATTTCGGTTCTTCCCTGAGTTTACCAGTAATCAACGCTTCAATTTCCGGCAGTATCGATAACTGTACTTCGAATTGGGGCTTTGTATATTGTTGTAATTGCTTTAACAGTGCATCTTTATTGCTTTGATTATTTAACGCGTTTAAACCAATATCGGCTGTCGCTGAAAGATTATCTGACAAGCTTGTTACCTGCCGCAGATAGGGAGAATTTGCCGCTACAGCATTGAATTTTAAGTTATTATTTTTCCAGGCCATAAGTTGTTCTTTTATTTGTGCCAATGATGCTGAATCATGTTTTGCAAGATACGAAGCGACTAATTTCCTGAAATACCAGCATGCTTTTGAATCGCAATGTGCCACGTCGGCGATATTTACCATTGGCGACAAAAGAGTAGTGTGTACAGGCACCTTACCTGGATTTATCATGTCGGCCATTAACCGCCGGTACCCTTTTACAGGGGTGTACATATCGGTAACGGTTTTAACCGGGGTAACATCAGCCCCGTTTGCCCACCGGGATATAAGTTTCATATAGTTATTGTTTTCATCAATAGCCCTGTCGTTCAGTTCAATATCTACCAACCACAAGCGGCGGTACATGTCGTCCACATCTTTTACTTCAGCAACTGACCACAATCTTTCTGCGAAAGCTGCGGCCCGTGGCCAAACGCGTATTTCTTCATTATCTGTATTTACCAACTCAGCCCACATGGCTGCCTCGGAGCCCAAAATTCCTTTTGCAACCTCCGCCTGGTTTAATGTTGATGGCACCGGATCGGTAGAATAATGAATGTATGCCGGCAAGAAGTAATCAAGATAATAACCGTTCGAAACAATGATCTGGTTATTATGGTGCACTATTTTAGCTGCTAAAGTATCAGCCACCACAGGTTTCCATTTCTGTACAATCATATCTTCGGGTAATGATGCATTAAAAGCCTCTTCCCAGCCGATAACTCTTTTATTATATTTTTTTGCGATTGTATACAATCTTCTAACAAAGTAAGCCTGAAGGTCATCGGTATTTTTAATTGACGTAGCCTTCATAAAAGCAACGATAGCCGGATTTTGCTTCCAGGCCACGCCATTATTCTCATCTGCGCCAATATGAAGATATGCATCGGGGAAAAGGCCACTCATTTCTCCAAAAAAGTGGTCAAAAAATATGTACGTGCTTTCTTTTGAAGGGTCGATGGTGGGTGTAGGAATTTCATTGATCAGCTTCATTACAGTCATCAGGTTCAAATTTTTTACGGTATCGAGGTTAAATCTTTTTGCAGGCTTGTAGTTCGAAGGATAACTCGCAAGAAAAGGATAGCCTGCAAGCATACTGGTGCAATGCCCCGGCAAATCGAATTCAGGTATAACTATTATACCCCGTTCATGGGCAAAGTTTACCAGGTCTTTGATTTGCTCCTGAGTATAGTATTGTCCGTTCGAACCAAGTTCTTGTAGTTTTGGATAAATTTTCGATTCAACTCTAAACCCTTCGTCATCTGAAAGGTGCAGGTGTAATACATTCAGCTTTACAATAGCCATCGCCTCCACATTTCTTTTTAAAGTTTCTATGGTAATAAAATGCCGTGCAACATCAAGCATCAGCCCCCGCCATTTAAAACGCGGCGCATCAGAAATCTCCGCAACAGGGCAAAAATAACCTGAATGATCTGGCATAACCAGTTGATATATTGTTTCCAGCCCCCTGATCGCCCCAATATCCGTAGTGGCGTTCAGGGTTATTCCGGTAGCTGAAACACTTACATGATAGCTTTCATCCATCCCGATTTCGGGTTTTATGGTTTTGCCAAACTGTACTGATAATTGCGCGCCTTGCTTATTATCGGCGGGCTTTATATATTCTTGCGGAAAATATATACCGGTACGTTTTCCTAATTGCGCATAGAACCGGTTAACAGCAGCAACGAGTTTTTCGCTTACTGGTCCCTGTATCCCAATTGTAAATTGGGTTGTGAAAATGAACCGACCATTTTGAAGACTTACAGATTGTGGCAGGGGCATTAAGTTAAGTGAGTCTTTCGTTTGGGCATTCGCGAACGATACGCTTGCGAAAACCAGCAGGGTGAAGAAAAAAATACGCATAACAATAAGTTTAATTGAATAGTTCTTTTAATTGGTTAATTTCATGTAAGCCTTTTTCTGTGCAAATGCCCCTTAAATAAATGGCAATTGTGTGTTTAACAAGTTCCCGCTTCTTACCGAAATTTTCATAAACAGGATAGCGGGTTACCGATGTAAACAATAGCGTAAGTGTTTCTAAAACAACAGGTGCCCTTAAATAGGATAAAAAATAACCCTCATCAACACCCTGTTCTATTAATTTGATCACCGTTTGAATTGATGCGCTTGCATATTGTTTAATTACTTTGTCCTGCAGCTGCGGGTAATAATAGTTCAGGTCGTGATAAAAAAGATGATTTGTACCGAAATCAAGGTCAATAGCTTTTGCGTAAACACGGGAAAGTGAAACAACAGGATTCGGCGAACCTTCAAGGAAACGTGTTATTCCCTTTCCGGATTCCGAATAAAACTTTTTAAGACATTCTTCCAATAGTTCTTCTTTATTGTTAAAATGTCCGTACATGGTTTTCGTTGAAATACCCAATGCCAATACGAGTTTTTGCATAGAAGTATCCCGTATGCCATGTTCTAAAAATTGCTGCAGGGAGATATCAATAATTTTATCTTTCAAAACGGCTGGAAAATATTTTACAAAAATAATTTTCCATTTGGAAATAGAAAATATTTTTAAAGAAATATTTTCCGGTGTATATTTAATTCTATGGTTTTAAAACTTCAATTGTGTTTTGATCTGGGCCGCCTCCCCTGTTTGCCGAACCAGCGGCGATATATATCTTTTTTCTAAAGGTTATAGCCCCCGTATCATGCCGACCGGTTAACAACCCTGGTAATTCAGTCCAGGAGCCTTTTTCCGTGTCAAAAGCTTCGGCTTCATGATGGGATTCTTTTTGCGAAATACTTTCACCACCGATCACTACCAGGTAATGCTTGTATTTTACCGCAGTACATCCGGCCCTTTGCGTTGGAATATTTTGACTTGATGGTAATGTAGTCCATTCCTGTTTTTTAAAATCAAACACATCGATTTCGGGCACAGTAAGCTGTATAACTTCCCTGGTTTTTGCCGATGTTCTTCTCCCCCCGGCTAAATAAAGTTTATCGCCAATAACAACGGCGTTAAAATGATCACGGGCATGCGGGGCATCGGGCAAACCATGCCATTCCCCGGTTTTGGGGTCAAATTCATCAAACCAGGCGACGGTGCCGTCATAATGCCCATCCTGGATTCCGCATACAAAATATATCTTGTTGTTATAAATAACCGCACCGCCTGAACCACGTCGTTTTCCAGCCGGCATTAACGGTCCTTTTTGCCATTCGTCGGTTTTTGTATCATATGTATAAATATTTTCCAGGGGTTTTTCATGCGGAAAACCGCCATTCATGCCGCCTACAGCATAAATTTTGTCTTTAAAAGAAACCGCTTGAAAATGATTTATTTCAACAGGCGATTTGCTTTTTGCTTGCCATGAATTTGTTTTAGGATCAAAAACGTCAACCGGTTTAATTCCGCGGCCACCAACAAGATAAAATAAATTATCTACTTCCACAAAGGTGCAATCTTCTCTTTTTTCGGGAAAGCCTTGTGTCGAAATCAATTGCCATTTATGTCCATCCTTTACCCTGGAAGTGTCCTGTGCTTTAGCAAAAAACGAAAATGGCAGAAATAAAAGAATAAATAAGATCTTCTTCATAAAATGGTTTTCATTAAAAGTAGGAGAAAATCAGGATACACAGAAATTATTTTTTATCGGCAATAAAAGCTTTAATATTTTTATCATCGATAAATCGTTATGTATCTGTTTTAACGTATATAATCCTATGAAAAGATTTTTTTCGATTTACTTACTAACTGTCCTGACCGTATGTTTCGCGACCTTGAATTCCTTATCGGCCCAATCAACAAAAGAACCACTGGCAATAGGAGACAAAGTACCGGCTTTTTCGCTGAGAGATCAGGATGGAAAAATATTTAATAGTGCTGATTTTGCTGGAAAGAAAATTTTAGTGATCTATTTTTATCCGAAAGACGAGAGTATGGTTTGCACAAAAGAAGCATGTTCTTTCAGGGATAGTTTCGATGAGTTTACCAGGGCAGGGGCAATGGTAATTGGCATAAACGGTGGCACGGTTGCAAGCCATAAGAATTTCCATGACCATTATAAACTACCATTCACTTTATTGAGTGATCCTGATAACAAGATTTACCATTTGTTTGGCGTTAAAAATGTGATGTTTATGACAGGACGAAAGACTTTTGTAGTAGACCTGCATGGCCGGATTGCATTTGTTTACGAGGCTATGCTGCAAGGCAAACAACATGTGGATGACGCGCTTAATTTTATTGAGAAAGGTAAATAGTTTACTGGGTGAGTAGTTGCTTAGGTTGATTAAGTGAGTGGTTGATTGAGTTATTAAAGGAAACCAAAGCTATTTTTTAACTATTCACCTAATCAACCCAATCAACAATTCACTTAAAAAATATGATTATCATAACTGTCTTTTTTGCAACTCACTGGTTTTTTTCCCTTTTTTTCCAAACGTTTTTCCAGCACCGTTATGCTTCGCATAAAATGTTTAAAATGAGTAAGTTTTGGGAAAGGACTTTTTATTTTGCGACGTTTATTTCACAGGGGTCGTCTTTTTTGAATCCACGGGCATATGCCATTATGCACCGGATGCACCATGCTTATAGCGACACCGAAAAGGATCCGCATTCGCCGCATTTTATAAAAGACGTTTGGGGTTTGATGATAAAAACTAAGAACATTTATTTAGACTATTTGAAATACAAACTGGAGCCTGAGCCTCAGTTCAGGGACCGGTATCCAACCTGGTCTGTTCTTGACCGGTTAAGCGACTTGTGGGTAGTCCGGTTAGCGTTTGTTGCATTTTATATCGCGTTTTATGTTGTTTTTGCCCCATTTTGGTGGTTATATCTTTTACTTCCAATTCATTTTTTTATGGGGCCCTTACATGGCGCAATTGTTAATTGGTGCGGGCATAAATATGGATACGCAAATTACGACAACGGCGATCACAGTAAAAATATGTTGCCCATTGATTTTCTGATGTTGGGCGAGCTTTTTCAAAACAATCACCACCAAAGGCCAAATGATGTAAATTTTGCAAACAAATGGTTTGAGATCGATCCTTCCTATCCGGTAATCAAATTGATGCATTGGATCGGTATT
>Ga0302319_10015237_pt1 | contig 14260 bp, 10 predicted proteins | sample Bog_T0_2_FD_203319 | JGI IMG/M metagenome (GOLD analysis project Ga0302319, IMG submission 203319) | Peat permafrost microbial communities from Stordalen Mire near Abisko, Sweden - Bog_T0_2 | ecosystem: Environmental > Terrestrial > Soil > Wetlands > Peat | place: Sweden: Abisko, Stordalen Mire... | reverse complement strand
GGTCTTTCTCACGTGGCGTCTCCACGACAGTCTGCCACCCAACCGGGCTTTCCCGACGGACACGCTCAACTCGGGACAGGCATTTGCCGCTTTGGATCGGTTGTTGGACGAAGCCTGCAATGGCGCGGTCTTGCCTCCGCCAGCCAGCCATCGCGAACATGATCGTGGAAGCCATGCACTACAACGCCAATGTCCTCGGGCACTATCTTCTGCATGCCTTCGTCGTTATGCCAAATCACGTTCATCTGCTGGCTTCTCCCGCCGTACTATTGGCCAAACTGACGAAATCGTTGAAAGGCATCACGGCCAGGCGGGCCAACGCAATGCTGGCTTTGACGGGAAGCCCCTTTTGGCAGGAAGAGAGTTACGGCCACCTGGTGCGGCATATGCCGGAATTCGAGAAGATCCGGAATTACATTGAGGGGAATCCTGTGCGGGCAGGGTTAGCAGGTCAAGCCAAAGACTATCGATGGTCGAGCGCGGGATGAGCGACCAGGGAGTCGCCCGCGGACCCGGGGGTCCGCCCCACTGGCCAGAACCTGTAAGTACAGGGTACGCTCAGATTCGTTTCACTGGCGTGCACTTCGACAGTTCCCCCCCCTCTCATGTCGCTCACCCGCCTTCGGTTCCTGTGTCGGAGCCGCCGTCTTTTTGTGATAGAGTAACGTCCGTCATCGGGATGCACAGCCAGACGCTGCACGGACCTCCGGAACAGACTCGTTCACGGTCCTTGCGCCCGGAGGCGGAGCGGGAAGCTATCCAGGCACAATTGGAACGGATGCTGGCCGATCCGTTGTTTCGCAACAGCAAACGCTATCCAAATCTGCTCCGCTTTCTGGTAGAACGAACTCTGCAGGGGCAAACCGACGACCTTAAGGAACGAACTCTTGGGATTGAGGTCTTTGAAAGGAAGCCGGATTACGATACCACCCTTGATCCGGTTGTCCGCACCACTGCAGGGGAAGTTCGAAAGCGAATTGCACAGTATTATCACGAGTCCGGCCGTCAAAACGAAATCCGCATAGATCTGCCGGTCGGCTCCTACGTTCCGGAAATCCGCGTGCCTGCCCCGGAAGTTCCAACCGGATCGATCGAAGTTTCCCCGGTTCCTCCACTGGTCTTTCGTGCGCCAGGCACTCGGTTACGGGCTCGCCAGGCGTGGCTTCCGCTCGTCATCGCTGTCCTTGTGGGTGCCTGTTTCCCTCTGCTTTGGTCCAGGCCGTGGGTGACCGGTAATGCACTCCGGAAATTCTGGACACCCGTGATCGGAGCTTCGAACCCCGTGTTGTTATGCGTTGGTCAGCGGCCGAACCTTCGCTTTGTACGACCCGAATCTCCATCCGGTACTCAGGGTATGGCCCCGGCTTCCGCATCCGCCGATGGTTCGGATGCGACGCTTACTCCGGAAGAATTGTATTTGCAGGGAAGTCAGAACCTCACGATCCCCGATGTCACGACTCTCACCAAAGTGGCGGGAGCGCTCCAGTCATTAGGGGTGTCCTACAGAATCCGCGGAGAGAGCGTCGCCAGCTTTGCTGACCTCCGCGATGGTCCGGTAGTCCTGATCGGTGCTTTCAATAACGACTGGACCATCCGCCTGACAGGCGCCCAACGCTTCACCTTTGAGCAGGCGGGCAATCTCCGATGGATCAAAGATAGCCAGAACGCCGGCAGCAAAGACTGGGCCGTGAATTTGACGACGCCCTATCTGCAGTTGAACCAGGATTACGCGCTCATCTCACGGCGACTCGATCCGACCACCGACCGCATGGTGGTGGTGGCGGCCGGGTTGCTCGGTTACGGCACAATGGCCGCCGGCGAGTTCCTGACCAACTCGGAATACCTCGCAGCCATTGGAAGGGTCGCTCCGGAAGACTGGGACCACAAAAATCTTCAGGTTGTCATTACGACAAAAGTGATTGCGGGTAATTCAGGGCCGCCCAGGGTTCTGGCCACCTATTTCTGGTAAGAAGCGCCTGCGGCGATGGGAGTATCATACCGCCCGCTGCCTGCTTCGATATGGCGTTCATATCATGTTATTTCAATCGCTTACGCAAGAGCCTCGAAGTTATTACCGTATGGGCCTGACACGGGTCCCTCAATTGGAATAGCATCTCCACACTGAAGGTTTACAACAAACTGAAGGTTTACAACAAAGTGAGCACTCGGCCGACATTACTTCTTCCGGCACTTCCTGTATTCGCGCTCTCGTTAGCTGGCGCCCGTACCGGGCCGGTTAAGGTCACTGGCGGGTAGCTCGCAAGGGAGATGTATGACTAATCGCAAATCGCATCCATCGTCGGAATCGGTACTTATGAATCGCCGTGCCTTGTTGGGCGGCGCGGCCGTTATGGGCGGTGCGCTGGCTGCCATAGGAATCGAACCCGCGCCCGCTTTGGGCGCTAAGACCGGCGACGCGGCGCAAGCCGGGGATTCGTCGAACCTGAACCCGCCCGTTGTGCAGGTAACAAGCGGCAAGCTGCGCGGTTTCCGCGACGGCAGGACAAGCACCTTCCTCGGCATTCCCTACGCCCAGGCGGAGCGGTTCGAAATGCCGGAACCGGTGAAGCCGTGGGACGGTGTCAGGGGCGCGCAGGCGTGGGGTCCGGTGTCGCCGATTCCGGCGCAGGACAAGCCCGGTCCCGATGAATTCGTATTTCCGCACCGTTACTGGCTTGAGAATGAAGCCTGCCAGGTCCTCAACATCTGGACGCAGGATGCCAGCGCCGGCCTGAAGAAGCCCGTGATGGTGTGGATGCACGGCGGCGGATTCACCAACGGCTCGTCGATGGAGTCGTATGCTTATGACGGCAGGAACCTGAGCGAGTTCGGCGATGTGGTGGTGGTGAGTCTGAATCACCGGCTGAACATCATCGGCACGATGGATCTTTCAGCCTATGGCGCGCAGTACGGGAACTCGCGCTACACGGGCATGGCGGACCTGGTTGCCGCTTTGCAGTGGGTGCGGGAGAACATCGCGCAGTTCGGCGGCGACCCGGCCAACGTGACGATCTTCGGGCAATCCGGCGGCGGCAGCAAGGTGACACGGCTCATGCATATGCCCGTGGCAAAGGGGCTGTTCCATAAAGCGATTGCGCAGAGCGGCGGCGGTCTGAACTACCGGACTGAGGAGTCGGCAACTGCGATCGGGAGACAGCAAGCTATTGCGGCGGAGACCTTGAAGCAACTGAGCCTCGACGGTTCGCGGATCGACGGGCTGAAGAAGGTTCCGTATAAAGACCTGATCGTTGCGGGCACGGCGGCGACGCGCAAGGTGGCGCAGGCGGCCCGCGGACTGGGCGGTGTCGGAGGCGGCTGGGAAGTGGTTGCCGACGACAAATACGTGATGCGCGAACTCTGCGACTGGGCCTCCACGATTCCCCTGATGGCGGGAACCGTGTTCAGCGAGATGCAGGGAACACTGGTGCGCGGCAACGGACGCAAAAATGACTGGAGCCAGGCGGAGATCGACGAGAATCTGACCAGGGCCTACGGCGAGCAGAAAGCGCAGGTGGTGACGGAATTCCGGAAGGCGTTCCCGCGCAAGAAGGTGCAGGACGTTTTGTACTTCGCTAATGGGTCGCGGCCGACGGTGAAGCAGACGCTGGCGTGGAAGCTCGAAAAGAGCAGAACGCCGGTGTGGAATTATCTGTTCGCGTGGGAGTATCCGGTAAACGGCGGGATCACGTCGTTCCATTGTTCGGAGATCGCCTTCGCGTTCCACAACGTGAACGAGCCGCACATCAGGCTGGCGACCGGCGGTGGTCCGGTGGCGCTGACGCTGCAGGATAAGGTTGCCGGAGCGTGGCTCAGCTTCGCGAAGACGGGCAATCCGGGTGCGGGCTTCCTGCCATGGACAGCGGCCGAGCCCAACACGATGGTGTTCGACACGGTAAGCGAATGCAAGCCGCTACGCGACGATCGGCTCGTGATGCTGATAGGCGGTGCTCGAACCTGAAGCGATCAGGCGAATCTATGACACACCATAATGGATACGCTGAAAGCCGCACGGCGGAATCCGCCGGTCTGGTGCTCTCCGGCGCCGGTCTCTCCTCCAGCCTGGGAAGGCACGTATAATACGGCCGCTACCTGTTTTGACATTTAGCGCACATGTGATTGTTTTTAAGTCGCTTACGCAAGAGCCACGGACTCATTACCGTATGCGCCTGGCAACAGCACCTTAACTCGAATAGTATCTGCACACCAGTGGGTCTCAATTAAGAGACGGCATGTCAATCACCCTTATCTGGATGCAAAAAGTTGCGGTGGTGAATTAGGTGCAGGATCGGAGTCAATTTTATGAAAACTCAACTAACAGTCGCCCTACTCCTGACTTTCGGGCCAGTCATGGCTCAGGTTCGGCCAGGTGACGGTCTAAACGCGTCCCAGCCAGGCGATCCAATCGTAGCCGTGCCCGGAGGGCAGATCGAAGGCCGGTCACTTGCCGCCGGAGCTGTGTTCAAGAGCATTCCATACGCCGCACCGCCCGTGGACGATCTGCGCTGGAAAGAACCCGCGCCCGTGAAACCATGGACCGGCGTGCGCGATGCCGGGGAATTCGGAGCGAGTTGCGCGCAGATCGACGCGCAGTGGAACAAGGCGGCCGCGGACAAAGGTAGAGAGGATTGTCTGTTCCTGAATATCTGGACTCCCGAATGGCCAGCCAAGGCGCGGAGGCCAGTTATGGTTTGGCTCCACGGCGGCGGCAACATGGGTGGATCGGCCGGATTGGCAGGTGCCAGGGACGTGCTGTTCGACAGCCAACGTCTGGCAAGTCATGGCGTGGTGGTAGTGACCGTCAATTACCGGCTGGGGCTGTTCGGGTTTCTGGCGCATCCGGAATTAACCGCCGAATCTCCGCATCACGCTTCCGGCAACTACGGGATACTGGACCAGGTCGCGGCGCTGAAGTGGGTGAAAGAGAATATAGCCAGGTTCGGCGGCGATCCCAACAACGTCACCCTGTTCGGGCAGTCGGCTGGAAGCCAGGACGTCGGGCTGTTGCTCGCCTCCCCGCTTACCAGGGGCCTGATTCACCATGCCATCGAGGAAAGTGGCACCGTCATCGTCAGCAGTGAGGTGACGCCGCCGCGGGCCAAACGGGAACAGGAGGGAGTTCAGCTGGCGGCAAAGTTTAACGCTCCTGCGACTGGCCAGATCAAGTTCCTTCGCGGGCTTTCGACCGACGCTATTCTCAAAGGTTCGCCTGGATACGGCCGGGGTGAGCCGATGCGTCCCGGAGCAGGTGTAGACGGATATGCCGTCGTGAAACAGCCGGCGCTGGTTTTCAAGGAGCACCAGGAACTGCCGGTGCCTTTAATCATAGGCAACAACGGCCGCGAAGCCACTCTGCCCGGTGGCCCGGAAGCACTGAAGAAGGCGCTGGAAGCCTTCTATGGCGATCGGGCGGAGCAGGCCTTTAAGATGTACGGCGTTGACGGCGCAAGTCCGGACACATATGCCCCGCACGGTGGCGGGAACGCTCAGTGGGAAACCGACAATTTCATGCGCTGCGCAACGGTGATTGTTGCCAACTGGCGAAGCGTAAAATTTCCGACGTGGGAATACGAGTTCACCCGTGCGCCCGAACCTGCGGGCGCAGTGCATTCCTGGGAAATGCAATACGTCTTCGGCAACCTGTTCAGGGGTGTTAACCAGCCAGCCGACCGCAGCCTCTCCGATCAGGTAATGGAATACTGGACCAATTTTGCGAAAACCGGCAACCCAAATGGAAGCTCTCTGCCCAACTGGCCCAAACACGATCCCACCGCAGCCGCTTATATCGACTTTGCATCGGACGGACCGGTAGTTCGGGAAGGGCTCCATAAAAACGCGTGCGAACTGTATGAGTCCGCGTTGGAGAGAACTGCCGCCAAAGAATAAAAGATTCAGCGAGCCGGAAAAGGAGACCACGCGTGAATCATAATCAACCGCCAATTACCGCCGCCCTCGTGGGCAAATCCGGCAAGTAGCCAATGAGAAAAATCCGGTTTTTATCCGGCATCGCGATTCTGTGGTGGACCTGGAGCGCCGTGCCGGTCGCGGCGCAGCAGTACCAATATCCGTTTCAGAATCCCAGTCTGTCGGTCGAGGAGCGCGCCGCCAATATCCTGTCGCTCATGACGCTCGACGAGAAGATCGCGGCCCTCGGAAGTCCGGTTGTTGAGCGTCTGAAAATTCCTGCTTACGGTACGTCCGAGGCGATCCATCAGGTAGTGCTGAACGCTGGCCGGGGCGGCGGGCAAGCGATCGCCACGACCTCTTTTTCGCAGGTCTACGGCATGGGCGAAACCTGGGACCCGGCCCTCATCCGGCGTGCGGGAGCCGTCGAGGGATATGAGGCCCGATACGTCACGCAAAGCGACAAATACAAACGCAATACCTCCGTCCTGATGGGCCCCACCTCGGATCTGGCGCGCGACCCGCGCTGGGGCAGAACCGACGAAAGTTACGGCGAAGACGCCTTCCTCACCGGCACCATGGCTGTCGCGTTGGTCACGGGGATTCAGGGCGACGATCCGAAATACTGGCAGGCCGCCTCGCTCCTCAAGCACCTGTTCGCCAACAGCAACGAGACCACGCGCGGCTCGTCCTCGTCGGATTTCGACGAACGGCTCATGCGCGAGTATTACTCCGTCCCCTTTCGCATGGCGTTCGTGGACGGCGGAGCAAAGTCGTTTATGGCCGCGTATAACGCCTGGAACGGGATTCCGATGGCGGTCAACCCCGTCATCCGGGACGTGGTGAAAAAGGAGTGGAACGCCGGCTGGATCATCACTCCCGACGCGGGCGCGATGGCTCACCTCGTCGATTTGCAGCACTATTCTAAGACCCCGCTCGAGGCGGTCGTTGCGGCTATCAAAGTCGGCGTGGGTAACCTGGGCGGAGGTCTGGTGCGCGGCCGCGGCGGTCTCACCACTGCTGAAGTGATCAATCAGGCTCTTAAAGAAAAGCTCGTCACGGAAGCCGACATTGACGCGGCCATCGTCGGCAAGTACAAGACAATCGTCAAGCTCGGCGTGCTCGATCCGCCATCCATGGTGCCCTACACGAAGATCGGTACCGCCGGCGAACCGGAACCCTGGATGGGCCAAAAGCATAAGGCCGTCGCGCGCGACGTGGCGCTGGAATCCGTCGTCCTGCTGAAGAACGCCGAGAATATGCTGCCACTGAATCGTGCCACTCTGAAATCCATCGCGGTGGTCGGCCCGCGGGCCGCGGCCGTCGCCTTCGATTTCTACAGCGGCCCTACGCCCGTCGCGATCTCCGTGCTCAAGGGTATTCAGGACAAAGCCGGATCGGCCATCACGGTGAACACAGCGGCCGACAACATTGAGGATGCCGTGCGTGCGGCCAAGTCATCCGATGTCGCCGTAGTGGTGGTCGGCAACGATCCCATGTGCGGCGCCACGAACCCTGGCGGCGCGTTCAATCCCGACTCCTCCACCAAGCCGTGCGCCGATCCCGGTGAAGGCCGCGAGGGCCGCGATCGCGAAAAGCTCGACCTCCCTCCCGCCCAGGAAGATCTCATCCGTCAGGTCCGTGCTGCCAATCCGAAAACCGTAGTCGTGCTCGTCGCCAGTTTTCCATTCGCCATCAATTGGGAACAGCAAAACGTTCCGGCCATTCTTCATATCACTCACGCTGCGCAGGAACAGGGCACTGCAATCGCGGACGTGCTCTTCGGCGATTACAATCCCTCTGGACGCCTCGTACAAACGTGGCCGAAATCGCTCGATCAGCTGCCCGGCATGATGGACTACAACATCCGCCATGGCCGAACTTACATGTATTTCAAAGGAGAGCCGCTCTATCCGTTCGGCTATGGGCTCAGTTACACCTCGTTCCAATATTCAAACGTACGGCTCAGTTCCGGGAAACTGAAGGCTGGTGGCAGCGTAACCGTGAGCGTTGACGTCAGGAATACCGGTAAGAGAGCCGGAGATGATGTAGTACAGATTTACGTGCAGCATCCACAATCGAAGGTCGAGCGTCCGCTCAAAGAGTTGAAGGGGTTCCAGCGCGTCACCCTGAAGCCCAACGAACTGAAAACGGTTCAAATCCCCGTTAGTGCCGCAGCCCTGGCCTGGTGGAACGTCCAGAAGCACGGCTGGGACGTGGAGCGTGAGCCTGTGAAGATCATGGTTGGCCGCTCGTCGGCCGATCTGCCGCTCGAAAAAACGGTCCGTGTAGAGTGACTACCGCCAGGCCTCGTTGATCTCTTCCAGTGTCCGGCCTTTAGTTTCGGGGACCTGCCGCCAGGCAAAGATCCATGACGCAACGCTGACCAGGGCGTAACCCCAGAACGTTTGAGCTGGTCCGAGCTTCTCGACCAGTAACAGGAACGTCAGGGCAACCAGCAGGTTAAAGGCCCAGTTAGCCATAGTAACTACACCCATCGCGATTCCCCGAACGCGCAGCGGATAGATCTCCGAAATCAAAAGCCAGAAAATTGGACCGAGGCTGATGGCAAATGAAGCAACGTAGAGCATGACGCTGCCCACCGCGAGCCAGCCTAAAGAGGAGGAATGCGAGCCGAGCCGGAAAACCAATCCCAGCGCCGCCAGGCTGACGATCATTCCGGCAATACCGATCAGCAGCAGCGGCCGCCGCCCGGTACGGTCGATCAGGCGCACAGCCAGCACGGTGAGGAGGACGTTGACCAGTCCGACACCAGCGGTGGCCAGGATTGACTGGGCGGCCGAACTGAATCCCGCGAGCTGAAATATCGTGGGAGCGTAATAGATGATCGTATTGATCCCCGTGATCTGCTGGAAGATCGCGAGCCCGAGGCCAACGACCAGCGCGGGCCGGTATTCCAACTGGAATAGTTCTGTCCATCGGACTTCCTGACCGTGATTGTGCGATTCGATCAGCTTCAGTTCAGCGCTGGCTTCTTCCTCGGAACGAACGGTTCGCAACACTTGCAGGGCCACGTCTCTCTTACCGGCGCTGACGAGCCATCGGGGGCTCTCGGGAAGAAAAAACATTCCGATTGCCAGAATTGCGGCGGGAACCGCTGCCAAAGCAAACATCCAACGCCAATGCTCGCCACCTGCAAGCGCGTAGTCCGTCAGGTACGAAACCAGAATTCCCAGGGTGATCAGAAGCTGGTTCATGGATACCAGGGCTCCCCGGTTTCGGGCGGGTGCGATCTCGGAGATGTATAAAGGCGCTGTGTAGGAGCAGACGCCGATCGCCAGTCCCACCAGGACACGGCTGGCTGCCAGCCACCACACGCCTGGCGCCAGACCGGTCAGAACGCTGCCGATAAAAAACAGGATTGCGACCGCAATTACCATGCGTCGTCTGCCGAAACGGTCCGCCAGGTGCCCGCTAAAGCCCGCGCCCAGCGTCGCTCCCGCCAGAACTGCAGTCGTGATCACACTCTGCATCCACGGAGACAAACCGAAATCCCGTTTCACAAACAACAGAGCGCCGGATATGACACCCGTGTCGTAACCGAACAGGAGGCCGCAGAGCGCCGCGATGACAGCGATCAAATAAACGAACGTTTCACTTTTCTGCCCCAACGCGGGTTTCTGTCTCAAAGCGACACCGGGCGCGACTGTCCCCATCTCCATCTCCTCTGCATCGAGGCCCGGATAAGAATATTGCCCCGGACCTTGGTGCTGAGCCTACGGCAATTGGCCCTGTTTGACAAGGTTCCTACCGTAGGGAACCACGATTCGACTCCATAATCATTGTTTTCAGGAACTCAGGCCTGCGAGCTGCGCCTGCCGGCGTTTGGTAATCATACGTATCATACGGGTTCTGTCGGTTCTTGTCGGTTCTTGTGTCGGAGCCAAGTCGTAATATTCGCACAGCTTGACCGGAGTCGCGTCTGGTGAAGCTGCCCAAAGCCGAGGCGACGGGGTTGGCTCCGAAGCAATCGGCGGGACTCCTCCTGTGACGCAGAACCCGTGAGTGTTTCCGGAGCGCCAGGTGGGGTCCGTTCGGCCGGGATCCATTGCTTTGGCGAAACCCCGAGCGGAGGCTTGGGCTTAAAGAGAGCGCGCCTTCAACTCTCCATCAAGCCGTAGTCCCACGCGCAGCCGATGGCGATGATGCGATCCTCGGCATTGACACAGGATGGCGGCCAGATCCTGAGCCTCGCTCAGGGCGCGATGCTGATCCGGGTAATCCTTGATCCGCGGCTTGCCGCTCCTGTTCGCTTTCCCCTTTCCGCCGCGGCACGGTGAACATCGAATCGCGATCCGTGTAGACATCCACCATCCGCCCGTTCTTTTCGATGTATTCCCACAGCACGGCCATGTTCAACGGCGTGGCATCGCGTTCCACAAAGCGACCCCAGCTCCAGCTGGTGGCGTCATCGATCATCCGCACCGGATAACGCACCGGCCCTCGTCCTTCCAGCCAGTCATGCTCACTGGTGTCCCATTGCGTCAGTTCGCCGAACCCGCTGCGCCGCGGCCGCCAGCCATGCACGTCCTGAATCCTGCGCGAACCCGGCTGCCACATGCCGGCCGCGATCATCCACCCGCGCAACGTTTTCGAGGGTAGCTTGCGGTTGAAGGCTTGTCCACGCAACTGATGAACTACCACGGCATCCCCTGTTTCTTCATCCGCCGCAGCAGCTTCCGCACCCAGCGCTCGGTCACTCCCATCCGCTCGGCAGCTTCCCGCTGCGTCATCTTCCCGTCCCGCGCTCGTTTCAACCAGTCCAGCCAGTCCCGTTCCTCCTGGCTCATCGCGATTCGTTCCATCCTTCAGCCTTGCGGCTGTCAATAGGAACTTTCTACTTGGCTCAATTAGGAACTTCTTACCTGGCCGCGACAAGGGACGAGTTAAATTGACGAGTGGCAGGGGCGCTTTGATATAATCGCCTCGATCCGGCACGGTACCCCTGTTTTGGGCGTGAATCTTGCTCGCGATCTATCTGAATAAATTTGCAGCTGAAACGATTTTCACCTTGAAAAGATTTACACCCCAAAAGGAGTCTAGAATGATCAAGACCGCCCGTCACCTCGGATTCGCCGCCGTAATCCTTGCGTCGGCCCTGTCTTTCGCCACCCAGCCCGCCGCCGCGCAAGCAAAAGATCCAATCATCGGAACCTGGGTCCTCAATTTTGGCAAGTCGGACTTCAAGGCAATCGCCCCCCCACAAAGCAAAACATTGATTTTCGTGGCTGGTGACAACGGGTTTACCGAAAAGTCCAAAATCCTCAACGCCAACGGCGCCACCGATCAGTGGGAGTACACCGTGAAGTATGACGGTAGTGAAGCCTCCATGCCGCCCGAATCCCCGTTGAACTCCGTTTCCCTCAAACGTGTCGATGCCAATACCATCGTTCGCTCCGGAACCATGCGCAAGAAAGTCGTCGAAACCGTCACGTACAAACTCTCGAATGGCGGCAAAGTCCTGACCGTCACTACCGTTGGCAAAGACGATGCTGCTAACGACACCGTTCAGGTTTACGACAAGCAGTAGAAACCAGGCGGGGAGGCTCAGCCTCCCCCTGTCCCATGCTTAAGAACTCACTTGATTTGGGTTTCCCGGCGATCTTCCTCGCAGCCATACTCTTATTCGGCGCCAACCCAGGATTCGCACAGTCCAAAGACCTCCTGATCGGAACCTGGGTCCTGAATTTCGGTAAATCAGACTTCAAGCTGCGGAACCCTCCCACCGGCAAAACGCTCACTTTTGTCGCCGCGGACAATGGATTCACCCTGAAGGCCAGCATCCTGAACGCCAACGGCGGCAACGGATCTATGATGGACCGCATTGAATTCACGGCGAAATATGATGGCGCCGAATATCCCATGCCCTCCGAGTCTCCGCTCAACGGAGTTACGCTGAAAAAAATCGATGCTGCTGCGGTCGAGCAATCGGGGATCAAACGCGGCAAGATCGTGGAAACGGTAACCTACAGAATCTCGGGCGCCGGCAAGGTCCTGACCGTCACCACCGTCGGCAAAGACGATCCTTCGAACGATACGGTTCAGGTTTACGACAAGGAGTAATTCAGCGGGCGATCTGACGCAGCGAATCGGCGGGGATCTCAATCCACCATCGCCCCGCCGATTCCTGCAACTTCTTCCAGCTCTCGCGCGGTAAGTCCACCGCAATATTCTCCGCAAACTCCGCCCTTACAAACTGCGGCCTCTCGATACTCCGCTTCAGTTCCGCGCCAATCCGATTCGGTCCCGCACTCGTCGCCAGCCTCAATTCCTCCGGCCGGCTGCAAAGACGTACCCGGTCTCCCCTAAAGCAACCGCGCAGATTCGGCCCGTCAATCTCTTCCCCCAGAATCCGTAGCCGGCTGGTCTGCCGAGCCGGATCGAGCGCCAGCACTTCCGCTTCGTGCAGATTGAATCCCCCCAACAGCCGTGCAATCGCTTCTGTACCCGGATTCCGCAACACTTCCGTCGGTGATGCCCGGTGCACCACGCGCCCGGCTTCGTACACCAAAACATTCCCCGCCAGCGCCAGGCACTCCTCCAGATCATGCGTCACCAGAAATATCGGTACGCGCAAACTGTCGCGAAGCTCTTCGATCAGCCGATAAAGGTCTGCCCGCAATTCCGGGTCAAGCCCGCGCGCCGGCTCGTCAAGCAAAACCACCCGCGGATTCGCAATCAATGCCCGCGCAATCGATGCTCTCTGTTTCTGCCCTCCCGACAACTCGTGTGGATAACGCCCTCCCATTGGCGTGAGCCGGAACCGTTCCAGTTGTTCCGTGATTCGCCGATGCCGTTCCAGACGAGGCAGCGCGTGCGCCGCGAATTTCAGGTTTTCCCGCACCGTCATGTGCGGAAACAAGGCGTAGTTTTGAAATACGTAGCCCGCCGTGCGCAGTCGCGCCGGCACATTCACGCGCGCTCCCGCATCGAACAGAATCCGGTCATCCAGCATGATGCGCCCCGCATCCGGTGTCGTGAGGCCCGCAATCGCATCCAGCGTCAGTGTCTTGCCCGACCCGCTCGGCCCATACAGCACCGTCACTCCCGGACCCGCCTCGATCTCGACCTGAAGATGAAATCCCGCCGATTCCGGCCCCGGCGCAAAACGCTTCTCCAGCGTGGCTCGAATCATGCCGCCACGCGCCGCCGCTCCAGACGATTCGCGATATATACAATTCCTGCCGTCAGCACCGAGATCGCAATCACCATCCAACGTGCCTCCGCTGCATGGCCCGATTCAGTCGCATCGAAGATCGCAATCGCCGCCGTCTGCGTCCGGCCTGGAATATCTCCTGCGATCATCAACGTCGCCCCGAAATCTCCGAGAGACCGCGCGAACGCCAGCGCCGTCGCCGCCGCAATGGGGCGCCTCGCCAGCGGCAACGAAACCCGCCAGAATAGCCGCCATTCGGATGCACCGAGGCACCGCCCCGCCCGCGCATAAGAAAGCTCGACACTCTCGAGCGCGGCCCGAGCCGACTTCACCAGCAAGGGAATCGCATGCAGCAGGGAGGCCAGCACCGCCGCCCGCCACGTGAAGACCAAAGGCGATCCCGTGACATACTCCCAGGCACGCCCAAACCCGCTATTTCTCCCGATGACCACCAGCAGGTAATAACCGAGGACCGTCGGCGGCAATGCGAGTGGCAAGGTAGTGATCGCATCGAGCAAATCCTTGCCCGCAAACTCCCGGTTAGCCAGCAGCCATGCCAGCCACAATCCCAGCCCCAGCGCCAGAACCGTGGCAACCGATGCGACTTCGAGACTCAGCCAGAGAGGGAACCAGTCGGTCGCCATGTCGATGGTTTTTCATTGTGCCACAGAAGCCATCGAACCCAGGTGGTTTCGCCGCCCGCCGGTCGCTCGACGCCTTCATCGATATTCCATCATTTAAACTCTGGTAATTCATTTACCCAACCCGTACTTTATGCTACGATCACGGAAAATACCGGTTAGTGGACTTTGTTTCCCTCGGATTCGTGCTCCTGCGTCAGTGAGCCAAAAAAGCAATTCCGGAACGAACCGGCGATTGCGCATCGAGTCTCACGTTGTTACCTGGACTTAAGTAGAGACACTACACGAGAGTGAAGTTTTTTCGAAAGAAAGGCCATGAAACTTATGAGCAACCGCCGCCGCGCTTGTTTTATACTGGGCGCTTTTTCGACCCTTCTGATGATTTGCGGTTCCGCCTTCGCACAGGAGACACTCGGAGCCATCACTGGAACCGTAAAAGATACTAGTGTAGTGTCCGCGAAATAACTATACAGCGGCTTTTTTCCGTTTCCGGGCTTTCGGGCTGGTACAGCCGGGCTGAATCTGTTCGAGAGTTCGGCGG
>Ga0302319_10015236_pt1 | contig 14260 bp, 13 predicted proteins | sample Bog_T0_2_FD_203319 | JGI IMG/M metagenome (GOLD analysis project Ga0302319, IMG submission 203319) | Peat permafrost microbial communities from Stordalen Mire near Abisko, Sweden - Bog_T0_2 | ecosystem: Environmental > Terrestrial > Soil > Wetlands > Peat | place: Sweden: Abisko, Stordalen Mire... | reverse complement strand
ATAGCTGCAAGCTCACTTGGAAGCAAGCCCGAATGTTGTTGTAATAAAGCCATTGTTGAGCGTTCCGTAAGGGATAATTGTAATCCGGTAGGCGATTGTTTACGTAGTTTTTTTGTAAGTCGCGCTACCGCAGTGCGCAGTTCAGTCGCGAAATCAATATCTGTTTTTACATTCATTTATTTGTAAGCTAAACTTATAAGTTTAGCTTACAAATATAATTGATACAGAAATACTTTTTATCATCTAAAAGTTAAAAATGTGTAATCTTTTTATAGGTTTACATTTATTTTCTCTACCTTGAATTTCCTGTAGTACAATAACTTGTTTCTTAACGTTATAGGAGAAATTACGATTTACCGATATATGAATTCTGTGGATAACTATGAAAGTTTAATAGGTAAGATCAACATCTTTATCCGTAAATACTATTTTAACAACCTGTTGAGGGGGCTTATCTTTTTGGGCGCCGGGGTATTTTCAGCCTATGTTGTAATTGCTGTTTCCGAATATTACGGCAATTTTAACACGCTGTTCCGCACATTTTTGTTCTACTTTTTTTTCCTGTTGAATGCCGGCCTTATTGGCCTGCTAATTATACCTTCAGTATTTGCTTTACTAAAATTAGGTAAGTCCCTGACACACGACCAGGCTGCTGAAATTATCGGTAAGTATTTTAATGATGTTCACGATAAATTGCTAAATACATTACAGCTTAAAAGGCTGGCAAACAACGACGAGCAGCACCGTGCGCTGATCGAAGCAAGTATAAACCAAAAGATAGAAACTTTAAAACCAATACGTTTTCCATCCGCTGTAAATATTAAAGAAAATGCGAAATACCTTAAATGGGCTTTATTTCCGGCCTGTATAATTTGCATAATTGCTTTAGCGGCCCCTTCGGTGTTAACAGAAAGCACCAAAAAGCTTATCAGGCATAACGAGTATTTTGCGCCGGTAGCGCCGTTTAATTTTATTGTGGAAAATCCCGTATTGTCTGCGGCACAGGGAGATAATATGAAGGTTGAAATAAAACTAAACGGTAATGACCTGCCTTCTGATATTTATATAGAAACTGCAAACAGCACTTTTAAACTGGATAAAGAAAATATAACCCGTTTTCATTATTTATTTACCAACCTCCAGTTAAACACTTTTTTTAAGTTGACAGCAAATGGTTTTACGTCAAAACAATACGAGATAAAAGTTAATCTTCGTCCGGCATTATTGCACTTTGATGTTGAATTAAATTACCCTTCGTACCTGCATAAAAATAAAGAAGTATTAAATAATGCAGGCGACCTTAACGTTCCCGTTGGTACATCGATAAAATGGCTGTTACATACGCAAAATGCAACCGGTTTGTTATTTAATATGAACGGAGTTCCTGGTGTTGTAAAGCCTGACGGGCCAGACGAATTTGAACACATTGAAAAAATATTTAAAAGTTCTGTCTATAAAATTACGCCGGTAAACCAGGTTGTATCCCGTAGCGATTCAGCGGGTTACCGCATTAATGCGATTGCTGATGAACCGCCAACTATTTCCTTACAGGAAAAACAGGATTCGGTGAGTATGAAAGCGATTTATTTCAATGGAAAGATTCAGGACGATCATGGATTTTCTTCGCTCACTTTTCAATACACGGTTAGTAACCCGGGGGATAACCAGGGTAAGCAATCGTTCGTGGTCCCGATAAAGGCCAACCTCAATCAAACAGCGTCAGATTTTTTTTATTTCTGGAATTTAAAAGACCTCGGGATAAAATCCGGACAACAGGTGACGTACTTTTTTGAAGTAGCCGATAACGACGGGGTTAATGGCCCCAAAAAAGTTCGTTCGCCGGAGCGCACTATAAACATTCCCGATGAAAAAGAGCTTAACAACCAATTAAATGCCGGTACCCAATCCATAAAGCAAAAAATGCAGTCTGCCGTTAAGATGGCCGGGCAAATAGATCATGATTCTCAGAAACTAAATGAACTTTTACTGAATAAAAACGCGCTGTCATTTGATGAGAAAAAACAAATTGAAGACCTGTTGCAAAAAAAGCATGAACTTGAGGACCTTGTAAAAGATATACAGGCAGATAACAAAAAAAACCTTTATAACCGGAAGGAAAATCAACAGCAGGACAAGGGGTTAACAGAAAAACAACAGCAAATGCAGGATTTGCTAAGTAATGTGCTCGATCCGAAAACTACTGAAATGCTCCAAAAACTACAGGAATTGCTGGAGCAGGAACAAAAAGAAGGAGCGAGGGACGAATTGTCAAAAATGCAAATGGACAACAAATCCCTAAAAAAAGAACTTGACCGGATGCTCGAATTATATAAGAAACTTGAATTTGAACAAAAATTAAACCAGGAAGTAAGTCAGCTTAACCAGTTGTCGCAGGACCAGCAAAAATTGTCAGATCAAACCAAACAACAGGGGGCCGATCCGCAGGCTTTACAAAAAGACCAGCAAAAGTTAAACGATAGTTTTAATGATATAAAAAAATCATTGGACGATTTAGAAAAAACAAATGAACAGGCAGAGCATAAACAGGATTTTGAAAATCCGGTTAAAGAGGAACAGAGCATAGAACAGCAAATGGAAAAAAGCTCGGAAAATTTGGGAAAAAACAATCCTTCGAAAGCTTCCCAGTCACAACAACAGGCCGCTAATGAAATGAAAAAGCTTGCTCAGAAAATGCAGCAAGACGAGCAGGAAGGCGAAGAAGCCGAAAATAGCGTCGACGCCCAACAGTTACGTCAACTGTTAAAAAACCTCATTAACAGCTCTTTTGAACAGGAAAAGGTAATGCAAACGTTCAAAAGCACCAACCCCGGCGATCCAAATTATATTACGCTTGCTCAAAATCAAAAAAACATCAAAGACAATTTAAAAACTGCTGAAGATAGCCTTTATGCCTTAAGCCGGCGCGTGCCGCAAATACAGTCTACTGTAAATGCTGAAATATCCGGTATAAACTCACACATAGACGAAGCCCTGGGAGACCTCGGTGACAGGCGCACTGCTGAGGCCACGCGAAACCAGCAATATGCAATGACCTCTATGAATAATTTGGCATTGATGTTAAGTGAAGTGCTTGATCAGCTGCAAAATGAAATGAGCAAAGGAAAAAGCGGCAAAGGAAAAGGCAAACAGCAATCAATTGGCGAATTGGCCAAAATGCAGCAGCGACTGAACCAAAACATGCAAAAAGCCCGCGAACAACTGCAGCAACAGGGCAATGAAAGTAAAGGCGCGCAGGGAAAAACTGGCAGTATGAGCGAGCAATTAGCACGATTAGCACGGGAACAACAAATGATCAGGGAGACTTTGCAAAAGATAAATCAGGATGAAAATAAAGACGGAACAGGCAGTTTAGGAAATTTAGATAAAATTTCGCAAGAAATGGAACAAAACGAACGCGATTTCGTAAACAGGAAAATAACGGAGGAATCCGTGAAAAGACAGGAGCAAATTCAAAGCCGCCTGTTAGAAGCTGAAAAGGCAGAACAGGAGCGCGAACAAGATCAACAGCGTGAAAGTCATGCCGGAAAAGATTTGCCGCCGGGTTATATCAAGGCGTTGAAAGAATACCAGCAGTTAAAAGAAAAACAAACCGAGCAGGTACGGACAGTACCCGCTACACTGAATTTTTATTATAAAACCAAAATAAAGTTGTATTTTGATTTACTCAATATTAAATGATATGGATCAATCGAATGTTCAAACAAGTGAGTTGTTTACTTTACAACTTCCGTCAAAACCGGAAAGCGTAACGCTTGTGGAAAATCTGATTGAGGAAATTGCCGATAAATATCGTATCAGCGATGATACCTTTGCCAACATGATGACGTGCCTCAGCGAGGCTGTATTTAATTCTATTGTTCACGGCAATAAACTGAATGCGGAAAAAAAAGTGTTTGTGAACGCCGAGGTTGAAAGCAAGCGCATTATTTGGACTGTCGCTGATGAAGGTAATGGTTTTGATTATAACGGCCTCGCAGATCCGACAGCTCCCGATAATATCGAAAATTTGACAGGCAGGGGTGTTTTTATTATAAAACACCTGGCCGATCAATGCATATTCAATTCCATAGGGAATGAGGTTGAGCTTCACTTTAAAATATAATGCCTGCAATCAACTTTTTTGAAGAAAATATCTCCTATAGATTAAAAAATAAAAAGGCTCTCAGGCTTTGGATAAATGAAACCATAAAGGCGGAAGGGTTTAGCTTAAAAGAACTTAACTATATTCTTTGCTCCGATAGTTATTTACTCCAGATAAATCAGCAATATCTTAACCACGATACCTATACCGATATTATAACTTTCGATAATTCAGAAATTGAAAAAGTTATCGTTGGGGATATTTTTATCTCGATAGAGCGCATTCGCGAAAACGCGGCAAAATATAACATAACAGAATCCGATGAATTACACCGGGTTATCATTCATGGGGCCCTGCACCTGTTAGGTTATAAAGATAAATCTCCTGTTACAAAGCAAAAAATGACATTAAAAGAAGATTTCTATTTGAGCAAGCGGGGTTTCAGTAAAGGCCTGCAATAAAATAGTTAATCCCGACCCTAACGCTTTGAGTTTTTTAAACTTTGCACACCTTCATTTGAATCGATTTTATTTTTTAAATTTGAGAAAAGCATTATTCATGAAACTAAAAGTAATTATACATACGGCCGAAGAGGGTGGCTTATGGGCAGAGGTTCCGGCTTTGCCCGGTTGCGTAACACAGGCTGAAACAATGGAGGAGCTAATACCTAATATCTATGAAGCGGTGGAGGGTTGTCTGAATGTTGAAATCGAACCTGATTCTTTAGGACTTCACGACAGGGTTTTGGAATTAGCCGTATGAAAACCTTAACCGGCAAAAGTTTTATAAAAATATTAGAACGAAAAGGCTGGATACTAAAGAGAATAAATGGGAGTCACCATATCTTTTCCCATCCCGAAAAAACCGAAATTATCTCTGTTCCTGTTCATAAAAATGACAGCCTTAAAATAGGCTTGCAGAAAAAATTAATGGGGATAGCAGAAATAGAGGAAGACGATTTGTAACAAACATAGAAGCAAAAAAATGACATTAAAAGAAGATTTCTATTTGAGCAAAAGATGTTTTAATAGCTAATTTTAACTCGCTTTTACATCTGAAACTAATTACTTAAAAAAATATGAAATTATTCGTTTTAATCCTGGGGCTTATGTTTGTTGCCCCAAAGTCAGTTTATGAGTTTAAACTGAAAAACATTGATGGTCAGGATTTTAATCTGGCCCAGTACAGAGGGAAAAAAGTGCTGATTGTTAATACGGCATCCAAATGTGGTTTTACACCACAATACGCTGATTTACAAAAGCTTGCCGATTTGTACAAAGACAAAGTAGTGGTAGTGGGCTTCCCCGCCAATAATTTTGGCCAGCAGGAGCCAGGTACTGCTACCGAAATCAAAACCTTTTGTACAGCAAGGTTTGGCGTTACTTTTCCGCTTAGCGAAAAGGTAAGTGTAAATGGTGATGACATTTCTCCATTGTTTAAATATTTAACAGAGGCGCCAAACCCCGATTTTACCGGTGAAATTAAATGGAACTTTGAAAAGTTCCTGATCGACGAAAACGGAAATCTTATTCACCGTTTCCGTTCAGCTGTTACTCCGCTTGATCCGCAGATTACAAAATATTTGTAAACACCGGTTAAAAACTTAAAAGAAGAGGCAGCATCATTTGATCTATGATGCTGCCTCTTCTTTTATCCGTATACAGGATATTATTGTTTAATCCCACCAGCCTGCGCCCGCTTTATAGAATCCTCCTGCGCTTTTTTCTTCTTTTTATTAAAGAACCCTTTCAATAAAAAATTACTTTGCGCCGCCTTCAAATCCGTATTTAAAGTAGTGGTGGTTGCATGCACGTTTTTCATGGTTGTTTGCGCCTGCTTAACCGTCGCGTCAAGATCATTGGCCATCCTGTCATTATTTAATAGTTTTCCGATGCTGCCCTGCCCATGATTAATTTTCGCTACAATTTCCGATAATCCGCCTGTGAGCGATTCCGCGTTATCAATCACACCGGTCAGCTTGGCAATTATTTTATCAATATCCACGGGGTTAACAGCGGTTAGTTGATCGCCGTTCTGCACTTCCTGTGTGCTGGTAATACCGCCTGGGGCAACAACAACCAGTTTATCGCCCATTAACCCATCGCTGCCGATACTTATTTTCGAATCCTTTCTAATAAATTTTTTAACATTACTGTTTAAAGTCAGGTCAACCCTGGCCGAACTGTCTGTTACAATATTTATAGATTGTACAACCCCTACATTAATACCGGCAAAACGTACATTATTGCCGACCTGTAGTCCGCTTACGTTTCTGAATATCCCATAAACATTAAAGGTTGAACTGAAAAGGTTCTTCCGGTTGCCGATAAAGAAAACCGCCAATACCACCACTAAAATGCCAATAAAAGTAAATAAGCCGATTTTTATTTTTTGTCCCGACGTTGTTTTCATAATATATCTTTAAAAAATGCCTCTACAACTTTGTTGTTTGATTTGTGAAGTGATGCGAATGACCCTTCCGCTATAAATGAACCTTCATCCATAATCAGCATACGATCAGCCGCTATCCGCGCGCATTCCATGTCGTGTGTAATAATGAGTGATGAGGTTTTGTATTTCTTTTGTATGTTTAATATGAGTTCGCTGATTTCCCTTGAGGTTATGGGATCAAGCCCGGTGGTCGGCTCGTCATATAAGATGATTTCCGGATTTACAATTATTGTGCGCGCAAGGCCTGCCCGTTTTCGCATACCGCCCGAGAGATCCGACGGCAGTTTATCAATCGCTTCAAGCAAACCAACGCTGCTCAATGCTTCTTCTACCCGTTTATCAATCTCTTGCTGATCTTTTAACTTTAATACCCTTGTTAACGGAAACTCAAGGTTCTCACGCACCGTCATGGAATCGTACAGCGCACCGCTTTGAAACAAAAAGCCGATTTTTATCCGCAATTGTTTCAGTTCCGTAGCGGTCATTCCCTCAACCTCGTCGCCAAAAACCTTAAGCGAACCGCCATCGGGTTTTAATAAACCGACTATACACTGTATCGTCACCGATTTTCCGGTGCCCGATCTTCCGAGAATTACTACATTCTCGCTCTTTTTCAGTTCGAGGTTTATATCTTTTAAAACGTCCTTTTCACCGAACGACTTTTTAAGCCCTTTTATCGCTATTACTACCTCCTTCTTTGTTGAGGCCTCTTGATTTTTGCCGGTATTTGCTTTTGCCTTTTCCATTTCCATCCTATTTATAAAACAGCAAACTGGTCACCTGGACTGCTATCGCGTCAATAACAAATATCCAGAGAGAAGCAGTAACCACAGCTGAATTTGCCGCGATACCAACACTTTCGGTCCCTTTGTTTGAATGAAACCCTTTATAACAACCCACAAAGCCAATAGCAAAGCCGAAAAATATCGTTTTAATAAATGCCGGAAAAAAATCAGAGAAATCAACCGCTGACACTACCTTGGTAAAATAAAGGCTAAAACTCATATTGTCCCTGAGGTTAAGTGCCAGGAAACCACCGAAAAGACCTATAACATCCCCAATTACCGACAATATGGGCACCATTAATGTAGTTGCCAGTATACGGGTAACCACAAGGTATTGAAGAGGATTGGCACCAGACACTTCCATTGCATCCAGTTGTTCGGTTACTTTCATGCTCCCAAGTTCGGCGCCTATGCTGGATGCTATTTTACCCGCGCAAATTATAGCGATGATCACCGGGCCTATCTCACGTATAAACGATGCAGCCAGCGTTTTTGGCAGCATACTTGCTGCGCCAAAGTTTACAAGAGTTGGCCGGAGCTGAACAATCAATACTACTCCCATAATAAAAGAGGTAATGCCTACCAGCATCATCGAACGGTAGCCTATTTCGTAACATTGACGAACAAATTCCGACCATTCAAAGCCGCCGGTAAAAATGTTCTTTAAAAAATTAAAAAAAAACTCCACCTGGTCGCCTATATTTTCCAGCCATCTTTTCCATCCGGGAATTATTACTTGTTCAGCCATCGGGTAAATATTATCTATTAATACAACGGTTGGTTGCCCATTGTTACTCGCTCAATAAAATTTAACCTTGGCTAAAATTCGGGCTGGCTTATACCATGGGAACTTCCATTATCAGTAAACGGGATTTAACTTCCGTTTCAATCGTAATTGAATCTGTTTCATAAACACCTAAAGCATCCCTTTTGTTTAACAAACTGTCGTTTATTTTTAAAGCCCCATCTAAAACGAAAACATAAACTCCATTTCCGGGTGTTTTTATTTCGTAATAAATCTTCTTTTGGGCCTCGAAATCACCCATCGAGAAAGTGGCATCCTGATTAATCCATAACGACCCATTATCCTTAACCGGAGAAACAAGTGTAGTTAACTCATTAATTTTCATCACATTGGAAAAGCTTTTTTGCTCATACCGGGGTTCAATATTCATTTCCTTTGGAAACAGCCATATTTGAAGGGTATTTGCGGCCTCGGTTTGCGAATGATTGAATTCTGAATGTTGTACACCCGTACCTGCCGACATTACCTGCACTTCTCCGGCAGCAACAACCCCGGAGTTACCCATACTGTCTTTATGCTCAAGCGCCCCGGCAATCGGGATGGTGATGATTTCCATATTATCGTGCGGGTGCAGGCCAAAACCGCGCCCCGGCGCTATTATATCATCGTTTAGTACCCGCAGTGCCCCAAAACGGATATTTTTCGGGTTGTAATATGGGCCAAAGCTGAAAGAAAAATTTGCTTTTAACCATCCTAAATCGTTGGTTCCACGCTCATTGGCTGGATAAATAATTTGTTTCATTTTTTTTCAAATTTTACATGTTCAAACACACAATATTCATACCACAATTTAAATATGTGTATTTTTGCAAAAAATATCAACAAATGGCAAATAAAGCGGTTATAGCCGGCTCAAGCGGATTAATTGGCAGTAACTTATTGGATATTTTATTGCAGAAACCCGAATATGATGAGGTTTTGATATTAGTGAGAAAAGAACTGCCGGTACACCATAAAAAATTAACCCAGCTCAAAACAGATTTTGATAACTTAAATAATTATGGTCATTTGATAAGCGGGCACGCCTTGTTTTGCTGTCTTGGCACAACGAGAAAAAAAACACCGGGTCTTAATGAATACCGGAAAATAGACCATGATTATCCGTTGCAACTGGCGCACATAGCCGCAAAAAACGGAATAACTCAATATCATATCGTGTCTTCCCTGGGTGCAAATGCAGCTTCATCAAATTTTTATTTAAAGATGAAAGGTGAGACGGAGGCGGATATAGAAAAAATTGGGTTACCTTGTTTACATATTTATCAGCCATCTTTTTTAACCGGAGATCGAAAAGAGAAAAGATTTGGCGAACGCTTTTTGACCGGTCTGGTAAAGATTATTGACCCTTTATTATTAGGTAGCTTAAAAAAATACAAAAGCATTCCTGCATCAACAGTCGCCTTGGCGATGTTTAAACAATCATTAAAAACTGAAGAGGGTGTATTTATACATCCTTCTGACAAAATAAAATTATTATTGTGAGCACTTACATCTCTGCAGAAGGCCTCGGCCATTCTTTTCATGACCATTGGCTATTTAGAAATACTACAATTGGTATTAACGGTGGCAGAAGGGTCGCCCTTGTGGGAATAAACGGCTCTGGTAAATCGACTTTATTAAAACTTCTGGCGGGCAATTTAAAACCTACCGAGGGAAAAGTAGTACAAAGTCGTGACCTAAACCTCGGATACCTCGAACAGGACCCTGGCTTTAAAGATGCCGTTACCATCAGCGATTACATTTTTCATGCAGACGATATACAGCAACAGTTGATCAGGAAATATGAAGAGCTGTTAGAAAATGACCCGGATAACGCCCGTGCACTGGAAAAAGTGATGGAAGAAATGAGCGACGTAGATGCCTGGGAATATGAATATAAAATAAAAACCATTTTAGGGAGGCTGGATATACATCACCTAAACCAGGAAATAAAAACATTGTCGGGTGGGCAAAAAAAGAGGCTGGCGCTTGCCAAACTTTTAATTGAAGACCCGGATATATACATTTTGGATGAGCCCACCAACCACCTTGACATCGACACCATTGAATGGCTGGAGAAACTACTTACCGATGGCAACAAAACAATATTAATGGTTACACACGACCGCTATTTTCTGGATAATGTGTGTAACGAAATATTAGAAATTGACCGTGGAAAAATTGTTCCATACAATGGCACCTACGAATATTACCTGGAGAAAAAGGCAGAAAGAGAGAGTGCTGACGAAGCAGCATTCCAAAAAAACTCAAACTTGCTCAAAAAGGAACTCGAATGGATGAGGAGGCAACCACAGGCCCGCGGTACAAAATCGAAAGCCCGTATAGATGCCTACTATGAACTGGAAGACAAAACAAAGGATGGCGGCCCAAAGCAAAAGGTGGAGCTAAGCGTAAAAACAGCGCGCCAGGGTAATAAAATAATGGAAATGAAAGGACTTTATAAGTCGTTCAACGGCGTTACCTATATCAACAACTTTAGTTATGTTTTTAAAAAAGGCGACCGTATTGGCCTCGCTGGAAAAAACGGTAGCGGGAAATCTACTTTATTAAACCTGATAACGGGGGCATTGCTTCCGGACAAAGGCATCATAGATAAAGGAGAAACTACGGTAATGGGATATTTTCACCAGTCAGGGATCGAATTTAAGGAAGACGAGCGGGTAATCGATATTGTAAAAAACGTTGCTGAGTTTATCACAATGGCCGATGGCAAGCTAATATCCGCTTCGGCCCTGCTTACGCTTTTCCTTTTCCCTCCTGCCAAACAGTATGGTTTCATATCAAAACTAAGTGGTGGCGAAAAGAAAAGGTTGCAACTAATGAGCATCCTGATGAAGAACCCCAACTTTTTAATTCTCGATGAGCCAACCAACGATCTGGATATAGACACTTTAAATGTTTTGGAAGAATTTTTAACAAACTATTCGGGTGTGTTAATGATGGTTTCGCATGACCGTTATTTGCTGGATAAGCTAACCGACCAACTTTTCATTATGGAAGAAAACGGCCATGTAAAAATTTACAATGGTAATTACTCATCCTACAGAATTGAACTTGAGGAAAGCAAGCAACAAAACAGGCGTAATCCCGTTGTTGAGACACCGAAGCCAGCAGGGCCTAAAAAAAGCAAGTTAAGTTTCAAAGAAAGTAAAGAACTGGAATCACTTGAAAAAGAGATAGCCGATATTGAAATAGCCCTCCTCGCAAAAAACGAACGGCTAAATAAATCAGGGATAAAACCCGAAGAATTAAATGAAACATTAAAGCAAATTGCTGATTTAAGCAGTAAACTTGATGAAAAAAGCATTCGCTGGATTAAATTAACCGAATTAAAAGAAGTTTAGATGAAAGCATCTGATGTGTTGGCGTCCATTGGTGTTATAATTTTATTGGTCGCTTTCGGACTTAACCTTTACAAAAAGCTGCCGGAGAACAGCAAGGCCTATGCGCTGATGAACTTTATTGGCGCCGGGATTTGTTGTTTTGCCTCCTATCTGATCAGGTTTTACCCCTTCATCGTATTAGAAGGTATATGGGCAATTGTAGCGCTATTATCATTATTTAATGTTCCACGTGGAACATCGGTTAGTAATAAATAGTTTTGTAGTATTCAAAACATAAAATGTTCCACGTGGAACATTTCCAGTATTCAAAACCAAAACAAGGTTAACATCTTAATAAACGTTCCACCAGGAACAAATAAGAAAATGTTTAAAAAATATAACGTTATAGTTGTAGGAGCGGGGCACGCTGGTTGTGAAGCAGCAGCAGCGGCGGCTAATCTCGGTTCATCTGTTTTATTAGTCACGATGAATATGGGAGTTATTGCTCAAATGAGCTGTAACCCGGCGATGGGTGGTGTGGCAAAAGGACAAATCGTACGGGAAATTGATGCGATGGGTGGTTATTCGGGAATTATAACAGATAAAACATCTTTACAATTTAGGATGCTGAACCGTTCAAAAGGACCTGCAATGTGGAGCCCAAGGGCTCAAAGTGACCGTATGCGATTTGCAGAAGAATGGCGGCTCGCCCTTGAACGAACCCCGAATGTGGACTTTTGGCAGGACACGGTCACATCGGTCCTGGTGAAAAACAAAACTATTACAGGGGTCAGAACATCTCTTGGAATTGAAATAGAAGCCGACGCTGTAGTACTGACCAATGGAACTTTTTTAAACGGCATAATACATATTGGCGAAAAAAAGTTTGGCGGCGGCCGGGCAGCTGAGAAAGCAGCAACAGGTTTAACCGAGCAACTTGTGGAATTGGGCTTTTATTCCGGCAGGATGAAGACAGGCACTCCACCAAGAGTTGACGGTCGCAGTTTGAACTACAACTTAATGGAAGAGCAATGGGGCGACGAAGAACGCGGACGCTTTTCCTATACCAAAGTTGAACTGGTAAAAGAGCAACGGTGCTGTTGGATTACCTACACCAATAAGCATGTACATGAAACCCTGAAAGAAGGTTTCGAAAAATCGCCTATGTTTACCGGGCGGATAAAAGGACTGGGCCCAAGGTATTGCCCCTCTATAGAGGATAAAATTAATCGGTTTGCTGAACGGGACCGTCACCAAATTTTCGTTGAACCGGAAGGCTGGAATACCGTAGAAATATATGTCAACGGATTTTCAACGTCGCTGCCGGAAGATATACAATATAAAGCGTTGATACAAATTCCTGGTTTTGAAAAGGCAAAAATGTTCAGGCCGGGGTACGCCATTGAATATGATTATTTCCCACCAACCCAACTTGATCTAACATTAGAAACCAAACTAATCAGCAACCTTTATTTTGCGGGGCAAATTAACGGAACCACTGGCTACGAAGAAGCAGCCAGCCAGGGATTTATTGCCGGTATAAACGCACACCAAAAAATTAACGATAAACATGAACTGATTATGAAAAGATCAGAATCGTACATCGGCGTGTTGATAGATGACCTGGTTACAAAAGGAACAGAAGAGCCATACCGTATGTTTACTTCAAGAGCCGAGCACCGGCTGCTTTTACGACAGGATAATGCGGACATTCGTTTAAGCCCAATTGCACATGGTTTGGGACTGATTAACGACGAGCGCTTACAAACAGTAAATGACAAAATTAAGAACTCCGACGCCATAATCGCCTATACAAAAACCAGGTCAGTTGACCCTGCCTGTGTTAATAGCTTATTGGAAGAAGCAGGAACAAACCAGCTTACGCAGAACACTAAACTGTTTAATTTACTATGCCGTCCGCAACTTTCTTTCGAAACACTGAGAAAAGCAGACGCAGCCTTAAACACATTACTCGCAGACTACGACAAAGAAACTATTGAGCAGGCTGAAATAAAAATCAAATACGAGAGTTATTTTGAGAAAGAATTAGAAATTGTTGAACGGATGAAAAAAATGGAAGGAAAAGAAATAAATCCAGATTTCAATTATAACAACCTCGTTTCACTTTCAAAAGAGGCCAGGGAAAAATTAATGAAAATAAAACCACGGACTTTGGGACAAGCGTCACGAATTTCGGGCGTAACACCCTCGGACATCTCAGTTTTAATGGTTTATATTACAAAATAAACCATAACTAATTGATAATAAACATATTAAAAAATCTCTCTTTAAATCAATTATTTTTAATTTTTAATATTACACCTCGTCAAAATATAAAAACCGTTTATACCGTTTAAAAAGCATGTTAAATAAAAGAGCCATAATTTTTTTAATGAGAATAGCCTTATTTTTTGTCCTTTTTATGGCTTTTGGCTGTGCAAACAGGCAACTGCCTACCGGAGGACCAAGGGACCGTACCCCGCCCAAATTATTGAAGGCAACACCACCAAATGAGACACGAAATTTTAAGGGGAAGGTAATTCAGTTAGATTTTGACGAGTTTTTTAAACTGAATAATATTTACCAGGAAATTACATTGACCCCAACACCGGCAAAATTACCGGAATATAAAACCAAGAAAAAAAGTATCGTAATCACTTTAAAAGATACGCTCGAAAAAAATACCACCTACGTGATAAATTTTGGAAAAGCAATTGCGGATGTAAACGAGGGTAATATTTTACAAAACTTCACTTACGTGTTTTCAACAGGTCCACACATCGACTCTCTCAGT
>Ga0302319_10015235_pt1 | contig 14260 bp, 10 predicted proteins | sample Bog_T0_2_FD_203319 | JGI IMG/M metagenome (GOLD analysis project Ga0302319, IMG submission 203319) | Peat permafrost microbial communities from Stordalen Mire near Abisko, Sweden - Bog_T0_2 | ecosystem: Environmental > Terrestrial > Soil > Wetlands > Peat | place: Sweden: Abisko, Stordalen Mire... | reverse complement strand
CACCGCGTCTGATCCGGAACGGACCGGAATGAAAGCTGCTTGCCGCAACCGCATCTTTGATCGTGAGAATAGCCGCCAGCGGGCGGTATTCCGCCAACACATGAGATGCGCCGATGCGCGCCGCTTCGAGCGATTCGCCCAGCACCCATGCAACCGGCTGTGAATGGTAAGTAATCTCAAGCGGGAACAGAGGTTCGTCATGCTTGTTCGCGCCCGAGTCGCCTTCGCCGGGGACATCGGATGCGGTGAGCGTTGCGACCACGCCGGGCACGTTCAGTGCGGGCGATGCGTCCAGATGCGACAGCAGCGCATGCGCGTGCGGAGCAAGCACCGGCCATGCGTGCAGAATTCCGGGGAAGGTTGCGACGAGATCGTCGGTGTAGAGCGCGGAGCCGGTGACGTGCGCGTTGGCGCTTTCGTGGGCAAGCGGCTGGCCTGCGAATTTCATGCCAGGACCTCGTGATGGAATTTTTCAATCAGGCGTTGCGCCATGGCGAGCCGGTAAGCGCCCGAGCCTCGATGGTCGTCGATGGGATTGAGAGAGCGGCGCACCGCTTCCTGGGCGCGTTCTATATCCGCCGGAGCGAATGCGGTTCCCTCCAGCTCGCGTTCGGCGCTGAGCGCGCGGACGGGAGTGGCCGCGACGCCTCCGAATGCGAGACGGATATCAGACGCCTGCCCCGAAGAATCGCGATTCATCGAGATCCCGGCGGCCACCGTGCTGATGTCGTCGAGACGTCGCTTAGCCACCTTGAAGAAGCGGATGAATTGCGGGAACGGCTTAGGGATTCGGACGGAGCGAAGCAGTTCACCGGGCCGGAGCGCCGTCTGACGATAACCGTGGAAGAACTCTGTCAACGGAATGGTGCGGTCGCCATCGTGGCCGGAGATGCGAACCTCGGCTCCGAGCGCGAGCAGCAGAGGCGCGGAATCGCCGATGGGCGATGCGGTGGCGAGATTACCGCCCAAGGTGGCGCGGTTGCGGATCAGAACGGAGGCGAAGAGTTCGAGCCATTCGTGAAGGACGGGCGGTGCGGCGCGCCATCGTTCGGCGATTTCAGATAGCGTGAGTGCCGCGCCAATTTCTACCGCGTTACTAGTTTCAATAAATTCGCGAAGTTCGGGAATCGATTCGAGGCCGATGAGGTGGGGGTACCGCTCATCGCGAAGGTTGGTGAGTACACCCAGATCCGTGTTGCCTGCAACATAGCGGGCCGATGGGAAGTCGGTTGCCAGATCGAGACACTCACGCAGCGTGGAGGGTCGCGAGTATCGTCCCGCGTCAGTTGCGTAAGACAGCGTTCGCAGGCGCCGCTCGGCCACAGGCTTGCGCGGCGGCGGTCCCAGCGATTGCAGCGCTTCGCGAATCGGCCGGTATCCTGTGCAGCGGCAGAGGTTGCCACCCAGCGCGTGAACATCGCCTTGCCCCGCGGCTGCGCGGCACTGCTCGGCAAACATGCTCACGACGAAACCCGGCGTACAATATCCGCACTGAGACCCGCCGCGCTCCGCCATCGCGCGCTGCGCTTCGGCGAGCTTTCCGGAGTCGGCCAGCGCCTCAACGGTATAGATCTGCTGATCCGCGGCGGAAGGCAGCGGCATCAGGCAACTGTTGACGGATCGGTAGACCGGACCTGGCGCGACCAGTAAGACCGCGCAGGCACCGCATTCGCCTTCGGCGCAGCCTTCCTTAGCGCCGGTCAATCCGTGGGCGCGAACGTAGTCGAGAAGTGTGGTTTGGGGCGGTTCGCCCGAGACGCGGACCTTGCGGTCGTTCAGGACAAACGAAAAGTCCGGACGCGCCTCAACCATGCGCCATTGTAACAATTCGGGATGAGGTGGGTGGTGCTATCGATTACTCAGCTTTGCTTCGGCAGCCTGATTCTTTCGCATTCGGCCTGAACCATTGCCGTCAGATTCACTTGCGCCCGCGCGATCCCGGAATCCATCCCGCTCAGCGAGACAATCACCGCTGTTCCCAGCAGGGTAGCGGCGGTTTGGTCCGTTGCCATGGCTGCTCCCATCGTAGCGCGCACGATTGTAGCGCCAATGAATCCCGCCCGTCATCGCGGCGTAACCCTGTGCTGCTAACTGTATGAATTGCCCCGAACGATGCGTGTTACAATTCGGAAACAGTCTCAAGAGCATTTTCGGCCTCCCCTTGTTTTCGCGCTCCCACGTCGGCGGGCGAACAGTACTTTTCAAAATTGAGGAAATCCAAAATGGAGTTACCCAGTCCTATGAAGGCATTTCTTTTTTCGTCCCTTTTGCTCACCTGCATAACGGGCGGACTCTATGCGCAAAACGCTGGCTCCGGCGCAATCACCGGCACAATAACCGACCCTTCCGGTTCCGTTATCCCGGCCGCCACCGTTGTCGTTCATAACTCGGATACCGGCGCGGATCAGAGCCTGAGTACTAACTCGGCAGGCATCTACGCTGCGCAGTTCCTGCAACCCGGACATTACGATGTCACGGCCAGCAAAACCGGATTCACGAAGACTACGCGTCAAGGTCTGACCGTCGAAGTTGGCCGCAGCCTGACTATCGACTTTTCGCTCACGGTGCAGTCCGGGACCGATACCGTGACGGTAACCGGTGAAGCGCCGGTAGTCGATACGGACAAAACTGAAGTCGCTCAGGAAGTCAGCGAAAGTCTCGTTCGGAATCTGCCGATTGTCGGGCGGCGCTGGGATAACTTCGTTTTGCTGACACCCGGTGTGACCACCGACGGCGGACTGGTTTCCTATCGCGGAATCTCAGGCCTGTATAACAACAACTCAGTCGATGGAGCCAATAACAATCAGGCGTTCTTCTCGGAAGCGCGCGGCCGGTCTACCGTACCTTATACGTATAGTCAGGATTCGATTGAAGAGTTTCAGGTTAGTGCGAGCAACTACAGCGCGGAATTCGGCCAGGCCGCGGGCGGCGTGGTCAACGCCGTGACTAAATCAGGCACCAACCAGATTCACGGAGATCTTTTCTATTACCTGCGATATCCCAGCCTGAACGCGTTGGACCCGGTCAACAAGGCTTCGGCCATTTACACTCAGCCGGTACACCAGCAGCAGCAGTTCGGCGCCAGCGCCGGCGGCCCCGCGATCAAGGACAAACTGTTCTACTTTTTTACCTACGACGGTTCGCGCAAGGTTTTCCCGATTTCCTACATCAGCAGCGCGACATTCCCGCTGACCTGCCCGGCGCAGGTTACGGTGACGCTGTGCGCGGCGGCCAATGGATATCTGAAGTCGCTCGTGGGCGCTTATCCGCGCACCGGTGTTAACGATCTCGCCTTCGGTAAGATCGATTATCAGATCAACTCGCGCAACCGCGTCTCCGCCAACTTCGACTGGGCTGATTACCACGCACCGAACGCTTACAACAGCGGTACTACCGTTTCGAACAATTCCGTGACCGCGAACGCGCCGCTGATTACTCACACGCGCATCTTCGTCGCGAACTGGGACTCCACCGTTTCGAGCACCATGGTCAACAATTTCCGGTTCCAGTGGGGACTCGATAACGAAATAGCGGGCGCAAACGACGGCGGCCCCAGCGTCACGATCGCGAGCGTCATGGCGTACGGACTTCCCAACGCGCTGCCGCGGCCCGCGTTCCCGGATGAGCACCGCCTGCAGTTCGCCGACACGTTCTCGCAGACGATCGGCAAGCACCAGCTCAAATACGGCGTGGACGTCAACGTGATCCATGAAGTGCTGATCAATCTGTTCCAGGGCGGAGGCATCTACAGCTACAGCGGCGCGGCTCAGACTGCGTTCAACAACTGGGTGATCGACGCGACCGGCACCAACATCGGCGACGGCCTGACGGGCAAGCACTATAGTTCGTTCGTGCAGGTGACCGACCCGATCACAGGCGTTGGCAAAGACGATTTCTACGATAACGACTTCGCGGGTTTCCTTGAGGACAGCTGGAAGCTGCGCCCCAATCTGACGCTGAACCTTGGCGTTCGGTATGAGCTGCAGCATGTCCCGCAGCCTCCCAAGCCCAATACGACGACGCCCCTCCAGTCGTATCTGACTTCCTATATCAACACGGACAGCAACAATTTCGGACCCCGCATCGGCATCGCGTATGAGCCGATCAAGAATACCGTGGTCCGGATTGGCTACGGGATGTTCTACGCCAAGACGACGAACAGCACCTACTATACGCTGCGCGTGGAAAACGGCGTGTACCAGCAGACCTTTAGCTGCTCTCCCACGCCGAGCGCGGCAACCTACTGCCCGACGCTGTCGTTCCCCAATGTGATTTTCACTCCTCCGGGACCAACGCCGGCCGCGCCTTTCGCGGGCGCGCTCACGCCCCAGGTCACGACTTTCGTGCCGCCAGCCGCTTCGCAGCTCTCGCGCGGCCTCACACACGATTTCGTGAACCCGCTGGTGCATGAAGGGGACGTCGCCGTGGAAGAACAGTTGCCTTACAACATGGCCCTCTCGGTGGGCTGGCTGTTCAGCCGCGGTCTGCATCTGCCGGTATTCTCCGATGCCAATCTGGCGCCCGCGACACAGACGCACACCTACGACGTGCTGAACGCGAGCAATGCCCTGACGCAGACGATTACAGTGCCCTGGTACACACAACGCATTACGACTGGCACCGGCGATGTGCTCACCGGCTACAGCATCGTCAACTCCTGGTACAACGCCCTGGCGATAACTCTTCGCCGTCCGATGAGCCATGGATTCGAAGCTCTGATCAACTACACCTGGAGCAAGTCCATCGACGACGGTGCGGTTGCGGGCGCCAACGGCACCTTCAATGGCACCGATCCGCCCCTCGATCCTTTCAACCAGAAGCAGGAGAATTCGCTCTCGGACCTCGATCAGAGGCAGCGCTTCACCGGCAGCATTGTGTATGAGCCGCAGATGTTCCATAAACTGACGAACAAGGTCGCGAAGAATGTTCTTGACGGGTTCATGTTCTCGACAGTCGTAACCGCTGCCACTGCGCAGCCGGTATTCGCGACCATCAGCGGCTTCCCCAGCGGCGGCGTCGACTACGGCGTCACCGGCGGTGAAGTTACGAACACGGGTGGCAGTACCGGCGGACGTCCTCCGCAGGTGGGCCGCAATGTGTATTTCGGGCACGGTCTCGAAAACGTGGATTTCCGCATCATGCGGCAGTTCGCGATTCGCGAGAAGATCCGCCTACAGTTCCTTGCGGAGGCGTTCAACATGTTCAATCACACGAACATCAGCGCGGTAAACGGCACGGCGTTTAATTACACGGCGGTCGGCAGCGGTGTGTGTACGACGGCGCTGGCGGGGGCTTCGAACGGCTGTCTCGTTCCAAATGCGGCATTCCTCGCGCCCACGTCTTCGACTTCGGTGAATGGTTTGTACGGAGCGCGTCAGTTGCAATTCTCCGCCAAGCTGTTCTTCTAAACATCGGTTCAACGGGTGAAGGAAGGCCGTTCACATCAGCTTGTGAACGGCCTTCCTTATTTCATGTCCTGGCGTCCTGATGACGGTCATCCATAACTTTTATTTACGGGACTTTGACTAATTGCGAAGCCCTTTGCTAACGTTGAATGAGTCCGGTTCATCGGACTAATACCTTGACAGGCGATGGGGTTCGCCTTGACCGCCTGCCGGTTTCCTCCAGCGGCTGATGACTCCTAATCACTGACAGGAGTATTACGCCACAACGTGTTTGCCAGAGTCCGTACCCTTCCCGAGCCACAGAGACCTACTGCGCTGTCGGAGAATCTCAGTGAACATTTCCGCATTGCGCGTCATGTCTTACTGGTCGTCGCCCCTATGGGCATCCTGGTCGGAGCAGCCGTCGCAGCCTACGATTTCGTAGTGAACGCCCTGTTGTGGGAGCACTTCTCGCACTGGCTTTCACCTGTCCAGCTTTCTTTGTTGCCTATTGCCGGTATGGTCCTTACCGGTTTGATCCTGAGTATTTTCCGGGTGCCTTCTTCATCAATGGCGGACGAAGTGGTGCGCGCCTATCATCGCCCTGAGACCGGAATCGCCTTCGACTCCGCTTTTCCCAAGCTTGCGGCATCGGTAGCCACCATGGGCTTCGGGGCCAGCGCAGGCATGGAGGGCGCCAGCAAATGGCTGGGCGGCACCATCGGCCTTTTTATCCAGAAACAACTCAACCGCTTTCCTTTTCTGAAGGCTTTTCATGGACGTGTGGAGACGACCATGCTGGCCGGCGCTGCCGCCGGGATCAGCGCGATCTTCCGCGCGCCGTTGACCGGTGCCATCATGGGCATCGAGTCGCCTTACAAACACGACCTTGCGCACGAATCCCTCATTCACGGCCTCGTGGCCGCCGCGACGTCCTACGCCACATTCGTTATGTTCCGGCCGTCCACGCCTTACTTCCCGATCCATTTCGTTTACCATCTGAATCTGCGGGATCTGCTGATCTGCGTACCACTGGGACTGGCCGGCGGACTGGCGTCACACCTGTTCCTCTGGTGTCTTTCGCGAATCAAAAGGGCATGGGGACGCTCGGTTGCGCCCCGTGTCCTCAAGTTGCTGAGCGGCGGGTTGATCGTCAGCGCCATCGCTCTTGGCGTGAACCATCTCATCGGCGCGCCGGTAACGCTGCAGGCCGGACTGCCGGTAGCCAACAGTCTGCTCAATGGCAAGTATCTGGTCACCGCCTGCCTGCTGATCTTCGTGGCAAAGCTTCTTGCCACAGCCTTTACCTTTGGCACCGGCGGCGTGGGCGGACTCTTTGTCCCCTCGGCGACGATTGGCGCGGCACTGGGCGCCACTTTCGACGGACTGCTTCATCCCAGCCAGCCCGGACTCTTTACGCTGATCGGCATCGCAGCCTTCACCGGGGCCAGTTACAACAGCCTGCTGTTCGCGGCGGTATTTGTCGCCGAAGCCACGGGAAGCCCCGCGCTCGTCGTGCCGTCGCTGATCGCGTCTTCCACCGCCTTTCTGCTCGCATCCGGTATATCCAACTCCGAATCGCAGCGCCCGCGCAGACCGAGCGACGACGCGCTGCTTCGCAATATGCCCATCCGAAACTGGATGAGCACTCGCATTGTCGTCTCAAAACCCGAGCACACGCTTGCCGATTTTATGGAGCGCCATCTGGTGGAACATTCGTTTCGTGAGCTTCCCGTCGTAAACGAACAAGGCATCTTTCTGGGGATGGCGTCGGTCAAGTCTCTGAAGTCGGTCCCGCGCTCCGATTGGAATCAAACGCCGGTTTCAGACCTGATGGACGGTACGGCGAAAACGGTATGCGAAGCGCATTCCATGGCCATCGCCGAGAAGGAACTGGCACGCGGTCACCACGACTACCTTCCCGTGGTCGATCCCGCCAGCGACCAGTTGATCGGCATTCTTTCGACCAGCGATGTGATGCGCGCCCGTCAGCACGCACAGGAAGTGATCGATGCGAACCTGCCGAAGATAACCGTTATGCACAAACGGAATATACAAACAAAGGACCAGGCTTTATGAACAAAGGATCGTTTCATTCGATTTCGGCGCTGAAGATTTATATGAAGCGCGGCGATAACCGCAAGTCGTCGAACTGGTGGGGCCGGTTGCTTGAAAAACCGCTTTCCACTCACCTGGTGCGGGCCGCCTTGCAGGCTGGCATCATGCACGCAGCCGTCAATCTCGGACATATCGGATTTGCCGCGGACTCGAAGTCCGTGTCGTACGATAACGCCGAGATCCCCATGAACACCATGCCGGTCTGTGTCGAACTGCTTGCGCCCAAGCGGATTCTCGAGCAGTTTATCCGCGAACAGGCGAAGCATCTGACGGGCACGACTCTGGTGATGGTGGATGGCGTTCACATCTCCAGCCTGCACCTCGCGGAACTGGAGGAGTCGGTCGAGCACAAGCCGCATTCGGTGGAATACATCACCGGTGGAGATGTTTCCCTGAAGGTCGAGCATGTGGATGTGGACGACGCTGATCTGGCAGTTGGCTGAATCAGTGGGAAAGGATTGCGTCAACCGGCAGCGATATCGAAAGCGGGGCGGGCAATTCGATGGTCTCGCCAGGTCCGAAGACGGGGCGGGATGTGGCCGTCACGAGTACGATTTCGCGGCGTTCCGGCTTGATCAGCAGCACCGATGAAGCGCCGTGCGTAATGTGCGCGATTGCATCCGCTTCCATGCGGCGGTCGCGGTTCGAACGGCTCTTCACTTGTACCACCAGTTCCGGCGATCCGATCAGGTAACCGTCGTCCGGTATCGCGTCCCATATCTTGCGGCGCGCGACGCCGATGTCGGCCGCCCGAACATCGTAGTCGGCGGAGAGGCCGTATGGCATCTCGATGTCTGTTACCCAACGATTGCGGTTCAACTTCTGCAGAAGAATATCGCGGATCAGACGCTGCAGATCACCAGCGGGTGCGGCATCTTCGGCGATCCTACGGCTCTTCGCGCTGCGTGCCCAGATAGCGGCTGGCCACAACCGACTCCGCGACGCCCGAAGCCAGCACCAGCAGCATGATGTACCACCAGAGGCTCTCCGGCACCTTATGGGGCACGGTTGCCGGACCCTGCGCGGAAGCGTTCCGGGGAGTGTCGGCGCCTTTGCCCTGCCACAGCGCGAGGACATCGTTGGGGATTACGTCAAGATTCGATTCGCGGGGATCGGGATTGACGGCAATCACGTTCTGACGGCCATTTGCGAGGCGCAGTTGGTAATAGCCCGCCTCGGTGAGCTGGAACGACTGAGCCGAAGCGGCCTCGCCCAGCGTGAGCGGGCGCTTCCCTTCGGGATCGGTGACTTCGACGCCCTGTCCGCGTTCCCTTGCGTTGCGGAGTTCGAGGAAAGCGTCCACGGGGCGCGCGCCGCCCTGGCGTTCGCTGCCCGCAAGATAGCGCGCGGTCTGCTCGATGAAGGGTACGAAGGCGGGATGCAGAGGGAAATCGTTGGTGAGGTTATCGAGCCCCGAAGTAAGCAGGACTACACGGCCCTCGCCGATACGTTTCTCCAGCAGCAACGGGGTCTGGTCGCCCAGGCGGACGATCACGCGAGCCGCGCCGGGGCCCGTGCCCGGATCGACGTTGAGCGCATAGAAGAATTTCACGCCGGCCCAGCCGTCGGCTTTGGCAACCGCGGGATAAGAGGAATCGCTCGATCCGACCGCCATGTAACGATCGGGCACGCGGTTGTAGTCGCGGGTATCGACGATATGCGCGCCGAAGATCGGGATCTGCGAGCGGGCTCCCGTGGACGTGCCTACGGCGATCAGCACGCTGCCTCCCTGTCGGACGTATTCGGTCAACGAGTTTTCCAGAAGCGAGGGCACCGAGTTGAGGTCAGAGAGAATGATGAACGCGTAGTTGGAGGGCTTACGGTCGGCGGCTTCATTGCCGATAATCGACTCGACGATGAAGGCGGACTGGGCGGCCGCCGACAGCGCCGCGCCGACGTAGAAGGGCGAACGGGTGTCGCCGTAGTTGTGGATCAGGAGGACCTTTTGCGGGTCGGAACGCTCGACGGCGAAGCGGCGCAAATCGTCGGCCGGGAAGTTGTCGGCGGCATCGATCTGAACCTCGCAGCGGCTGAAGCCATAGGGCACTTCGAGCGAAGGGAAGTCCACGGTCGCGCGGCCGTTGGCGGGGACCATCACCTTTTTTGTGGCAGTGGTCTTGCCGCTGACGATCAGCGAGGCAGTGCGCTGGGCCGCGGGAGTTCCATAGCCGGCGATCACGGCCTGTACGTGAACCGGCTTCACGTCTTTGCCCCAGACCTGCCCGGGGGCATCCACCGATTCAACCGTCCAGTTGGGTTCCGCTTTCGTAACCACCGCGTGCTCCACCAGTCGGACGTTATCGGGCAGGACCATGTCGGCGAAAGTGGCGGCCAGATCGCTGCGCTGCATGTCGCTGAACAAATGAAGCTCAATCGGGGTATGCATCGCTTCGGCTATGCCTCGCACCGCGCGGGCCAGTTCGCCGAAGTTGCCATGTCCGTCGCCGGGCTGAATAGCCTGGACGGCGGCACGCAGCGCCGCCTGATCCTCAATGGGTTGGGTCATGAGACGTAGCTGCGAACCGAAGGAAGCCACCTGCGCCCGCGCCGCGCCCTTATTGCCCAGAGCGACCATCGCGGCGGCTTTCGCATCAGCCAGACGGGTTCCGGCGCGCATGCTGAACGAGTTATCGACTACCAGCAGCACCAGGCGATTGCTGGCCAGCGTCGCGGCATCGCGGTTCACGAAGGGATTGGCGAATGCGAGGATCAGCAGCAGCAGCAGGAGCAGCCGCAGCGAGAGCAGAAGGAAGTATCGGAGGCGGCGATGACGCGTCGAGCTTTGCGTGCGCGACTCGTAGAACATCAGCGAACTGACCTTTTTCGGAGTGCGCGTCTGACGCTTGAGCAGGTGCAGATAGAGCGGGAGCGCGAGGCCCGCGAGGCCCGCGAGAAACCAGGGTGCGAGGAATCCCATCTATTTGCGGCCTCCGCGCAGCGTGAGGTATTCGCGCAGTGCGACATCGAGCGGCTTGTCCGTCATAAGCAGGCAGTAGCCCATGCCCGCGGCCTGTGTGCGCTCGCGAAGGTCGGCGAGGTGCGCCTCGATTTTCTCGCGATATTCCTTCTTGCCGTAATCGGGCGTGACCTCAAGCTCCGCGTTGGTCTCCATGTCGACCAGGATGGACGGGCCGCTCATTTTGGGCCGAACATCCTCGGGGTCAAGGACGTGGAACAGGACGACCTCGTTGCCGTGATAGCGCAGCGGCTCGATTGTGTGGATCACGCTTTCAGGCGATTCCCAGAAATCGGAGACGATCAGCACCATGCCGCGGCGCTTCAGGAACTCCTGGAAGTAGCGCATAGGCTTCCCGAAATCGGTGCGGGCGCGCGGCTCGGCTTGTTCGAGGCCGGCGAGCAGGCGGTGCAGTTGGCCCTGGCGCGTGGAGGGCCGAATGTAGTTGCGGACCTCGTCGTCGAAAGTCAGCAGCCCGGCGGCGTCGCGCTGTCCGTGGATCGCAAGGTAGAAGAGCGACGCGGCGAGGTAGCGGGCGTAATCCATCTTATTGACGCTGTGGGAGCCGAACTGCATGGAGTTGCTGGCGTCGAGCAGGATGGTGAGCAGGCTGTTGGTTTCGCCCTGGAACCGCTTCAGGTAGAGGCGCTCGGAGCGGGCGTAGACGTTCCAGTCGATGTGGCGCAGGTCGTCGCCTTCGGTGTAGGCGCGATACTCGGCGAACTCCTGGCTGAAACCGAAGTCGGGTGAGCGGTGGAGTCCGGCGACGAAGCCATCGACCACGGTTCGGGCTACCAGTTCGAGGTTGGAGATGCCGGCGAGGATGGAGGGGTTGAGGAAACGCTGGAGCATCGGGGGGCTCGGGTCAAATCCTTCCTGTGGAACTGAGAGAACTCCGATTATAGACGCTCATCGTTCGCCGGGTTCCGGAACGGGTAAGATGAGGGGTACATGATCCTGCGGGGTTTAGCAGGTTTTTTCGCCGTTATGGTAGTCTGCGGGGCTGGCGAGCTTCCCGCGCACATCCTCGCCCTGGCCCGCGAGGAACATGCTATTGCCGACGAACTGAGGCACCTGCCCGACTATACCTGCACCGAAACGATCGACCGCTTTACCGCCGAGCCGGGCAGGTCCCTGAAAGCCCAGGATCGCATCGTGGTCGAGATCGCCGTTGCCAACGGACACGAATTGTACGCGCGGCCCGGGCAGAATTTCGAAGAGCGCAGCGTGGTGGAAATGGTCGGCCAGGGCTTCATTTCGGATGGCGATTTCTCCACCATGCTGCACAACGTCTTTGTGGGTAACAGCGCTCACATAACATACGTGGGCGCCGAATCGGCCGGGGGCCGCCGCCTTCTTCACTACGACTTCCACATTCCCGTGATGAGCAGCGGCTGGCACATGACGAGCCGGGGGCGGATGGGCACGATGGGATCGCTCGGCTCGTTCTGGCTCGATGCGGACTCGCTCGACCTGGTCCGCATGCGCTACGACGCGGAAGACCTGCCTGTGTGGAGCACGGATCAATCGCTCGAAGAGGATGTCGAATACGCCCCCGTGGTGGTGGGCGACTCGCGCCTGCTGCTGCCTTCGTCCGCGCGCATCACCGCCATCGATTTTTCGTCGCGGAAGCTGCAGAATCGCATCGGGTTTACGAACTGCCGCAAGTATTCGTCGGAATCGTCGATCTCGTTTTACTCGTCGGAATCCAATGTGACGTTCGAACTGCCCGCGGGAACGCTTGCAGCCCGGCTCGAAAAGCCACTCGACACCGCGCATGCGGCGGTGGGCGACGAGGTAACTGCGTCCATTCCCGGCGGTACGCTGAAAGGCGCGATCCGCAGTATCGGCCGGGGCAGAGTGGCGATCGAATGGACCCGCGCGGAGTATCCGGACCGCACGGCCACCGTGACGGCCGAACCGACTTACATCCCGATTCCCGGCAGACGCGCTGCGATCCCGGCGGGCTTTCCGATGACCGTCCGCATCGTTGAAACCAAAACTCATTAACCCGCGCGCCTTCGAATGTGATTTACTGTTGGTCATGCAGAAGCTCTTCGCATTGGCCGTGCTGGCCGCTCTCCCCGTGGTTTTCCCGCTTGCCGCGCAGGTCAAGATGACTCAGGGTGAAAACCAGATCGAAGTCTCGATCGACGGCAAACCCTACACAACGTTCTTCTACGGCCCCACGGTGGCCAAGCCCTATCTGTACCCGCTGCGCGCGCCTTCGGGCGTGGCCGTCACGCGGTCGTTCCCCATGGATAAGGTGGCGGGCGAATCGACCGACCATCCGCACCAGCGCTCGCTGTGGTTCGCGCATTCGTCGGTGAACGGCCTCGATTACTGGAATAACGAGTTCGCTTACGAGAACAATCCGAAGACTGCGGGCAAACTGGGCCACATCTATGTCACGAAGGTGAGCAAGGTGCAGGGCGGTGCGAAGACGGGCGAGATCGACGAATCGTCGGTGTGGATTCAGCCGAACGGGATTGTGGTGCTGAACGAGGACCGCAAGATGATCTTCCATGCGGGCGGGCCGGACCGCATCGTGGATTTCGATTTCACGCTGACGGCGAAAACGGTCGTGAAGATGGCCGATGCGAAGGATGGCGTGTTCGGGATTCGGGTGGCGTCGGGCCTGGAGGAGCCGAATCCGAAGTCGATTGCGGAGCCGAAGCGGACGGGCGTAATGACGAATGCGCAGGGCGGCAGGACCGAGGCGGAATGCTGGGGCAAGCGCTCGGAGTGGATGGATTATTCGGGCACCGTGGACGGGCAGCAGGTGGGCGTCGCGATCTTCGATACGCCGGGAAATTCTGGCTTTCCGACCTACTGGCATGCGCGCGGGTACGGGCTGTTCGCGAATAATATTTTCGGACGCAGCGAATTTACGAATAAAGCCGAGCCGGATGGGAGCGTGACGCTGCAGCCGGGCGAGCAGCTGCATTTCCGGTATCGGGTGGTGGTGCATCCGGGCGATGCGGCGAGCGCGCATATCGCCGATTTGTATAAAGAGTGGGCGACGCAGTATTCGGCTAAGAAGTAGGGCGGGCGGAACGGGGCGAGCGTTCCGCCGGCTGGGGCGTGGCGCGCTTTGCGTTGGAATATTCAGTTGTCAAGGAACGTTTGGGCAGAGGTCCTTGCGGATGTACCCGGTTTGGTGCGTATTTCTGGGCGGAAAAGCCAAAAACGAAGCCAATTTTATTTGATATCGATTTCGGTAAAGTGTTTTATATTCAAACTGCGAACTGGCGCTCGATTATCGTGGTGCCGGTGTCCACCTCCGACGCCCGTCTCTCTGGCGAACGCCCGGAGCCGGACAATCTGGCGCAGGGACTTGACTGATGAGTCCGTCAGGTTCTTCGCGGCCTATTCATATCTGATCGTCTACCGGCCTGAAACCAAGCCGTTGCAGGTTATAGCTATTCTCCACGGAAGTCGTAACGTGGAGCAAATTCTCTCCAAACGTATTTGATAGCCGAAAACAACTTTCAGGACTGCGGCCAGGTCTTCAATGGCGACGACCGTCGCCGATAAGCCTCCGGGAGTCCGCAATCCGTTGCGGTGTCAATTTCGGCTTGTATCCAAGCTTGATGCAGGGACTCGCGTGGAGCATGGCGGGGCCATCGTCGCCCTTGCGGGTCGAGCCGAACGGGGCTGCCGTGTAAGCGTTCATTCGGGATGCGTAGCAGTCGTTCACCGGTAAGGCTCGGCAGGATAAATCCGAGTCAGGCATCCCCGCAAGTGGTCGGTCCCGGATGTCCTCGGCCATGCGAACCTCGCTTACGGCATCAACATCACG
>Ga0302319_10015234_pt1 | contig 14261 bp, 9 predicted proteins | sample Bog_T0_2_FD_203319 | JGI IMG/M metagenome (GOLD analysis project Ga0302319, IMG submission 203319) | Peat permafrost microbial communities from Stordalen Mire near Abisko, Sweden - Bog_T0_2 | ecosystem: Environmental > Terrestrial > Soil > Wetlands > Peat | place: Sweden: Abisko, Stordalen Mire... | reverse complement strand
GGGGACGTTGCGGCCTGGTGTTCGAGGATAGGCCGCGTGACTCACCATGATCATCGGCAACTCAGCGCGTAGGGCAGCGTAAGGGATCAGGTCTTGGCGCGTGAGCTGGCGCAGGGTGCGTTGAATGGCCGGCGTCTCGAGGTGCGAATCGAGAGTGCCGCCGCCGAGGCCGGGGAAATGTTTGCCGCATCCAACGACATCGTGAGTCGCTAAGCCGGCTAAAAACTCCCGGGCATAGGCAACAACTTCTTCGGGTTTCGCGGCCGGGGAGCGTGTGCCCATGACCTTTTCCGAGATGGGCAGAGCGAGGTCGAGGACGGGAGCGAGTGTGGTGTTGAAGCCAAAGGCTCGTACGCCGCGGGCGACGAGTTCGCCTTGTTCGCGCATGAGCGTTTGCCTTCCTGCATTCCTCGCCGCGAGAGCGACAGCCTGGGCGGAGGGCATGGGGGCAAGGGCATCGCGGAGACGGTCGACGGCGCCACCTTCGATATCGACGCAGCGCAGGCTGTGCGACGCGCCGAGCGATGCGGCGTCGGCGAGCAGGGCGCGGGTTTGATGTGGGTCTGCGATGTTGCGGCGAAAGAGGATGATGCCGGCTGGGCGGATGACTTTCAGCCACGCACGCTCCAGGCCGGAGAGTTCCGTGCCGGCGAGGCCAACGACCAGCAAACTGCCCGCAGCGTGACGCAAGTTGACCGTCATGCCTTCTCCTTCAATTCTTGTTGCAACTCCTCCAGCAGGTTGAGCGCTTGCAGAGGTGTTAACGAATTCACGTCGGTGGCTTCGATGCGGTCGACGATGCGTTGCGACAGAGGCGTGAAGATGGTGAGTTGCAAGGGCTCGGCCGTCTCCACCTGCACGCTTTGCCGTTCCTGCTTTTCATGCTGGCGGAGCACGCGTTTGGCGCGCTCAATGACGGCGGCGGGCAAGCCGGCCAGCTTGGCCACTTCAATGCCGTAACTCTTGCTGGCGGCGCCCGGCTCGATGGTGTGCAGGAAGACGATGCCGCCGGCAGCTTCCTTGATGCCGACGCGGAGATTGCGCACGCGCGGGAGCTTCTCGGCCAGCATGGTCAGCTCGTGGTAATGGGTGGCGAACAGTGTGCGCGCGCCTGTTTCGGCGTGGAGATATTCGACGGTGGCCCAGGCGAGAGAGAGGCCGTCAAAGGTGGCGGTGCCGCGTCCCATCTCGTCGAGAAGGATCAGCGACTTCTTTGTTGCAGTGTTGAGGATGGTGGCGGTTTCCGTCATCTCCACCATGAAGGTGGAACGGCCACGGGCTACGTTGTCGCTGGCGCCGATGCGGGTGTAGATGCGATCGACGAGGCCGAAGCGCAGCCGATCGGCGGGCACGAAGCTGCCCATCTGCGCCATCAAAACTAACATCGCCGACTGGCGGAGATAGGTGCTCTTACCGCCCATGTTAGGGCCGGTGATCAGGAGCAAGCTTGGACCTGTGCCGGAGTTATCGGAAATGTCGGCGTTGAGATAGAGGTCGTTGGCGATGAAATGGCCTTCGCGGGTATCCTCCATCCATTGCTCGATGACGGGGTGACGGCCGGCCACGGCTTCGAGCAGCGGTTCATCGACAATGACGGGTCGGGTGTAGCGGCGGAGCGCGGCGAGATGCGCGAAGTTGGCCAGCAGGTCGGCCTCGGCGACGGCGGCGGAACTGCGCCGGATGCGGCTCGCGGCCTCGAGCACGGCCTTGCGCAACTCGATGAAGATGCGCCTCTCAATTTCAATGGAGCGGTCGTGCGCGGTGAGGATTTTGCGCTCGTATTCCTTGAGCTCGGGAGTGGTGAAGCGTTCCGCATTCACCAGAGTTTGTTTGCGTTCGTAGTCCGCTGGAGCATTCGACAGGTTCGACTTGGTGATTTCGATGTAGTAGCCGAAGACGGTGTTGTAGCGAACCTTGAGCGAGCCTATGCCGGTGCGCTCGCGTTCTCGTTCCTCAATCGCCGCGATGGACTGGCGGCCTGTAGAGGAGATGGTGCGCAGCTCGTCGAGTTCCGCATCCACCCCGGCGGCAATGGCTCCGCCATCGACCAGGGTCAGCGGCGGCTCGGCGATCAGCGTGGTCTCGATGTGCGCGGTGATGTCGTCGAGGGGATCGAGGTGGGCAGTGAGACTTTGCCAGAGAGAAGACTCCAAGACGCCGAGAGTGGACTTCAAGGCGGGAAGGTGGCCGAGGCTGGCGGCAAGGGCACGCACATCGCGCGGACCGGCGGAGTCCAGGGAAAGTCGTGCCAGCAAGCGCTCCAGGTCGAGAATGCCGTGGAAGGCACGGCGCACCTCTTCGCGCTTGAGCAAGTCGGCCTGAGCTTCGGCGACGGCCTGGTACCGGGCCTCGAGGGTGCGGGCATCGACGAGCGGGCGCAGGATGGTGGCGCGCAGCAGGCGCTTGCCCATGGGCGTGAGGCACTGGTCGAGGGTGTAGAAGAGCGTGGCCCGGTTGTCCTGGCCCGCGAAGAGCGGCTCAATCAACTCCAGGTTGCGCACCGTGACCTGGTCGAGTTCGAGGGCGGTGGAGTGCTCCTGGAACTTGAGGCTGTCGATGTGCAGGGCTTCCATCCTCTGCGTGGTGCGGACGTAATGCAGCACGGCGCCGGCGGCAATGGCCGCGGCAGGATGCTGGTCGAGTCCATAGCCTTTGGGTGCGCACGTTGAGTTGCCGCTCGACCAGCGGAACGGCGAAGTCGCGAGTCCATACCCAGTCTTCGACGCGGGTGCGGGTGCGAATGCGGTCGAGGCCGCTTTCAAGCTGTGGCGGCAGGGGTGCGCTGGCCGGAAGCAACACTTCGCTCGGTCCGGCCTTGACGATTTCGTCGATAGCCTGTTGCCGGGCGGCGGGGCCCTGAAACTCCGCGGTACGGAACTCGCCGGTGGAAACATCGAGCAGCGCGATGGCGCAGACCGGTTCCTTGAGCGAGCCGGTTTCCAACAAGGCAGCCAGGAAGTTGTTTTGCTCCTGGCTGAGCTGGTTATCGAGCGCGGTGCCGGGGGTGAGCACACGCGTGACCTCACGGCGCACGATCTTCTTGGTGAGCTTGGGGTCTTCCATCTGGTCGCAGATGGCGATGCGGTAGCCCTTGCGCAACAGGCGCGTGAGGTAGGCATCGACGGCGTGGTAAGGCACGCCGCACATGGGCTGGGAGCGCTCCCGGTCGCGGGCGGTAAGGGTGAGTTGCAGCTCACGGCTCACGGTGACGGCGTCGTCGTAGAAGAGCTCGTAAAAGTCACCCATGCGGAAAAACATCAGGGCATCGGGATTCTCCCGCTTGGCTGCCGTCCACTGGCGCATGAAGGGCGTCAGGTCGGCGAGGGCCGCCTCCAGGGGAGGGGCCGGTGGGAGAGCCGGAGAGTGTGTGTCTTCCTTGATCACGCTGGTTTTAAGGATACCTTTAGGACGGCCGGGTGGATCGCAGCGGAAAAGCAGGGCGAAATCGCCGCTCTACGCAGGAGCCGCGGCGCCGGGATAGACTTGAGCGGAATTTGGAAGCGACTCGATTCAGGTGCGGAAGGGGAAGGGATGAAGAGACGAACACTTGTGGCTGGATTGGTGGTTTGCGCGGGGATGGCGATGAGCTTAGGGGCCGCCGGCGAACCCAAGCCGGTGAATGCCAAAAAGTTTGACGCGCTGGCGACGGCGGCGTTGGAGGCGATGAAGAACAAGGCCGAGGAACTCAAGATCGGTGGGGTTGCGGTGGTGAACTATGCGCCCGGGGAAGCTGTCACGGCGTGGAGTTCGAAGATGGCTGTGGTGGGGCGCATGAAGGATGCGCCGACCGACACGGGCAAAGGGAACAACCTACTGGGGATCGCGTACGCCAAGTCGGCGGAGATGGCGGACACGCTGGAGAACAGCGGAACGGCGAAGCGGCCACCGATGACGGGCGAATTCGGCTGGCAGGGTGGGGTGGTGGAAAAGGGTAAGGCTGGCTACATCATTGTGTCGTTCAGCGGAGGAAAGTCGGAGGACGACGTGCAGGTGTCGAAGGCGGGGCTGGCGGTGTTAAAGAAGGGACTGTAGCGGCTCGCTGAAGAGGGAGGTTTTTGTGACGGCTCGAGAGGGAGCAAACCTCTGGGGCTAAAGCACCGTCCTTTAAGAGCGCCATTTTGCCGGAGATGAATCTCCGGCCTACCACCCGTTCGAGCTTGCAGATCTGGGTGAGTCCCTGGCTCGTTTGGTGATTTACATCACAGTATACTGAGCAGTTACGCCTTTATGGTGAAAATCGAAATGTATCTGCTCTGGCTCAGAGTTGCGGCAATCCTTTACGCGGCAGGCGCGGTCGCCGTCTTCCCGGCGGTGCTGTATAAAGTGGACCGCTGGCGGCGCTGGTGCGTGCACCTGGGCGGGATGGCGTGGTTTTTCCATTTTGTGTCGGCTGTGGAGATGCTGGCTGGAGCGCATCGCTGGGTGCCCGTCGGGGTGCGGGAGGTGCAATCGCTGATGGGGCTGGCGGTGATTTCGGTCTTCTTCCTCGTTTGGTGGCTTTATGACGCGATCTCGCTTGGTTTGTTTGCGTTACCGGCAACCTTTTTCCTGGTGCTGATCCCGGCGCTGGGGCCGGACCGCTACACATTCCCTTCCCAGGGGGTGCGAACCAGTTGGCTGGTGGCGCATATTGCGGCGCTGCTGCTGGCGTATGTGGCGCTGGGATTCAGCCTGCTGGCGTCCATCCTCTACTTGGTGCAAGAGCGGCGGCTGAAGGCTAAACCGAAGGCGCGCTTCCTGACCGCGGAGGACTCCTGGTGGGCGCCGCTGGACTGGCTGCCGCCGCTGGATACGTTGGAGCGCATCGCCGAAGCCATGCTGGAGTTCGGATTTCCGTGCATGACGGTGGGCCTAGTGATTGGGTCGGTACTGGCGCAGGAGACTGCTTTGGGCGCCGCTTACTTCCTCGATCCAAAGATCATTGCTGCTTTTGTCAGTTGGGCCATCTATGTGCTGCTGCTGCTGGTGAGGCGTTCTGCGGGTTTGCGCGGGCGCAAGGCAGCGTACCTGTCCGGAGCGGTGTTTACGGTGATGGTGGTGGTCTGGACGGCCAACCTGTTTAGCCGTGTTCACAGGTTCGGTGCTCCATGAGCCTGGCGATCGTTGGCGTGAACTATAAGACAGCACCCATTGCACTGCGGGAGCGGATTGCCATCTCGCGCGAGGACCTGCCGGAGACCACGCGAGCGCTTGCAGCGGTGCAGGGGGTTTCCGAATGCATGATCGTCTCCACGTGCAACCGGGTGGAGTTGGTGGCTGCGCTGGATGAACCGACGACCGATCTGACTGAATTCTTGCATCACCATTTCGGCCTGGAGCGGGAGTTGCTGGAGCCGCATATCTACAAGCAGACGGATCGGGATGCGGTGCGGCATTTATTTCGGGTGGCGGCCAGCCTGGATTCGATGGTGGTGGGTGAGCCACAGATCCTGGGGCAAGTGAAAGAAGCCTTTGCGGTGGCGCGCGCGGCCGGAACCGTTTCCGGGCAGCTCGAACACCTGTTGCAGAGCGCGTTTGCGGCGGCCAAGAAGGTTCGTTCGGAGACGGAGATCGGGTCCAACTCGGTATCGATCGCCTCGGTGGCCGTGGATTTGGCCAAGAAGATCTTTGGGTCGTTGCAGGGACGGACGGTCTTCCTGGTAGGCGCGGGCAAGATGAGCGAATTGGCGGCACGGCACCTGGTCCAGCAGGGAGCTGGAGCCATCCTGGTGAGCAATCGCACCCAGGAGCGGGCGCGGCGCATGGCCGAGGAGTTCCAAGGACGTGTGATTCCTTATGAGCAGTTGTACGACGCGGCGACGGAAGCGGACATCGTGATCAGCTCGACGGGCGCGCCGCACCCCATCTTTCTGCGCAAGCATGGGCAGGATTTCATGCATCGGCGCCGCAACCGGCCGATGTTCTTCATCGATATTGCGGTTCCGCGCGATGTCGACCCGGAGATGGGCAAGCTGGAAGGCATTTTCGTCTACGACATCGACGATTTGCAGGCGGTGGCCGCGGCCCACATGGAAGAGCGAAGCCGCGAGGCCAGCGACGCGGAGACGCTGATTGCTGGCGAGGTGGAGCGATTCCAGCAGAAGCAGCGAACGGTGAACGTGGCGCCGGCGATCGTGGCGCTGCAACGCCAGGCGGAAGAGATTCGCCAGGCAGAACTGCGGCGGGTGCAGGCGCGCTTGGGCGACCTGAGTCCGGAGCAAATGGCCGCAGTGGAGGCGCTGACGCGAGGATTGGTGAACAAGTTCTTGCATCCGCCCATGCAGGCGCTCAAGCAGGCGGCCCGGGAAGGGGACCAGTTGCGGTTGGAGGCAGTTTGCGAAGAGTGGTCGGTCTCCGCGAACGCTCCGCGGGAAGCGGCGACGGGCAAAGCCGAAATCGCAGGGATCGGCCGATCCGCCGAAACAGAGAAGGCTGAGACGGCGGCGGTAAGCGCGTCCAGTGGGGAGATGCGCCGATGAAGCTGCGTATAGGAAGCCGTGGATCGCAACTGGCGCTTTGGCAGGCCCACCATATTGCCGGGCTGCTGCGTGGGCAAGGTCATGAGGTGAAGATCGAGATCATCAAAACGACCGGCGACCGGCTGCAGGAAGTGACGTTTGCGCAGGTTGGTTCGAAGGGGATGTTCACCAAGGAGATTGAGGAGGCGCTGGCGGAGGGACGGGTGGACCTGGCCGTGCATTCCTTGAAGGATCTACCGACGGAGTTGCCGGCCCCCTTTGTATTGGCAGCCACTCCGCCGCGTGTGGATCCGCGCGACGTTTTTGTTTCCGTGAAATACGGGAGCGTGGCGGAATTGGCCTCGGGAGCCCGCGTGGGGACGAGCAGCCAGCGGCGGCGCGCGCAACTGAAGGCATTGCGGCCGGACATTGAAGCCGTTGAGTTTCGCGGCAACGTGGACACGCGGCTGCGCAAGCTGGCCGAGGGGCAAGTGGACGCGATTTTGCTGGCGGCTGCCGGTTTGGATCGGTTGGAGAAGACAGAATGGGTACGGGAGCGGCTGGATCCCAAGGACTTTTGCCCGGCTGCCGGCCAGGGTTCGCTGGGGATTGAGACGCGGGACGGGGATTCGGCGACGATTGCGGCTGTGGCATTTCTGGACGATGCGACGACACGGTTTGCGGTGACGGCGGAACGGGCTGCGCTGGCTGCATTGGGTGGTGGCTGCCAGGTGCCGATTGGGATTCATTGCCGAATTGGCGGATATTTGGACGCGGACGGTGGGGTATACGACGAGATCTTCGGCGTTGTGGCCGCACCGGAGTCGGGCGCGGCGGTGCGCATCTTCCATCGCGCCCGGCGCGGAACAGTGGAACCGGGAGCGCTCGGCAAGCTGGCGGCGCAGATGCTCCTTGATGCCGGTGCGGGACCCCTGCTGGCGACGGCGAGCGAGGCCGCGCGGTGACTTCGCTTCCGTTAGCCGGTCGGCGGGTCTTGGTGACGCGCGCTGCGCATCAGGCAGGGAAACTAAGCGAACAATTGCGAGCCATTGGCGCTGAGCCGGTGGAAGTTCCGGTGCTGGAGATTCGTCCTCCGGAGAGCTGGGACGGTCTGGACGGTGCGCTGCGCGGTCTGGACGGCTATGACTGGCTGGTGCTGACAAGTGCCAACACGGTGTGCGCGATGGCGGAGCGGGCGAAGGCACTGAGCGTTCCATTGATTCCTCCGAAGAGCCTCAAGGTGGCTGCGGTGGGAGAAGCCACGGCGGAGGCGGCACGCAAGCTTGGGTTCGATGTGGCGTTTGTGCCGAACGCGTATGTGGCAGAGAGCTTGGCGGAGGGCTTGCTGCACGATGCCCAGGGCAAGAAAGTTCTCCTGGTGCGGGCTGCCGTGGCGCGGGATGTGATTCCCGATGAGCTGCGCGAGGGCGGCGCTCAAGTAAATGTCGTGGATGCTTACCGGAATGCGCTCCCGGAGTTTGCGCCAACGCTGCTGCGGAGCGCGCTCTCGAAAGGCGTGGATGCGGCCACGTTTACCAGTTCTTCCAGCGTGACGCATCTGCAGCAGGCGGCCGTGGCGGCGGGAGTCGCTTGGCCGTTTGACGATGTGGCAGCGGTTTCAATTGGGCCCATCACGAGCCGGACGCTGAAGGAGTCGGGATGGGATCCGGCCATTGAGGCGGAACGTTCGGACATTCCGGGTCTGGTCACGGCGGTGGAAAAGCTACTTGGGCCGAAGACATAGGACAATCTCTTCGACGCGTAGCGCCTGCTCCGATAAACACGCCTGGCTGAGGTCCGAGGTTTCCCGCCCTTCCGCTAAAAACGCGGAAGGATGGGGCACGGAGCGTTTGTGTCAGGGCATTTATTGAAGATTTAACTTGGTACACAAGTCAAGCTGCTCAGGATGGCAGTGGAGACGGCGGTAATTGCTCGCGGAAGACCTCCGCGAGTTTTTCTACGTTTTGGGACAGGTCGTAGTGGTCCAGAACGCGCTGGCGGCCGCTGGTTCCGAGGCGACGGCGCAGGGGTTCGTCGTCGATGAGGCGGGCCAGGGCTTCGGTCAGCGCAACCACATCGGAGGCGGGAACGAGGAGGCCGTCCATTTCAGTGCGGATCAGCTCGGGAATTCCAGTGATGCTGGTGGAAACGGTGGGAATTTCCATGGCCATGGCTTCCATGAGGACCACTGGCAAGCCTTCGGCAAAGCTGGGCAGGCAGAAGGCGTCAGCGCCTGCGTAGAACGTGCGGATGCGATCCTGATTCACGGCGCCTTCGAAGAGCACCGTTTCAGGAGCGGCGCGGCGCGCGGCGCATTCCCGCAGAGAGACCTCGTCCGGTCCGCTGCCCACAAGACGGAGACGTACGTGCTTCCCTTGCCGGGTGAGCCGGTCGACGGCGTCGATGAGAAGGTGCTGTCCCTTTGCCGGTGTGAGTCGGCCGACGCAGAGTATTTCGAAGATGTCGGGGGCAGCCTTCTTTGTGGAAGGAACGAAGAGGTGTGGGTTTACCCCGAGCGGCACGACGTGAAATTTGGCCCAGTGCCGATAGGGCGACAGGTTCATCAACTGGCTGCGGGTGAAGGAACTGATGCAGACGATGAAGTCGGCGGCGGCTATTTTCTGGGAGAGAGATTGGCCGTGGGCATCGTAAAACTCGTCGGGTCCATGGACGGTCAGGGAGAATCCGTAGGCGAAGATGGCCGGAATATACAGTCCGACGCTGGCTGCCTGGGAGGCGAGATGAACATGAAGGTGGGATTGTCCAATGCGGCGCATCCATTGGCCGACCATCAGGGCTTCAGTGAAGTACATGGCCTGGAGAAAGAGGCGCGGAAGGCTGAAGCCGGCAAGGCGGAAGACGCGGGCAAGGCCGCAGAGATAGCCTCCCGGACGCGTCAGGAGGGTGCGCGCGTGCGCGGAGAGCGCGCCGGGAATGCCGTGACGCTTGACGCAGTATGTGTGGGCGGCTTCGTTGCGCTCGTCGGCTGTAAGCTGCTCGGGCGGACGGTCGGGTGGGTTGATGGAAGCGGTTTCGATACGAAAGCCGAGAGCGCGCAGGGCGAGGACCTCACGCAAGACAAAGATCATGGAAAGAGTGGGGTAACGGCTGACCAGGTAGGCCATTGAGCGGCCCGCGGGGAGCGCTGCGGGGTGCGCCGGGGATGCAGGAAATAGGGTCGGGTTCGGCATCGTCAGATTCCTTTGCATCCAAGAGCCAGCACGTTTGACCGAGGGAGCGTAGTCCACATGGCGGGAAGGTGAATGTTCTGCTTGTCCGCGTTGCTTCGGTTCGGCATCGTACCTTCAAAGTATATGTTCTGCCGGGCTGGTTCGAGGAAGCGGGAATCGGCAGTGTACAGGTCCGGCGTGGCGGCATGCCAGGAATGCGGTAGGCAGGATAAAATCACAGATTCGTGCGAAGGGAACTGTTCGAGCGATACTTTACGTCTGTTCGGGATCGCCATGTTCGCTCAGGACGAATCGATGCAGGGGACTGCGTGGACGAGGGGTGAGACCACTCTCGAGGGCAGAGCCTTTGAGCAGCAAGCCGCACCAAGTGGGGAGCTAGTTTTTCTTATGATGGAATTCCACATAGCGCGCAAGGCGCGGGAGCGTTACCAGTTCGCGGAGACACTGTTTTCGTACACGGGAAACGTGGTTTTCGCCAACATGGCGGCCTGCCGGCAGTTCGCATTCCGGATCAACCAGGTTCGCGACGCACAAAAGTATCCCGAGCTGGCGGTTCACGCAGGTGCGCTGTATGCGATGGGTTTGATTGACGAAGCCAGCCATGTGTTGATGAAGCGCTACCGGGAGCAGCTCGATCCGGAAGTGATGACCGGCGCGCTGCACTGGTTCGGAGCCCAGGTGGGTACTGAAGCACTGGACAAGATGCTGCTGACATTTGTGGAGCACTTTCCAGGTTCAACCGTGATGCAGGGCAAGCAGACGCCGCAGCAGTGGCTTGCGGCGTCGACGGAAGGGGTTCCGCATCGTGCGGCGGCCCTGGAAGAGCTTCTTCTTCTCTGGAGCGCGAACCGCAATCAGGCGTTTCGCCCTTTCGAAGAGCTTTTCGAAGACAAGACCCTGGCGGAGAAGACGGTCTATCGGCAGGTGACCAAGCAGTTGCCTGAGTACTTCGCGACGCGGCCGCTGATCCCCGTTCAGGGTGCCAAAGCCGTGAGCTTGTTTGAGCTGCTGCGTGCGCCGGCGATCGATTCGCCGCTGTCGCTGAGCGAACAACTTGCCTTGATCCGTACGCTTTGGAAGCCGCTTTTGGGCGACGAGTTGGAGCGCTTCCTTCTGATTGCGGGGGAGATTCTGCACGAGGAAGACCTGGCCATCTGGGCTCAGTTCAACCCGCCCGATGCGGCTGCGCAGGAAGAGGCGGCGGCCCGGGCGCGCGCGGCGGCGGAGCGGCATCGGTTAAGCGGGCAGCAGCAATGGCATTCCATGGAGAGCACCGCGGAGGTGCCGCAGTTCGGCATCGGCGATGCAAGAGTGGAGTACGAGAAATTCAGCCCAGACACGGCGTGGATGCCGACGACCGTGTTGATCGCCAAGAGCACTTATGTGTGGCTGGCGCAGCTCAGCAAGGAGTACGGGCGGCACATTCATCGGCTCGACCAGATCCCCGACGAAGAGTTGAGCACGCTGGCGAAGCGCGGGCTGAACTCGTTGTGGCTGATCGGCGTGTGGGAGCGGAGCCGAGCTTCGAAGACCATCAAGCAGCTGTGCGGCAACCAGGACGCAGTGGCTTCCGCCTATTCGTTGTTCGACTACAAGATCGCCGAGGACCTGGGCGGAGAATCGGCCTATATCAACTTGCGCGACAGGTGCTATCGGCTGGGGCTGCGGCTGGCCAGCGACATGGTGCCCAACCACATGGGCATCGATTCGCCGTGGGTGGTGGAACACCCGGAATGGTTCATGTCGCGGCAGGACTCACCTTATCCGGCTTACAGTTTTGAAGGACCCGATCTGTCCGGCGATGGACGCGTCGAGATCAAGATCGACGACCACTACTACGAGCAGACCGATGCGGCGGTGGTGTTTCGACGCCGCGATCGGTATACCGGCGATACGCGGTATATCTACCACGGAAATGACGGAACCAGCTTTCCATGGAACGACACGGCGCAGCTCGATTATTTGAACCCTGCCGTGCGCGAGCAGGTGATTCAAACCATTCTTTACGTGGCGCGGCTGTTCCCGGTCATCCGGTTCGACGCGGCGATGACGCTGGCCAAACAGCATGTGCAGCGGCTGTGGTTTCCGGCGCCCGGAGACAGCGGGGCGATTCCGTCACGGGCGGAGTATGGGATGAGCCGGGCGGAGTTCAACAAGCTGATGCCGCATGAATTCTGGCGGGAAGTCGTGGACCGCGTGGCCGCCGAGGTGCCGGGAACGCTCCTGCTGGCCGAGGCGTTCTGGATGCTGGAAGGGTATTTTGTGCGCACGCTGGGAATGCACCGGGTGTACAACTCGGCGTTCATGGTGATGCTGCGCGACGAGGACAATGCCAAGTATCGTTCCGTGATCAAAAACACGCTGGAGTTCGATCCGGACATCATGAAGCGTTACGTGAACTTCATGAGCAATCCCGATGAGAGGACCGCGATTGACCAGTTTGGGACGGGGGACAAATGTTTTGGCGTAGCGGCGCTGATGGCGACGCTGCCGGGGCTTCCCATGTTCGGGCATGGCCAGATTGAAGGATACACAGAGAAATACGGAATGGAGTACTACCGGCCGCGGTACGACGAACGGCCGACGCCGTGGCTGGTGGAGCGGCACGAGCGGGAGATTGCCCCGTTGCTCAAGCGGCGATGGCTGTTTGCGGAGAGCAGCAACTTTCTGCTCTACGACTTCTTTCAGGATTCAGGAATTGTGGACGAGAACGTCTTCGCGTATTCGAACTTGAACGGCGGCGAACGCGCATTGGTGATTTACAACAACCGCTACGGTGCGACACATGGCACCGTGGACTATTCCGCCGCTTACGCGGACAAGGGCGCGGGGCAATTGCGGCAGAAGCGGTTGCGCGAAGGGCTGGGGCTGAGCGACGATGGGAGCGCGATCCTAACGTTCCGGAACTCGCTGACCGGGTTGGAGTACCTGCGCAGGGCGGGTCAGCTTTCTGAGCACGGGCTCTCGCTGGATCTGCAGGCTTACCAGTGCTATGTGTTCCTGGACTGGCGCGAGCTGCACGCGACCGCGGAACAGCCTTGGGACCGGCTTTGCGATCAGCTCAATGGCAGCGGCGTTTCGAGTCTGGAGGATGCGTTGGTCAGTCTGGAACTGAAACCGGTGCACGACGCGCTGCGCTTGCAGCTCGATTCGGGACTGGTGAGGATGCTGGCCGATCTGGCTGAACATCCGCGGACGGCGGCGGAGAGCAAAGATAAGAAGATCGACAAGAAGCTCGCCGCGGAGCGCCAGGAACTGTTCGACCTTGCCTGGCGGCGGGGCGAGAGCCTGTTGCGCGCGGCGCAGAGTGTCTATCTGGCGCGGAAGAGGCAAGGCCAGGTGTCTGCGTCCATTCAGCCAACCAACCCGTCGCTGCTGGGGCCGGTGTTCCGCGAGCGGTTGCAGGCTGCGATGCGCATTCCGGTGATTGAGGCCGCGTTTGAGCATCCGTGGACAGCCGCGGCACGGCGGGTTTTGCCCAGTCCGAGCCCGCAGTTCACAGCGACTGCCATCTGGGGGCCTCTGCTGGCGTGGAGCGCAATTGAATTGGTGGCTGAATCGCTCGATGCCGATAAGCCGGAACAGATGGCCCTGGATCTGTTTGATCGGTTGCGCTTGCGGGAGCCACTGGGCCAAGCATTTGCCGCCCTGGGATTTGAAGGGGAGGAAGCGTGGAGGGTGGCCGCACGGATCAAGGTGGTGCTGCTGAGTCAGGCGGGGATCGGAAAAGACAAGCCGGCCACTGCGACGGCAGGTGCCGTAGGCCCGCTGACGGGAACACGGGCCGTAGAGACGAAGGCGACGAAGCCATTGGCGGTCGAAGCGGCGGCGACGGAGCCGGCAATCGTCGAGGTCGAAACGCCAGGAGCCGGCGGTGCGGTTTCGCAGGAAGCCAAGTCTCCGGGGACAATCGAATCCCTGGATCTCGCGCCTTCGCTGTGGCTCGATCCGGATGTGCAATGGCTCACCGGAGTGCACGAGGCAGAGGGACGGTCGTATGTCGTGCGGGAGCGCTATGAGGAGTTGCTTTGGTGGCTCCTGCTGCCAACGCTGATGCGCCAGGCAGGAGAACCGGCCTTGAATCGTCCCGCTCTCGAACAGATGGGGCAGCGGGTGGACGAAGCCCTGGCCAGCGCGGAGAAGGCGCGCTACAGGATCGATTTCCTCTTGAAGCCCGGTGCGGAGGAACTGGAGGCTCCTGCGCAGCCGCCCCGGCGGAGAAAGACAGATCGAAAGGAAGCCGCAGATGCGACCGGGGCAGCGCCGCACAAGCCGCGCTGAGAGCGTGCCTTGCCAGGCCGGAATTTGTCGCAAGTGACTCGGACCCGTAGAATCAACGAGGGGCTGGCGGAAGCGCCGGCCGCAGCGGTACCAGGTACAGATGAGCGAACAACCAGCAGGGAACTCCAACCAAACGCCGCCGGTATCCGCGGCGTGGACCAGGATTGAACGAGCACGCCATCCCCAGCGGCCCTACCCCATGGACTTCATCGAGCGGATCTTCACGGATTTCAGCGAGATTCACGGGGATCGCGCCTATGGCGACGACGAGGCCGTAGCGTGCGGGATGGCTCGGCTTGGCGACGAAGAGGTCATGGTCATCGGCAATCGCAAGGGCGGGAGCACCAAGGAC
>Ga0302319_10015232_pt1 | contig 14262 bp, 6 predicted proteins | sample Bog_T0_2_FD_203319 | JGI IMG/M metagenome (GOLD analysis project Ga0302319, IMG submission 203319) | Peat permafrost microbial communities from Stordalen Mire near Abisko, Sweden - Bog_T0_2 | ecosystem: Environmental > Terrestrial > Soil > Wetlands > Peat | place: Sweden: Abisko, Stordalen Mire... | reverse complement strand
GGGCCGCGGCGTCCTCGGCGCAGGCGAGCAGCACCGCCCAGCCCTTTTTCGCTTCGATGGCGCCGATCAGTGCAACGCGCGTCCGTGTCCGCGCGGGGACCCCGTCCGCCCGGGGCAAGCTCGGGTGCGGCAGGCTCGCTCGCGGCGCACCCGGCCGCGGCGCACCCGGCCGCGGCGCCGCCGGCGCCGCCGGCACCGCTTCCCACGGCGTGATCTCGATGGCGAGATCGGGGAAATAGCGCGCGAGGCGCTCAGCGACATCGTGGGTCGGGGCGAGCACACTCCGGGCACCGGCGAGCACGCGGGCACTGCGTTCGCGCAGCTCCGCCACCGTGAGCGCCTCTTCCCAGGCCATGCCGTCGCGCGCCACGCAGCGCTCGCACTCCGCCACCGCGGGCTCGCCGCAGTAGCGGCCGCTGCCATTCAGGAGATTGACGCGCGGACAGATCCAGATGTAGTCGTGCACGAACACCCGGTACGGCACGCCCAGCGCGACGAGCGACTCGAGCAGCGGCCCGGGCAGTCCGAGGAATTGATGGATCTCGATCGCCACGAGATTCAGGCGCTCGAGGAGCGCGGTGAGCGCGCCGGACTCGTGCGCGGGATCGTACGAGAGGTGCGCGAAGTCGGCGCCTGCGACACTCAGCACGGCGCGCCCCGCGAGCGCGCCGTGGGTCGGCGCATTCAGCGTCAGCACCGTGTGCCCTTCGGCTCGCAGCGCGCGGCGCCGCTCGTCGACGCAGCGCCGCACCCCGCCCCGCTGCGCGTGACTCACGAGCAGCACCGGCCGGCGCGCCGACTCGATCAGCCACTGGCGGTCGATGGCGCGTTTGACTTCGTGGAGCGGATCGGCGGTGAGGAAGGCGCGCACCAGCGCGTCGTAGCCCGGGTGGCGGTAATTCAAGACGCGCGTATTGCGCGTCAGCAGCAGTTCGCGGGCGCGGCCGAAGGAGCGGCCGCCGACATGGCGCACGAACACGTCGGGCGCGCCCATGTGGCGCCAGCCGCGCGCCCGCGCACGCAGGCAAAAGTCGTTCTCCTCGCCGTAGCCCTTGCCGAAGCCGAGCTCGTCGAAGTCGCCCACATCGTCCAGGCAGGCGCGGCGTATATAGAGACAGAAGCCGACGCCGACCGGAAGCTCGATGCGCCGCCCGGCGTTCACCTCGGCGGCGATGCGCGCGATCGATGCAGCCTCGGCCTGCGAGGCCGGCGCCTGGTCCGCAGCACCCTGGCCCGCAGCACCGGGGCCGGCGGAAGCATTGCCGCCGAGCCCCTTGCCGCCGCCGTAGCTCATCACCGAAGCCGCCTCGCCGAGCGGCGTGACCGTGCCGATGCGCTCCTCGGAATACGCCGCCGCGCGCAGCCGCTCGAGCCAGCCCGGAAACACTTCGGCATCGGCGTTCAAGAGCACGACGTCGCGGTCGCGGTGCAAGCGCATGCCGCGGTTCGCCGCGCCCGGAAAACCCAAGTTGCAGGTGTTGCGCAGCAGGCGGATGGCGCCGGTGCCGGCGAGCAGTTTCAATGCGTCGCGCAGCGGCGTCTCCGGACTCGCATCGTCGATGACGGTGACCGTGGCGAGTTCGGCCGGCACCGTGGCGAGGATGCTGCGCAGGCAGGCGAGCGTCTCCTCGACGCCGCGATACACCGGCACGATGATGCTGGTGAGCGGCGGCGTCGCGGCCGCGCGCCGCGCCGGGCGCGGCGGCGTGATGTCGGGCGCCACCGGCACGGGCGCCGGCTGCGGCAGGCGCAGCGGACTGCCCGCGAGCGGCATCGCGCTGCCGTCGGGCAGCTCCGCCCACACTTCGAGATAGGGACCACCGGAGCCGATGCCGGCGAGACGCACCGAGAACGGCGCGGTCGCGGCGTCCGCGGCCGGCGGCGGCACGGCGATGCGGCGCACGGTGTCGCCGCGCTGCAGGTTGACGAACACCGTCGCGCGGCGGTTCCACGGCAGCACGAGCTCGCCGTGCAGTTCCTGATGTTCGATCACCACCCAGCCCGCGAGATCGAAGGGCGGCGGCCACACCAAACCTGAGCCCAAGAGCTCGGCGCTGCCGATGCGCACACGCAGGACACCGGCGCCGCGGCCCAGGAGCGGATGCACGAAGCTCACGAAGTTCCCGTCGCCGACGGCGGCGCCGGCCGCGATGGGCGCGTCCGATACGTTCGCCTGCGCGAGCCGCAAAGATCCTTCCGCGGCGATGCCGACGAGGCGCAGCGAAGCGTCGATCCCCACCCAGCCGGCGAGGCGCGCATCGGCGCGGCACAGCGTCTCGAGCAGCGCCGGCAATGTCGGCAGGGCATCGACCGCGTAACGCGCGAGCAGCTGCCGCGCGGCGGCGCCGGCCTCGTCGAAGCGCCCGGCCTGGCATGCGGCTTCGAGCAAGAGCAGCAGGCTCTCGGCATCATCGCGATTGCTCAAGGCATCGGCGGCCGCGGCGGCATCGCCGGTGGCGAGGGCGAGGCGAGCTTGCAGGAGAATGGCCGCGGGATCGTCCGGCGCGCTGCGCCGGGCGCTGTCGGCGAGGCGCAGTGCTTCGGCGGCGTCGCCGCGCTCGGTGGCTGCCGCCACAGCGTCGAACAAGGCGCGAAGATGAGAGGTCTCGGTTTTCAAGCGCAGCGCAATCAGTGGGCCGACAGTGCGCCGGCCATGTAACTTCGTGCGGCCCCCTTCGTCAAACACCGCGGGCCCGAGATCAATCCGATGATTGACCCCGAACCCGCGTCGCCGTCATTCAACCCGTACCGTCTTTAATGCGGCTTCGTGGTGATGTGCGTGATGCCGTTCAGCGTGATGCTGGTCTTGTCGGCCATCGTGATGGTGTGACCCGCGGTCTTCACCTCGAGTGCACCCTTGACACCGGCGGCGGTCTTGCCCGCGGCGCTGATGGTGTCACCCGAGAGCGCGCGGCTGCCGCCCGCGGTGGACAGCTCGGTCTTCGTGAAGGCCGATCCCGCGACCACCGTATCGGAGCCGATCGCATGAATCGACGGGGTGGCAGCGCTGCGCACGCCGCCCGCGAAGGTGTCAGCACCCTTGCCGGCGACCAGCGGCGTTCCCGCCCGGGACTTGATGCTCTGTTCGGTGACCGTGCCGCCGCTCAAGGTGGCGCTCTTCAGTCCACCACCGAACACCGACGCAACGCCGCGGCTCACGCCGCTGGTGGTCAGTTTCGAGATCGCGTTGATGGCCGCTTCACGTTCATGCGGGCTTAAGCTGGCGATGCCTTGCTTTGCGCCGCCATCCAAGGTAGTTGCCGTTGGCACTTAAGATGCTCCCTCTATCTCGTTTTAGAGATAACTTTCCCTACCACCAAAAACTCCGACCATGCCAACTCATCGACCGAACGCGCTTGTTTCGTGTTCTCGTCCGTCGAGTCGTCTCGTCGGCGGAAGGTCTTCGCGTAAAACCTCCGGTAAGGAGTGTCCCGGATTTCATTCTCGTGCGGCGCGCGATTTGACATTTTCTGGAAGAAAGTTTCGAACCAAATTCCAGATCTAACGAGTACATCAAAAAACGCGTCGCTCAAAAATTACAGAAACATTCGGCATAGGGAATATCCCTAATTGGCCGTAAGCGGTCAAGCATTAATTGATGACATCGGCGAATAAAGGAAATTTTTTTCTACCGAAGTGACTCGCGCGCGATTCGCGGACACGTTATGCCAAAACGATGCATCGATACGGGGCGAATTGATCGCACGCCGGCATCACGCTGCATTCATTTAGGGCGAGAGCGTATGAACCTCGGTCGTGGATGCCGCGGCGGAAGCGGCAGCCGTGGCAGCGGTCATCGTCGCAGCGCTCGAAGCAGATGCCGTCGTCGCGCGTAAGTCGCTCACCACATTGACACTCATCGCGCTGCCGGCAACGCGCGTATCGCCAGCAGCGGCGCGCGCCTCGCGCCACAAGCGGTGCGCGCGGCACGCCACGGTGATCCACGATGATTGATGCGGCGAAATGGGCAGCACCAATCCCACCGGCAGTTGGAAGCCGCTAACGTAACCCTGGATGAGACCCGGTTCGAGTTGTCGCACATCACCGACAGGTCGATCGTGCGATGCACCGACGATCCACAGCAAGGTGTTGGGCCCATGACGCGTCAATGCCGCGAGCAGGCGGCGCACGTCCTTCAGACGCGACTCGCCGGCGTCGTGGTAGACGAAGAGCTTGCGCTGCTCGCGCAAATCCTCGAGAAAACTCTGGGTCAAGAGGCCCACGCGCAGGAACTCGTTGCGCTTCGCCTGCTTCAAGGTGCCGCCCTTGTCGGCGAACAGAAACGAATGGTGGCGAAAGCCGAACAGCTTGTCCTCGACGATGAACTCGCCGACGTCGTTCATCTGCACGTCGAGCGTGTCGGGCTTGCCCAAACCCGCGAAGCCCTGCTTCAAGGCGGGCACGAGCTGCGCCAGCGGCGACTCGCTCCAGCGAAACAGGCCCAGCGGTTCGGCGCCCACGGCGCGCTGCACGAATCCAAGCTCGCAGTTGATGCCGAGGCTCTGCAGGTCCAAGAGCGCCGCGCGCTGCTCGGCGAGCGAGAACTCCGCGGTGCCCCGGCCGGGCGCCGCGCGCGTGGGCAGCGGCAGCAAATCCATCCGCGATAAGTTCAACGCGAGCCAGCGCATGTCATCGACGCCGCCATGGTCGGTGGGTCGACGCGCATCGGGCAGTTCGAAACGGATCTCCATCGGGTTGCGCCGCGCAACGACGTCCGCGGGCAGAAAGAATTCGTACGACGCCGCGCCGCGGCAAACCACCTTGCCCACCACCTCACCGTTGACCTCGAGCACGAGGCGCTGCATGCGCGGCGGCTCGGGCGCATAGATGCTGGCGATATAGATCTTCACCGCATGATCCGCGCCACGCGTGACGACGGGGTGCTCGATGACGGCGCGCTGACCCACGGTCCAGCAATCGTCCTTGCCGAGATCGCCCCACCCCTCGCGCAGGAATTCATGGCCCATCCCGTCGGCCGAGAACACGATCATGAGAGCCGTCCCTTTGTCGTTATTATGTTCAATCGATCGACCAGAATCTGGTTCAACCCGCCGGCGCCACCGCGTCCACAGGCGCCCGCTCCGCGACGGGCCCATGCACCGGGGCAGCCTGCTCGAGCGAGGTCAGCGCGGCGAACGCCGCTTCGTCGCCTTGCGCGGCCGCGCGCCGATACCAGGCGGCCGCCGCCTCGAGGTCGGCATCGACGCCGACGCCGTCGCGATAGCACTGGCCGACGTGGCTCATGGCCACCACTTCGCCCGCGGCCGCGGCGGCGAGCCACAGGCCGAAGGCTTCCGCGCGCGTCTCCGCGGAGGCGGGATCCATGGCGTCGATGGCTGCGGCGAGGAGCAGCACCGAGCCCACGTGTCCCTGCGACGCGGCGCGGCGATACCAGCCCTCGGCCGCCGCGAAATCCGCCGGGGCCAGGAGTCCCAGCCGGTGACAGTCGCCGAGCCACGCCTGGGCATCGGCATCGCCACCCTGGGCCGCCTGCTCGATCCACGGCCGTGCCGCGGCGTAGTCGGGCGCGCCGTCCGTGCCCGCCGCGAGCTGGAACCCGAGCGCGCTCTGCGCGGCGACGTCGCCGGCCCGCGCCGCTTTCTCGAGCAGCGCGAGACCGCGGGCGCGGTCCTGCGCAACGCCCGTGCCCTCGAGCGTGAGGATCCCCAAATTCGCGAGCGCGCCGGTGTGGCCGGCCTTGGCCGCCCGCGTGAAACAGGCCGCGGCCGCCGTGTGCTTCTGCAGTTCGTCGTCCGACAGCAGCAGCCCCAACTGAAATGCGGCCTCGGCGCTGCCGCCCTTGGCCGCGCGCCGGTAGAGCTGCGCGGCGGTGACGAGATCGCGCGGCACGCCGAAGCCGTAGCGGTACAGCGATCCCAGGTTGTAGAGCGCATCGACGCTGCCGCGCTCCGCCGCCTCGGTCAGGAGCTTCGCGGCGGCGGCATAGTCCTGGTCGACGCTGATGCCCTCGACGTGCAGCGAGGCCAGCATGATGAGCGACTCGGGACTCGCCTCCGCGGCCGATGCCGCCCGCCAGCGCGCCGCCTCGCCCGCATCGCGCGGCACGCCGCGGCCATAGACGTAGAGATCGGCGAGCGCCGCGGCCGCGCGCGGATTGCCGGCCTCGGCCCGCTCGCGCAAGAGCGCCGCGGCTTCGACGCCATCATCGTCGGGACGCTCGAGCAGCATCTGCGCGAGCGCACAGGCGCCCTCGCCATGGCCGCGGATCGCCGCGCGCCGCAGCCAGGTCTCGGCCTGCTCGGCATCGACGGGCACGCCCTCGCCGCGCCAATGCACCATGCCGATGAGATACATGGCCGGCGCATAGTCCTGGGCCGCAGCCTGCTCGAGGAGTTCGAGGGCGAGCTCCGGGTCGCGCGCCACGCCCTCGCCGTGCAGCAGCAGTTTGCCGTAGCCGTACTGGCCGATCTTATTGCCCGCCCCGGCCGCGGCGCACAGGAACTGCGCGGCGCGCTCGAGATTCGGCGGCGTGTCATAGCTCCCCGCATACAGCAGCCCGAGGCCGAGCCACCCTTCCGGGTGCTTCTGATCGGAGGCGGCGGTGAACCAGCGCTCGGCCGCCTTCGGGTTCGCGGCCGTGCCGAGCCCCAACGCGAGTTGATGCCCGAGGCGTGCTTGGGCCTCCGCCGCGCCGCGCTCCGCCGCGAGCCGGTTCCATTTCAGCGCTTCGGCGAAGTCCTGGTGCACGGCCGTGCCGTGGGGGAAGAAGCGCGCCAGCGTGCTCGAAGTTGCTTTCGCGGTGGATTCTGCCGGCGTGGCAGCGCGCGGCGCAGAGGCGTCCGCCGCGGCCGCGATCCACTCGATCGGATCATCCGGGATATCGGCGGGCGCATTCGTCTGCGCCGCCCGCTCGGGCGCGAACTCGCCGCTCAACGCCGCGGTGGGCGGCGGCTCGACGAAATAAATGAGCCCGAGCCGCATCTGCGCGCCCAAGTGTCCCTGTTCCGCGGCGCGGCGATACCAGTGCACGGCATCGGGCATGCTCTGCACCACGCCCTCGGCGGTTTCGTACAGCTGGCCCAACCGAAATTCGGCCGGCGCGTAGCCTTCGCCCGCAAGCGCGCGCAAGGTCGCGAAGGCCGGCTCCGACCAAGCGCGCTCGAGCGCCGCATTGGCTGCCGCGAACCGGTCTTCGGGTGTCCGCCGCCACAGCGCGGCGAAGGTCTTGCCGAGTTTCTCGAACATCAGTCCCTCAGCGCGGGCGCAGCCTCGCGCGCATCGGTTTAGGGTTCCCGCATGGCTTCCGCGCCCGAGCGCAGCGCCCCGCCCACGAGATACCAGAGAATGGTGCGCTTGCCCACCACGATGTCGGCCTGCACCGTCATGCCGGGGGTCATGCGAAAATTCTGCGCGACGTCGTGCAGCTTGATGTCGGTGATGCGCACCCGGGCATCGAAATACGGCGAGCGCAGGGCGCCGCCGCCGGGTCCGGTCACCGAATTCTGCGTGCTCGCCTCGGTGAAGGCGTCCTGGCTGATGGTCTTGACCACGCCCTTGCCCGTGCCGTGCTCCAGGAACTTGTAAGCGTCGAACTTGATGGTCACGGGATCGCCGATCTTGACGAAGCCGATGTCCTTGGTGTCGATCTGCGCGGCCACCTCGAGGGGTGCGTCGACGGGCACGAGACTGAAGAGCGGCTGCGCGTCGGTGGCGATGGCGCCGGCGGAGAGGTTCGGCACCTTGACCACGACGGCCGCCTCGGGTGCGACCAGGTTCACGAGCTCGCTCATGCGCTTCGCCTTGGCATAGTCTTGTTTCGCGGCATCGAGCGAATCCTTCACGGTGGCGAGACTGCTCAGGTTCTCGTCATGCCACTTGTCGATGAATTGCTGGCGCTGCTCCTTCAGGGACTGGAGCAAATGCAGGTTGGAATCGAGGCTGCTCTTGCTCTGCGCGAGATCGCTCGACACCCCGACGCGCGTCGTCTGGGCATTCAGCAGGTCCATCTTCGAGACATAGCCGTTCTTCGCGAGCTCGGCATTCATGCCTTCCATTTTCGTTGCGATGCCGAGGCGGCTTTGATCGTCCCGGATCTTCTGCCGCAGGCCCTCGACTTGCGCCTCGGTGCTGTTGATGCGCTGGTCGAAATCGCTCACGCCCGCGTTGAACTCGGTGCGCCGCTGCTGGAAGATCGAGGCCTGCAGGAGATCATAGGAATTGGCGGACGCCGCGGGCAGCGGCTGGCCGGCGGCCTCGGCCTGCATGCGGCGCAGCTGCGCATCGAGGCTCGCGATCTTTTGCTGCAGCTGAGTCAAATCCGCGGCGGCGAAGGTCGGATCGCAGGTGGCGAGGATCTGTCCCTTCTCCACGACGTCGCCGACACCCACCATGACGCGGCGGATGATGGCCTTGTCCATGGGCTGCACCGTGATCGTTCCGGTGATGGGCATCAGGCGCCCCGGCGCGCTCACGATGCGCTCGATCTTGAAGATCGAGATGAACACGAAGATGAACACGATCAGCCCGGCCAGCGTGAAAAGCACGCCGCGCTCCACCACGGGATAATCGCGCGCCAGCACTTCCGCCGTCGCGGATTCGAACTGGCGCGTGCGCTCCAGCGCGGAGCTAGGCGACCGAGGTTGGGCGACCGGCAGGGCGGGCATTGTTGGGGTCCAGGTGGCGGTTCTGTTGATACCAGAGCGATTGATAGATGTCGCAGCGCGCGAGCAATTCCTCGTGGCGGCCCACGTCGTAGAACTTGCCGCGCTCGAGCACGAGAATGGCATCGGACTGCGACAGCGACGAGAGCCGATGGGAAATGATGATGACCGTGCGGCCCTTGGCGATGCGCATGAGATTGGCGTTGACGATGGCCTCGCTCTCGGCATCGAGCGCGCTGGTCGCCTCATCGAGGATCAGGATCTGCGGATCCACCAGGAGCGCACGCGCAATGGCGAGACGCTGGCGCTGCCCGCCCGAGAAATTCACCGCGCCCTCCTCCACGTAGGTGTCGTAGCCCTTCTCCAGGCGCTCGATGAACTCCTCGGCGCCGGCCATCTGCGCCGCGCGCGTGATCATGGCGATGGTGGCATTGGGGCGCGCCGCGGAGATGTTCTCGCGGATGGTGCCGGTGAAGAGAAAGTTTTCCTGCGGCACCACGCCGATGTTGCGGCGCAAATGGTCCAGGTCGATCTGGCGCAGGTCCATGCCGTCGATCTTGATGGTGCCGTCGTATTCACGATTCAGGCCCTGCAGCAGGCGCGTCACGGTGGTTTTGCCCGAACCGCTGCGCCCCATGACGCCGAAGATGGTGCCTTCGGCGATGGTAAACGACACCCCGTTCAAAGCATAGTTGGCCGTGGGCGAGTAGCGGAACTTCACTTCGTCGAAAGTGACGCGGCCTACGAACGGGATCTTCGAGCCCGTTCCGCTGCGCCCCTCCTCCGGCGGTTCGTTCAGCACCGAGGACACCTCGCCCAGCGCGCCGCGCGCCTCCTCGTAGGCGTTGATCATGCCGGCCATGGAGACGATGGGACCCGTGACCCGCCCGGCCAGCATGGAGAACGCCATCACCGTGCCGGCGGTGGTCGCGTCCGGCGCGGTGAGCGCCATGTAGCACCCCAAGAGAAACGTGCCGCCGTAGATCATGCGCTCGATGGGCGTGACCAACGTTTGCGGCCAATTGGCCAGGCGGTCGAAGTCGCGGCGCGTCTCCACCGCTTTCGCGACCAGACGGTCCCGCTGGAAGCGTTTCAGACCCTCGAGGGAGAGGGATTTGACGGTGCGGATGCCGTAGATGGTCTCGATCTGCTGCGAGCCCATGGCCTGCTCGGCCTGGATGACGGCGCCCTGACGCCGGCCGAGCGACGGCAGGAACGCGACGTAAATACCGAGAATCAAGAGCGCGAGCGCCAGCACCAGGAACGCGAGCTGCCAGTTCAAGAAAAACAGCACCGGCATCAGCACGAACAAGGTGATGCCGTCGAACAAAGTGCCGAAGATCTGCGTGGTGAGGAAACCCCGGATCCGATAGATCTGGCCGATCTTGCCGGCGATGATGCCGGTGGGCACGCGTTCGAAGAACGACATGCGCAGGTTGATGAGCTTATCGTAAATATAAATATTCATGCGCCCGTCGATGCGCGACGTGGCGATCAAGATCAAATAGCGCCGCAGGTACCCGAACGCCGTGTCGAAGGCCGTGATGATGACCAGCGCGACCGCGATCACGCCGAGCGTGCTCATGCTCTTGTTGTAGAGCACGCGGTCCATCATGACCATCATGAGCATGACGGGAAACAGCGACAGCACGCTCATGAAGAAGGCCGCGATGGCGATGTCGCGGACCAGCTTTTTCTCCTGCACCACTTGACCGATGAGCCAGGGCAAGCCAAACGGCTTGTCCTCGTCGGTCACCTTCCACTTCCGGGCCAGGAGCAGCGCGTCGCCGCGCCAGAATTCGAACAACCGCGCCTCATCGAGAAGCGCGCTCACCTCGTCGTCGGCCGACGGATCCTCGACCAGCGCCCGGCAGATCTCGCCTTCCTGCTGCACGCGCTCGAGCACCACGGCCCGGCCGTCGGAGAGGAGCAGGATGGCCGGCACCGAACCCGCGAGCGAACTCAGCTCGCCGCGCTGGATGGTGAGCAGGCGCGCGCGCATGCCGGCGCCCTCGGCCATTTTGCGCAGCAGCGGCGGCGACGGCTCCGCGCCCTCGAAGGGATGCGCGCGGATCAATTCGTCCTCTTGGAAATCGAGGCCGAAGTGTTTTGCCACGCTGACCAGCGCGGCGACGCCGGTGCTTATTCTCCCCGGCGGTCGTTTCGCATCTCGCTGGCTCACGTCACACGCTCCCAATCAATTATGTAATGCACGAGATGATACTTCCCGAGAAAAGCTAACACGTTTCGCGTCCTCGAGAGAAGGTGACTCACGGCGGGCGCAGCCGGTCGAAGGGGCGCGCATGGCGCTCGAAGTGCGCATTGTAAAAAGGATCGGTATCGACGATGGCACTCCAGCGCCGGCGAAACACGGCGGCTTCGGCGCGCTGGCGCGCGAGTTGCGCCCCGGCGAGGTCGTAGCCGCGGGACTTCGACTCGAAATGATACAGCACGGCGAAGGGCTCGTAGACCACCCGGTACCCGGCCTCGAGGAGGCGCAGGCAATAGTCCACGTCGTTGAAGGCCACCTTCAAGGTGAGTTCGTCGAAGCCGCCCAGGCGCTCGAAGAGTTCGCGCCGGGTGGCGAGGCACGCGCCCGTCACGGCCGCCGCGCTGCGCTGCAAATGAGAGCGCCCGAAATAGCCGCCCCGCTCCGGCGCCTCGCCCACCGAATCGTGTCCCGCCACGCCCTCGACGCCCAACACCACGCCGGCGTGCTGAAGCGTGCCATCGTCGTACAGGAGCCGCGCGCCCGCCGCGCCCACTCCGGGGCGCAGCGCCTGCGCCGTGAGCGTGGCGCACCAGTCCGGCGACAGCACCACGGTGTCGTTGTTCAAGAAAATCAGCACCTCGCCGCGCGCCTCGCGCGCCGCCGCGTTGTTGATCGCCGACCAGTTGAATTCCCCATGAAATGCCACGGTTCTCGCTGTCTTGGTGCTCTCGAGATGCTCGAGATAGGCATGCGTCGCGGGCTCGGTACCGTCATTGTCGACGATCAAGAGTTCCAGGGTGCCCGGATACTCGCTCATCGTCCGCACCAGACTTTCGATGCAGGGCTTCAAGAGATCCAGCCGGTCGCGGGTGGGAATGATCACGGTGACGGGGGGCGCCACCGGCGGCAGCGGCCAGCGCACGCGGGTGGCGAAGGCGCGCGCGGCGCCAAACGGGTCGGCGTGGGCTTGGGCTCTTGCGCCGGTGCTGCCGCGGTCGAGATGCGCCTGGACCGCGGCGAGGATCCGTTCCTCGATGACCGGCGCGTGCGCCGCCGTGCCCGACGCCGAATCGGGCAACTTGCGCCAGTGGTAGAGAATGCGCGGAATATGTCGCACCTGGGTGGCGTCGATAGCCTCGGTGACGCGCAGCAGGAGTTCATGGTCCTGGGCGCCGTCGAATCCTGGGCGCAGGCCGCCAACGGCGCCGAGCACGTCCCGCCGCACCACCACGAGATGGCAGAGATAATTCATGCCGAGCAGAAGATCCGGATCGAAGCCGGGCTTGAAAAAGGGCGTGTGATGCACCACGCGGCCCAGGCCGTCCGCCTCGATGCGGTCCTCGTCCGAATACAACATGGCATACGAGCGCTCCTGCAGCGCCCGAACGACTTCGTAGAGCGCGGCGGGCGCGAGTTCGTCGTCGTGATCGAGGAAGGCCACGTACTCGCCGCCGGCCACGGCGAGGCCACGGTTGGTATTGCCCGCGATGCCGGCGCGCTCGGCGTGTTCCAGACAACGGATGCGCGGATCAGACGCGTAGCGCGCGATCAAGCGCCGGCGCGCATCGTCGGGCGCCGAGGCATCGTCGGTGATGATCAATTCCCAGCGTTCGTAGCTCTGCGCCCGCACGCTGTCGATGGCCTGAGCGAGCCACACGGGATCGCTCTGCCAGGTGGGGAGGATCACCGAGATCAACGGTCGCAAAGCAAATCCGGCCGCCGCGGCGCGCTGCGCGGCGAGCACGTCGGGCGCCGGCGCATAGAACCGCTCCCAGTACTCGCCATAAGCCTCGACGGGCACGGAGGAGAGCCGGCCGAGATCGGGCAGGCGCGCCTCGAGGCGCTCCAAGATCTCGCGCAATTGTTTCAGTTCCGTGCGCGTCGCGCCGAGCACATCGAGACCTTGGGTCACATCGGCCGCCACGGGCGTCGAGATGCCGACGCGGGCGCGCGACAGCGCATCGACCGCGATCAGCGCGCGGCCGCCCGCGAGGCTCGCGCGCCGCGCGGTCGGAATGCGGAACGTGAAGCCGCAGCGCCCGTCGCCGCCGATGGCCTCCTTGACGTCGGGGCGCGACTCGCCGCAGGTCACGGCGCCGACGAAGAAATTGTCCGCGTAGAACTCGAGCGCCACGGGCACGCTCTTGTCGCAGAGGTCGAGCGCCCAGCCGCGCACCTCGAGCGCCGAAGCCGCGTCGATGGCGCCGATCACGGCGCGATGGATCTTGCCGGGCGGATTCACGAGGCGTTCGCCGAACACGCGGTCGATGCCGGCGGCGGCGAGAGTGGGCGCGAGCGCCGTGATCGACGGCTGCGCGAGCAGCAGCTCCAGGAGATCGACCCAGCCGCGGGCGGCGCCCGCCGCCGCCCGCGCCGCGCCCTCGAGGGGGAGGCGCCGCTGCGCCCAGTCGACGAGCCGCAGCGGCGGGCTCGCCGCGATCACGAAGTGCGGCAGCGTCTCCCGCAGCAAGAGCGGCGCGAGCACCCCCGCCTGGAATTCGTCGCTCGCCAGCAGCTCGCCGAGCGCGGCGCCCAAGGTGGTATTGACGAACCGCGCGCCGTCGGGACCCGCCGCGCGGCCGAGCATGAGTGTGCTCAAGTCCTCGACGTCGCGCGACGTCAACAGCATCTCGGCGCGATTCATGGGGCGGGGTTCATAGCGAGCGGCGCACCGCCTCGATGACGGCGGCGACGGCCGCGTCATCGAGCTCGGGATGCATGGGCAGGCTCAAGATCTCGCGCGCCGCCCGCTCGGTGGCCGCGAGACCGGCGGGACCCACGGCACAGCGTTCTCGATAAGCCGGCTGTTCGTGGACCGGGACGGGATAGTGCACCAGGGTCACCACGCCCAACGACTTCAACCGCGCCTGCAAGCCATCGCGGTCGGGATGCCGGATGACATATTGATGAAAGACGTGTGTGGTGCCGGGGCGCGCGGTCGGCAGCGCCAAGCCAGTCCCCGCGAGGCCCGCGGTATACGCCGCGGCAATCTCCCGCCGCCGCCGGTTGCCGGCCTCGAGAAACGGCAAGCCCACACGCAAGATGGCCGCCTGCAGCTCATCCAGCCGGCTGTTCACGCCCGGCCGCTCGCTCACGTAGCGCCGCTCCCAGCCATATTCGCGCAATGAACGAATCCGCGCCGCCACGGCCGGATCCGCGGCCGCGACCAGGCCGCCGTCGCCGAGCGCGCCCAGGTTCTTGGTGGGATAGAAGCTGAACGCCGCCGCCGCACCGAGAGAACCGGCGCAGGCGTCGCCGATCTTCGCGCCATGCGCCTGGGCGCAGTCCTCGATCACCGGAACACCCGCGCGTGCGGCGAGCGCCGCGATGGCGGGGAGATCCGCCGGCTGGCCGTAGAGGTGCACGACGATGACGGCATCCACGGGAGCCCCCGGCGCCGCGAGCGCGGCCTCGAGCCCGCGCGGGTCC
>Ga0302319_10015231_pt1 | contig 14263 bp, 14 predicted proteins | sample Bog_T0_2_FD_203319 | JGI IMG/M metagenome (GOLD analysis project Ga0302319, IMG submission 203319) | Peat permafrost microbial communities from Stordalen Mire near Abisko, Sweden - Bog_T0_2 | ecosystem: Environmental > Terrestrial > Soil > Wetlands > Peat | place: Sweden: Abisko, Stordalen Mire... | reverse complement strand
AAGCCGAGAATCAGCATGACGACGGCGGCCACGATCCCTCCCACCACTTGCTGGGAGAAATAAATGTACAGCGCAATCATCAAGGCGAACACCACGCCAATGAGGCTCAAGACGATTTTGGTGCTCATGTAGCGTTCGGTCCGTCCCAAGGACGGTTTGTCCTGCGCCGTCTGCCGCGCCTCACTGATGGTGCGGCGAATGCCAACCGCCAGATTCGTCCGCATTTTGAATAAGGTGTAACCTGCGCCCACCAACATGGCACCCACCGCGATAGGACGCACCACGTATTTCCAAACGGCCGTCGCCATGGAACCCCACGAATCGGCGCCGGCGCCCGGCGGCAGGAACGCGTGCAACTGGGGTCCCATGAAGTAGATTAAAAGCGGCACCAGGAAACCCCAAGCCAGCAAACCGCCGGAAAATTGCAAGCCCGCCAAGCGCGGCCCAATCACGTAACCGACTCCAAAGTAAGCGGGGCTGATACTCGGCGCGGCAAAACTGGTGACGCCGCCGGTTTGCAAGATATTGGTTGAGCCGGCCCCGCCCAAGCGGACTCGGCTTTTCCCCAATTGCCCGATCTGGATAGGAAAGCCGGCATCGGCGGCGAACAACTGGATTTTGCCGAGCAAAAACACGATACCGCCGATGGCAATGTTCCAGAACAGAAAGCGCGCCGCTTCCACCCCACGTTGTCCGGCTTTGTGAATTTCCGAAGCTGCCACCGACTCCGGGAACGGGAGTTCGGGATCTTCCACCATGACGCGCCGGACCAGGGAAATAAATAAGACACCCAAAACGCTGCCCACTAAAATGAGCACGGACGTTTTCCAATAGGCGTCGACAAAACCAAACGAATTCCAGGTGTGGGCGACTAAGAAAGCCGGGATGGTAAAGATAGCGCCCGACGCTACACCTTCGCCGATGGAGCCGCTGGTGCGCGAGATGTTCTCTTCGAGCAGCGACCCTTTCCACATGCGCATGACCGCCATGCTGATGACGGCGGCAGGATACGTGGCCGCCACGGTAATGCCGGCTCGCAAACCGAGGTATGCGTTCGCCGCACCCAGCACCACCGTCATGCTGAGCCCCAACACAATCGCGCGAACAGTAAGTTCCCGCATCTCCACGTGCTCTGGGACGAACGGTTTAAACGAGGTACTCATGTTTGTGCTGTTATTGTACGAACATCGCTGTGCTTTTTTCGCCTGGGACCAGTACTTTCCGGCAGTTTGGGCGTCAACTTCCAAACTCTCGTACCGTTCTGGTTTTAAGCTGCCGGATTCTGCTAGGTCCGCATGCCGACACAGGAGATACTCACTGCATGAAGAAGACACGATACGTACTGCCGCTTGCCGTCCTGCTCGCTGCCATCGCCTTGCCCGCAGCCGCCGGTTCGATTACCACCACGACGAGTTGGAACGATGGAGGCACGGGCGCGATGTTCAACGCAACCATTGGCGGAACTTCGCTCAGCGTGACCAGCCTTGACCTCTTTGATACGACGACTTCGCCGTTGACATTGGATGTTTACATTAAAACCGGAAGCTATGTGGGCTTTGCTACAACGCCGGCCGCATGGACGCTGGTTTCGGCCACCAGCATCACCGGTTTAGGGAGTGCCAGCCTGACTCCGGTCAACGTGACGCCCTTTACGCTGGCTGCGGGCCAGACGTATGGCATCTATTTTGTGCTATCCAATGTTTCGGGTTCCAACATGCTCTACACAACGGGTAGCGCCACCGTATCGAACGCCAACTTAACGTTGACGCTCGGTGAAGGAACCAACGGCTTGTTCGGCGCCACGTCGGTGTTTCCGGGTCGCGAATGGGACGGCACCATCAACTACTCTCTGCTCAGCAGCGTACCTGAGCCGGCGCCGGTCGCGTTGCTCGGTCTGGCAGCGCCGGGATTGTGGCTGCTGCGGCGCCGTTATTTGCGCAAGTATTGATCGGTGCCGTTGATCCAGTCTTCGCGCGGCGGAGTGAAAGTATCAATGGCGGTGGTGTCTTCTAAGGCCACCGCCGCGTGCGGCACATTGGGAGGGATGAAGAGAAATTCGCCCGCTTTCAGAACGATCTCTTTCCCTTCCATGGAAAATTGCAGCGAACCGGAAAGGATCTGGCTAATCTGCTCGTTATGGTGGCTGTGCTCGGGCACGAGGCAACCCTTTCTCATCACAATGCGGGCCACCATGACTTTGTCGCCCACCACAAACTGGCGGTCAAACAGCGGATTCACATTTTCAACGGGCAGTTCACTCCAGCGGATATGCTTGGTCATCAGCCAATGATCATATCTCGAAACCTTAATAGTGTTTGACGGGAACGGTTTTGGCCGCGGCATTCAAAATCTCGGCCGCGTCGGTGCGAAGCGCCGCCGAGCGCGGGTCGGACTGCTGGCAACTGAGATCGGGCGAACGGACGCCGTTATATTCAATGAACAGCGATTTGCCGAACGAGACGCTCTTCATGCAATGCTTTACCGGCAATTCGTTCAACGGTCCGGCGGCTTTTAAATCTTCGAGCAAATGGTTGCACATCTCCTGCGTAAGAGCTACCTTTTGCTTGGCGCCGCCGCGGCGTTCCACCAGCGCGCCATTGCCGGCGCTGTCCAGCGTTACGTTCATGCCGGGAACATTGGTGGAACCGGTATCGATAATCGTCACTTGCGCGTGCAAGAGCCGCGCAAAACTCAACAGAGAGCCAAGAACAAAAAACCTAACCATACCTTTCATTGTGTCTCATTTTTGCGGCTGCTGAACGCCCGTCAGAAGCAAGCCCGCGCAAGCGATGACGAACTGGCTCTGCTCCAGGCCTTGGGAGAATGGCATTTGGTCGAGTTTCAAGGCGCTGATGCCGTGCACCAGAGACCAGAAGGCACAGGCCATGAGCCGGGAATCTCCACTCCGCAAATAGCCTTTGGCCTGGCCTTCCAGGATGGTCTCTTCGAGAATCTGAAAGGCGCGCTTTTCCGCCTCACACTCTTCGGCCGGTTCGAGGGTTGGCGCAGCAGGACCGAACATGACTTCGAAATAGGCCGCATGTTCGCGGGCAAAGCGCACATACGCCACACCCATGCCATTGAGCCGCGCGGAAAATTCGCCGGCGCCGGCCGTGCGGCCTGCTTCCAGCGCGGCGGCGAACTTTTCGAAGCCAGCCGCGCGAATGGCCAGCAAGAACTGCGCCTTATCGGCAAAGTGCCGGTAGGCGGCCATGCGCGAAACACCCACTTTGGCGCCAATCTCACGTAAGGTCAGCGCGCGTACACCTTTCTGGGCGATCAATTCCAAGCCGGCTTGGATTAAAACCGCCCGCAGATTGCCGTGATGATAACTCTTCTTTGCCGCCGCGCCCATACCAGCATCTTTACATCGATAAGTTGACTTTGGCAACATATAAGACTTTTCCGCCCGTGTTATTTGCTTCTTACTCTGATAAACTGCAAATGCGGCTGTCCCAGCACGGCTTTAGCGCGTCTGCGACAACAAGATCGTTCGTAGCCCTTACGAATTCCGGTCCGCCGTTCCCGCAAAGGAGTTCACACACGTATGAAACCTCAACCGGCCATCGACACGAAAGACCTACAGCAGCAGATTGTGTTGCTGCAAAAGAATCTTGCTTTCGTGGGTCAGACCACCAACTCCGAATCGTCCGATTTGTACAAGATCATCCACCGGCCCGGCTGGACCACGCTGCGCGATATAGCGGCTGCGCGCCAGATCATCGACACCATGAATCAACAAGCGGCCGCGCTGAAAGGGTTGCGCGACACCCTGGAAGCGCAGGTCAACGCGGTGGCCGGCGGCGCGTAACGGCTGGCCGCCATGAGTGCCGCAGCCACCGCGATCGCCAGTTGGGTCGCCGAAACGCCCGTCATTGATGGAGTATTATTTGGATCCTCCGACGGTGAAGTGGACGGCCCGCCCGTGTGCGCGGTCGCGGTGGCCGGCAAGTTGCGCGGTTATGGAAAAGGAGTAACGCAATCGCAGGCGCTGGCCTCGGCGGTGGGCGAAGTGCTTGAGCTTTTCGCCGCCTCGCAAGTGGATGCGCAGCGCCTGGTTTATTGCGCGTTTGCCGAGATCGCGGAGCGGGCGTTTGATCCGCGCTGGCTCGGCCTTTACACGGCGGAACAATACCAGAGACCGGGCTTTTCGTTTTGGCCTTTCGATCCGCAGGCGCCGCTGCATTGGGTGAAAGGCCGCTGGTTGGATACGGCGGAACCGGTCTACTTACCCGCTTTTGCGGTTTATCTTTGCGATCAGTTCGCGGGCGAAGCGTTGGCCCAGATGTCCTCGAATGGACTCGGCGCGGGTGAGTCGCTCGAAGCGGCGATTGAACATGCGGTGCTGGAACTGTATGAGCGCGATGCGTTTCTGCTTTCCTGGATGGCATTGCTGCCGAAAAACAAATTGGCGGCGGTGGATGATACGGCGGGCATTCTGGCACATCTGGAGGCGCGCGGGGCGGAAACAGAGGTGTATTTGCTGGCGCAGACGCCCGCCTTTGTGGCGGCGGCGGTGGCGACGGGCGATGGCGTGCGCTGGCCGGCGGTGACGCTGGGTCTCGGGGCCGCGCGTCACGCCAAGGATGCGGTGGCCAAGGCGATTCTCGAACTCGGCCAGACTGCGCCTTATCTCGCCCGGGTGTGGCGGCGTGGCGAAGTGACGCTGCCGGCCACGCCGCAAGACGTCCGAACGTTGCGCGATCATGCGCTTTACTATTGTGCCGAGCAGCATCGCCCAGAATTCGAGCGCTGGCGGAACACGCCGCCGGGGTCGCCGTTTCTGCGTTCCGCGGAAGTGCGCATCGCTTTTGCTGACCTGACGCCGCCTGCGCTCGCAGATAGTCCCTATCGCGTAGTGCGTGCACTCGGCTGCGGTTTGCAGCCGCTGCACTCGCGCTGCGGCTTAGAGAGACTGGCTTGCGAACGGCTGGCTGGCCTGCTGGCCGATGCACCCGTGAACACCGCGCCCTGCCCGATTCTTTAGGTGCGCATAAATTTTATAGTTTGGAATTGCAGCCGAGCGCTCCGCAGCGCAATTCAACGCCCAACACGATGCCGACGACGGCGACTCCCACGGCGACGACAATCAGCACATTGCGCGTGGTGTGCGACTTGTGCGGGCCGATTTGTTTGACGTAGGCCACCTGGTCAAACGGGATTTGACGTTCGCCGGATTTTTCATCGAGGAGGGTGAAGCCGGCATCGGCGATGGGGCCGCGGGTGCCGTGGATTTTTTCTTTGGTCTTCAGCTTGACTTCGATGTGCGCACCGCTGGGTAGGGCGCGAATTTGGCTGGCTACATCCGGCTCGGCGTAGACGGCGGGCACGGATTGGGCGATGATCAGGCACATCAGGGAAAATGCCAGTGTGGGTCGCATTAATTTCTGTGAGACTATCACGAACCGTGGCGTGTTTACACGCGATGTAAGGCGCGAAATAGTCCTGTAATGACCAGTACGAAGGTTTTCGGAAAGATGCCTTGCATCCCGGGGGAATTCCTTGGTCCGCGAAAGCGGGTCCGAAGAACCCGCGCGGACTCAAGTCCGCCCCCCGCGGGGCGAAGATCGGAGAGAATCACCGACCGGGTCAGCGATGACCGCCACCTCCTGCATGCATACCGCCGCCGCTGAATGAGTGCGCGCTACCGGCGCTACCGCTCCTCGCGGCGCTTGCCTGCCTTCCCGTGTGCGCTCGTCCCACGGCGACCATGCCCTTAGTCGGATTGATGGCCACCGTTCTGGTGGTACCTAGACCCACCCAATGCTCATGCACCACCGTGCCGTCGATCGGTTTGTGGGGGCCCTTGGGCCAGTGCCCGCCGCGCACCACGGTACACTTCACCACGGTGGCGCCGCCCACCGTTACGGGCGAATAGAATCCCCAACCGAACGGACTGAAAAAACGGCCGAAGGGCAGCCAGGCCCAGCAGTCCAGTACGTCATTGAAGTACCAGCCCAGTGCGCCATACTGGCCGGCTTGCGCCATACGGGTGGCTGCGTCATAGCTGGCGGCCGCTTCGTATTGAGAGCGCACGCTGCTCCAGGCGAATAACTCGTCGTCGAGCGCACGATCAAACTTCTCCGATTGCAAGATTCCGGCCAGCATAGTCTGCCGCCCCTTGCCGAGCTTGATGGTGCGGTCAAGCAGGGTCACTTGCGCGGAGCCTGCGATCACGGCAGCGGTGGGAGCTGTTCCCGCGGTCATCCGGTACAGTCCGTCTTTTTCTAGCCAGATGAGCGCGCCTTGATCCCTCACTTCGATAGAGCTGCCGTGCATCAGCCCGATCACTTCCAGAATCGCTTCTCCTTGCACTAGCTCGACCTGCGAATTCGTGAGCGAGGGCGCAATCATGTGAATCTGGCTATAATCGCCAATGCGCAAAAAGGTCCCGGGCATCAATAGAATTTCCGCTTGCCATTGGTCGTGTGAAGCGTGTCGTTGGCATTCAGATAATTCGGCTGGCGCGTGTTGAGCGGTATGAGACTGCCGTTCAAGAACGCCGAGCCTTCGAAATAATTCAGCAAGCCGGGGCGGGCTGAAATCGTTAAGCCCTGACCGAGCGTTAGGCCGGCGACCCCAACGAGCGCCAGCGCTATCTTACAAACTGTCCGCAATACGAGAAACACTGGTAAAACCTCCTTCTCGCCCTCATATGCGGATCTGCCGAGAAAACTCTTCAACAGAAGCGGCGGCGATGCAGCCAGACGGGTCTCACAGCGACTTGGTTGCGATTGACGATGCACTGAACGCGCTGGCTGCGATTGACCCGCGCAAAGCGGAGATTGTGGAGTTGCGATTTTTCGGGGGATTGAGCATTGAAGAAACGGCGCAGGCACTTAACATCTCCGTTGGCACGGTTTCGCGCGATTGGGGAATTGCGCGAACGTTTCTGCACCGGCAACTTAGCGGCAGGACTTGAAGGGCGATGGAACTCGAGCGTTGGACGGAAATCGAGGCGGTGTTGCGAGCGACGCTGGACCAGCCAGCCGGTCTAAGGCGGGAGTTCCTCCACAAGGCGTGCGGAGGCGATGAGGCATTGGGGGCGGAGGTTGAATCCTACCTGGACTCATACGAAAATTCCGAAGGCTTTCTGGAAGTACCGGCACTCACTGTTGCAGCGCGCGCGCTGGCGGCTGAAAAACAGTCGTTCGTGGGAACCCTGATTGGCCCATATCGGATTGTGAAAGCGCTGGGCGCGGGCGGCATGGGCGAAGTGTACCTGGCGCAGGATACGCGCCTGCTGCGGCAGATCGCCGTTAAAATTCTGCCTGCCGAATTCGCAGCCGATCCGCTGCGGGTGGAGCGCTTTGCACAGGAAGCGCGCGCGGCGGGCGCATTGAATCATCCCAACGTTCTAGTGATTCACGATACTGGCATGCACAACGGCGTGCCGTACATTGCTTCGGAATATTTACAGGGGGAAACGCTGCGCGATCGTCTCTACCGCGGCAAGATTCCTTTGGCCAAGACTCTTGACTATGCGGTGCAGATTACGCGTGCGCTGGCGGCGGCGCATGAGGCGGGCATTGTGCACCGCGATCTGAAACCCGAGAATATCTTCATCACCACCGAAGGACGGGTGAAGATTCTGGATTTCGGCATCGCGAAGCTGCTGGAGTCTTTGCCGAGGTCGAGCCAGACGTTGACCTCTCCGGGCGCGATTGTCGGCACAACCGGCTATCTCGCACCAGAGCAGGTACGCGAACAAGCGGCGGTTTTCAGCTCCGACATTTTTGCCTTCGGTTGCGTGCTCTTCGAGATGTTAACGGGCCGGCGGGCGTTTGACAAAGATTCCCCCGCCGAAACGATGAGTGCGATTTTGCGGGAGGAACCTCCCGAATCGGAGACTTTCGCGCACTTGCCGCCGGCGCTGGTCCGAACCCTTCGCCACTCGCTCGAGAAATCTCCCAGTGAAAGATTTCAATCGGCACGGGATTTGGCGTTCACACTGGAAACGATGGCGATACCCGCGGGACACGAGCAGGCTCCCAAGAGTTCGCGCAACCTGCCGCTGTTTGCCTGGTTGGCGGCGGCTGTCTTCGCGATTGCGACGGTGGTACTCACTTCCCTGCTCCTGACCCGCAAGGCTCCGGAAAACGCTCTTTTGCGCTTTGAGATTCCTATCCCGGGAGATCCGGTGGCGGGCAGTCCGGCTCTGGCGATCTCTCCGAATGGAAAATACCGGGCCTTTATGGCCATGGGTTCAACCGGGAAACCGGTTCTTTGGACGCGTGCCCTGGACGCGATTGCGCCACGGCCGGTTGCCGGTAGCGAAGACGCGCGCTATCCATTTTGGTCGGCCGATAGCCCGCTGCTGGCTTTTCATGTGGGCGACAAGCTGAAGACGATGGACGTTGCGAGCGGCGCGCAGCGAACAATCTGCACCATCCGCGGCATCATCAACGGCGCTTGGAATGCGGAAGGTGTCATCCTGGCGAGCAATGGCAGCGGGCCTTTGCTTCGCATTCCGCTGGAAGGAGGTGACCATTTCACCGCCGTGACAACGCTTGACACAGCTAACGGGCAGCGTTCACACTGGTGGCCTTGCTTTCTACCCGACAACCGGCACTTCGTCTATACGGCCAACGCGAGCACCTTGCATCAGAGTGGGGTGTTTGTTGGATGTCTGAATAGTGCGGAGACCAAATTGCTGGTGAGTGGGGTGAATACCAACGCGGTCTATGTGCCGCCGGGATATTTACTTTATTCGCGCGAAGGAAACCTGGTGGCGCGCCCGTTTGACCCCGGCCGGCTCGAAATGAGCGGAGCTGAATTTCCAGTGGTTGACAAATTGAAAGCGTATTACACTTACACTGCTTTCTCGGTGTCGCAAACGGGCACGCTCGTTTTTCGGGGAGGGGATCAAAGCCGCTACCAATTGGCGTGGTTCAATCGCGCGGGTCAGCGGGTTGGTCCGGTAGAGCAGGGTTCCGAGAAGAAATGGTCGGAAGGGCTGGTGCCGCTGTCACCGGCGCTTTCGCCGGACGGAACGCAACTGGCCACGGTGCAATATCAGCCGGCGAACGGGGCTTATGGGATTTGGGTGAGTGCGTTGACACGCGCCAATTTAGAATTTCCGGTTACCGATGCGCGCAACGCGGAAGCCGTGGTTTGGGCGCCGGACGGAGGCCGTATTGCCTATTCCGCATCGCCTAACGGCGGAGCGCGCGACCTGTTTGTGAAGCGCTTGGATGAGGCGGGCAATGGGAGACTGGTGTTCCATTCGGCCAGGGATAAATTTCCACTCGATTGGTCGTCAGACGGAAAAACGCTGCTCTTTCTGATGAACGACGCACAAGCGCGCGCGGGCTTGTGGGTTACTTCACTGGCCGATCCCGCAGCACATCCTGCGCAAGTGCCGGGTACTCCGCCGGACGTGAAGCAGGCGCGTTTTTCGCCGAACGGCCATTGGTTGGCCTATGCCTCTGAGCAGTCGGGAGCCTCGATTATTTATGTGCAAGACTTCCCGGCGGGCACAATGCGCGTTCCGATCTCCGGCGAAGGGGCCGGCAATCCACAATGGAGCCACGACGGGCGCGAGCTTTTCTATTTGTCGTCGCGAAATGAGCTGATGGTGGTTCCGGTTCAGCAAGACAACGCGGGCGGCTTCACGGCAGAGACTCCGAAACTGCTGTTCAAGACGCCCAGCGCCGGCGTCAATCCGTATACTGTGACGCCGGACGGGCAGCGGTTTCTGATACAACTGCCTACCGAAGACACCGCTGTGCCGGTAATTAGCGTGCTGGTGAATCGCTTTGGTTCACAAACTGAACGCCACTAACGAATCACCGAGCGGCGAGAGATCGGGGATGCCGAAACCGCCGGCGGAGACCACTACATACTGTTTGCCGTCGGGGCCGCGGAACGTCATGGGAACGGCCTTGGCGCTGGTGGGCAAGGCGCCTCTCCATAGCTCTTGGCCGCTTTCAACATCGAACGCGTAGAGAAACGGCAGGAACGTTCCACCCGCAAAGATCAAGCCGCCCGCCGTGGTGATGGGACCTCCTAATGAGAGGGAGCCGAATTGGACGGGCAGTTTGGGGCTGAATTGCCCGAACGGAACCTCCCATTTTTTCTCTCCCGTTGAGGCGGAGATAGCGAGGAGAGTTCCCCAGGGTGGAGGCGTGCAAGGCAGACGTTTCGGGCTCAATAGAATGCGGCGCATCATGCCGTAGGGCGTACCGCGCTGAGGAGCAAATTCCCAATCGCCATCCAGTTTGCGGCCGCGGGAAGTGCGCAGAGTTTCGAAGTCTTCGCGGGGGATGAGCCTCACTTCTGCGGCCAGGTGATTGGTGGGCACAATCAACAGATCATGCACGGGGTCGTAGCTCATTCCGCCCCAATTCTGGCCGCCCACGTTGCCGGGAAGCTGCAAGGTGCCTTGCAAGGAGGGAGGGGTGAAGATGCCGCCGGTGCGGAGCTTGCTCATCTCGGCGCGGCACCATTCGCGGTCGGCTTCATCGACGCCGAAAGCGTCGGCAGCGGTGATAGATTGCGAGGAGACGGGCAGCGGTTTAACGGGAAACGGTTGGGTGGGTGAGGACTCTTCGCCGGGAGTGTCACTCTTCGGCACCGGACGTTCTTCCACACCGAAAATGGGTTCGCCGGTTTCGCGATTCAGGATGAAGAGATTGGCGGTCTTTGAACCGATGGCGATGGCGGGGATGGTTTTGCCGGCGCGATGCATTTCGAACAGCAGCGGCGGAGTGGCGACATCGTAATCCCAAAGATCGTGGTGTACGGTCTGGAAATGCCAAACGGGTTCGCCCGTTTCAGCATTGAGTGCGACCAGGGAGTTGGCGAAGAGATTATTGCCGAGGCGTTCGCCGCCAAAGTAATCGGGGCTGGCGCTGCCGGTGGGAACAAAGACGAGGTTGCGAACGGGATCGACGGCGATCACCGACCAGGCATTCGCGGCGCCGGTGCGTGCGGCGCTGCCGTTCTTCCAGGTTTCGGCGCCGGGTGTCTTGGGATTTTGCGGAATAGGATCCCACGTCCATTTAAGTCTGCCAGTGACGGCATCAAAGGCGCGCACTTCGCCGCTGGGTTCGTCGGTCCAGCCATTGTCTGCAATGCCGGAGCCGACAATGAGCGTGTTGCCGATGACGGCGGGCGGCGAAGTCTCTTCGTAATCGGCGAAGCCGTGCGGTTTGAGGCGCAATCCTTTACGGAGATCGACAATGCCGTTGTCGCCGAAATCGGGGCACGGGTTACCGGTTTTGGCGTCTACCGCGATCAGGCGCGCATCAATGGTGGCGATATAGATGCGGCGCTGGCCGGCGGAGGATTTCCAAGTAGAGACGCCGCGATTGGCAAAATCGCCATAACCTTTGTCTCTGTCGACATGCGAATCATACGACCAAAGCTGTTTGCCGGTGGTAGGCTCCAACGCGATGATGCGGCCCAGCGGCGTGCCGATAAAGAGGGTGCCATCCACGTAAAGAGGCGTGGCTTCGAACTGAGTGGGCTTGGAACCGTTAGGCGGCGCGTAGGCATCGCCAGTTTGGAAAGTCCAAGCCACTTTCAATGACTTGACGGTGGAGCGATTGATGTCCGAAAGCGGAGAGAAGCGCTGACCGCCCGCATCGTTACCGTAATTCGGCCAATCTCCAGATTCCACGGCGAACAAGACGACTGCCGGGGCAAGCACGGTGAGAGCGGTTATGAGAGTGAGCTTCATGCCATTAGTCTCGGCGATTCTGCCGGGCGGCGCAGCAGGTTTGGGACAAGCGGGATTATAAACGGGCCGAGTGGGAGCCTACGCGCGCTCCAGCTCAGTGAGTGACGCGCCGCGATAACGGCGGCTCCAGTTCAACTCTTTGCCTGTCTTAAGAGTCACCTTTTGATCGCCATGAAACCAGGTGCGAACCTCGGCAATGCGATCGAGGTTCACAATCTCCGAGCGATTGATGCGGCGAAACTTGGCTGGATCGAGTTTGGCGGCCACCGATTCGAGGCTGGCGCGGAGGATGTGCGTGCGGCCGCCACAGTGGATGCAAACATAGTTGCGGGCGGCTTCCAGCCAATCGATGCGGCTGACTTCGACGAACAGAGACCGGTCGTTCTCCTGGATTAACAGGCGGCGGACGTAGGCCGAATCGGAGCGCAAAGCCGCGACCAAATCATCGAGCCGACTGGCGATTTGCTTGGAACCGGGTGCCTCCAGGGTGCGGCGGATGCGCTGCAACGACTGGGTGAAGCGGCTGGGTTCCACCGGCTTCAGAAGATAGTCAACGGCACTCACTTCGAATGCTTTCAATGCGTAATCTTCATGCGCGGTGACGAAAACCACCTGCGTTTTATCGCGTGATGCCAGGGCTTCGACCACGTCGAATCCGCTGCAATCGGGAAGCTGCACATCGAGAAACGCCAGGTCCGGTTGCACGCGATTTAGCAGTTCGACGGCCGCCGCGCCCGAGCCGGCTTCCCCCACGATGGAGACGTCCGCTTCGGAGGCGAGCAAGTGACGGAGCTTCCGGCGGGCGGGAGGTTCGTCATCCACCAACACAGCGCGAATCACCGGCCGACACCGCGTTCGGACACTAATGGGAGGTGGCGGATTTCTTCCGGACTCAGCCGCAGCGGGAGGCGGATTTCCGCGAGTGCGCCGCCATCGCCGGCGTTGCGAAGCTGAAAGTGATGCGCGTCTCCGGAGACTCGCCGCAGGCGCTCGATAGTATTTCGCAAGCCAATTCCTTGGATCAAAGGGGCGGAAGGGTCGATGCCGGGGCCGTGATCGCGGACGGTGAGGCAAAGAGAATCGCCCTGTTGGTAAGCGCGGATCTGGATGTTGACTTCAAAACGCGAATCCATACCGTGGCGAATGGCGTTTTCCACTAACGGCTGAAAGATGAGTTGTGGGACCAGCGCCAGGCGTACACTCTCCTCAATTTCGATAGTAATGGTGAGGCGCTCCTCCAGCCGCGCCTCCATGATGCGCGTGTAGAGCTGCAAGATCTCGATCTCGCGCGCCAGTGACACATACTGCGAGCGATCCTCCTTGAGGAGCTGGCGCAGCAGTTCACCGAGGCGCCCAATCATTTCGTCGGCGAGACGGACATCCTCATAAAGCGCGGCGGAGATGGCGTTCAGGGTATTAAAGAGGAAGTGCGGCTCAAGCTGCAAGCGGAGGTTTTGCAATTGTGCTTCCGCCAAACTGCTTTCGAGTTTGGCGTTCTGGAGTTCGCGGTCGCGCGCAAAGCGCACGGTGTGAAACAGATAAATCAGCCCTAAAATCATCCAGTAGTAGATAAAAAAATTCGAGAACTCCATGGCATAGCGCGCGGGGAGGTAACCGGCGCCTTCGTTTGCGAATCCCAATAATGGGAACAGCGTCACGCGGGAAACGACAATCAATGTGGTGTGAACGATGGAAATCAGACACACGGTTACCAGATGAACGGCAAGGTTGCGATGCCATTTCGCTGAGACAAGCGGGAAATGAGTGGCCGCCAGATAGATGAGCGGGAAAACGGCGAGGCCGGCAAGGCCGCCGGTGGCTTCGTCTAAAAATGTAAGGAGCGCCGACCTGGAGCCGCCGTTGGCGACGTAATCGAGCTGCCTATAGGAGAAGAGACAAAGCGTGTTCAAGACCGCTACGCCTATGACGATTCGCCAATCGAGATTGCGCAGCGGAAGATAGCGTCGGGAATGTGGCGCGTCGTCCAAGATAGCTCATTTTACTACTGAGACGTGGCATCCAAAAGGCGAAGAAAGAGCGCATTTTGCGAAACGAGACGGACGGGCGACAGGGAGACTGGTACGCGGCCAGTCCCGCCCGAGCACCTAGCTACTCCGCCCATCTCTCTTTCTTAATTAACTCAAATTCCCGCGCCGCCGGAAACCAGAATCGTTTCCCCCGTGATCCAGCGCGCCTCATCCGAGGCCAGGAACGCCACCGGGCCGGCGATGTCCTCCGGTTGCCCCGCGCGCCCAAGCGGCGTAGCAGCCACCAGGGCCTTTTCGAAATCGCTGTTCACAATGCCCGCCGAAACTGTGCCTTCGGTGATCACCAGCCCCGGATTGATCGCGTTCACTCGAATGTTGCGCGGCGCCAATTCCTTGGCCAGCGACTTCGTAATCGTGTCCACCGCACCCTTCGTCGATGAATAAACAGAACCGCCGGCCGACCCGCCCATGCTCACCACAGAACTGATATTCACCACGCTCCCGCCCTCCTTCGGAAAGTATCCAAGCGCCGATTTCGTCGTCAGCAAAAGCCCCAACACGTTGGTATCAAACTGGCGCTTATATTCCGCCG
>Ga0302319_10015229_pt1 | contig 14264 bp, 13 predicted proteins | sample Bog_T0_2_FD_203319 | JGI IMG/M metagenome (GOLD analysis project Ga0302319, IMG submission 203319) | Peat permafrost microbial communities from Stordalen Mire near Abisko, Sweden - Bog_T0_2 | ecosystem: Environmental > Terrestrial > Soil > Wetlands > Peat | place: Sweden: Abisko, Stordalen Mire... | reverse complement strand
TTCAGGTTTCCGCTATCCAGGTGATGCGCACTCTGACTCACTGCACCATTGGCCAGACTGGCAACGAGCGCCGAATTCTCGCGAAGGTAGCTGCCCCGGACAGAGATCACGTCCCTGCCGAGGGTGTAGTCGTACTGGAAGTCGGGACCGAAATCCGTATAGCTGTCCTCGAGCCCAGTCACTGCGCCAGGGGTTGATTTCACATGAATGCCATATGTGCCGACTTCGAAGCTATCCTTCCGCCCGTTTTGCTGCCAGGCGAGACGCCAATAGGGCGCAACGCCGCGTATGTTGATGTTTGCTCCCTGACCGTTAGTGGGCTGCGGAGTGCCCACGTGATCGGAGCGATAGATCGTACCCGCGAAATAGAGATGCTGGTCCCACATGGTGTAGGCGCCAAGGCCGGCGACGTCCTCGGCCAGCGATCCGCCGATCAGAGGGGCGGCGGTGGGGGTAGGAGCCGAGTCGCTCAGGATGAAAGGGAATCCCCAAGCGGGCGTGCCGTTCCAGAGGTCTTCGACCGTTGGATTGTTGTTCAGGGTTATCCCATAGACTAACTCTTTGCCGCCCACTTGCCCCTTATTGGCGTAACGGATATCCGTGTTATCGATGCTGAAGTGATCGTCCTGCGCGTTATAGGTCACCTGGAAGAAGCTACCCACATGCGTCGTCCAGGCGCCAGCAAGAAAGAGCGATATGTCCTGAGGGAATTCGAAATTCCCATTCTGTGTTCCCGATTGAGGAGCTTTGGTATTGGTCAGCGAAGTCTCAAACCACGCTCCGAGAGGGAGCGAAGTGAGTAGATCCAGTCCGGATCGGCGCCCCCCCGATTCAGCCACGATGTCGGTGTTCTTAACTTTGTCGATGTAGCCCATCAACTTAAAGAGGCGCCCCGCGGCGTTGAGTTCGGGCGGCGTGTAGTGGCATCCGCTGCAGGGTAAGCCGGTTTGGCGAGCGTAGCTGGGAAGCGCCGCGGCATTGGGCATCATCATTCCAAAGCAAGCGACGAGCAGGATAAAAGCGGAAAATAACCAATTACGCATGGTGACCACTTTCGGGGCCGGAGATACCGGCAATATGAAGTAACTGCATTTACCGCTTTGCATATACCACTCCTGTGACGCGCCAGGGAGGATCGGCAACGAGACGGATATACGCAATGAGGGCCTGAATTTCAACCTTGCTGAGCGTGGAACCGTAAGGTGGCATCAGAGCGGACCGGTTCAGGGCCGGTCCGCCGTGGCTGATAATGGCCGTCAGATCGGAGTCGCTGAGTTTGTTCAGCGTGTCTCCGTCCGTGAAGGCGTGCGGTTTCACTGCAAGATTGTCGTAATTGGAGACGCGCTCCGCGGACGATTCCTGGTCGTGACAGCGAGCGCAGTAATTCTGATCCAGTTCGTAACCAATCTGCTCCTGATAGCCCAGAGCCAGTTCGGTGATATTCAGTTCGAAGGATTTGCCAGTTTTGTCTGTCGATGCGGCCGTGAGTTGATAGCGGCCGGAAGTGCCGCCCAGCGTCACGTTGGTGCTCGCCTGGCCGCTGGAATCCGTCAGGCTCGCTGCCGGGTCGAAGCTCACGCCCGCAGGCGCCCTGAATGTTACAAGGGCTCCGGTGACGGCGTTTCCCTGGGCATCATTTACCTGCACAACGAGTGGCTGAGGAAGCATCGAGCCGGACGTTCCCAGCTGCTTGCCGCCGCTCGATTCCACGATGGCTGCGCCGATGGCTGTTGCGCGAAGAGCGGGAGTTGGCGCAGTTGAGTGTGCGCATCCAGCGGCGACCGCCGACAATACAACAGTGGAGATCCACAGGATCTGCTTCATTTCTTCGCCTCCTGTCTCCCGGACGTTTTTTGTGTCATCAGGAATGCGGTTAGCGCTGCCGCGTCCTCGTCGCCCATGTTCTGATTGGGCTCGATCGTGCCCGGCCGCAGTGCCTGGGGGTTCTTCAGCCAGCGATCAATCCATGCTGCGTCGAGGCGCGAGCCCACCTGGGTCAGCGGAGGCCCGATGTAGCCCTTGTCCTGTTTGGGATCTACCTGGTGGCACGACTGGCAGGAATATTTTGAATAGAAGAGCTGCCGCCCCTGCTCAACCAGAGCCGGCGAATAACCACTCGTCGGCATAGAGTCGCGATCGATATCCGCTGTCTGATACACGGCCATGAAGTAGTCGGTGAGTTCGGCGCGCTCACTGTCCGATAAGTTGAACTTCGGCATGCGCCGGATCAGGGCGGGCCGCAGAGTGTTAGGGTTCTTGAGAAATGCATCCAGCCACGGGCGCTGCACGGCCGAACCCTCCCAGCTAAGGTCGGGGGCCATGTCACCACCGCGCCCGTTGATGCGGTGACAGGCAAAGCAATTCAATTCCGCCATAAGCTTTCCGGCGTGTCCTGCCGGCTGATAAGTCGCCATGGGCTGGGCCGGAATCTGTAAGCGCGTGGGCAGCGTGAAGCTGCGATCGGTCAGAGAGAGCAGCGCGGTCGTCAGCGCATCCACTTGTCCAGCAGTAAAAGTGTACTGCGGCATTCTCAGACCGGCGCCAAAGGTCCGAGGGTGACGAATTTTCCCATCTATATAGTCCGGGAGCGTTTTCTGCATGCCGGCCACAAAAACCAGTTGTGCGAGAGGCTTGCTGCCCACGCGGCTCAAGTCAGGAGCAAAATTCTCCGGCTTCGCGATGCCGCGAATCTCGTGACACACGGCGCATCCATACTCGGTCACCAGAGCTTTGCCATGGGCGATCTGCTGCGGGGTCGCCGAATCGAGGTGCACGTTTGCCAGGAAGTCGGAATCCGTCTTGCTCTGCACGTAACCGGTCAGCAATGACAGCTGTTGATCGGTCCACCGGTAGTGCGGCATCAGGGTATTCGCATCGTAGTTGCGCGGATCTTTCAGCCAGGCATGCAGCCACTCGGGCTTCAGCTTGTTGCCCACGCGCGTCAGCTCCGGACCGATGTCGCCGCCCACCACATTGCCGGCGGCATTCTGGACGGCATGACAGGAGGCGCAGAACGATTCGCCATACAGGCTCGCTCCAGCGGCCGGATCGGGCGCGGATTTCGCCGCGGCTGGCGATATGGGCAGAGAATCTCCTGGCAGGGGCTGGCTGTTGGCGATGAGAAAGGCGGAGATATCTCTGGCGTCGGCATCGCTGAGCTGGAAATTCGGCATGGTGGCCGACGCAGCGTAACTCGCCGGATCCTTCAGCCATGCGTAGATCCACTCGCGTGAGGTTTTGTCGGCGATATGGGTAAGGGGCGGGGGATCGTCCGTCGCGGCCATGGTGCTGCCGTCGGGCAGCCGGACGGTATGGCACCGAACGCAACCGTACCGGCCGAGCAAATTGCGTCCGTCATTCAGCTTCGGCGTTCCTGCCAGCGCCACGTGGTGACACTGGCCGCAGGAAGACTCGATATAGCGCGCCGGCAACAAAGGCTCTTCGCGCGCCAGCATGCTGTGATGCGCTTCGGCGGCGGTGGTAGCTCCGCCCTGGCCGCGATGACAAATGACGCATCCGAACTCGTCGAGGCGATGGGGAATCACCGGATGCCTGCGGAAAGGCTGGGCGCTCACGTCCACCAGGCTTGCCTCACCAAGACCGGTGTGGCAGCTCTGGCAGCGATCGACGACGCCTAACTCGGGAAGCCAGATTTGCCGGATGCCGCCCTGAAAATGCCGTTGCAGGGTTACGGCATCGCCGCGGTCGCGAATCAAGCGAAGATACTGCTGCTGATAGTGCCGCCACTCGCTGAAGTGATCTTTGGCGGGGGCGATCGCCAGAGCCATCAGGAGAAGCAGGCTCACTACGCCGAAGGAAAGAACCGGATCGCGAAACAAAGCCCGCCAGAAGGAGACGAATTTAGCCTTCACGGATTGCACCTATCCCCTCCATGGCAGTACCCATGACCAGCCGGGTCCGCGGAAAAACGTGCCGACAACCGTCAGCACAATGAGCTCGAAGAGAAACCAGGTCATGATCCACCAGGAAACAGGTTTTGAGGCGAGATAGCGGCGATAGCGCTGGCGTGAACCTGGCGAGCTCGAAGCCGCGATCAGCATGAATGCCGCAACGATGAGCGTCGGAACGAGCGCCACATACACTTCGAAAACCCCCAGGAAGAGACAGAAACCAGCCGCTGCGATGTAGAAGATATTGAGGCGGCGGCGGCGATTCTTCAGAAAAAGCCCGTCCGCCTCGATATTGACGTTGAAGTACGGGATGACGACCAGCGCGACCACGAGCAGCGTGGGAATCAGAACACCCGCCACGACAGGCGGGAAATAATGCAGCATCTCCTGGAGACCGAGAAAATACCAGGGAGCTTTGGCTGGATTGGGTGTGTTAGTCGGATCGGCAATCCCCTCGAGCGGCGCGTTGAAGAACAGCGAAATCAGGACCAGCGCGATAGCGAGGACTTCAATGGCGAGAGCAATGCGCAGGAAACCTTCCGGAAAAGTCTGGACCTGTTCTTCGTCGCTGACTTTTACCTGAGCGGAGGTTCGACGCGTGACAAACAGCACGCGCTTCTGCGACTTCCTGATGTCTGAACCTACGCCGGCAGTAAAATCCTTTGGCTCTGTCATACCTTCACCACTCCGGCTTCGTCCGCTTTGGATTCGCGCAGAGCCTCGACGCCGGGCTCGCTCTGCCGCACGTAGAGGCCGCCATCTTTCCGGATGCGCCACATATGCACGGCTACGAAAAGAACCGCCGCCAGCGGCAGGACGACGCAATGCAGCACATAGAAACGCAGCAAGGCGTTAGCGTTCACCTGGTGGCCGCCTAACATCAGGAAGCGGGCCTGGTCGCCAAAGATGGGAACCGCGGAGGAAATATTCGAGCCTACCGTGATCGCCCAGAAGGCCAACTGGTCCCACGGAAGCAGATAGCCGGTGTAACTCAGCAGGAGAGTGATGAGCAACAGAACAACGCCGATCACCCAGTTGAATTCCCGCGGGGGACGGTAGGCGCCACGGTAGAAGACTCTGAACATGTGCGCGAAGACCAAAAACACCATGGTGTGCGCCGACCAGCGATGTAAGTTCCGCAGAAACATCCCGGACGAGACAACGAACTTCAGATCCTTCACATCGGCGTAGGCCTGCGGCACGGAGGGGTGGTAGTAGAGCATCAGCAGGATGCCGGTTACTACGAGGATGAAGAAAGTTCCCAGGGTCAGCGCCCCCAGATACCAGGTGGCGCGGAAGGTGAGCATCCTCCGGCGCACCTTGGTCGAAAACAGATGGAGGAAGACGCTCTGCTGAATCACCAGCGCGCGATGCAGGGTGCTGGAACCGGCGCCGCTGCGGAATACCGAATGCCATACCCGCGTGCGTTGCAGCTTGTCGAAGTAGCTGTCCGTTCTGCGCGGCATTCTTCAGATCCTCAGAAAAGCGAAAGGTTGAATGGTTGTGGAACGGTCGACCATAATGTCGCCGTCGTCACTGATCCAGGTCTTCAGCCACGGGAGCGGTTTGGGCGCCGGACCGGCGAGCTTTTGTCCTTCGCGGCTGAATCGGCTGCCGTGGCAGGGGCAGGCGATGATGCCTTGCTCTGGTTTCCAGGCCGTCATGCAGCCAAGGTGGGTGCAGATGGCATTCAGCGAAAAGAAGCCTTCCTGCACATGAACCAGATAGATTGCCGAATTCACGTCGAGGGTTACGGAATCGAGCGGATAGCCTTCGGACCTACCCTCGTTGACGATTGGCGAAGCCTCGTAAAGAACATTGGGCGAGAGGAATCGATAGGTAAAAGCCAGGGTACCGACCGCCGCCACGCCTAAAGAGGCCACGCCGAGTTTTGTAAAAAGCTCACGGCGGCTGATCTCCTGCTCAATCGGCGGCGTGGTTTTGTCTTCGCTCATATCTGTCCTCACTTAGCCGCTGCGGCGGCCCGAAACGGCGCGTCGATGGATTCAATGGAAATCAGCCCCGTTGGTTCCGCGGGAATCAGGTTGTAAGACTCCATGGTGATGGTCCCTACCGGGCAGCGAGCCGCGCATAACCCGCAACGGATGCAGCGCGTCTCATCCTTCAGCATCACGGAGCCGGCGACGACGCCCAGCTCGTCGGCGCGCACGTCGTCGAGTTCGACACTCAGCAAGCTCTGGTTGTCCGCCAGCTGTTGCACGACATCGGGATCGAATTGAAAGCGATCGAGGGCGACCAGCTCGAGACAGCTCTCCGGACAAACGTCGATACAACCGCCGCACAGCACGCAGAGGCTGCCGTCTTCGAGATTGCCTTCGAAGATGGTGTTGACCCAGCAGTGCAGGCAGCGCTGCGCCTCCAGCTGCGCGGCTTGTTCGTCGAACCCTACTTCCACCTCGGTCATGCCCGTGCGGCGATCGAGCGGCAAGGCGGGAATGGGCTGGCGGACCAGGTCGAGAATTCCGAGCGGCATGCTGTGGCGTTTCAGAATCTCCACTTCGACCGTTGGCTCGGGATGCCGTGTGCCGCGGAGAAACTCATCGATACCCACGGCTGCGCGCTTGCCGTCCGCGACGCTGTCGATGATCAGGCGTGGGCCGAAAACGCAGTCGCCGCCAGCGAAGATGCCTTCGGCGGAAGTCATGAGTGTTTGCGGGTTGACAGCGATGAGCCCACGCCGGGAAATCTCAACGCCATCTTCAGGTTTGAGGAAATCGAGCCGTGGCGCCTGCCCGATCGCCATGATGACGGTGTCGCAATCCAGCAAGGTCTCGCTGTTATCGTAGAACGCAGGATTAAATCTCCCGTTCGCATCGAAGACCCATTTGGTCTTCAGCGTCTCCAGCGCCGTGACTCTGCCATCTTTGCCGATGATGCGATGGGGTCCGAGGCCGGGATGCAGGATGATGCCTTCCTCCTCCGCATCCACGATTTCTTCAAGAGCCGCAGGCATCTCCTTGCGGCTTTCGAGACATACGAGGTGGACCTCCTGTGCGCCCAAGCGCAACGCGGAGAGAGAGACATCGACCATCTCTTTGGTTGCGACTGCTTCGACGTTTTCCTTCGAAGGCTCGTGCGATTCAACGCCCCCCACGTGTTGGCGGAGCACCTCGCGCGCGGCCGAGCGGGCGACATCCATCGCCACGTTGCCGCCGCCAATCACCACCACCTTCTTCCCGATCGTGAACTGGTAGCCGAGGTTCACGTTCAGGAGAAAATCAATTCCCTTGTGAACGCCGTCCAAATCCACGCCGGGAATGGTGAGATCGCGGCTGCTGTGAGCGCCCACCGCCAGCAGCACCGCATCGAAGCCCTGACTCCGCAGCTCCGCGATGGCAAATTCGCGTCCAGCCGCGTGATTCAGCTTGAGCGTAATGTCGCCCGTCGCCAGAATCTCGCGCACCTGCGCTTCCACGACATCGCGCGGCAACCGGTACTCGGGAACTCCGAGGTACAACATGCCGCCTGCAACCGGAGCGGCTTCAAAGATCGTGACCGAATAGCCCATCAGCGCCAGATCGTGGGCGGCCGACAATCCGACCGGCCCTCCGCCCACGACCGCAACTCGAAAGGGAAGCTTCTTCTGCTCCCGTCCCACATTCACATCGACCGGCCGCTTCGACTCAGGACCGTGCCGTTCGGTGAGAAACCGCTTGAGCGCCCGAATGGCAATGGGTTGGTCAATGTCGCCTCGACGGCATGCGGTCTCGCAGGGATGCGCACAAACCCTCCCGCAAATGCTGGCCAGCGGGTTAGGATCGCGCGCGATCCGGTAGGCCTCTTCGTAGCGCCCTTCGGCGATCAAAGCGACATACCGGCCCGCGTTGGTATGCGCGGGACAGGCCATCATGCATGGAAAGTTGCTGTTGAGCCACGCGGGGTCCACCGATTTGTTTTCGTAGCGCTTCAGCATGATGTCCCGTTCCGGTTGTAGAGAAAGACGCAGCCCATGTTTCCTGGCTTACTTCGTAAGAGTTGCGTCGGCTTTTGTATCGCCGGAAACGTTGACCGGGTTGGAGTGAGGCTTCGTTCCCTCGTTCCAGAACGTGATGGTGTAACTGCCGTCGGGAACATTCTCGATGCGATATTGACCCGACTTATCCGTCGTCGCAAAGTACGGCGTCGGCGAGACTACGATGTAGCCCGCCATGTCGGGGTGGACATTGCAGAGCAAGGGAATCGCGCCCGGGTTATCGAACTTAAAGCTCCGTCTCTCTCCCTGCGGCCAGGTTCCCATGTTGTGGCCGAGCTTCTTGTTTCCGCCGATCGCGGACCAGAAAACGTTGTGCGCCACACTGTCGCTGTTGAGAAAATCCACGGTCGTGCCTTGCTCAACGACCATGATGTGGGGAACGAACATCAGCCCCTTCTGATCCATGACAGGATGCTGCGCGGGTGCCGGGAATGTCTTGCCTGCGATGGCCTCGATATAGACCACCGACTCTCCCTTTGCGCCGGAAACCTTGCCCTGGATGGTGCCCGCATAAGCGGCTGTCGCTAGAGCGAACGCTGCGAGCGTCGCCAAAATGCTGAGTTTCATGAATTCTCCCTCGGTCCTGCGTTATGTCTCCTGTGCGTGCCGGTCACGCCAAAACAGATGCCCCCGGAAAGTGCGGGCATGCACGAAGAGCTTCAGATACAAAATGTGAAACGAAATCGAATGCGGCATTTCCCAGCTCCCGGTCTTCACTTCAACGGGTTGCAGTGGTTCACGCTGAGGAACGTGCAGCACTCATCAGATAGGGCGCCCCAAAGAACTGTCTGTGATATGCATCACAAATTTCAGTGGAGTGCCGTCTGTCTGGAGGCGAGCCTGGTATCCGGGAAGCTTCTTCGCTCACCGAATCGGAAGCCGCCGCATCTCGCGCTGCTCGAAGAAGCGTTGCGTTCGGCAACAGGGACCAGCGACCTGAATTGCCAAAGATGTGAATCTGCCTGTTCTCAGAAATCCCGCGGCACTTGAAGCCGGCAGAGACTGTGGTCTATCCGCACCGCAACGGCGCGACACATTTGTCTGCGCAGGCGAGAAGCCCTCGATGCGATCAAGGTGACGCCGGCAGATGTTCAGCGCACTTTGGGTTGGACTCTTGGTTTTGAAGTTGCGCAGGCTGGAAAACGCACGGGCGAGAACCGGAGGTTCGCTATATCTTAAGCGAATTTGGTGGACCTGGTCGGGATCGAACCGACGACCTCTTCCATGCCATGGAAGCGCGCTCCCAGCTGCGCCACAGGCCCACGAAGGACTATCCTATTCTCATGGAGCAGGCACGATCCGTCAATGAATCGAGAGCGCAGCGTATGGCACTTTCGTGCAGCAACTTCGGCGCTTCCGGAACACCCTGGCAACCGCCGGCAATAATCAGGCATCGTCGTGGTCATATGTCGTTTACCCGCACGTCCATAGCCCTGCTGCTGGGAACGCTTTCGTGGTCAGCGTCCGCGCAAAGCGCGCCCGCCACGCCGCCGAGTTCCATCTCCTCCACGCTGCGTCCGGCGCTGGGATTGGTTCGAGACACGGTCTCGACTCTGAACATCCACCGCTGGAAAGCGCCCAACGAAGTCAAATCCGCCGCGGACGGGGACGTTCAATCGATCCAGCGCGATCTGGCGGGAACGCTGGCCGGACTTCTCCAGCAGTCCGATGCGGCTCCCGGTTCGGTGCCGGCGGCGTTCGCGGTTTATCGCAACGTGGACGCGCTCTACGACACGCTGCTGCGCGTGGTGCTGACCGCCAACCTGGCGGCGCCGGACAGCGATGTGACTTCTCTCCAGGCCGCGCTGACCAACCTGGAAAGCGCGCGAACGGCACTCGGAGAGTCGATCCTGAACGCCTCGCAGGCGCAACAGACGGAGCTCGTCCGGGTACGCACGGCTCTGGCCAACGCGGCGGCGGTGCGCACCACGCCAACGACCACGACTGTCGTGGATGACGGTCCGGCGAAAGACTCAACAGTGAAGCGGAAACGCCCCACCCCGGCGAAGAAAACCACTTCCACCAGCGGAACAGCGAGCCCGCAGTAACGCTTTCGGGTTACTGCAGCCGATTTCCGGGAACCCTGCGACGAACTCCCGTGTCTAAGGGAGCAGAGTGGGCGAATCCTGGACGACATCCGGCGCGCCGACCAGCGTGCCGGGTCCCGGATTTCACGATGAAAACGAAGTTTTTCCTGATAGGCTGATGGGAGTTTTTGATGCAGGCAGGAACGGCCGTGGGGAATCTGGCAGGGGTCATCGGCGTTCGACCCGAAGAAGCTGCGGTGGTGGAGCAGCTCAAGGCGGGTTCCGAGGAAGCGTTTGCCTGGTTGATCGCCCGCTATCAACAGCCCCTCTATAGCCTGATTTATCGTGTCCTGCCCAATCCATCGGACGCGGCGGATGTCACCCAGGAAGTATTCGTTAAAGTCTTTCGTGGCATCGGCCATTTTCATGGCGAAGCCAGCCTGCGGACGTGGATTTACCGCATTGCCCTCCACGAGGCGCTGAACCAGCGCCGCTGGTGGACGCGCCATGAGCGGCAGCAGGTTGCGATCGACGGCGACACGGGCGACGATCGCCATGCCGCGCCGGCGGAATGCCTGATCGACACGCATGAGTCGCCGTTCGATGCGGCTGCCCACGCTGAGATCGCGGCGCGGGTCGAGGCCGCACTGCGCGACGTGCCGGAGCCGTTCCGGACCGTGGTCGTGCTTCGCGATATTGAGGGATTCGGATATGAAGAGATCGCGGAGATCCTCAATGCGAATCTCGGCACGGTGAAATCGCGCCTCATGCGCGGCCGCGCCCACCTCAGGAGCTTATTGGCGCCCTATGTGGAAGCGGCGAATCGACGGCCATCGCAGCGTTCGTCCGTTTCCCAGGCCTGCTCCGCCGAGGAGGCCGTATGAGTTCGTGCAGCAGCATGCGTGCGCAATTTTCCGATTATCTGGACGGAAGCCTGACCGGAGTAGCGATGCAGGCGATCGCGCGGCATTTGTCCCTCTGCGGAGCGTGCTCCGCGGAGTTCGGACATTGGCGCACCATGCAGCAGTCGCTTTCGAATCTTGGTCCGGCGCGCCCGCCTGCCGATCTTGGGTTGCGCATCCGCGTGGCGCTGTCCCGGGAGATCGCGAAGACGCCACACGATACCCTGGCCAGTTGGAAGGTTCGCTGGCAAAACTCCGTAGCTCCTTTTCTGTTGCAGGCCTCGGCGGGACTGGCGAGCTCGCTGGTGCTGATCGGTACGATGGCGTTCCTGATCGGCGCCTTTGCCGCACCGGAGCCCGCCTCGGCGCGCGATGAGCCGCTCGGCATGGCCACCGGTCCCCATTTCCTTTACTCAACGGTGGAAGGAAATTCCGGGACGCTGTCAGGCAAGGGCGTTCCGGTTACGGTCGAGGTCTACGTGGATTCGCAGGGCCGCGTCTACGACTACGACATTGTGGCCGGGCCGAGCGATGAAGCGACCCGTGCCGAACTGGAGACGCTGCTGCTCTCGAGCAAGTTCGAGCCAGCGCAGTGGTTTGGCCAGCCGGTGCGCGGCGTTGCGCTGCTGTCGTTCTCCGGCGTCTCGGTGCAGGGGTAGTCTCAGCCGGGAGCTAGGAGCGTTCCGCATCTCAACTTAAATCATGGCTGCCCAACTACAGGCTCGGCCGCTGGGATTTCTTTTTTTGCAAATCGTTAAGTATTGATTCCAGAGGGTTAGCGGATGCATATTCGCTAAGTATTGATTCCAGAGGGCTAACAGATGCAAAGCACGTTAAGTGTCTGATTCCAGGATCGTTGCTGGTTTCCTGCTCGGCAAAGACGGCGTTGACCTCGACAGGTACCCCCTCCCCCCTCACTTGGGGGCTGTGGCGAACGATTGAAAATAAGGCCGCCTGGGATGTTGTCAAGGTTGACAACATATTTGCAGCCCACTCAAGCCAAAAGAAAGCTTGAATGGGCCACCCGTGCTCGGCGGGCGGTGCGATTTCATAGAACAATGAAGAAGGGGCCTGCTCCTGGGAGTCCGGCAACGACGAAGGAGATTGTCTGCAAGGCAGGCAATCCCCTGAGATCAGGGTAGAGGGGCGGGGTTGAGGAGGGCAAGGAAAATGGGAGGGCGGGAGGGTACGGAAGTTTGGGGAGCGGGCGGGAATATCAAGCCTGGTTCCGGGGCCGTCTTGTGGGCCACGGGTCCCATGGTCGGGACCCTGGGTCCACAAGATTTCTCTACGAATGACGCCGCAATCTTCTACTTGCATCCAGAATCCTGCGAAGCAGCTGGATCGCGTAGAAGCACCAGGTTGCGGAATCCCGATAAGCCGGTATCGCTTGTTGGGGTGACTATCAACCCGGCGAAAAACTCGCCTGATCAAACCTGCCCGCCCCCCAAAGAATCCTTCTTTGATCTCAGGCACGACTTCACAGCCGTTGCGACGAAAAGGTTACAGAAGGACCTTTGACAACCAGGACTAATGTTGTCGTATATTGATCCGCAGATGACGTCCTTGTCATCTTGTCCCTAGGCGTGAAAGCAATTGGGATTGAGGCCTGACGAGGGGTCAGCGCAGCTGAGGATTCGAATGGCCTTAAATCGGACCTTTTTGATCGTATATAGAGGGCGACGATGAGGGGAATGGCTGGATGGCGTGCTGGTTGGCTGGGTCGATGCTCTGGATTTTGGGCAACGGCGGCGGTGGCTTTTCTCGGTTGCGCGGCGGGGCTGGCCCAGGAGCCTCCCTATTTTGTGACGTATTCGCACGCGATGGAGGAGCCGGGGAACCTCGAAATTGAGTTCAAGGGGACGCAAGCGGCTCCGAAAAACGACAACGCGTTTGGCGGTGCGACGGTGGAGTTTGAGTATGGCGCGAAGGCGTGGTGGACGACGGAGGTCTACCTGAGCGGGCAGACGACGCCCGATCAGAGCACCGAGTTTACGGGCTTTCGCTGGGAGAACCGTTTTCGGCCGCTGATGGAAGAGCACTGGGTGAATCCCGTTCTTTACTTCGAATACGAGGACGCGAACACGGCGGACCGGAGCTTTCTGGAGGTCTCTGGGAACGACGGAGTGGCGGATTTGGCGACGAGGAATGCCGCGGCGCGCAGCGATGTGGAGCGCGAGATGGAGATGAAACTGATCCTGTCGAGCAACACGCGAGGATGGAACTTCTCGGAGAATTTTCTGACGGAGAAGGTGATGAACGGGGACGACCCCTGGGAGTTTGGCTACGCGGTGGCTGCGAGCCGGCCGCTGTCGATGCGGGCCGGTGCGCGGGAGTGCGTGTTTTGCCGCGAACATTTCGCCGCAGGCGCCGAGATCTATGGCGGATTGGGAACGACCGACAGTTTCGGGCTTCATGACACTTCGCACTATTTGGCTCCGACGCTGGGTTGGGACATTCCGCGCGGGCCGACGATTGCGTTCTCGCCGGGTTTTGGGCTGAACGACAACAGCCTGAAAGTACTCTGGAGAGTCGGCGTGCAGTACGAGTTTCAACAGTTCTTCAGCCGGTTTCATCGCGGGGAGGCTCGATAATGCGGCGCGCGCTGGGCATCGTGTGTTTTGTTCTGGGCTGCGTGATTGTGGCCGCGGCGGAGGTGAATCAGGATTGGCTGAAGCGTGTGCCTGCGGCGGAGAGGGTACGAGCGAATCCTTACGCGGGACAGGCGGACGCGGTGGCTGCGGGCGGGCTGTTGTTCGCGGATCACTGCGCTCGGTGTCATGGCGATGACTTGTCGGGAAGAAACGGGAAACCGTCGCTGCGGACGCCGATTGTCGCTGGTTCGACAGACGGGGAGCTGTTCTGGCTGCTGCGCAATGGGGATCTGCGGCACGGCATGCCGCCGTGGAGCGGGTTGCCGGAGCCGGAGCGGTGGCAGGTGGTTGCGTTTCTGAGAAGCAGGCAATAGGCAGCTGAGACCAAGTCGTACGACGCTCCTGGATACCGGCTGCCCCGGTTTTGACAGAACAATCAGGTCTGGGCGAAAACAGCCGATCTGCCAGAGTATGGCTGCCGGAAGGCTGCAACCCTCCCGGCAGGTACGCTACTTCAGCAGTAGCAGAAGCACCAGGGCTACAAGCGCCAGCACCAATCGCCAATCAACGGCGACGGTAATGAGCACTCGCATCCGGGATGATTTGTCATCCAAGGGCCTCACCTCCCTTGCGTTCCACCCCAGCGAGCGGGCTCGCCCGGGGACCCCGGTTGGGACGGCTCGCGGACCGTTGACGCGGTTCGCGAGCCGCTGGCCCGATCTTCCGGACCAATCTGCGCGTTACCGCTTTGCACTCCGCAGGGAAGTAAGTCCAGGCTACGCTTGCGGGTCAAGGCAGGACAGATTACCGATGGTGGGCGAGGGTGGTTTGTGGGG
>Ga0302319_10015228_pt1 | contig 14264 bp, 11 predicted proteins | sample Bog_T0_2_FD_203319 | JGI IMG/M metagenome (GOLD analysis project Ga0302319, IMG submission 203319) | Peat permafrost microbial communities from Stordalen Mire near Abisko, Sweden - Bog_T0_2 | ecosystem: Environmental > Terrestrial > Soil > Wetlands > Peat | place: Sweden: Abisko, Stordalen Mire... | reverse complement strand
CCTGCTTGGCGGCTTCGGCGATGGCGACATTGAGATAGAACGGACAGGCGCTGATGACGATTTCATGGCCGGCGACGGCAGCACAGAGCGCGGCCGGGTCGGTGACATCGAGCGTCTGGCGCCGTACTGCGTCGGCACCGCCAACCGCCAGTCGGACGGCATCGCGGTCGGCCAGGGTGACGCGGTACTGCTGGGTGTCGGCAAGATCGGCGGCGATCGTCGCACCGATATGGCCGGCACCGATGACGAGGGCATTATGCATGGCGGTTTCCCTTCTTTCTGCCCTGCAGATTGTCGGATATTGCCTGCCGAAATAAAGTTCGATTATGTACGATATGGCTTGGATCCCTATCGATAAGATAGGGTATTGACGCGAAATGAAGGGGCCCGCCGCTGAGCCGTCCTGTCGACGACGAAAAGGATGCCGAATTGCTCGCTCTGCTGCGCACCGACGCCCGGTTGCCGGCTACCAGCCTGGCGGCGCGGCTGGGCGTTTCACGGGGGGCGGTACAGCAAAGGTTGGCGCGTCTCGAGCGTGACGGCATCATCGTCGGCTACACGGCGATACTGGGCCCAAGCGTGGCGCCGCTGGGGCTGTTGCGCGCCCATGTGCTGATCGAGGTCGGTGCCCGCGACCTGCCTCGGCTGGTGGCGCAATTGAAGGGACGGTCCGATGTCCGCCGCTGTTACACCGCCAGCGGCCAGTTCGATCTCCTGGTGATGATCGAATCGGGCTCGACCGAGCAGCTGGATGCCACGCTGGACTGGATCGGCGCCATCCCCGGGGTACGACGCACGGTGACCTCGCTGCTGCTGTCGACCAAATTCGAGCGCTGACAAAATCGGCTTGACCTCGGCGGTGCGGTCTTGCTTTTTTAGCAAGACAGGGAGGCGGTACATGCGTGAATTCGGCCTGGCGGCGGCGCAGCGCCTGATGGCGCAAGGTTTGGCAAGCGCCGAGACGCGGTATGCGCGACCCATCTGCATCGCCGTGGTCGATGACGCCGGCTTTCCGCTCGGCTTTCTGCGCCAGGACGGCGCGCCGCTGCGCAGTATCCGCATCAGTGAGGGCAAGGCCTATAGCGCGGCGCGTATGGGGGTGACCACGCTCGCCTTCCACCAGCGCCTGCTGCGCGATCAGATCGACGTTGGATTCTTTTGCGACGCCCGATTGACCGCTCTGGCAGGCGGTGCCCCGCTCAAGTCGGCGGCCGGCACGCTGGTCGGCGCCGTTGGCATCAGTGGACTTACCTCGGCCGAGGACCAGGAACTGGCGGACAGTCTGGTAGTACTGCTGGCGCAGGGGTGACGGGTCCAGGCCGCGATCCTGCCACCGGTAGTACCGACAAACCCTCGGCCGAGCGCCGACTCTCGAAAGATAGCGATAACAATGTCGGTCCTTGCTATAGAGATTGGCCGCGCGCGGGACTGACTCGAGCAGGCCACCGGTCAGCCTGATCGGTTACTCGCCGCGGTCTGGGAGTTGGGCGCGATGCGACCATCGTTAACGGTCAAAATTCTGTTTCCGTCGCTGACCATCGCGGTGCTGGCGGCCGCTGTCATTTTTGGTTTGCTCGAGAGCGAACTCGATGATCAGGCCCGTCTTGAGTTTGCCGCGCGAGTCGATCATTTCGCCACGGCGCAGGCGGCCGCCCTTACCGATGCGGTGTGGAGCTTCGACCAGAACTCGATCGACCGTCTGTTCGAGGTTTGCGCCGGCTATCCCGATTTGGTAAGTGCCCGGCTGCAGACCACCGAGGGTGCGGTGCTGGCAGTCTATCAGCGTCCGCGTCCCGTTTCGGCCGAAACGCCGAGCACCAATGCCGGCCGATATTCCGTGTCGCGCGACCTGGTGCGGCGCGAAGGCGGTGAAAATCTCAAGATCGGCAGTCTGGAAGCGACCGTCGACGAAACGCAGCTTACCCAGAATTCGACCCACCGGCGACGCTCGGATGCCGCCGAGCTGTTGGTACTGGCCTTCCTGCTGGCGGCCACCATGACCGCCACCGTGCATTTGCAGGTCGGCCGACCGCTCGCGCAGTTGCGAGAATCGCTGACCCGCAACACGCTCGAGCGCAAGAAATTGCCGCTTCCCTGGCGGTCGCGCGACGAGATCGGCGAAGTGGTGACGGCATACAACGTGCTGCTGGAACGCCAGGCCGAGGCCGAGGAATCGCTGCACCTCTATCAGCAGTCGCTCGAAATCATGGTGGAAAATGCCACCAGCGAGCTGACCCTCAGCCAAAAGCGCTTCAAGGATTTTGCCGAATCCTCGTCCGACGTGATGTGGGAAACCGACCAGTCCAATATTTTTATTCGCTTCATCGGCGCCAACAGCGTCAGCGATAAGTTGCGCGCCGAGTCGATCGGCGCCAGCCTGGCCGAGATCGCCAAAGGTGCCGCGCTCAAAGCCGATGCCGACGCCTTTCTCGCCCTGCTCGAGCGCAAGGAGCCGATCCGGGACTTCGCCTACCGGGCGCGCTTTCGCGACTCGAGTTGGTCGGAAATGTCGATCAGCGGTATTCCGATCTACGACGATGGCGGCTGCTTTACGGGATATCGCGGCACGTCGCGTGACCTTACCCTGCAGGTCGAGGCGGAGAGGCGCATCAAGACGGCGCAATTCCGTCTGATGGGAGCCATTTCCGCCATCGCCGACTGCATCATCCTGCTCGATGACAAGCGGCAGATCGTGGTGTGCAATCAGCAATTCATCCAGCTGGCGCAGTCGACCGGGATGGTGGCCGAACCGGGGTCGCCGCTAAAGCTGCGTGACAGCACCAGCCAGCCGCCATCGAGCCATGAGGATCGTTCGCTGGCCGACTGCCTGAGTGCCTGGCGCGACCAATTCGATTTGTGCGACGCCTCGCCGCTCACGCTTCAGCTGGCCGACGATCGTTGGATCCGCTCGACCGCCTTCAAGACCGAGGATGGCGGCGTGGTGGCGCTGTTTGCCGATGTGTCGACGCAAATCGCGCGCGACCGCGAACTGGTCGCCGCCAAGGTCGCGGCCGAAGTCGCCAACCGGCTCAAATCGGAATTTCTGGCCAATATGAGCCATGAAATCCGTACGCCGATGAACGCCATCATCGGCCTGTCGCATCTCGGTCTCAGTACCGCTGTCGAACCCAAACAGCGCAACTATCTCGAGAAGATACTGTCTTCGTCGAATTCCTTGCTCGGAATCATCAACGATATTCTGGATTTCTCCAAGATCGAGGCCGGCAAGATGTCGCTGGCAAACGAGGATTTCGAATTGTCCAAGCTGTTCCGCAGCCTGGATTCGATGTTGTCGGTCAAAGCCGGCGAGAAGGATCTGAGCTTGAGGCTGGAGATCGACCCGAAATTACCGCCGGTGCTGTCCGGCGATCCCTTGCGACTGTCGCAGATCTTGCTCAATCTCGGAAGCAACGCCATCAAGTTTACCCCTTCCGGCGAAGTTGTGCTGCAGGCCAGTTTCATTGGTCAGGAGAAGGACACGGTGTCCTTGCGATTCTCCATCACCGATACCGGCATCGGCATCAGCGAATCGCAGCAGGCATCGCTGTTCGCGCCTTTCAGCCAGGCCGATGGATCCATTACACGCCGTTTCGGCGGCACCGGCCTGGGTCTGGCGATCAGTAAAAGGCTGGTCGATTTGATGCAGGGCCGCCTCGGCGTCCGCAGCACTTTGGGCGAAGGTTCGGCATTCTGGTTCGAGATCGATTTGAAGGTGGGCACCACCGCCAGCTTCCGCGAAACCGCCAGCACCGCCTTCCAAGAGATCAAAATGCTGATCGCCGACCATCAGGACAATCCCCGGCAAATGCTCAGCGCGCATCTCGAGGCATTCGGGTGCCAAGTGTGGCAAGCGGCAACCGGGACCGAGGCGATCGAGATATTCGACCGCCATGGCGGCGATTTCGACCTCGTCATCCTCGACCATGCACTGCCGGATTCCGGCGGCATCGAGACAGGCAGCAGGGTCAGGCGGCAGGCCGGCAAAAATCGGCGTCCGGAGATCATCATCATCACCGCAGGCGCTGCGCACGAAATCGAGACCGACGTCGAATCGGCCTTTTTCCTGGGTCCGTTCGTCAAGCCGGTCAGCGCCTCGACGGTGTTGGATGCCATCATCGACATGTTGCCGGAAACCGGTTCAGTGAGCGCCGTCCCTGAGAATCCACGGCTGGATGGGGTCCGGATTTTGGTGGTCGAAGACAATGACATCAACCAGCTCTGCGCCCGAGAACTGCTCGAGCAGGCCGGGGCTTCGGTGCTGATCGCCGAAAACGGCGCCGAAGCGATCACACTGCTGGAGGGTGTCACGGTGGACTGCGTGCTGATGGACGTGCAGATGCCGGTGCTGGACGGCTACTCGGCCACCCGCCGGCTGCGGCGTCAACAGCGTTTTGCCACCTTGCCGATCATCGCCATGACGGCCAATGCAATGACCGGTGACCGCGAACGGGCGATCGATTCCGGTATGAACGATTACATTTCCAAACCGGTGGAGCCTGAACAAATGCGCCAGACCGTTTATCGCTGGACCTTGGGTCGGGGCACAAGCGCACCGCACCAGCCGCCGGCCGAAATTGCCATCCTGTCCGGCACGCCCTTCGATTTGACGGCCGCGCTGCGGCGCGTCGGCGGCAACCGACCTTTGCTGATCAAGATGATGCAGCGCTTCCGCGCCGATGCCCCCAATTTTTGCAAGAATTTCGATGAAGCGCGGGCCGCCGGCGATCACGAAACCGCTGTACGCCAGGCGCATAGCCTCAAAGGGGTGGGTGGCACCCTTGGTCTGGTCGATTTGCAGCTGGCGGCGGGTGACTTGGAACAGGCGCTCCGCGAAACCCGGACCGACGCGATCATTGACGGATTGCGCGCCAAGGCACTCGGTGAACTCGATCGTGCCAACGGGCTGATCGATTGCGCGCTCCGCAATCCCGATCTTTCGCTCGAGAAACTGCCGGCCTGACCGGTTGGCCTGTCATCATTTTATAAAACCACACAGTCGATCCCCCAAGCTCGAAAACCACTTGATGCTGCGGTGCGAAACCCCCTAGGGTCGTGGCGGGGACTGGTCGCCTTGGTGCTCGGGCGCTCCAGCGGGATAAAACCGCAGCGGAATCGCGCGGCCAGCGACAGGGAAGCTCCGATGCCGATCGACCGCCGCACTTTTGTCTCCGCCGCCGGCGCCGCCGGGTTGGCGATCGCGACGCCGGCCGCCGCCAAACCGAAAGACTCTTCTGCCAACCTTTATGCGATCCTGCTCGCCATCATTGCGGCGGCCAAGCGTCAGGACGCCGACGGCATTTTGAGTCATCTCAGCGACGATATCGTCTGGCAGAATAGCAGCGGCTTTGCACCGGCAGTGGTCGGCAAAGCGCAGGTACGGGCTGCGTTCGAGTCCATATTTGCCCGCGTCAAGGACGATAACTGGCGCATCTTCGATTATGCCTGTTCGGCCGACCGGTTGTTCATGGAAGGTGTTGATGAATTCATCGACCGCGAAGGCACACGTGTGGCCATACCCTATGCCGGCGTGCTGGAGTTTCGGGGCAGGCTGATCACCAAGTGGCGCGAATATTATGACGGCCGTTTGGTGGCGCTGGCCAAGACCAGCGGCGTGCCGGCTTCGGTCGACGCGATGATCGACCGTACTACCGCCAAATAGAACGCGGAGTCGCGCCATGTCCGATTTGAGTCGCCCGCCATTCCGCGAAGTAAAGCTGATGCCGGTCGATCTCGATGTCGAGCGCCGGCCGGACGGCGCCATCCTGATCCAGTCGCGCATCCCGTTGCGGCCCTACGACGCTAACCTCACCAAGGTGATGCTGCAGCTTTGCGCCAGGCTCGGCGACAAGCCGGCGCTGGCGAAACGGGCGCCCGGCGGCGGTGATTGGCAATTCACCAGCTACGGCGATCTGGGCCGGGGCATAGGGTCGGCGGCGCAGTGGCTGCTGCGTCATGCTCCGCCCGGCCGACCCTTGATGATTGCCAGCGACAACCGGCCGGCGGTCGCCATCCTCAGCTTCGCGGCCTGGGCGATTGGTCTGCCGGTTTGCCCGGTCAGCGTGAGCTACGCAGCTCTGGGCGGCGATTTTGGACGTCTCAGGCATGTGATTGCCAAGACCAACCCCGCTGTGATCTTCGCGGCGGACGGTGCCCTGCTGGCACCGGCGCTCCACGCGCTCAAGGTCGAGGGTGTCACTCTGATCAGCGACAAAGAGGGGGTCGCCGGTTGGACGCCGATGGCAGAATTGCTGGAAAGCTCGGTCAGCGACGAGGTTATTGCCGAGATCGCGCGGCGCCGACCGCAAGATCTGGCGCTCTATATGCTGACCTCGGGCTCGACCGGCTTGCCGAAGATCGTGCCGCTCACCTTCGACAATATTATGGCCAATACCGCCCAGGGCCTGCAGGCGCTGGGCGAATCCGCGGGATGGCAGGACGTCATGTTGGACTGGCTGCCCTGGCATCATGCCGCCGGGGCGTCGGTGCTGCGCGCCACCTTGTTGGAAGGCGGAACGCTGTATATCGACGATGGCAAGCCCGTGGCCGGCCTGTTCGACCAGTCGATCCGCAATATGCGCGAAATCAGTGTCGCCTATATCAACAATGTACCAGCCGGCTATGGTCTGTTGACCGAGGCGTTGGACCACGACCAGCAATTGCGCAAGACATTCTTCGCCAAGATGCATTTGATGCTCTATGGCGGCGCCGGTCTGCCGCAACATCTCTATGAACGCTTGCAGGCGCATGCGGTGGCTGAGACAGGACATCGCATCATGATGACCAGCGGCTATGGCGCTACCGAAACGGTGTCGGGCTTCATGGCGATCTATTTCGAAAGCGACCGGGTCGGCATCGGCCTGCCGTTGCCGGGCTCGCAGATCAAGCTCGTGCCCTATGACGAGCGCTACGAGGTCCGCGCCAAGGGTGCCAATATAACCAGCGGCTACCATGACGATCCGGTAAACACGGCCCGCGCGTTCGACGAGGAAGGGTTCTACAAGCTCGGTGATCTGGCGATATTCCATGACAAGGACGACGTCACGCGCGGCCTCGCTTATGCCGGACGTCTGGCCGAAGAATTCAAGCTGGCGCAGGGAACCTGGGTGTTCGGCGGACAGGTGCGCGATCAATTGCTCAAAGCGCTTTCACCTTTGGTCACCGATCTGGTGCTGTGCGATGACAACCGGCCGTTTCTGTCCGTCATGCTGTGGCCGAGTCCGCAGGGGGTGACCTCGACATTGGGGCAGGCATGCGATATCGCCGGCCCGGCGCTGCGGGCTGCCCTGGCGGAAAGACTGCAAACATTCAATCGCAACCACGCCGGCGCCTCGGTTACCGTGAAGCGCGCCTTGGTGCTGACCGAGCCACCGTCGGTCAATGCCCACGAAGTGTCCGACAAGGGCAGCATCAACCGCCGTGTCGTGCTGGATCGGCGCGCCGATCTGGTCGAGCGGCTTTACGCGCCGTCGCCCGATGCGGCCGTGATCGTGCCCGGCTGAGAGAGCGCCGGCAGTCCGACCGACCGGCGCTCGACGGTCTGGCCGCACTGGCTGCAGGTGATCTCGGACACCAAAGGCTGGCCGCAACGGCGATGATAGGTGATCATCGGCGGACCCGATGGTCCGGCCAGCCAGCGGTCGCCCCAGCCGATCAATTCGACCATCAACGGGTACAGATCGCGGCCGAGGTCGGTCAGCCGATATTCCAGCCGTTGCGGACGCGTCCGGTAGAATTCTCGGCTGAGGACGCCGATTGCCGTCAGACGGTTCAGACGATCCGACAGGATGTTGGGGGCGATCATCAGACTGGTGAGAAAATCGTTGAAGCGACGCCGGCCGCGGAAGCATGCAGCGATGACGTGCGACGCCCAGCGGTCGCCCAAAACCAGCAGCGCCCGTTCCAGCATGGCCTCGCTGCAGGCGAGAGTCATACCCTTGATACCGGCGCGGCGTTGCACCCGCGGCGGCGGCAATGGATCGAAACCGATCCCTGGCCCGTCCTCGACAGTGACGTCGCGCGCCGTGACGGCTTCATGGCAGCAGCCGCAGCGGAACTCGGGAATGAAATCGGCGCCGCAGCTGTGACGCAGCCGATGGTAGGGATTGGTCTCGTCGTAGAACCAGCGCTTTTCCCAGCGCACAATCATCAAGGCGACTCCGAGCAGGTCCTTGCCGGCCGGACTGAGGCGATATTCGTAGCGGGCCGGCCGGTCGCAATAGCGCTCCCGCGTCATAATTCCGGCGGTTTCGAGCCGACGCAGCCGATCGGTCAGCAGACTGCGCGCCAGGCCGATACGTCCCTGAAAGTCATCAAAGCGCCGCACCCCGGAAAAAGCCAGGTGCAGAATCATCAGAATCCAGCGATCGCCGATGATATTGAGCGCCCGGGTCGCCGAGTTGGCCGGCACTTTTGGCAGGGATGTCGCAAGAGCGGGTGGCAGGTCGCCGCTCAGCCGGCAGGTTTGGGCGGCCATGGCACAAAACCGGAGGTGCGGCGAACATAGTCTTCATAGCCGGGCTTTTTGCGTTTCATTCGACCCTCGATGAGGGGCGCACCCGACCACTTCATCAGTGTCCAGGTCAGCAAGACCGGTCCCGGCAGCGACCACCAGCCGCGAGCGGAGTCGGCGGCGATCAGGTACATGCCCCACCAGCAACAGGCGTCGCCGAAATAATTGGGGTGGCGGGTATAGCGCCACAGGCCGGAACGCATCACCTGGCCGCGATTTTCAGGATTCTTGCGAAACAGCGTCAATTGCCAGTCGCCCAAGCTTTCGAAGGCGATGCCGACCAGCGCCACCAGCGCGCCGAACAGGCTTTGTGGTCCAATCGGCGTGGCGTCCAGCTGACCCAATTGCACCGGCAGGCAGACGATGAACAGCAACGGCGCCTGGGTGGCAAACACCAGAATCAGCGAAGCCTTGGCGAAACTCCAGCCGCGGTTGGTTTCGGCCTTGCCGAGCAGAACCTGGTAGCGGCGGTCGGGGCCATGATCGCGCCAGCGCCACAGCAGATAGAATCCGAGACGTACCCCCCACAGCGCACACAAGCCGGTCAACAGAATGCGGCGATTGGCGCCGCCTGTTTGCGCGAGGGTCGAAAGCGCCAACAGCACCATGCCGAATGCCCAAAAACTGTCGACCGGAGTCATGTCACCCAGTTTGACGCAGACCAGCCATACCAGCAGAAAGCAGCCGACCAGCACCGCGGCATTGACGGCGAGCAGCGTGGTTACCGTCATCGGGCAACCGGACGATCGACCAGTTCCAGCACCTGCTGTGGCACCGGCGCGCCCGATTTCTGGGAATCGATGCCGCCGCGATCGACATAATCGCGCCAGCCGACGATCTGGTCGCCGCGAAATTCGATGACGCCGGCATAGGGCGCGATGATGGTGCGGCCGTCGACCATGTCATATTCGTCGACCCCTTCGACGAACAGCCGATCACCCGATTCGGCGTAGGTGAAGATACGCCAGCGCACGGCGCCGATGGTGGCACCGAAACGGGCGATGAAAGCGGCGCATTCGGCCTTGCCGCGCGCCGGCGGCGCGCTGGCCGCGGCGAAATGCCAGACGATATCGTCCGCCATGCGGCCCAGAATGAAATTGACGTCCTTGCGCTTCCAGGCTTCGATGACAGCACTGAATTGCGCGAACCTGCCGGCCATCTCTGTTCCTGTTTGACTTAGTATCGTTACAAAAGTTAGTAACATCCGGCTGGGACCGGGTCAAGCGGACCCCCCGGCGAACAACTTCCCTAACCCAACTTGATAAGCACCCGGTTTCGACCCATCCGACGGAAGCACCCCATGCAGTTCGACTTCACAGCGGAAGAAAACGCGTTCCGAGACGAGGTGCGGCGTTTCATAGCAGGGCATTACCCACCCGAGTTGCGTGCCCGGCAGTGCGCGCATCAGCCGCTTGGCAAAGCGGATTACCTGTCCTGGCACCGGATATTGGCGAGCAAGGGGTGGGTTGCGCCGCATTGGCCGGTCGCCTATGGCGGCACCGGGTGGAGCCAGACCCAGCTTTATATCTGGGCCGAGGAAACCGCGCGGGCGGATTGCGTGCCAGTGATCACGTTCGGCACCGGGTTGCTGGCGTCGGTGCTGTTCCAATTCGCCAGCGAGGCGCAGAAGCAGGCGCATCTGCCGGGAATCTACAGCGGCGAGGTATGGTGGTGCCAGGGTTATTCGGAACCGGGCGCCGGGTCGGATTTGGCCAGTCTGCGGACGCGCGCCGAACGCCGGCAAGACAGCGACGGCAGCGACTATTACCTGGTCAATGGCCAGAAAACCTGGACAACCTTGGCCCAATTCGCCGATTGGGGCTTTTTTCTGGTGCGCACCGACCCGAACAGCAAGCCGCAGGCGGGTATCAGTTTCCTGTTGATCGACATGCGGAGTCCGGGCGTGACGGTCAGACCGATTATCACGCTGGACGGCGAGCATGAGGTCAACGACATATTTCTCGATAACGTCAAAGTGCCGGTGGAAAATCGCATTCACGCGGAGAATCAGGGCTGGACCTGCGCCAAGGCGCTGCTGGCGCATGAGCGCACCGGGATCAGCAGGGTCGCCGCGTCGAAACGCGCGCTGGAAAAACTGCGGCAGATGGCGCAGGTCGAGTCGTCCGACAATGGCGGCGCATTGATCGACGATCCGTTCTTCCGCCGCAAACTCACCGAACTGGAAATCGATCTGGTCGCGCTGGATGTCACCCTACTGCGCACCGTGGCGGCGGCGAGCGGCGGCAAGGCGCCGGGACCGGAAAGCTCGCTCCTGAAAATAAACGGCACCGAAATCCAGCAGCGTCTGCAGGAACTCGCGCTCGAGGCCGCCGGCCACTATGGCGCGCCCCGCGCACGCGACTGCCTGGGACCCGACCAGCCGGTGGGTCCCGACCACGCGGTCGGCGTGGCGGAGGCCTATTTCAATGGCCGCAAGACCACAATTTTCGGCGGTTCCAACGAGATTCAACGCAATATCATCGCCAAAATGATCTTGGGGCTTTAGCGCGGCATGGATTTTTCTTTGACCCAGGAACAGTCGATGATGCGCGATCAGGTGGCGCGCTTTCTGGCCGATCACTACCGCTTCGATCAGCGTCGCGCCGCGATCGCCCATGATGCGGGCTGGCGTCCGGCGGTTTGGCAAGCCTTTGCCCGTGATCTCGGCATCCTGGGCGCGGTTTTGCCGGAAGAATGCGGCGGGTTGGGTGGCGGCGCCGTCGAGACCATGATCCTGATGGAGGAATTCGGCAAAGTCCTGCTGGTCGAACCTTTTCTCTCGACGGTGGTGGTGGCCGGCGGCGCATTGCGGCGGAGCGCCCCGAATTCACCCTTGATTTCGGCGATCATCGCTGGCCAGGCGCGCTTTGCGCTGGCCGCCTACGAGGCCAAGGGACGCTACAACTGGGCGGATGTGTCGACCGAGGCGGTCCGGCAGGGCGACGGTTACCGTCTCAGCGGGGTCAAGGCCGTGGTGCAGGGCGCGCCTTTCTGCACGCATCTGCTGGTCACGGCGCGAAGCGGCGGCGAACGGCGCGATCCGCGCGGATTGTCGCTGTTCGTGGTCGAAATTGATGCTCCCGGCCTGCATGCGCAGACTTATCGTACCAATGATGGCGGCCGCGCCGCGGACATAAGTTTCGACCAATTGGCGGTGCCGGCAAGCGCGCTGATCGGCGCGGAAGGCGCTGCCGCCGGTCTGATCGAACAGCTGCTCGACGAAGCCGCCGCCGCGTCAGTCGCCGAAGCCTGCGGCGTGCTGCGCCGTCTGTTGTGGGACACCGTCGATTATTGCAAGCAGCGAAAACAATTCGGGCAGCCGATTGGCCAATTCCAGGCGCTGCAGCACCGCATGGCGGATATGTATACCGAGACCGAGCAAGCCGTCTCGATGAGTCTGATGGCACATCTGAAGCTGGCCGACGATCAGGCGCGGGCCGGCGCGGTGTCGGCCGCCAAGGTCAAGGTCGGCAAGGCGCTGCGCTTCGTCGGCGAAAACGCGGTGCAACTGCATGGCGGCATGGGAGTCAGCGACGAGCTGGCGGTCGGCCATTATTTCAAGCGCGCCACTCTGCTGGAAAGCGCGTTCGGCTCGGCCGACTATCATCTGGCGCGCTATGAGCAGCTTGCTGACCGAAATTGGTTCTAATAATCGAGGCGTTCGACCACCATCGCGGCGCCGACGCCGCCTGCGGCAGTGACCACCACCAGCCCCAGCCTGGCGTCGGCGGCGTCGAGCGCATCCAGCAGCGACGACAGCAGAATGGCGCCGCTGGCACCCATCGGATGACCCTTGGCGAGATGGCCGCCACCGACATTGACGCGCGACGGGTCGGGATGACGGTCACGCAGGAATTTGGCGATGGTTACCGCGAAGGATTCCATGAACTCGATGCGATCGATGTCGGTGAGCGTCAGACCGGCGCGTTGCAGCACGCGGTCCATCGCTGTCAGTCCGCCCAGCAACGAGGTGCGGGGATTGCCGCCGGCTTCGGCATAGGCGCGGATAAGCGCGCGCGGCCGGCCTTCGCGCCCGCGCCCAATTACCGCCAGAGCGGCACCGTCGACCATCGGCGGGGCATGGCTGACGGTGTGGCGATGCTCGATCACTGCTCCAAACACCGAGCGATATTGATCGGCCAGCGGACCGAAGGCCGGCTGCAGGGCGGCGAGCGAGTCCGCCGTGGTGGCGGGCCGCACCGCCTCGTCGCGGGCGAGGCCGGGACGATCGCCGCTCGCCGGTGAGGCGATGCGCGAGCGGTTGAGGACGGGATCCGTCTCGGCCGCCGCGGCACGCGTCTGCGAAACGAGGGCGACTGCGTCGAGATCGGCGCGCTGGATCCCCTCGCTGACGGCCAACAAATCGGCGGTCAGCGCCACCGGCATATAGCGGGCAGCCAAGGGCAGGTCGGTGGCGCCATAGAAATCGGCGCCGTCTGCCATGAACGGTACGCGTGACATCATTTCGACGCCACCCGCCAGAACCCTGTCGAAGGTGCCGGCCGCCACCAGCGCCGCCGCCTGACCGATTGCGGTCAGGCCGGAGGCGCAATAATTGTTGAGGCTGTGCGCCACCGCTGCTTCCGGCAGGCCCGCCTTCAGTTTGCTGACCAGGGCGATATGGCCCCCCTGTGCACCGATCTGGCCAACACATCCCAGCAGCAGTGCATCGGTGCTGGCGCGCACACCGGCCAGGCGACTGTCCAAGGCGTCGACCAGATGCGCGACCAGCGCCGCCGGCGTTTGATGTGCCAATCCTCCGTCCGGCCGCGCCTTGCCGCGCGGGGTGCGAACGGCATCGAAAATATAGACATCGGGCATGTCGGTACCGCGTCAGAGGAGGCGCTCGCGCCAGGTGGCGGGCGGTCGATAGGCGAAGAATCCGGGGGGTGCCGCAATCACATCGGGAATGGCGCGCACCGCCACCGCCACTGTGGCATCCGCCAGCGCGCGTGAAGGCGGCGCCTTGGCATCGGACTCGCTGATGTCGAGCGTGAGACGCAGGTTAGGCCGGCCGGTGACGGTGATCAGCCAATGACCGCTGACTCCGTCGCCATGCAGGCGGGGATCGGCGGTCCACAAGACCGACAGCAGCACTTCCCGCCCATTTGCCAATTCCGCCGTCCAGCGCCACTCGGTGGCGGCGACGCAACCGGCTTCGATCGGTCCGGCACCGGTCTGGATCCGCCGGGGCGCCAGGGTCAATCGATGGTCCGGGACGATGCGGGCGATCTCCGAGCCAAGCTCAAAGGCGGCGAAGGCCAGCACTTCCCCGAACAGCGCGCTGTAAAGCTCGGCCAGCGGACCCGACCGGATGTCGCGCTGCGCCGGATCGGCGCCTAGTCCCATCAATTCGAACACGAAGGCAGCCGAGGTCATCGCCGAGGCATCGACGGTTTCCCTGATCTCCAGACGCTCCAGATCGGCGCACAGCACGGTTGCCGCCAACGCGATGCGTTCCACCACGGTGCCCGGATTGACGCCGACACCGGCCAAGGTGCTGCCGCCGGCGCGGCAGGCCGCCAGCAAAAAGTCGGCATAGGCGGCGCCTTGCGCGCCGGGCCAATGGAAACCGGCTATCGACACGACATCCTTGCCGCTTTGCAGTAGTCTGGCGACATCGCCGGCCAAGGCGTCATAGGGCAGGGTGATACGCGGCATATGCAGCACCAGATCGGCGTCGAGCGCAAGGATCGCCTCGATGTCGCTGGTGGCCAGGACGCCGGTCGCCGGACGGCGGGCAATTTGTCCGGCA
>Ga0302319_10015225_pt1 | contig 14266 bp, 11 predicted proteins | sample Bog_T0_2_FD_203319 | JGI IMG/M metagenome (GOLD analysis project Ga0302319, IMG submission 203319) | Peat permafrost microbial communities from Stordalen Mire near Abisko, Sweden - Bog_T0_2 | ecosystem: Environmental > Terrestrial > Soil > Wetlands > Peat | place: Sweden: Abisko, Stordalen Mire... | reverse complement strand
GACTTTTGTCCCCGTTTCACCATGGACCTCTCGCAAAGCCTCGAATCCCCCGCCTGGGAAGCGGGTTGAGGCGCCAGCCTCTATGCGATGAGCGCTGCCGCGATGGTTCAGGAGCGCTGCCGCGCAGTGCATTCCCTCCTCAAGCGCATAACGAAGCCGGAGCTTCGCTACGAGGGGAGGCGCGGATGGCGCCGATGACAGAGGTCTGATCTGGCGCACATCCACGAAACCCGCGGTTCCCTTCGAAAAGCCTACTCCTGGCGGAGGGCGCCGGATTCGAGCCAGGCGTAGTCGCCGGTGAGGACGCGTTGGGCGAGTTTGTAGTCGGCGCGGTCGGCGTTGTGGTGGATGCCGTGGAAGAGTTCTTCGATGCGGAGCCTGGCGTTGCGGCCGAAGACATCGGCGATGTCGATGGCGGAGGGATCGCGCAGCGCCTGGGCGCGGCTGCACGCGGCGGCGATGGCGAAGAGTTCGGTGGAGATATCAACGAAGCGGCCGAGCAGGACTTGCTCGCGCTCCAGCTTGGGGCCGTATCGGGCCATGGCGTGGAATAGGGCGCGTCCGAGTTTGTGCGCGGCGGTGGCGGCCCAGCGGACATGGCTTCCGAGGCGGCTGTCCAGATCGGTAATCGGCAGGCCGAGGTTGGAGATGGGGGCGAACCATTGGCGGGGATACCAGCCGGCATAAAAGAGCCCGGCTTTGGCCGCGGCTTGGGCGCGCTGCGTGATCGGGAGGCGGCTGTTGAGCATCGGCGCGCCGATTTTGAGGTGAGGATCGAGCGCCTCGCGGGCGATGAAGAGGCGCATGATCTCGCTGGAGCCTTCGAAGATCGCATTGATGCGGGAATCGCGGAAGAGCCGCTCCACGGGCACGGGAGCTTCCCCGCGCGCGGCGAGGGATTGCGCGGTTTCGTAGCCGCGGCCGCCGCGGATCTGCATCGTGGCGTCGATGTGCTCCCAGGAGCGTTCGGTGCCCCAAAGCTTGCACATGGCGGCTTCGAGGCGCACGTCCGCGTGTTTGTCCCGGTCCACAATGCTGGCCGCGTAAAGGGTCATCGCCTCCATGGCGAATGTTTCCGAGGCGATGCGCGAGATCTTCTCCGCGATGGCCGCGTGCTTCCCGATGGCCGCGCCCCATTGCACGCGTTCGCTCGACCATTTGCGCACGATTTCGAGGCAGCGCTTGGAGAGTCCCACGCAGGCCGCCGGCAGAGTGAGGCGCCCGGTGTTCAGGGTGGTGAGCGCGACGCGCAATCCCTTGCCTTCGGCAGCGAGGATGTTTTCTCGCGACACCTTGACATCGGTAAAACGGATCACGCCGTTGTAGAGCGCGCGCAACCCCATGAAATGGCAGCGGCGGACCACTTCCACGCCGGGCGTATCCATATCCACGATGAAGGCGGTGATCTGATTGCGCCCATTTTTTGGAGGCGTCCTGGCCATGACCACGATGACGCCGGCTTTGACGCCGTTGGTGCACCAAAGCTTCTCGCCATTGATGACGAAGTGCTGTCCGTCGGGCGTGGGTTCCGCGTGCGTCTCCATCTTGGCGGGATCGCTGCCGACATTCGGCTCGGTGAGCGCAAACGCGGAGACCTCGCCTTTGGCCACCCGCGGCAGAAAGCGGCGCTTCTGCTCTTCGGTCCCGAAGAGGATGAGGGGCTGCGGCACGCCGATGGATTGATGGGCGGAAAGTAGCGCGGTGAGATTCCCGCAATAGCTGCCGAGCAGCATCGCGGCCCGGCAATAATTGGTCTGCGAGAGGCCGAGGCCTTCATATTCGACGGGCACCTTGATGCCGAAGGCGCCGAGTTTCGCCAGGCCATCGAACACTTCCTGGGGAATTTCACCCGTGCGATCGATCTCATCGGGATCGACACGCTCCTTGAGAAATTTTTCCAGCCCTTGGAGGAAGGCGTCGCCTTGATCGCGGTCCTCCGATTTTTGGAGCGGATAGGGGTGCAGAGCGCCAAAGGGGAAGCGCCCCATGAATAGTCCGCTGGCAAATCCCGCGGTTCCGGATGCCGCCTCGCGGGCGGCTTCAGTGAGTTCGAGCGCTTCGCGCTGTTCGCGCGACATCTTCGACGTATCGATGACAGATTTCTCTTCGTCCTGAGGAGCGGTTTCAGTCTTCATAAAATCGTTTTCCGGTTCGCGCGAGTTGCTGGAGGATCGCGCAGGGGGCGTATTGCGGACCGGCCGTTTCGGCCAGCCGCGAGAGTTCATCCGAGATTTTCTGGGCGCCGGCGCGGTCGGCGACACGCAACGGTCCGCCACGGAACGGGGCGAAGCCCGTGCCCATGACCATCGCAAAATCGATGTCGCCCGGTTTCTCCACGAGCCCTTCCTCGACGCAGCGCGCGGCTTCGTTCACCATGAGCAGGGACATGCGGCGCGCCAGGTTCTTCCGTGTCGGCGGACTGCCCTGCACAACCGGCGGAAGGGCGGCGGCGGCGGGGTTCGGCGCGGCGTCGCGCCCTTTCGGATACAGGTAGAAGCCTTTGCCCGCCTTGCGTCCGAGCAGACCCGCCTGGATCATCGCGGGAAGGATCTCGGGCACGTGGAAACGCTCGGGAAACGCGGCGGCCAGCGTCGTGGCCACGTGCACGGCCACATCCGCGCCCACCTCGTCGGTCAGGCGCAGCGGGCCCATGGGCATGCCGAAATCGAGCATCGCTTCATCGATATCCTGGATCGACGCGCCGCTCCGGAAGAGTTCGGCCGCTTCGATCATGTAGGGGATAAGGATGCGGTTGACGAGAAAGCCGGGGCTGTCCTTGACGAGCACCGGAAGCTTGCCGATTCCCTGGGCGAAACGGAGCGCGCGTTGCACGATTTCGGGAGCGGTTTCCCGTCCGACCACGACTTCCACGAGCTGCATCTGGTGGACGGGATTGAAGAAGTGCAATCCGACAACGCGCTGCGGATGTTTGGTGGCGGCGGCGAATTCGCTGATCGAAAGGGCGGAGGTGTTCGTGGCGAGCACGGCGTCTTCGCGGACAAGATCGTCCAGCCTGCGGAAGATGGATTTCTTGATATCCATCGTCTCCACGGCAGCTTCGATGACGAGATCGGTGCGGGGGAGCCGGATTTCCGAGGGCGCAGGGGTGATGCGATCGCGTCCCGCGCGCGCCTCGTGTTCCGTGAACACGCGCTTCTTGACGCTGGCGGCGTAGAGGGCATCGATGCCGGCCATGCCCGCCGCGACGCGCGCCGCGTCCACATCGCGCAGGATCACACCGAGTCCGCGTGAACTCAGCCATTGGGCGATGCCCGCGCCCATGATGCCGGCGCCGATGACGGCGACATCGCGGATTGGCGGAACCGGGGGCGAGCCGGGCGCAATGCCGGGCGCGGAAAGTTTTCGGGCGCGTTCCTGGAGGAAAAACACGCGGAGCAGATTCATGGTGGAATCAAGCGTGATCAATTCCGCGACGGCCTCCCGCTCGCGGGTGAGGGACTCGTTTTCGTTCCAATCGGTGGCGCCTTTGATCACCACTTCGAGCGCCTTGGGCGGGGCGGGATAATGCCCGCGCGTCTTTTGCATCACGGCGTGGCGCGCGTGCGGAGCGATGACCGTATCAAGAATGGCATTGACCGGCGCCGAATACGAAAAGCGATGCGGATGCTTGCCTTTTTTGAGCCAGGATTTCGCGGCGGCGATGAGGTGCTCGCGTGGGACGACTTCATCCACCATGCCAAGCTTGAGGGCGTGTTTCGCGCCCGGGGTTTTTCCTCCCAGGATGATATCCAGCGCGCGCGGGACGCCGATCAGGCGCGGGAGGCGGGTGCAGCCTCCCCACGCGGGCACGATGCCGAGCTTCGTCTCGGGGAGACCGAGCTTGGTGCAGGCGTCAGGCGAGGCCACGCGCCAATCGCAGGCCAGGCAAATCTCATAGCCGCCCCCGACTGCGGCGCCATGCACGGCGGCAACCGTCGGGAACGGCAGATTCGCGATCCGGCTGAAGACCGTCTGCCCCAGGGCGATGAAGGCTTTCATTTCCTCGCCGCTCATTTTCTGAATCGCATGGAGGTCTGCGCCGGCCACGAAGATGGCGTCCTTGGCGCTGGTGATGATGAGCCCCTTCGGCTGCGCTTTTTCTCCGGCGATGGCGTCGAGCGCGGAGTTGAGCGACGTCAGCGTCGCCAGATCGAAGATATTGGCAGAGGAATCCGGCCGATCGAAAATCAGCGTCAGGATGCCGTCCTTGGAGAGTTTTTTTTGAATGCCGGGCATGGATCAGATCCTTTCCAGCCAGATGGCGCCGCCCTGGCCGCCGCCGACGCAGAGGGAAACCAGCGCGCGGCGGGCGTTGCGCCGGGCCAATTCCTTGAGGCTCGTCAGGACGAGGCGCGCTCCGGTGGCGCCGACCGGGTGTCCGAGCGCGATCGCGCCTCCATTGACATTGAGCTTCTCGGGAGGGATCTGGCCTTCGAGCTTTTGCAGCACGGCGAGAACCTGCGCGGCGAAGGCCTCATTGATTTCGATGAGATCGGCATCCGCGCATTTCAGTCCGGAGCGCTTTTCGGCCTGCGCAATGGCGAAGACCGGGCCCAGCCCCATGCGCGCGGGATCGCAGCCGGCGTAGGCGTAGCCGATGAGTGCGCCCAGCGGCTGGAAGCCCAGCTCCGCAGCGCGCTTCTCCGTCATGACGAGCAGGGCCACGGCGCCATCCGTGATTTGAGAAGAATTGCCCGCGGTGACGCCGCCGTATTTCTCGAAGATCGGCCGCAAACCGCCCAGCACCGCCATGGTTTGGTCGGTGCGCGGGCCATTGTCTTTGGCGATCGCTTTTCCGCCGAGATAGACGGGGGTGATTTCCTCGGCGATCCGGGCAGCGCCCTCGATCGCCTTTTGGTGGGATTCGATGGCAAAGGCGTCCTGCGCTTCGCGGGTGATGCCGTTTTCCCGGGCGAGAAGTTCGGCGGTCTCCCCCATGTTTAAACCGCAGACCGGATCCGTGAGGCCAAGCTTCAGCCCGGGCCGCGGCTCGAAGTCTGCGAGGCGGAAAGAGGTGAGCGCAGCGAATTTGCGCGTGGCCGATTTGGCGCGGGACAAGGACGCAAATTTCCTGGCCGCCGCGTCTTGAAAGAGCATCGGGACACGCGACATGCTTTCGGCGCCGCCGACGATATAGATGGAGCCCCGGCCCGCTGCCATGCGCTCGTAGGCAGTCGTGAAGGCTTCGAACCCCGAAGCGCAATTGCGATGCACCGTCATCGCAGGCACGGACTCGGGGATGCCAGCCCGCAGGGAGATCACGCGCGCTACGTTGGCGGCCTCCGCAGGCTGGCCTACGCAGCCAAAAATCACTTCGTCCACGAGCTGGGGATCCAACTCCGTCCGGGTCAACAGGGCATTCACGGCGATGCGCCCGAGTTCATCCGCGCCGAGGGACGACAGATCGGACCCGGCTTTGCAGAAGGGCGTTCGCACGCCGTCCACGATGACCAGCCGGTCACTCACGACGCCACCTTTCCGGCGCCTTCCACGGTTCCATTTTTTGGCGCGGCGGCGCCATTTGGCGGCGGCCGTCGATCGACGACGCGCTGTTCCTTGAGCTGCGTGCCGACGCCCTGAAGCCGGCGGATTTCCTCCTCGCTGTGGAACTCGATGCGATTCGGGTGGATTTCGGTCTCGCTGACAAAGTGTTCGTCCAGCGTCGCGCGGAGGCGCGCATCATCACAGTCATCCGCCTTGGCGACGTGCAGAATCAATTCGTCCACCTCCAGCGGGTCGTCGTGGCGCTTGCGGAGTTCCAGTTGCCACGTCCCCACGTGCTCTGCGTTATCGAGGATGTGCTCGAGGTGATTGAAATCGATCAGCGTGCCTTTCAGTTTCCCGAGATTCATTTCGCGCACCTCGGAATTGCGGGAGATATCGCCCACCAGGCGCGGGACGATCCTGCCGCAGTAGGGGCAGGGTTCATGAAAGAGGCCGCCATCCACGCAATCCCCGGTCCGATAGCGCAGCACGACGCTGCCGCGCGCGGCGAGCGGCGTGAAGACGATCTCGCCCGGCTCGCCTTCGCCCCGCGGTTCGCCGGTCTTGGGATCGACGATCTCGATCAGGGAGAGATCGGGATGGATATGATAGCCGGCCGACCCGGCATCTTCATCGAACGGGCACTCGGCCCAGGCCATCTTGGCTTCGGTGAAACCGTAAGTGCGAAGCACCTCCACGCGTTCGGCGCCGAGTGTCCGGGCCAGGGCTCGCAGCTTGCGCCGAATGCCGGTGGGCGCCTTTTCTCCGCCGAGGACGATCTTCCGAAGATTCGGCAGGGAAAGACCCGATTGCACGGCTTCCGTCAGGACATGATAGAGAAAGGTGGGCATGCCGATGAGAACATCCGGCTTGATCTTGCGAATGAGGCGCAGGTTGCCATCGGTCCCCATGGATTTTCCGCCGCCGGTATCGAGAACGAAGACGCCGTACTCCTTGCCCGCGTAGTGGGTGATCCAGAAGGCGAGATGCGGGGCGAAGGGGAAGAGGTTCATCATCCGCATCTCGTGATCGGAGCCGCAGACGCGCATCACACGCGCGCCGCCGATTCGAAGATTTTCGATGTCCCGGGCGGTGTAAAGGAAAGGAACGGGGTCCGAGCTGCGCCCGGTGGTGCTGGTCAAAAGCACAGGCCGGAACTCGGCTTCGAATCCCTTTTGCACCGCGGCGCGGCCGCGGGTCAGCGCGCGCGCAATGGTGGAGAAGCGCCGGGAAAGGACTGCTTTGTCCGGAATCAGGACGAAATCGCGCACCGGGTCGGGAGAATCGCCCGTGGCAAAGAAATCGCCCTTCGAGGTGAACGGAATGCGGCGCAAATCATCGGGTGTCCGCAAGGCGGCCGCAGTGAGCTTCTCTTTCGCGAAGAGCCGCCCGTAGTGCGCGGAAAAGGGCAGGACGGTATCGCCGAGGTAGGCGCGAAGACGCGTAAGTTGCCACTCACGCAGCGAGCGTGCTTCGGAGGGCCAGCGGTTTTGCGGGTTCATAAGGGGTTCCATGAGCGAGAGCTTTCAACTCCGCGAGCTGCGCCTCGGCCACGCTCCTCCCGAGGGCGATGTATTTCTGCGGATTCGTAAAATCGTGCCACATGGCATCGCCCGCCAGCGGGCGCAGGACCACATCGGCTTCGCGCGCCGAGCTTTCCGCGACCCGCGTTTGGGCGCCATTGATCGCTTGCATCATGGTATCGAGAATATTGCCGTGAGCGAGGTAGTTGAAATGGTTGCTGAAGAATCGCCCAAAGCCCGTGCGCCGCGCTTCCCGTCCATTCGTTTCGCGCTCGGCGTCCAGCCAGAAGCGGATGCGCTCCGGGGGCGGGATGACGTTGACCGCGACGATTCGCTCGATGCCCATTTCCGCGAGCACATCCACGGGCAGCGGGTCGGCGATGCCGCCATCGATATAAGTCTCCCCGTCCATGGTCACGGGGACGCAGACGCCGGGAATGGCGATGCTGGCTTCCACCGCTCCCGCCACTTCGCCGCTGGAAAATACGACCCGCTCCAGCGTGTCCAGATGAGTGGCGATGACGCGGAGCGGGCGGATGAGTTCTGAAAAATGGACGCCTCCGATGGATTTCCGCAAGCGCGCCGCGGTGCGCCGCGTGCTCACGAACCCGCGCCGCGGCGGAACCACCGGATCGATCAAGCGGAGCAGCCCCCAGCGGCCTTCCAATTCCCGCGCAGTTTTTTCCAGGACCGCGCCATCGAGACCGTAGGCCCAGATGGCGCCGACGTAAGCGCCCATGCTGGCTCCCGCGATGCAATCGACTTCGATCCCATTCTCTTCGAGGACCTGGATGACGCCGATGTGCGCGAGGCCTTTCGCGCCGCCGGAGGAAAGCGCGAGGCCGATCCGGCAGCGGGCTATTTCGCGGGCGAGGCGATTGATGTGCAGGGAAAAGCGATGATCCGGCCACGAGGGCTCCACCCGCACCGGAAAGCCTCGAACGATCGAATGGGCCGGAATGCCGAGTTCCTTCAGGGCCGTATGAAAGTCGGGCGTGGCGAACGCTTCGTCGGCGCAGATGATCGGCTTGACGGAGCTGCTGGCCGCGCTGGAGCGGCTGTTCAGTTCGTGGAGGAAAAGTTTGAAATCGTAGAGATTCTGCGCGCTCGGCTGAAGAAGAATGTAGGCCAGATCGGATTCGATCACCGATTCGATGGTCGAAGCGACGGGCGTCTCGGGATGAATCTGGAGCAGCACATAATCGTAGTGCTGGGAGCAATGGCTGATCAACGACGCGATCGCGGCCCTGTCGCCGGGTTTCGACTCCGCGGACATGCGCAGTTCGTCGCAGCCTTCCTCGTGAGAATGCAGATCGCTCGCGAGCCGGAATTCCAGGCTGAGCGTGGCTTCCTTCACCCGCCAATCGGTCACGGCCAACCCTTCGCGCGCCGGGCCAAGCCGGACGATGAGCACTCGCTGGTTCGTAAGCCGAAAGAGGGAGGACGCCACCTGCCGGACGACGGCGTCGGCATCCACGCGAAGGGAAAGCGGCAGGATCGACACCACTCTGCGGACCGGCGCATTTCGACCGCTTGGCTGCCGGCCCAGGCGCGACGGCCGTTCCACCACGGCCTGCGAGAAACGTCCCGCCAGGCAGGGATCCTTGGCAAAAAGCCCCTGCAATTCCTCGCTCGGGATGCGCAGCAGCACAGCATGCGTAGCCACCACTGCGGTATGGCGGTGCGGCTCCCGATTGAGCAACGCCCGCTCGCCCAGAGTGTCCCCGGGACCCAGGACTTCCTCCACACGATAGGAGCCATTGCTTCCCTTTCGGCGCGCCTCGCAGCGTCCGCTGATGATGAGAAACAGGGCGTCGCACGGCCCGTCTTCGCGAAAAATCACTGTGCCCTTGGGATATTCCGTGACGCCCGGATCCGTGAGCAGGCGCTCGAGGGTGCCCTCGGGGAGCACGGAAAGCAGCGGATGGGGCTTGAGCGTATCGGAACCCAGGTTCGCGCCATTCGAGCAGACGGCAGCGGGCGGTTTCGAGAGGCGCCCGTTGCTTTTCCTCTCCGAAGTCCCCGCTGTTGTCGGCTTAGATCGTCTAATATTAAGCCAGCCAAACATAATGCGAATTTATAGCATTCCGGATGCCGCAGCACAACATCCCCGAGGGCTCCTCCATCACAAACTCCCGCCGTGTATCAAAATGCGTCATGCTGGTATCATTTTTGACGCATGAACACCGTGAAGCGTTCAGAAAATCGTCTTGGGCCGCGTGATGTGCGGCTCGCGGAGGTAGATGGGTTCGAGGTCGCCCGTCACTGGCGCGCCGATGCCTTCGGCGGCGATCCGGGCGATTTTCACGGCGGACGGAAGCGCGATCCGGGCGCTCGGGAATTCAGGGATCGGGACGCTGGTGAAGACGGGAAGCGCCGGGAAACCGGCGAGGCGGGCGCGCAGATCCGATTCCGTGGCCAGGAGGGGACCCTCGCGGCAGATGCCGTTTTCGACGCGTGTGTAGTAGAACGTCTCCCGGCGGGCATCGCCTATGGCCAGGAAATGCGGTTCATCTGTCTCCAGCGCAGCGGCGGAGGGAATGCCCACGAGCCGGGCGCCAAGGCCGAATTCGAGGCCGATCGCCGCGGCGATGGCGATGCGGACACCGGCGTAGGAGCCCGGGCCGAGACCGATCGCGACCTGGTCGAGATGCTGCCCGGGAATCAGGGCGCGCGCCCTTTCCAGAACGGAAAAGAGCGAAGCGCTATGGCTGCGATCCGCCACGAAATTCTCCTCGAGTTGTAAAATCCCGCCGGAGAGCAGCGCGACGCCGCCGCGCGTCGTGGAAGTATCGATCGCGAGCGTGATCATGCCGCGGGAGCCCGTATTTCCTCGATTGTCCGCGCATCGCCAGCCCCGTGTGTGAAGCGAAACCAGCGGGCGCCACCGGGCAGCAAAGCGGGAAACTTCTCCGCCCATTCAATGGCGCACACGCCTTCGCCATCCAGGTATTCTTCGAGTCCGATCTTGATGGCTTCGGTCTCGTCTTCGAGGCGATAGAAATCGAAATGAAATAACGGGAGCCGGCCTCCGGTATATTCGTGGATGAGGGTGAATGTGGGGCTGGTCACGGTATCGCCGCCGCCCAGGCCCGCGGCGATTCCTTTGACGAAATGCGTCTTGCCGGCGCCGAGATCTCCGCAGAGCGCGAGCACGCTGCCCGGGCGGAGCGTGGAGGCGATGGAGCGGGCCAGGGCGGCGGTCTCTTCAACGCTGTGAGAAATGATTGTGGACACCGGGATGGAATGACGAATCCAGCGAGCCTGTCGGGAGAGGTGCTGGTGGCAGGAGATGGCAAGAGGCGAGAATGACGAATGACGAGGGATTCATCGCTGTGGGAAGTGATCGTAACCGCCGGCGGAATGCGAGCCCGGGACTTTGATTCGTAGTTTTGTGAGTGATCCGATGCGCGTCAGTGGGAGCCGGGAGAATTGCTTTCGCCATGCGGACTCGAGGTCCGAGGCTTCGCGTGGGGCGATGGCGAAGAGCAGTTCGTAGTCTTCACCGTCGGAAAGGGCCTGGGCCGCGGTGCAGCCGGGAGCGCAGGGGAGGCGTTCGCGGAGGAGTTCAAGGTCGCAATGGCTGGCGGCGGCGAGACGCGGCGCGTCGGCGGCAATGCCATCGCTGAGATCCATCATCGCGTGGATCTTGAAATGCGTGGTGAGCCAGCGGGCCTCGGCCAGCCGGGGCATGAAATCGAGATGCTTGCCCCGGATCGAGCCGCCGAGCCGGCCGGTGACGTAGAGCGCATCGCCCGGTCGGCCCCCGGAGCGGAAGACACACCTGACGCGCTCGACCCAGCCCGTGAGCGCGACATTGAGGAAAAGCGGACCCGGCGAGCGCGAGGTCTCGCCGCCCACGATGCTGACGCCAAATTTCCGCGCTGCCTTGCGCAAGCCTGCGTAGAGCGCCTCGATTTGGGATGCCGCGGCCTCCGGTCGCGCCGCGAGAGTGATGAGCGCGTGGGCCGGCAATCCCCCCATGGCAGCGATGTCGCTGAGCGCGCGGGCGAGCGCTTTCCATCCGACGCGCCTGGGATCTTCCTCCGGAAGAAAATGAATGCCCTCGATGACGACATCGGTCTTGAGCAACTGCCACCGGGCATCGCGGGGCCGCCCGATCACCGCGCAGTCATCGCCCGCTCCGGCGCGGACATCCTCGCCAAGCGCCAGGCGGTGAATGAGCGCGGCCACAAGCCGGTTCTCCCCGAGATCCGCCAACGTGGGCTCGGGCCTGCGCTGCGAGGGCCGGGGAGGCAGCGTTTTCACTGCATCGGGAACCATCCCTGAGCCTGGCCGAAGATGAAGAAGAGATTCGCGAAATTGAAGAGCGCGTGCATGCAGATCGGCACCAGGAGCGAACCGGTGCGCTCATAGGCCAGGGTGAAGCATACGGCGAGAATGAACAGGCTGGCGAGGCTGGCGAGGTTCAGATGAAACGCGGCGAAGAGGATGGCAGAAAGAAATCCGGCAGGCGCCGGACCCAGGAATCGTTTGCCGACGCCATATAAGAACCCGCGAAAAAGGAATTCCTCGCAGAGGGGCGCGACAATAACGCCGGCGACAAGAATCGTGGCCACCGCCCCATAGTTGGCATGGTGCGCGACGTCGCGGAACAACTGGACGAGCGGCTGCGGCGCCACATCCTCCTTGGGGAGCGCCGCCTGGGATAGAATGGCGGCCAGGCCGATGAGAGGAAAAGCGCAACTCACCAGGCCGGCGGCCCAACCCAGAGTTTTCAGCGGAGAGATCCGATCGATCCCGAACGTCTCGCAGAGGCTCATGCCGCGAAGAAACTTCAGATAGCAGGCGACGCCGCCCGCGATGACGACGAAAACCATCGAACTCGGAACCACCTGGTCAACTGTCAAGTCGGCGCCGGCGTCCACTTTTCGTGAAACAGCTCTGATCATCAATCCGATGAAAAAGCTTCCGAGAACGAACGCCGTCAGCGCCTCTGAAATCTGAAAGCCGCCGCTTCGCACACTCCCTCCCTCTCGCCGGAGCCGCAGGATCACCCTCGAAAAGACGGCGGCGCTGGTGGCGAGCAATGCGATGGAAATGACGCCGATCGCCGAAACCGGAAGCGAAATCGACAAAGCTACGGAGCGTAAAAACCCGGCAGAAAATAGAGCCGGCCAGCTTCCAGTTTCGGCAGGAGCGATTTGACGACATTCACTTCGACCTGAGATTTGCTCTGCTGCCCCAGCAGCCGCAATATGCGGCTAAACTTATAGGGCGATTCGTAGCGGATCACCGTGGCGCCTTTCGCTTTTCCAAGCGCCATGGCCTTCGCATAAGCGTCCTCCACATCGCCCAGCCCGTCGATGAGCTTCGCGTCATGGGCGTCCTTGCCGGAGATGACCCGTCCGTCGGCCAGGCCCTTGCGCAGTTCGTCTTCATTGAGCTTGCGTTCGCGGGCGACGATGCCGACGAATTTTCCGTAAGAATCCATGATCATCTTCTGGACGTAATCCTTCTCGTCCTGCGTCATCTCGCGCGAACCGCTGAGCATGTCCTTGAATTGTCCGCTTTTGAAAGTGATCGTCTCGAGACCGACCTTGCCGAAAAGCTGCTGGTAATTGAGCGTCTGCATGATCACACCGATGGAGCCGGTGAGCGTCGTCTCATTCGCCATCAGGAAAGAGCCGCCGCAGGAGACGTAGTAGCCGCCGGACGCGGCCATCGAACCCATGTAGACCACGACCGGCTTTCGCGCCGATGGGCCAAACCCGCCGTCGCGCACTTTGCGAACCGCGTCGTAGATGGTATCGGAGGCGGTGACCTCACCTCCGGGAGAATCGACATAAAGCACGATCGCCTTCACCTTTTCGTCCATCGCGGCCTGCTGAAGCTGGATCTTCAGGTCATCCACCATGGTCTCGCCGACACTGCCGGTTTCGAAAGAGCTGATGATACCTCGCAGGTAGATCACCGCGATCTTGGCGTCGGAGGGCTTGGCATCTTTCGCCGGTTTCGCGTCCACCAGGATCGCTTCTTCAAATTTGGGCGCGCCTTCTTTGGTATTCACGGCGCGCATGCTGGCGCTGCCGACGACAAAGAACGCGAATCCAAAGATTAACGCGAGACAGATGGCGACACCCGCCACCATTCCCGCCAGCATCCAAAGACAGCCGGAGTTTTTCTGCATCATACGAAAGCCAAGGTGAAGGATTGGGGGGCGTTAGACAAGTGGTGAGTCGGTTGGAACCGGTATAATGCCAAGCCCGCCCTGCCGGTGACCACGGAAAAATCGCCCGTGTTCGGCATGGGGACGGGACCTTGGAGCCGCGGCTCGTGAGCGATCATCCGCTCCGCCTCCGGTTCCGAAACGGCGCGGGCGCCCGGAGGATGGCTCCGCTTTACCAGCATCGCTCGCGCAGTTCCTTGAATGCCCGGCCAAAACGCGCGGAGAGGAGCCCCGCGGAGAGGGATTCTTCGGATGCCCGGCCCGATTCGATGGCAATCTCGGCGGCGCGTCCGCAGAGCCATGCTCCAAGGCGCGCGGCGTCATAGAGCGCGAGCCCCTGGCCGGCGAGAGCGGCGCAGACGCCGGTGAGGACGTCGCCCATTCCCCCGGTGGCCATTCCCGGGCTTCCAGTGGTGTTGTAACTCAGCGGGCGCCCGCGTTCGCCGATGATGGTGCGCGAGCCTTTCAGGAGCAGGGCCACGGGCCATTGGGCAGTGAACTTCTCGACAATCTCCCGCCGGGGAGTTTCGACGGCGCTTCCGGTCGAGTCGCCCTTGCCAAGCAACCGCGCCATTTCGCCGGGATGCGGAGTGAGCAACCGGGGGCCGGCGCATTTCGCCAGCAGCTCAACGTGCGGCGCCAGCAGGTTCAGCCCATCCGCATCCACGACCATCGGCTGCGGCGCCTTTTCGATGAGCGTGAGCACCTTGGAACCACGGCTCCGCCCGAGGCCGGGTCCGATGGCGAGAACATCGTGACGGAATTCGAGGACGTCTTCGTAGGAGGCAGTTGAATGCACCATGACCTCGGATGCGATACGCGAAGCGATGAGCGGATAGATGTCCGGCGAGACGTAAAGAGTCACCAATCCGGCGCCGGCATGCACGCACGCCTCCGCCGCCAGGATGGCGGCGCCGAGAAACCCCGCGGACCCAGCGATGATTCCGATCCTGCCGCATTGCCCCTTGTGCATCGTAAACGGCCGTCGTGGCAGCAGCGGGCCCAGTGTCTCCGGATCCGCCACTTCGGCGACTGGCGTTTCGGGAGCGCCCCGAAAACGCAGACCGGG
>Ga0302319_10015220_pt1 | contig 14268 bp, 13 predicted proteins | sample Bog_T0_2_FD_203319 | JGI IMG/M metagenome (GOLD analysis project Ga0302319, IMG submission 203319) | Peat permafrost microbial communities from Stordalen Mire near Abisko, Sweden - Bog_T0_2 | ecosystem: Environmental > Terrestrial > Soil > Wetlands > Peat | place: Sweden: Abisko, Stordalen Mire... | reverse complement strand
TTGCCGGCGACCCCTGCTCCAGCTTGTCCGCGGATGGCCAGCTCTGGATCCCCGCCGCCTTACGCGAAGCCGTCGCGCTTGCCGAGCAAAGCGTCATGATGCGGGTGGAGAACGGCGCAATCGGAGTCTATCTGAGGAAGGTTTTCGATACATTAGGTTTCAGACCGTGAGTGGGGCAGGCCATTCGGACCTGCCCATATCGCGGACCCTGATGTCACGGACCCAATGTCGCAAACCAGAGTTACTTCGTTACAGTTGCAGCGGTCTTGCTGGTCGTCTTCGCGGTGCCCTTGGCGTGCTTCTTCACACCGGATTTCTTGCTCGTGCTCTTCGTGGACGAAGTGCTCACCGTCTTCGAGCTGGAAGCCGCGGCCGGAGCCGTCTGTGCGAACAACGACGCACCCGCCAGCGCCAGTGTCATTGTCATACCGATAATTGCGTTTTTCATTGTCTTTTTTTCCTTTTCGAAGCCTCATGTTTCGTTCGCTTCTGTCTCTATAGACGATTCGGATAATGAACCCGCGGTGAACGCGCTATTAATTCCGGTTCATGCGAATTTGCCGGTCACCGGGCAACTCGCGCAGGCACGCTAGTACGGTGCCGGACGAATCGGGGGCTCAGGGAGACGTATCTTTCCGGGCGGGCGGTAACGACGGGTTCGACGGCGCGGCCCTCTGTGCCCGGAATCGTCCGGACGGGCGCAGGTTGGCTATCGCCATACAAGAGTCGTGTGACTACGCCGTCCGACTTCTATCGAATATCACTTGAACTTCTTGTAGAAGTTTCGCTCCCGGTTTCTCAGGAGTTCCGAATGGTCAAAACAACAAGCCTTGTAGGGCAATCCAGATCCGCAAGGGCACATTGTTATTACAGACTGAGAGGGCCGGACCTTCGCTCTGAATCGCAAGCCCAGCGGAATACCGACAGGAAGCAGCACAATGCCGATCTGTACAATCCGCAACGGATTGATGATGGACGCCAAATCAATAAGAGCAACCGCCGCAAAAAAAATAGGTTAAATGAAAAGCCGTGTAGCCGTACACAGAAGCAGCCTGTTTGATGTTGGCTTTTCCTTGAGGCAGAATCTTGTACTCTGTCTGGTACGAGCGACTCAACAGGTGGCGTTCCGTCGAAGATTCTCCCTCGATCACACGCACCGTTCGGATCGGGTATACGGGCAACATGAAAGTTTTGAATTCCGTGGTGACGAACGATCCGTCAGAACCGAAATCACGTTTACCGATGAATTGGGTGCCGATGCCGAACGAGTTGGAGTAGGGCATGATGGCTCTTTACTTGTCGCTTTCAATTTGTCGGATTGACGGGAGCGTCAATCCACTCTTTGTGAAACCTCCATCATACCCTCCTGAATGAGCACGGTCTCGATTGTAAAGTATCCGTCGAAGCGCAAGTACCGTCCCCAAGGGCGCTGCTCGAAGTTGTCGCCCATTTCAATCCCTCATCTCTTGTGGATCACGAACGGCTTCCGGTCGGTGGCCGTGCAGAATCCCTCTGCGATCAGGAGCGGCAGGACGTAGTTCATCACCCCGAGCCAAATGCCGTGCTTTTCGTAAAGTGTCTCACCGACCGAGTTCGCCGCGAGCGGCTTTCGATTCGCTCCCATCAGAACCGGGCGTTATGACCTCCGGTTTGACCTTCAACGATCTGGGACTTCTGGATGAAACGGTGGCCGCAATCGCGGAGCGTCGGCAGGTTTACCGCGTCCTGACCACCGACCGGCGCGACTTCAGTGCTATCCGGATTGGCCCGCGACTTACTCGAGCACTGGAACTGCTGTCGTAGCCACTCTACGGCGCCCCCCCCACGCCAGTGCCCCGGCATCACGCCGTATTCAAAGACGTTGCGGAATTGTGGAAACAAGCTACCGAAAGGCCGGAATGCCAGTCACCCGTTCCCCGATCACAAGAGCGTGGATATGATCCGTGCCTTCATATGTCCTGACGGTTTCGAGGTTGCACAAGTGCCGCATCACCGGATATTCGCCCGTAATCCCGTTCGCGCCGAGCAAATCGCGACTGAGCCGCGCGCATTCAATAGCGATGGTCGCGTTGTTGCGCTTGAGCATCGATACGTGCGCCGCTTCCAGTTTGCCCTCGTCCTTCAGCCGCCCGCAGTGCAGCGCAAGCAACTGGGCTTTCGTGATTTCGGTGATCATCCACGCCAGCTTTTCCTGCACCAGCTGGTGGCTGGCGAGCGGCTTGCCATCGAACTGCGTCCGCGTGACCGTGTAAGCCCGCGCGCTTTCATAGCAATCCATCGCGGCGCCAATCACTCCCCAGCCGATGCCGAAGCGCGCCTGCGTCAGGCAAGCCAGAGCCGCCTTCAGGCCCTTCGCTCCTGGCAGCATCGCGGTATCCGGAAGACGGCAGTCCGTCATCGCGAGGCTGGAAGTCACCGAAGCGCGCATCGACCATTTGTCATGGATATCGGCGGCGGAAAAGCCGCGCGTGCCGCGTTCCGCGAGGAAACCCTGAATGCCATCTTCGGTACGCGCCCAGATCAACGCAATATCGGCTACCGAACCGTTGGTGATCCAGGTCTTCTCACCGTTCAGCACCCAGCCGGAGCCATCGCGCACCGCGCGCGTTCGCATGCCCGCGGGATTCGAGCCGAAATCCGGCTCCGTCAGCCCAAAACAGCCGATCGCCCGGCCCGCCTGCAGCAGCGGCAGCCAGCGCGATTTCTGCTCGTCGGAACCGAATTGCAGGATGGGGTACATGACAAGCGCGCTCTGCACCGAAGCGAAACTGCGCAAACCGGAATCGCCCCGCTCCAGTTCCTGCATGACAAGCCCGTATTCGACGTTGTTCATGGCCGGGCAGCCATATTGTTCGGATTCCGGCCCCAGGTTCGCGCCAAGGAAGCCGAGCTCCGCCATTTCCGGGATCAGTTGCGCGGGAAAGACGCCGTCGCGGTAACAATCGCGGATCAGCGGCAGGACGCGCTCGTCGACGAATCGCCGCGCCGTTTGCCGGACAAGGAGTTCCTGGGCCGAAAGCTGCAAATCGAACAACATATAGTCGACGCCGGGGAATGCCATGCCGATATGTTATTCGGAAGGTTTGTTTGCGAAGGATAACAAGCGGCCAGGATCGTTGGTTTTAGTACCGTGAAACATGTCGTGGCGGCCGTTGCACAGTTATAATTGAATCTGGTATCACTGAAGTCTCGGGAACGCCGGAGGGATTCCGGAGACCTCTCACAATGAACTCTCTGATCTGGTTGGCGCTTACTTCATTCGGCCTATCGCTGATCCTCACACCGATCATGCGGGACGTTTTTCGTTCCTACGGCGTCGTGGATGAACCCGATCAGGGCCGCAAAATCCACAAATATCCGATTCCGCGCGTAGGCGGCATCGCAGTCGCGCTGTCCTACGCGGCGTCTTTCTTCATCGTCGACCTGCGGACCGGCATTCTCGACGAGCATCTGGTGCTGGTTTGGAAAGTTCTGCCGGCGGCCTGTGCCATTTTCGCGGTTGGCGTAGTCGACGATCTCTGGGGCCTGAGGGCCTGGCAGAAACTGGTGGGTCAGCTGATTGCCGCGGGCATCGCCTGCTGGAGCGGCGTTCTGGCAGTGGACGTGGTGGGCCTGCATGGACACGCCTGGTGGACGATTCCTGTGACGATTCTGTGGCTACTGGCCTGCTGCAACGCTTTCAATCTGGTGGATGGCATGGATGGCCTGGCGGCGGGCGTAGGCATGTTCGCAACAGTCACGATATTCGTGGCGGCGCTCATGGAGAAGAATATGGCGCTGGCCATGGCTACGGTACCGCTGGCGGGCTGCCTGCTGGGATTCCTTTGCTATAACTTTAATCCGGCAACCATATTCCTGGGCGATTCCGGGAGCCTGCTGATCGGGTTCCTGCTGGGCTGTTACGGCATCATCTGGACGCAGAAATCGGCTACCCTGCTGGGCATGACCGCGCCGCTGATGGCGCTCTCGCTGCCGCTGCTCGACGTCGGCCTCGCAATCACGCGGCGTTTTCTTCGCAAGCAACCGATCTTTACTGCCGATCGCGGGCACATTCACCACCGTTTGCTGGATCGCGGGATGTCGCCGAAGAAGGCAGTTGTGCTTTTGTATGGGATCTGCAGCATAGTCGCCGTTTTTTCGCTGTTCGAGAGCGTGGTTCATAATAATGCCATTTCGAGCGTGATTGTGCTGCTGTTCTGCGCCGTAGCGTGGATTGGCATCCAGTATCTGGGGTACGCCGAATTTTCGCTGGCAGGCAAAATGCTTTTTGGCGGCGGCTTCCAGCGCAATCTGAAGGCGCAGCTGGATCTGAGCACCATGCAGAAGCTGTTAACCGGCGCCAGAACCACCGCCGATTGCGCGCGAGTCGTGGAGCAAACCTCCGCGCAGTTCGGCCTGATCGCCACTCACATGCGGATCGCGGGGGAGGATTTCGCCGGTCAGCCCGGTCCCGCTGGAGCGCCCTGGGAAGCGCGTGTCACGCTCGCCGATGGCGACCGGATCGACTTCGTCAGAGTCCCCGATTCCGGCACGGGAGCGGCGTTGTTTCTGGATAGCCTCAGTTCCAGTCTAACAGCGAGAGTGCCAGCGCTCAGGAAGCAGCGTCCGCGGCCCACCGTCACCGTTGCGCGATGAGTTGCGGTGCCGGCGCGCTGTCGAATCCGGGGCGGTATCGTGGGAGATCGGGGAAGATCAGGTCTCCTATGACAAGAACCGGCCGGCCGGATCGCGGCGCCGCTGAAACCCCATCCCGATGAAGCTGCTACCTGAACGCGTCTCGGTCCTCGTCTTATCGGAATTCCTGCTTTCGCTCGCCTGCTTCATTGGTTCCGCATTGGCTTTTTACGGCTTCGCGGGGCTGGAGGACGGCCGGCTCGCAGGCCTGGCGATCGCGGCGCTAAGCGTGATCGCAGGTTGCTTTTTTACGGGACTTTACCGCAACCTGCAATGGCGGTCGCGGATCTCTCTCATCCTGCAATTATGCAGCGTGTTCGGCCTCGTGCTGCTGATGCAGGGCGCTTTTGCCTATGTCGGCACGGCGCTGGAAGTTGCGCGCTGGGTGACGCTGCTCGCCGTATCCATCAACTTTCTGGCCATGCTTGGCTGGCGTATCGCTTATGCCGGCCTGCTCAAAGCGCTGTTCCCGGTGTCTCCGATTCTTTTTCTCGGGGTGGACGACGTGGTTTGCGAAATCGCCGACGCCGTAGCGGCGCGCCCGGAATTGGGCTATTCCGTAGCGGGCTTTCTTTCCGAAACGTATCCGCCGGGCTCCCTGGTGGCGGGCGGCGGTAAGGTGGAGGGCCGGATCGAAGACTTGCCGTTGGTTCTCGGAAAGTTGCACGTCCGGCGCATTGTCGCGGGCATGGAAGAGATGCGCAGGCACCTTCCCGTTGCCGCTCTGGTGGCGGCAAAACGAAAGGGTATCGCGGTCGGAGAAGCCGGCAGCGCTTATGAGCTGGTTTGCGGGCGCGTCTGCTCCCGGACGTTTCGCCCGTCGCAGATCATTTTCGGCAATGAGCTCGGAGTGAGCCCGGGCGTCATGGCACTGCAATCGATTTACTCCAATCTGCTGGGGCTCGTGGCGTTCATATGCGCCGTGCCTGTGCTGGCGGCAGCGAGAGCCATCATCCGGCTTTCGTCGCGTGGGCCGGCACTCATCTCCGAACAATATGCGGGGATGAAAGGCATTCCTTTCACGGCGAGCCGACTGCGCTGCACGGACGTCGATCATCCGCTCCGCGTCACCGCGGCCGGCCGCTGGATACGGGCGCTCCATCTCGAATACCTGCCGAGGATCGGCAACGTTGTGCGGGGTGAGATGTCGCTGGTGGGTCCCGCACCGGTGAGGCTGGAATTCGCCGAACACCTTTCCTCTCTGATTCCCGTGTATCGCCAGCGGCAGACGGTCAAGCCGGGGCTGACCGGGTGGACGCAGATTCAAGTCACGGAAAAGGATCTTCCCGACGCCATTCGCGAGGTGGAATCGGACCTGTATTACACCAAGCATATGTCGGTGGCGCTCGACGCCTATATACTCCTGCACGCCCTCCGTGGCGTGCTGCCTTTTCTCGAGGATTAGGACCAGCGCGATGGCTGCCGGCGCATAGGCGGCCAAAAAATAAGGCTCAAGTCTTCGCGTCGGACATCCGATAAGGGGGGTATGATCAGCAACAGGCTTGGAGCATGGTTTCGCGACCGCAAAGCGGAGATCCGGCAGGCCCTGACGGCCGCCCGATCGGAGCCGGGTACGGCGTCTTCTCCGGAGTGGTACGCAGGACTGGTGGTCAGCCCGGCTTCGTTCAGCCGGCAACTCGGCGATATGCAGCTTTCATTACTGCGCGCCAACGCGCCAGAGCCGCAACAGGCTCAGGGACGCATCCAGACAGGGGACCCGGTCGGTGTGAGTCGGCAGCGAAGCTGAACCCGCAGGCCGGTTCGGTGAACTCGCTTTAGGCGACACTGTAACCCATGACGATTATTCGGATTCTGACCGCAACGCTGCTTTGCACTTGCGCATTCGCAGTGGCCGATACCGGGTAAATTCGATGGCGCGCGGACTTTCGGGCGGACAGGCGAAACACGCGGCGTTCGCGCTCAACGAACTCGCGGTGGCGCTGCCTGGCGAGAAAACTCCCCCCATGAGAATGTTCCGGACAATCTGAACGCCAAAGACCCGATTAAGCAATATGTGCGTCGATTCCTGAGCATGATGTCTCTTCGTACAACTTCGATCACTACGGACAGATGGTGATGTACGCGCGAATGAACGGGATCGCACCGCCTGCCGGTCGGCAGGCTGTCGAAGCGTTCAATCACACCGTTCCAACCCGAGGATACCGGTTGCACCGGCCGAGTCTCTCGGCAGTCCGACGGGAAGACGGGGGCCGATGGAGTCTGCCTGTCACAATTGGTGTATTGTGTTCCTGACAGCGGTCGTCCCCAATCACTGGCGGAAACGCAGGGTGGGGTCTGGCCGAAATAATTCGCCGGCCCTCCGCCTTCAGCCCTGGTACGCAAGCGGTAGCCAACTGGTGTCGACGGGGTCGGGCCAGTAATGGATCTCGGAGAAAGTGTCACGGAGTGGCTGCAGTTGTGGCGGGACGGAGATGAACTCGCCATGAGCCGGGTGACCGATCTGGTGTACCGCGATTTGCGCCGTTTGGCCGCTTTCTATCTGAATGGCGAATCTCATGCCAACACTCTTCAGCCGACCGCGCTGGTACACGAGGCATATCTTCGGGTTTCTCAAATCCGTAAAATCGACTGGCAGAATCGCGGTCACTTCATCGCGGTCGTGACCAGCCTCATGCGGCGCATTTTAGTGGATCATGCGCGATCTCGCCGGGCCGCCAAGCGAGACGGTGCCAATTCGGCCGAAATACCCACTTCGCAGGAACCGCGGCAGTTGGATACGCTGGCAGTGGATCAGGCTCTGGTGCGGATGTCGGAACGTTATCCGCGCTGCGCCCAAATCGTGGAATTCCGTTTTTTTGGCGATCTGGATTTTCAGGAGATAGCAGAGGTTATGAATCTCTCCCTTACAACAGTGGAGCGGGATTGGCGTTTCGCCCGCGCATGGCTGCAGAAAAAGATGGCTGGCTCGCTTGACGAATGACGACAGGCTGCGCGATCTTTTCGAACGAGCAACCGACCTGCCGCCCGGCGAACGCGCGGAGTTTCTTGCGTCCGGATGCGGAGACGACCAGGCCATCCTCGCGGAACTTCGCGATTTACTTGTCGCAGATGCTTCTGCGATGGCAGACGAGTCCTGGCAACGTTCGGCGCTTCGGAACCACGTGATTGCCGAGAAGCGTTCCGCGGAATCGTCCGTTGGCGAGATTGTCGGACATTACCGCCTTGTCGAATTGCTGGGCAGCGGCGGTATGGGCTCTGTCTATCGCGCGATCCGCATCGACGACCAGATCGACATGAGCGTTGCCGTCAAGCTGATCAGGGCGGTATTTTACTCGGCGGATGTGATCGCAGAGTTCCGGGCCGAACGACAAATTCTGGCAAATCTGCAGCATCCCAACATTGCGCGCGTATTGGATGGCGGTGCGCGGCCCGATGGCCTGCCGTATCTGATCATGGAGTACGTCGATGGCGTCTCGCCCGGCGACTACTGCCGTCGGCACAATCTCACAATCAATCAACGCCTCGCGCTGTTCCGGCAAATCTGTTCCGCGGTGCACTACGCGCATCAGAACATGGTCATTCACCAGGACCTGAAGCCGGCTAATATCCTGGTCACACAGCAGGGCACGCCCAAACTGCTGGACTTTGGGATCGCTAAAATCCTCGCTCCTGTCCCCGCCGTCGATTGTGGATGTCCGGCGCCATTGGGCGAATCGCTCGCCGAACCAATGATGGCCAGAATGACGCTTCGCTACTCAAGCCCGGAACAGGTTCGGGGAGAACCCGTCACCACGGCATCGGATGTCTATTCTCTCGGGGTCATCCTGTACGAATTGCTGACCGACCGTTCTCCGTATGGGGATGTCAACCGCGCGCCGCACGCGATCATGACGGCGGTGTGCGAACAGGAACCGCCCAGGCCGAGCGCATCCACACCGAAGCTCTCCGGGAACAACGCGTCGAGAGGTGACCTGGACAGCATTGTCCTTCGTGCGCTGCGGAAATCGCCTGCCGAGCGTTACGCGTCAGTTGCGCAGTTTTCGGACGATATTGGGCGTTATCTCGAAGGGCGCCCGGTGCAGGCGCGCGGCGACGCTCCGCTTTATCTCGCGGCAAAGTTCGTCCGGCGTAATCTGATCATGGTGCTGGGAGCGACAATAGTGCTTTGCTCCCTGATTGGCGGCCTGGTCGAAGTGGCGCTGGCGCGGGGTCGCGCGGAACGGCGCTTCAGCGAGCTCCGGCAACTGGCCCATTCCGTCATGTTCAACTATGCGGATGCCATCGATAGCCTGCCAGGTTCCACACCTGTCAGGGCGCAGATGGTCACCGATGCGCTCACATACCTCGATAATCTCTCGAAGGAAGCGGACACGCCGCAATTGCAACGCGAGATCGTCGATGCCTACACTCGCGTCAGCAACGTGCAGGGCAACGAGTATCAGAACAATCTCGGCGATCCGGCGGGCGCGTTCGCCACCGCTCGCAAAGCTGCCATCGCGGCAGAAAAGCTGCTGCGGGAGGATCGAACGACACCCGCCCTGAATTCAGCTGCGGAAGCCTTCTCGACTTTCGGAGATCTTCTGTTTTCGACCGGAGACCTTGCCGCCACCGACCACGCCTACCAGCGTGCCATTAGCCTCCGCGAGGAAATCGCGGAGAAGTCTCCTCATAACACCGACAACAGCCTCGCCCTTGTGATCTGCCTGAAACACATGGGCGATCTCTACGGCGGCTATGGCTGGGCGAATCTTGGGAAAACCGCGGAATCCCTGGCTTACTACCAGGAGTCGAATGCGCTGGCAGCGAAGCTGGTCGCGCAGTTTCCGGGGAACATAGACGCGGCAAAGGCAAGCTATAAAGCTCTTATGTCGCTTAGTTCGTCCGAAACCACTATGGGAATGCGCAACGATGCCGCGAAAGACCTGTCTGAGACGTTGCGGCAGATCGACAAAGTACGCGGCGAATTACCGGGAGACACCCACGTCGATCTGGAACTCGCCAATGCGGAAGGCCGGTTCGGACAGATGCTGCTGGATGACAGAAACCCTGCCGGCGCGATTCCGCACTTGTCGCATGCGGTCGACTTGATGCGAAACCTGCTCGATTCAGATCCCCGGAATGCCGTATACCGCCGCCGCGAAGCAATCATGCAGAGCCAATGGGCTGCCGCGCTGCGGGGCTCCGGTCGAATTTCAGAAGCGCTTACCCACAATGAACGCGCACTGAATCTGGCGCACGCTCTCAGTCACGACGCACCGGGCAGCGTGGAATATAGTTCCGACGTCGGCGTGATCGAGCGCAACTTTGCCGAAGGACTCCTTGCCGGTGGCGACGCAGCTGCGGCGCTGCATCACGTAACGCAGGCGGAAATAATTCTCTGCAAGCCCGCGCCCGCTCCGGCAGATCCATATACCCAGGCCAATTGCGGCCGCGCCTTAATAGCGGCCGGGAATTCGCATTTGGCCCTCAACCAACCGTCGGACGCGGTGCAGGCTTTCAGCGAAGCCGAGAAAATTGCGTCCACGAGGTCCCAACTCGAGCCACTCAATGCGATCTTTCGCTCCGATTGGGCCCGCTCGCAGGCGGCACTCGCTGCCGGCCTCGGGAAGATCGCCGATTACCCCAACGCTCACACGATGTACGAGGGAGCTTTGAAGAACTGGTCCCTCCTGCGTCAGACCAATTCCCTGTCGCCTGAAGACGCTTATCGCGATGAAGAAGCTGCCAAGGCGCTCACGGCGCTTTTCGTCCCGCGCCGATAACGCCGCACCTCCGATCGCGATGGGTAATCTTACTGGTCGAGGCCCAGCTGCTTGCGTAACTCATCCACATCCGCACGGCCTTCGTCCGCGGTTTCTCCCAGCGGTGCCAGACCCAGGTACAAACCCTTTTTCGTGATGATGTGAAATGCGCCGGCTGTTTTGGCTACTTCGGTATTCATCCGGATCTCCAGAATTTCCGCCGCCGGGATCACCAGCGGCGCCTCGCCGCCTGTCGGGGTGAAAGTCAGGCTGCCAGTCTCCGCCAGAAGCAGCGCTCCGCACGGTGGCTCGAAATAATTTCTGTCGCCGAGCCGCGAGTGGTCATGGAACACCCGGATCGATTGCGCTGCCTCGCCTCGTCTGGTTTGCTGCGGACGCGCGTATCCGGCAGGTGCTCCGTAGGGAGCGCGTTGCTGGGTGTACTGTTGTGGTCGCTGCGGCTGCAGTTGTTGGGGATACTGCTGGGGCTGGGGTTCCGGCTGAGCGTACTGCATTTGCTGAGCCTGGGGCTGGGGCTGAATCGGCTGCTGAGGAAACTGCACCTGCTGGGGCTGTGGCTGTGGCTGGGCCTGCGCTGACTGAAACGTCTGCGGAATTGGATTCCCCTGCGCGTCCAGCGGAATCGGTTGCGGTTGGCCCGGTTGCGCGATAAACTGCGGCGCCGCAGATGCCGCGCCCGTCGGCGGAACAAACTGAGGCTGTTGCGCATAGCCCGGCATGGGCTGAGTCACTGGAGTCGGCTGATAACCCGGCGATCCCACTGTCTGCGGCGGAAACGCCGTTGGCATCTGCGCGGGACCCGCCGTTCCAGGAAGCGGATTCGCCGGGTTGAAAGATTGCCGCAGCGCCTGAGCGTCCTGTGCCGACTGGCTCACCATGGTGAGAATTGCCGCGAGCTTGTCCGCGGCGCCGCGGGTTTTCGCGCCGATGGCTTCGGCGGTTCCACCCTGCCCTGGGCCCAGACTGTCGGCTGCCCTGTTCCATGCTCCTGCCTGTTCGACATCGCCTTCCTGTTCGAATGTCAGAGCCACCGCGCGATAGATCCCGGTTTGAATCGATGGCTCGTTGGGATAGAACTCAAGCCATCTCCGATAAGCGCGTATCGTTGCCGCCGAATTCCCATCCTGTTGCGCATCGCGCGCTGCCGCTTCCGCCTGTTTGATTGCCTGCGCGTCGACAGGCATGGGCAACTGCGCCACCGCCCAGGCACTGCAGAGCAAAGCCAAAATCGCTGCGGTTACTATCGTTTTCCCTATCATTGTCGTCTCCCTGAATCTGGTGTTGCGCTTAGTTTCGGCCAGTCACAACAAACGGCGCCCAATAAAACGGATGCGGATATTTTTCCCGTACAGCAATTTCGGATGCGCGAAGCGCCCCTCCCGGTTTCAGGCCATTTTTCAGGCCGCGGTAGAATTCGCGCATCAGCATCACGGTCGATTCGTCGCTCACCTTCCAAAGACTCGCTACTACCGTGTCCGCGCCCGCTGTGAGGAAGGTCCGCGTCAAGCCTGTGATTTCGTCCCCACCCTGCAGCTTTCCAACGCCCGTCTCGCACGCGCTCAGTACCACGAGCCGGGCGCGAATTTTCATGCCTACAATCTCATACAGCGAAAGCCGGGAAGGCTGGCCCGTTGCCGGATTCATCAACAGGGCACTGAACAGCGGCGCCTCTTCCTCAAATAATCCATGGGTCGCAAGATGCACCGCGTCCGCCTTCAACAGCGCGTGCTGCACCTCATCGTGAGTGAAGCCTTCGCCCGAAACACGCCTTGCATTTGGATAGGCTGCCGCTATTCCCGCCGTCTCCGTCAGCGTGCCGGGCAGCGGCGGCATCCCTTCGACCGCAACCGTGCCCAGCGCTCCCAGAAAAACCTCTCCAAGCTTCTGAGTGCCCGCCCCAAGATAGAGCAGCGCCGAGGCGTCCGGGAGATAATTCACGGCATAAGCATCCACCAGTGCGCGCCCGTCGGGCAGCGAAAGGACAGGAAACGGCAGATAATTCAGATACGCTGCCGGCACCACCAGAATCCGTTCGGTACCCTGCGGAATCCTCCCCGCAACCGGCGCCAGCACGGTTTTCGATACCTGATCCAGCAGGGGGCGCCAATCCGTGGAAAGCGGATCGGCCAGCAATGCGCGCAGCCGCAGAACGTTCCGGCGAAGGTTCGTCGTATCCGCCTTCCATGTCAGCTGTTCCGCACCCGCGGAAGTCACAACGAAAGCCGTCAATTCACCATCGAGCAAAGCGTATTCCACCAGCACCGTGTGTGGCCCGAGCGACTTCTGGATTTGCGCGATCGGTGGCGGCTGCAGCGACAACACCTGTCCGCCGCGCGATTGCGACAGACTGGCCTCCCCGCGAGCCAGCGCGAACTTCGCTTCCAGGTCCTTCAACGCCAGCTTCAGCATCGCCGGTTCCTGTCCCGCTGCGCGAAGCATGTCTTCGTTTTGTGGAGAGAGCTCAAAGCGCACATCCGCTATATGTTTCTCGATCTTCTCCAGTTCGGCCACGGCGGGAACGGTGGCGTCCGGGGCGGCGCGGCGGCCCTGCAGTGCCTCGAGGAAACTCCTTGCTTTCGCTCGCTCGACGTATTGCCACGCGTCATCGCGCAATCCCGCATGTGTCAGAAGCCCAGTCAGCCGGGCGTATAAATCCTGCACCGAATCGTTGTCGAGCAACGTCTGCCGTTGTTCCTGCTGGCTCAGACCGGAGCGCAAATCGTCGAGCCTCGCAATGGCGCGCCGGTAGCATTCGATCGCCACTTTCGGGCTGTCCTTCTCGCCATCGTTCTCCGCCAGAACGCCGTGCAGATAGTCCAGACGCCATTCGGTATCCGCATACTGCATCCCGTGCGCCAGCGCCTCGCTCGCCGCCAGCTGATCCAGCGCTTTCTGGTGTGCATCGGTCACGCGGCCCGCAGCCTTCGTCGCCAGATAACGGACCACTGTGAGCCGGGCGGCGAGTTCCTGCCGATAATCCTGCCCTACGTGCAACCCAGCCGCTGCCTGCTCGTAGTATTCGACCGCCGCGCCAGGCTTTTCATTCAGTGTTCTTTCCAGACGCCCCGCTGCCAGTAGCACATACGGCCGATTGTCTTTGCTAACCGTAAGCACTAGTTTCCCGAGCATGGCGCGCGCCCCTTCGGGGTCGTCGTCCAGCGCTAGCGCAGCTGCCTTACCCATCAGTGCTTCCTCCTGCATGGGACGCAGGCTTTCGAGTGTTTTGGCAGCGCCGAACGACGCGTAGACTTTCAGCGCTGCGTCGAAATTGCGGCGTGCCGGTCCCGCCTCGCCCAGATCGATATACGATTCGCCGAGCGCGTTCAGCATGCTCATGTAGGAACGCTGCGTAATGGCATCGTCAGGGAGACCGCTCTCTGGAAACGTCTTCTTTTTCGCTTCCACGGCTTCTTCAAGCGCCAGCGCCCGCTTACTCATTTCGTTGACCGACGCGTAGCTTGCAGCCAGCGATTGCAGACTCGCGCTCAGTTCCGCCGCATTCCCGTTCTTCCGGGCCGTTTCCACACGAGCCACGTCTTCGCGCAACACGGCATCCAGATCTCCGCCGAGCCGGCGCCGGTCGCGAATGGCCATTTGCGCAAAAGGCACTACCTGGAACGGCAAACCTGGAATCTGTGCGTCGGCCGTGCGTGCCAATTGCAGGGCCTCGTCATACGACACATGGCTAATGCCGTCGAGCACCGCGCCCGCTAATTGTGCCACCGCTTCGTAGGAAAGCAGCAGCGCGTCCGGCGTTTTCGCTGTAGCCGCCACCGCGCTTCTTACGGCGTCAATCCCGGCGGCATACTTCTCGTCCGCGAACAACAAGTCCGATCGGGCGAGCCACGTTTGTGCCTGGTAGACAGGTGGT
>Ga0302319_10015217_pt1 | contig 14271 bp, 10 predicted proteins | sample Bog_T0_2_FD_203319 | JGI IMG/M metagenome (GOLD analysis project Ga0302319, IMG submission 203319) | Peat permafrost microbial communities from Stordalen Mire near Abisko, Sweden - Bog_T0_2 | ecosystem: Environmental > Terrestrial > Soil > Wetlands > Peat | place: Sweden: Abisko, Stordalen Mire... | reverse complement strand
TGATATGTATGTGCCACCGGGGGGTGGGCCGCCTCCGCACCGCACGATTTTGAGGAGTCTTTTACCGTGCTTGAAGGCGAAATCGAGGCGACCTTTCGCGGCGATAAGGTCTCGCTGCGAGCGGGGCAGGTAATACAGATACCGGCCAATGCAGCGCATTCATTCCGGAACAACTCCGCGCAACCGGCACGCCTTTTGTGCTTATGTTCACCCGCAGGGCAGGAGGGGATGTTCAGGGAGATTGGAATCGAGGTGCCAACCAGGACCACAGTGCCTGCAAAGCCAGACGGTGCGACGGAAGAGTCGTTTAAAGCCAAGGCGCGAGCACTGGCTCCGAAATACAAGACCGAGTTTGTAGGGCCCAGATAAGAAATTTAGCGATCCTTTGGGCGGCCTAAAGTTTAGGAGAAGTTAAAACGGGCTGGGTTTTAGCGTCTCGACATGTGCGGAACTGAAGTTCCGCGCGGACTCAAGTCAGACAGAAGTCCGCCCTCCGCTCAGCCACTAAGATGTGGTGAAGTTTGTGATGGAGGCGGTTGACGAGGTTTTGCACGAAGCCGATAGAACCGTTACTCATATCGCAGGGCAAGCATGGGGTCGACCAGCAAGGCGCGGCGTGCGGGCAACAGGGCGGCCAAGCCGGAGGCGATGGCGAAGGCAAGCACCGCGCCGGTGTAGGCGGCCGGGTCAAAATTGCTGAGGCCGTAGAGTTGGCCGCGCAATATTTGCGACAAGGCCGCCGCGCCGCCAATTCCGACCAACAACCCGATCACAATGGGGCTGGCGAACTGGCGTAAGACCACGGAAAGGACTTGCGACGGCTGTGCGCCCAGCGCCATGCGAATGCCGATTTCCTTGGTCCGCTGCGAGACCGCGTAGGTGACCAGACCAACAATTCCCAGACACGCTAAGAGCAAAGCGACGGCACCGAGTACGCTCACGGTGAGGGCGGTGTTGCGGGCTTGCGCTACTTTCTGGTTGAAAGAGATCCTGAGTAAATGAATCTCGGGGAAACGACGGGGGTCAATGGATTTCGAGATGGCGGCAATGGCAGGAACGAGGGGTTCCGCTGGACCTGCCGTCCTGACGAGCACAACCATGGATGGCAGGAGGTCGTCCTGTGCCAAACGGTAAGCCTCGACCGCATCCGAGTCTTCGGGTGAAACGAGCCGGGCATTGCCAACCACGCCGACAACAATGTCTTTGCCGTCGGAGAATTGCTTGCCGATTGGATTCTCACCCGGCCACTGCGCGCGAGCTAATGATTCACTGACGACGATCTCGCGCTTGTCGCCGCGCGCCAGAGCACGCCCGCGGAGGACGGGAATGGACATGGTTTGAAAAAATAGAGGGTCGACATTGTTGAAGTGAATATTGACAGCCTTCCCGTCGAGGCGTGTTTTGAACACCGTCCAGCGGTTGCCCAAAGGCGGGTTGGACGCCATCGACATGGATACGATGCCCGGGAGGTTGGCGAGCCGGGCGCGAAGAGTGTCGAGATAAGCGCGCGCCTCTTTCGGCGAAGCAGCGCCCGGGCCGGGGTCGAGGGCGATGACGCGTTGGTATTCGAAGCCCGGAGAAGTAGACATGGCTTGATTGAGGGCGCGAATCAAAAGGCCGGATACAATCAGCAGTACACAACTGGTGGCAACCTGGGCGGCAATCAAAATCTGCCGCATGGTGGTGGTGCGGTAACGTTGGCGGGCGACATGCCAGGCAGGTGTCAGGGCAAACAGAATCACGGCGGCCACGCCGATGGCAGATGCAAAGAGAATCACTCGGCCATCGGGCATGGGATTGAGCCAGGCGGGCAAATCGGCCCAGAGAATCAGACCGCGGAGCGCCAGGTATGCGGCGAGCAAGCCGGCCAGCAATCCGAGGAATGCGAGCAGCAGGCTTTCGGTGAGCAATTGGCGGATGAGACGGCCGCGGCCAGCCCCGACGGCGGAACGAATGGAGAATTCACGTTCACGCGCCACCCCTCGTGCGAGCAGCAAACCACCGAGGGTTACGCAGGCGGCGACAAGAATGAGAATGCACAGCGCGCTGGCCAGCGCGAGAACCGGGTACATTTCCGCACGGACCGTAATGGCGAAACCGCCGGGCCGACTGGGAAGAGTCTCCTTCTCCCAAACATCTTTGGGATGTTGTAAGTGTAATTGCGCGGCCAACGAAGCCAGTTCCTGTTCGGCGATTGCGGGTGTGAAACCGGAGCGAAGACGGCCCCACATTTGAACATTTATACTTTTTTCCGAGAAAGCTGAGAGGTCTTGGCCGGCTTCAAAATAGGGTATTTGAACAATCGGTACGGAAAGAGCCGGCGGCTCCAATCCGAGGCCGCTAAAACCATCCGACAGAACACCAACGATGGTGGCGGGTTTCTTATTCAGGAGAATTGTCTTCCCTACTATGGATGGATCCGCACCAAAGCGGCTGCGCCAAGTGCCGTAACCAAGAACGACGACCGGCGCCGCGCCCGGCGCGTCGTCCAGTGCCGGAGAAAGCAGCCGACCCAGCTTAGGCACAGCGCCGAGCTCGCTGAAAAAGTTAGCGGTGAGAAAGCTGGTATTCATCGGCTCTTCTTCGGGGCCGACCGTGAGCCTGCCGACGCTGTTTGCGAGGACAGCGCTCAGTGTCTTGGAATGTTCGGCATAGAAAGCCACTTCAGGATAGGCGAAATTATCGGCGAAGTTGCCGGGCGATGCACGTTCGAACTGCAGCAGACTGGCAGGATCGCGCACCGGCAGGGGGCGAAGGACCAGCAGATTGAAGTAGCCGAAGGCGGCAACGTTGATGCCTATGCCGAGAGCGAGCATGGCGATGGCGGTGAGAGTAAATCCGGGCGAGTGACGCAACAGGCGAACGGCGTAGCGAAGATCCTGCAATAAGTTATCGATCCAAAGCCAGCCCCACTCATCGCGCGCCTCTTCCCGCAGCCGCAGCGTGTTCCCGAAGTTTTGGTTTCCTTCGCGCGCGGCCATTTCGCGGTGAAATTCCATCTCGTTCGCAAGCTCCTGGTCGAAGCGGCGGCGGTTCAGCAGATAGCGCAGACGGCGAAGCAGGTTTTTCATGTGACGATCTCTCTTCGTTAAGCGGTGCGAAGGACGGATTGGATTGCTCCGTGAACACGCTCATAATCGGCCAGTTGGGATTCGAGTTGCTTGCGGCCGGCGGGAGTGAGACGGTAGAAACGGACTTTCCGATTGGTTTCGGAGATGCCCCATTCGGCGGTGGCCCAGCCGTTCAGGAGAATGCGCTGCAGCGCCGGATAGAGCGCGCCTTCTTCGATTTTTAGAACCTCGGAGGAGAGGCAATGAATGCGCTGGGCGATGGCGTAGCCGTGGAGGGTTCCGGAGCGAAGAACGCGCAGAATGAGGAGAACAAGGGCGCCGGAAGGCATATCCATGTTAGGCATAATATCGTTATGGGTAGTGTAAGCTGCAGCAGTGTGCCTTGTCAAGTAAGCAAAATTAGGCCGCTTACGCCTCCGGCTGCGGAATTGCCGAGGAAGCGGAAAACCACCGAGGCGAGGCTGGCTAGGCTAGTCTCGGTGCGGCAACCACGAGTGTTGGCGCCACGGGCGGGGTGCAGTTGCGCTGGATTTAATGAAATCCTAACTAAGAGCGGGGTCTAAGAGATCGAGCGAAGGAAACATGGCTCGGTAGAAGCCGCGATCTCGTGAGAGCAATCGGTTGGCTTGTGTCAGCGCGTGCGCACCGATGAAGAAGTCCGCCAAAATTCGATTCCGCTGTCCACCCTGTTGACGGTACTTTCGCCAGACCCGGCTAGCCATAAAGTGCGCCTCCTTTGTCAAAGCCTGAACGCGAATTTCGCTATTGTCGAGAAAGGCATCGCACTCGCGCTGGCTTTCAAAGTGGCCGCACAACTCCGCATAGGCGATATCGCTGAGGACGAGTAAACCCAGGCTGGCCGAATCCTGAAGCGCTGAGGCGGATGCCTCGTAGAATTCTTCGTTGGGACGAAGAATATCGAAAAGGATATTGGTATCGAGCGCCGTGATCATCGGCCACGGATGTCTTCAATAAATTCGTCCACGGTGGAATAGCCAAGTTTTGCGAACGAATCGCTACATTTCCCTTTCCACTTAGCCAGATTCAATTTGCGGGGCGATTTTTTCAAGACGATGGAGCCGTTGACAACCTGGAACTCGACGTCGGTGGCGGGTTCGAGTCCGAATTTTTCCCGAATGTCTTTAGGGATCGTCACCTGACCCCGCTCGCCGATTTTCATACTTTACAATATGAATTGGAAATCGTATTTTGTCAAGTATGGGTCGAAATGGAAGGGGTCAAAAATAGAAGCGGGGCGCGGTTCAGAAGAACCGGCCCCGGCTTTGTCAAACTGAATTAACTGCCTGCTAGAAGGTGACGCGAATGGCCAATTGGAGTTGGCGGGCGAAGTTGTCTTGGGTGTTGATTACGCCGAAGGTGCCACTGGAAAAGTTGGTATTCGGCGTATGGAAGAGAGGCGAATTGAAGGCATTCAATGCTTCAGCGCGGAACTGGGCCTTGAAGCGTTCGGTGATCGGGAAGTTTTTGAAGATGGAAAGATCCCAATTCTTCTGGCCCGGGCCGCGAACGGAAAGGGTACGAGGCGTGTTGCCAAATGCACCTTGCGGGGTGGTGGAGAAAGCGGCGGCGTTGATGTAGTCGTTTAGGCGGCTTTCCACACTGCCGCTGGTGCCGATCGCGGAACCAGTTAGGTCCGGACGCTGCGCGCCATAACCGTATTCGGAGTTGGCATCGTTTTGGTAGATTTGCAATGGGAAGCCAGTTTGGTAGACGCTGACTCCATTGACGGACCAACCGCCGATTGCCAAATCAACCAACCGATTGGCATTGCCCAGGAACTGCTTGCCTTTGCCGACCGGCAATTCGTAAGAAATGGCCGTGGCCAAGCGAATGGGCGTGTCAACGTTCGACAAGCTGTATTCAGCGGCTGTGTTGTAGGGGTTCTGCGGAGCGCCCTGGGCACCGCCGTTCAGCGAGCTTCCAACACCGCCGCTGCTCTCGTCCATGTTCTTAGACCAGGTCAGCGTGCTGAGGAAGGTTAAGCCGTGGCTGAAACGCTTCTGCGCCTTCACAACCATGGAGTTATAGCTAGCGTGGTTTTGGTCGCCAAAGATTTCGTTCACTGCCGTGTAAGCAGGATAGGGGAGCAGTAGACGGAAGGCGCTGATCTGGCTGCTGGCCAAGGTTCCGGTGCCGACTAGCGGATTACCGGCAAACGGGTTGGCGACCTGCGCGTTCAAAGCCGTGGTGCCGAGCGACAGGTTGGTTGGATTCAACGCATCGATATTGATGGTTGGGTTGCCCAGCGTCAAATGCGTAGAGTGGGATGCGACGTAGCCGACTTCCAAGGCGATGCCGCCCTTGAGTTCGCGCTGCACGTCAACCGAATACTGCTGGATCATGGGCGCTTTGGTGTTGGGATCAACGAGCGAGAAACTCTCGCCGATGCCGGCGGCGGTACCGAGGGAATTGCCGACGGGTTGATTGAGTCCGCTGGGGAACGGGTTGGTTAGACCACCGCCATTGGCCTGGAGTTGGGCGTAGGTTTGGCCGGTGTACTCGGTGTTGTTGGCGTAGCCGAGGGTACCGAACGGGCCGCCGAGATAAATTTGCGGGGCCCAAAAGATGCCGTAGCCACCGCGGATCACGGTTTTATCGTTTAGTTGATAGGCGAAGCCGCCGCGCGGGCCCCATTTAATGCCCTGGTAGTCGCCGACGTGCGTACGAGCGCCATTCAGTCCCGCGTATTCAGCTACGCCGTCACCGGCGAGCGGATTGGTAGCGGCAGTATTGAAGTCGACCAGCAAACCGTTATGCGCTTCCGTGACGCCGGATTCGTGCTCCATGCGCAAGCCGAAGTTGAGGGTGAGTTTGCTGCTAAGCCGGAAATTGTCCTGGACAAAGCCAGCGTAGTAATGGATGTAATCGGTGAGCTTGGTGGAAGTGTCGGCTTGCCGGTCATAAGGCAAGCCCATTAACAAGTCGGCCAAATCCACACCGGTGTAGCTGTTCGACAGGCTGCTGTTGGTATTGAAGGTGTAGCAGCCGGTGGGGCAGTTGATACCGGAACCGGCGGTTGCGAGCAAGCGATAATCGAAGCCGGCCTTAATGCTGTGACGACCGATGAACTTGTCGACACTGGCGGAAAAGTTGTGCGAGGCTTCGTCATAGTAGTCCCAATCGCCGGAGTCGCCCAGGCTGCTGAAGGTGGTCATATTGATGGCCGGAAATTCAGCGGCGGGAGTATCGGCGATCGCAGCCCAGTTGGGGCTGAAGCCTAAAGACGTAACCTTGAAGCCCTGGGAGCTGTTGTAATCGAAATTCGGGAAGCGGTTGAAACCGTAGCGCACGGCCACTACGGTGGTGGGATTGATGGTAAATAAGTTGTTGAATTGGGTGGTATCGACACGGCGCAACAGACGCCAGCCGCTTTGCGTGGCGGGCGAATTGAACCAAGTGTCGCCGGGTTCGAGCGAATAGTAGCGCAAGTAGCTCAAACTAGCCGTCCACCAACTGGTGAAATATTCGTCTAGCTTGCCGGTATACTGGACCGCGCGCGCCTTGATGGAGGAGGCTAACGTCAAATCGTTGCCACCGAAACTGCCGGGCGCTGAACTGGCTGTGGGGTAGAGGTTGGCAATGGCCAAGCCCACTGGGTTCAGCATGCTGGCCGGAATCTGCGAATTGGCGAACGCCTGGCCGTTGCTTGGATTGATAATCGTTGTGCCGGCAAAGTTTCCGGTACGTTCCTGGGCAGTAGGCAAAGCAAAATTCGAAGAATCGGAAGATGCGTCGTCGTAGTGCTCGACACCGAGGTAGAAGAACGTCTTGTTCTTGCCATCGTAGAGCTTAGGAATCCAAACTTTGCCGCCGAAGCTAGCGCCCCAGGTGGTGTTGGGCTGATTGGTAATCGGAATGCCGGCGGCGTTGCTGAAGAAGTTGTTGGCGTCCCAATCGGTGCGGCGCAGGTGGCCATAGAGGCTGCCGTGATAATCGTTGGTGCCGGACTTCATGAGGGTGTTGAACATGCCGCCACCGGTGCGCGCCATTTCAGCGTCGTAGGTGTTCGATTGAATCTTGACTTCCTGAACGGCTTCAATGGCGGGGATAATGATGGCGCGATTGTTGGCATCGGTGATGGGGATGCCATCGAGAAGATAGTTGTTGCCGCGGACGGGGCCGCCGGCAATGGAAATCATGGAGGAACCGCTCTGGTCTTCCATTCGGTTATAGGCGGGCGGACCAACCGGCATGGCGTTCTGCGCCAATTTCGACATCATGAACGGATTGCGCCCAAGGTTGGGCAGGTCCGACAGCTTCTGGTTGTCCAGCACTTGGCCCTGAGACGCATTGGAAGATTCGACCAGCGGCATCTGCTCCGTGACGAGAACGCTTTCGGTGACGTTGCCGACTTCGAGCCGGACATCGACCGAAACGTATTCCTGGGTGCCAACGATGATGTTTTTGCGCTCAAACTTTTTAAAGCTGGGACTCTCGGCCACGACTGAATAAGTGGCCGGAACTACGTTGGAAAAATCGTAAAAGCCGTCGGAATTGGTGACGGCGGAGCGGGCTTCATTAGTGCCCTGGTTGGTGAGAGTCACCTTGACGTTTGGTACTGCGGCGCCGGATGCGTCCGTGACCGCGCCATGAAGGCCGCCTTGTGTAGACTGCGACCAAGCGGCCAAGCTCGACAGCGCGAGCAAAGCCATAAGAGGTACAACCCGGCCTTGCAAGATAGAACTAAATTTCTGAAGCATAAATCTCCCTTAGAATCGATCGCTTTGGTTAAGCTGGTTTGTTGGCTAACGCGCCAAGTTATTCCGCAGAACTGGGCGGGGTGCTGCTACTACGGAGAGCAAACCGTTCTGAAACAATTACGGGTAGGTTACCACTAATTACGGTTGGGTTACCACTTTTTTGCTAGCCATAGATAAGTTTTATGACGGGAAGAAAGCGGAACAAGAGGCGAAAGCCATTTAATTTGTGGTCGGTACCGCTATAACATTCGCTGTCTCTTTGCTGCTTCCGACAAAGCGCTGATAGACATAACGCGCGGCATACATGGAGCAGCCGATTCCTACCGCTAAGACGGCGTTGACAACCAGAACGGCGGCTGCCGTGGTGAGAAAAGCCGCCGCGTCCACTCTGCCCATTTTGTGCAAACGGCGCCAGGTACTCCATTCGAGCAGACAGATGCCGATGTAGGCGGTTACGCCGGCGAGAGCGGGAATGGGAATGTGGGAAATATAATCGTTGCCCAAGACAACGAACCCCAGAATAAAAAGGCCGTGAAAAATATTGGACATGCGGGTTACGCCGCCGCAGCGCACGCTGGCCAAACTGCGCGCGGGGATGCCAACGCTCATGGGCGCGGCAAAGACGCCGGCGACCATGTTGGCGATGCCATAAGCGCCGATTTCGCCATCGGCGTCGGCGACCTTTAGATGCGTATGGCGTCCGCGAAAGTGTTCGACCACGCGCGAGGTGAGCAGGATGTTCACGCTGGCCACAAAAGCCAGACCCAAACCGGCTGGGATGACCTTGAGGACGTCGGTAGGCGTCCAGGAGAAACCGACAAAGGGCGGTATCGTCAGGGGGAGCTTGCCCACTTCCCTTTGGTGCAGGCCAAAAGTGAGCGCGACCGCCACTGAAAACAGCACGCCAATAATGGGCGCGGGCGCGCGCGGCGCGAAACGAGCGGAAGCTAAAGCGGCCAGGATTACCGCGCCGCTAATGATGAGCGCGCTCGATTGTGTCTCTAAAACGTGCGAGAGGACCTGCCAGCTCTGGTAGATCATGTTGTTGGAGGTGCGATCGACGACGGCCTTGACGCCGAGCATGACGCCGAGCTGCGAGAGAAACATCATGGCACCGATGCCGCAGGAAAATCCGGTAACCACGGGTTGAGGGACTTTGTGGATGTAGCGCGCCAGACGGAGGAACGAGAACACCAGCATGAAGACAGACGCAACAATGCAGACCTTGGCAGCACCGCCGATGCCTTGGGAATGCACGGCTTGGGAAATGAAAGGGACGGTAGCGCTGGCGGTGCCGCCGATCAATACGGGATTGCGGCCGAGGAGTGCGGTAATGGGCGCGGTTGAAATGGAAGTGACTAAGCCGAGTACTGGCGGCAGGCCCATCATGTTCGCCATGGCCAGACCGTAAGGCAAGGCGATGAGAGCCGCAATGGCTCCGCCGGCCAGGTCGCCGGCAAGAAACTTCAAGCTATATCGGAAACGAAGCTTTTTCAAATGAGCCTTCGATTGAGTGGAGCGCGCGGCCGGTAAGAAATCGCGCGCCCCAGTTAGCAGGTGATGTTAGGCGTATACTTTGTCGAATGCTTCTTTGAACTTGCCCATTTCTTCCTTGGTGCCAATGGTGACGCGGACCCAGTTCGGCCACACGGGCCAGGTACGACCGATGTAAACCTTCTCTTCGGTCATGGCCTTCCAGAATTCGCGGCCGGGGCGTTTGGCGTTGAGCATGAAGCAATTGCTCTCCGAAGGGATAAACTCGACGTTCTTTTTGGTGAGGAAATCGAAAGTGTCGTTACGGACATCGCCCATGATTTTGCGGCGGTAGTCGACCAGCGTCTTGACTTTCAGGCTGGCGGTTGCGCCGACCATGGCGGTGATGGGCATTTGCCCGGCGCTGTATTGGCGAACTTTTTCCAAAATGTCGGGGCGGGCGATGGCCGCGCCGGCGCGCAAACCCGCCATGCCGTAGAGCTTGGAGAAGGTGCGCAGGACGAGGACATCTTTATCCTGAGCGACCAAGTCGGTGCACTTGATGGCGTTGGGTGAGATGTGAATGTACGCCTCGTCGACCAGGACAATCGAGCCGGCCGGCTTGTTGGCGACGAGCCATTCGATATCGGCGCGGCTGGTCAAGGTGCCAGTTGGGTTGTTGGGATTGCAGATATAGAAGAGACCGCCATTGGGGGCGGCGGCGAGCATCGCTTTGACATCGTGATCCCAAGTGCCCTTGCGCAGCGGTACGCCAACGACTTTCGCGCCGATAAATCTGGCGGCGCGGCCGCCGGCTTCATATCCGGGATCGGCGGCTACAAAAGGACGATCTTTTGAACAGAAGGCCAGAACGGCCTGGTGCAGCGGAGCGCTGGAGCCGGCAAACACTTCGACGTAGCTTTGCCCGTAGTCTTTACCGACCTTGACACCTTCCTGCTCAGCGAGTGTCGAGGCGAGCGCATCCGTTAGGTCATACATATAACGGCCGCCGCTCTTGACGATGTTATGGATCGCATCGGCGGCCTCCGGACATGGTCCTAACGGGTTTTCGTTGGCATCGATCTTGACGGCATCGGGCGGGATATTGCGGACCCGCGATAACTGAGCCAGTGCCGGCTCAGTATAAAACGGCAGGGCGGCCCCAGCCGTAATCAGGCTAGCAATCCGTCCGAAATTCCTGCGTGTAAAACCCCGGCGGACCAATTCCAATTCTTGATCTGCGTTGAGAACTGCTGGCATATATCTCCTTTTTAACTTTGGCTACGCGAAAGTTTCGATTATTATTTCACAAAACTTTGTTCCCGGCTGTAGGTGATGCTGCGACGGGGAGCAATCAACGTTCGTGAACGAAACCCAGGAGCCAGAAATTTAGCGGAGAAACGCTAAACGCTCCCGAGCAAAACTTGCTTACTAGGGAGTGTAACACCTTTGTCTCAAGCGGTGTGTAGGGGGAACTACTGGCGGTATGTCAGGCCACGGCGGAGGGCTTCGAGCACCATGCGAGGCAGGGACAACTTACTATCGAGCAGTTCTTCGGCGGAGAGGCTCTCTTTGGTCAGGCCGATTTTGGTATGAGCCTTGGCGCCAGCGATCATATGATAGAGCTCGTGGACGATGACAATTCCCAGCGCTTTACCGTAAGCCACTTGATGTTTCTCAGGCTCGGTGCGGCCGGTAACGCGTTGTAGGCACTGGCGTACACGGTCGCATTCGACTTCGCCGAAATGGAGAATCTGGCCGTCGCTCGAGTAAGACATAGCTAAGGGGCCGCGTTCGTCGGGAAGATCTCCGTAACGCGCTGGGTAGCGGGCAGGGACGTTGTCCATGGAGCACGACCCTTTCATTTCGAAGACGGCCAGTTCGGAAAACTCGGGGTTCTTCGGGATATCGCTTTTCAGCATTAAATCGACAGTGACGCCGACTGGTTCGAGCAACTCGGTCAATTCATGCTGCAGCGCCTTAACCGAAACATCGGAATGAGGCTTCTCAAAATTTACCAGTACCGTTACCCGGCGCGTAGCCGCCTGGGTTAAGGCAACAGACAACGACATGAACAACGCCACGGAGCGCATATTTCTCTCTCACCTGGAGAACTATCGGTCAATTCCAGCAGTTCTTTAGCCCCGACCTGGGGGACTACCGCCGAACAGTTCCATCATATATAAGGTGCGGCGAGGGGGAAAAAATAACATAAAATTTCGGTTACGAATTAGGAAATTAGCGCGTTTGGTTTAATAGCACTGTACCTATGGCATCGAATCTCGTTCCCATCACTGTGGCGCACGGCGACGGCATCGGCCCGGAAATCATGGCCGCGTCGCTTCACATCATGAAGGCGGCCGGCGCGCGCATTCAGGAAGAAACCATCGAAATTGGCGAAAAGGTGTACCTGCGCGGCATTAATGCAGGTATTGAACCCAGTTCCTGGGAATCTCTACGCCGGACCAAGGTTTTCTTTAAGGCGCCTATCACCACGCCGCAAGGCGGCGGCTTCAAGTCGCTGAACGTGACCACCCGGAAGACGCTGGGGCTCTATGCCAATATCCGGCCATGCGTTTCTTATCATCCTTATGTTTCGACCAAGCATCCAGGGATGGATCTGGTGATTGTGCGGGAAAACGAAGAAGATCTTTATGCGGGCATCGAACACCGGCAGACGGAGGAGGTGTATCAATGCCTCAAGCTGATCTCGCGCCCCGGCAGCGAGAAAATTGTCCGCTACGCCTTCGAATACGCGCGCCAGAACAATCGCAAGAAGGTGACGTGTTTCGCCAAAGACAACATCATGAAGTTCACCGATGGCCTGTTTCACAAGGTTTTCGATGAAATCGGCGCGGAGTATCCGGAATTCGAGAAAGAGTTCTGGATTGTGGACATTGGCGCAGCCAAGATGGCCGATACGCCGGAAGCTTTTGACGTGATCGTGATGCCGAACTTGTACGGCGATATTCTTTCCGATGTGGCCGCGCAAATTGCCGGCTCGGTAGGTTTGGCAGGCTCGGCTAACATCGGCGACAAGTGCGCGATGTTCGAAGCGATTCACGGTTCAGCGCCGCGGCGCGCCGGGCAGAATCTGGCGAATCCTTCGGGCTTGCTGCTGGGCGGGGTGCTGATGCTGGTGCACATCGGCCAGCCCGATGTGGCGGAACTGGTGCACAACGCGTGGCTGCGGACGCTGGAAGAAGGCGTTCACACTTACGATATTTATAAGGAAGGCACGAGCAAGCAGAAAGTGGGCACCAAGGAATTTGCCGAAGCCGTGGTGGCGCGCATGGGTCAGAAGCCGGAGCAATTCAAACCCGTTAGCTATTCGCGCGAGCCCAACAAAGCGCTGCACCAAGCGCTGAAGAGTCACACGCCGCAAAAGAAGGAATTGATCGGCGTGGATGTGTTCTTCGACTCGAAGGACAAGAATCCGGTGGAGTTCGGCAAGAAACTGGAGACCTTCAATGGCGGCGGACTGAGGATGTTCGCCCTTTCGAACCGCGGCACGAAGGTGTACCCGAACGGCTTTGAAGAGACCTTTTGCACCGATCACTGGCGCGCGCGCTTCATGAGCGAAACGCGCGGCGCGCCGATTTCGCATGCGCAGATCGTCAATTTGCTCGACCGCACGGGCAGCGCCCAGCTCGATTTCATCAAGATTGAGAACCTCTATACCTTCGACGGCCAAAAAGGCTTCGTTTCCGAAGGCGAGTAAGCTGATTGCATGAGTAGTCATGCTTTGCCCTCGTCGGACAACCCGTTGGTTGGCGTGATCATGGGCAGCAAGTCGGATTGGGAGACGATTGCGCGCACCAGCGACACGTTAGAAGCACTGGTGATTCCGCATGAATGCTGCATTGTCTCGGCGCACCGCACACCGGATTGGATGGCAGATTATGCGAAGACGGCGGCTTCACGCGGGCTGGAAGTGATTATTGCGGCGGCGGGCGGGGCGGCGCATCTGCCGGGCATGGTGGCGGCGCACACGATTTTGCCGGTGTTGGGCGTGCCCATCCGCAGCAGCATGTTGAATGGCATCGATTCGCTGCTCTCGATTGTGCAGATGCCGGCCGGGGTGCCAGTGGGAACGCTGGCGATTGGACCGCCGGGCGCGGCGAACGCGGCGTTGCTAGCGGCGGCGATTTTAGGACTCAAATATCCGGCGATCCGCACGCGGCTCGAAGCTTGGCGCAAACAGCAAACGGAAACCGTACTTGGAGACCGCAATCTTTGAAGCCGATCTTGCCCGGTAGCGCCATCGGTATACTTGGCAGCGGACAGTTGGGCCGCATGTTTGCTATTGCGGCGCGCCGTATGGGGTATCGCGTGCATACGCTTTCGCCCGATGAAGATACGCCGACCGGCCAAGTGGCCGATCTGGAAATCAACGCGGCGTATGAAGACCTGGAGGCTGTTGCCAAGTTTGCCGCCGGCGTTTCCGTAGTGACGTTTGAATTCGAAAATGTTCCAGCGACGACGGCTGAGGCGGCGGAGCGCTGCGCGCCGGTTCGTCCGGCAGGACACATTTTGCATACCACGCAACACCGGCTGCGGGAGAAGACGTTTCTAGCAGGCGCGGGATTGCCGCATACCCCATTCCGCCGGGTAACGAGCTTAGCCGAACTCACGCAAGCGGCGCGAGAGATTGGCCTGCCGGCGATTCTTAAGACGGCGGACTTCGGCTATGACGGCAAAGGGCAGCACCGCATTGCAAGCCCAGCGGATTTCAGCGCCGCGTGGACGACGGTGGGCGAACGGGAGTCGGTGCTTGAAGCCTTTGTGGATTTTGAACGCGAGATCTCGGTTGTGGCGGCGCGCGGGGAAAACGGCGAATTCGTTCACTATGGTGCGATTGAGAATGAGCACCGCAACGGCATTCTGAACGTGTCCCTTGCGCCGGCGCGGGTGGCCGATTCCGTGGTTAAAGAAGCGGTAGACATTGCGCGCACGGTGCTTGAAACGCTTGATGTCGTGGGCGTGTTGTGCGTGGAATTCTTTGT
>Ga0302319_10015216_pt1 | contig 14272 bp, 8 predicted proteins | sample Bog_T0_2_FD_203319 | JGI IMG/M metagenome (GOLD analysis project Ga0302319, IMG submission 203319) | Peat permafrost microbial communities from Stordalen Mire near Abisko, Sweden - Bog_T0_2 | ecosystem: Environmental > Terrestrial > Soil > Wetlands > Peat | place: Sweden: Abisko, Stordalen Mire... | reverse complement strand
CGCCCATGACCTCGGCCACCACCGCCGCCGCGCGGGTTTTGCGGATGACGTGAATGACGACCTCCGCGTTCTGGAACACCCAGTTCCAACAGGTCCGGCCGTCGATGCGCACCGTGGTCTCGTCCGGGCACACCACCCGGGAGCGGCGCAACCGGGCCAGAATGGCCGCCACTTCGCTGTCGAACGCGGTCTTGGCCCGCCGGAACAGGCCGTCGAGCGCGCCTTCGCTCACCGCCAGCCCGAACAGGTGCAGGAACAAACGGCTCAAGCGCTGGTAGCTGATGGCGTGAACGAAGCGCAGATAGCTTCCGTCGCGGCCGGGAAGCAGGTGCTTCACGACCTGGATCAGCTCATCGCCGCCAGACATGATTTCGCGTATGAAACCACACTGTCGAGTCATCAGTCCATCAATCTGATGCGTCGGGCGCTCGCCGCCAACTACGAGGTCGGACTCGCCTACGTGACCCTCCGCAGTCCGGAACTTAACGTAGACCGCGTCGCCCAGCGGGTTTCTGAAGGTGGACATCACATCCCGGAGCACGTTGTACGCCGACGCTACGATACCTCTCTGGCTCGACTGGTCGAGGCGATCCGCTTGGCTCATGGGACCATGATTTTCGATAACAGCGAACTCACAGGCCCGGCTCTGCTCGTCCGGATCGCCATGGATGTCATAGAGGTCAACAATCTTGATGAGGCACAAGCCTTCCATGGACGCATCGCTGAGGGGGAATCCCCGCTCGGAGATCAGGAAGCCATAAGCGGCAATGCAGAGGGTAGAATGGTGATGGAGCCCTCGCCAACCTCGACCTTCGTAATGACCAAGCCCAACTTTCTGCTTCAGTTCCTGGTAATCGCGCTCGATCTTTCAGCGCAATTTGGTCAGATCGACCAGGCGTTCGAAGGCGATTTCTTCGGGAAGATTGGAAAGCCAGTACTTTGTCGGCTCGCTTTCGCGTTCCGGCCATTCGACCAACAGCCACTCTTCGGGCCGGCATTCCGAGAGTTGATAATCCCGGTGGGCGGCGCGGACTCGCAGGCGGGCGAATCGCGAGAATTGCCAAGACGCCGTCGAACGTGAGCGGCCAAGGTGTCTCCGATGGGTAGCCAACTGATAGACACTGCCACCATTCTTGATGTACTCCGGTCTCAACTCGACAAAATTGGCCTGATTTTTTTGTAAATCATCGGAAAACCCATCTTGTAATATTACCATCACTTCACAGGCCTCATCCAGAACCTGTGATGATAGAGTTTCATAGAAAATTGGGCTGACGTTTGTGACAAAATTTGGACCACGGCGCCCATTTTTGTCTCGGCACCGTCGAACTCCATGAATTAATTATAGTTATCGGAACTGGTCGGCTCTCGCGATCGCGGGCTACAACGCCGGGTTCGGGCGGGTCGACGATTGGCTGGGCGAGTTCGGGAATCCACGAAATCAAAGTGTCAATCCCGTCGATTGGGTAGAATCAATCCTATTCGCCGAAACCCGGGATTGCGTGCAGCGGGTGCAGGAGTCGCTGCGGGTCTACCGCGCCCGTCTCGGGCAAAGCCGACGCACTGAGATGGTTTCCAGCAAAGCAGCACCTGTCCGAATTTTGCTCGTCCCCCAGTGCGGGCCGCCCTACCGCCGACACCCTGGCGGCACTGTGGCGCTGTCGTCCCATCGCCTGTCATTGTGCCAATCTTGCACCATCACATGAAGATATGGCTATAACTAGCTATCATAGCACGATTCAATTATTGTGGGGGGACGAGTTGAACCTTATGCTTCCGGTATCGGATCGGCATCGGACAGGCTGTGAAACGCACTCCTCCCATCTCCCCTCGGGTGAAGCCTGACCGCGTGATGGTCGGCGACCACGGTCGGGATCGTGAATGGGCTACCGGGAGGCATCGTCGACATGGTGGTCGTCGATCCTCCCGATAGCCTCCAAAAAGAGCCTCTGACGATAGGGGATTGATGTGGAATCGCGTCCGATGTCGTTGCGCCACGAGTTGCTCGCCGGCGTTTCCGCGCTCGCGCTCAATCTGGTCGCGCCAACCCTGCTGCTGGTGGCCGGGGCGCCGGAACCGGCGTGGGCTGGGTGTACAGTAAGCAACACCACCATCACCTCCGGGACAACTGGCCCCTGTACCATCTCAGCAGGCAGCCTTAGCATCACCAGCATCGGCGCCATATCAGGTGGGAGCACCGGCGTCATTGTCCCATCCGGCACCATCGTCGGCGCGCTGACCAACAGCGGAACCATCTCCGGTACTACCATTGCCGGTATTAAAGTGACCATCGGCGGCAGCATCGGTTCTCTCGGCAACACGGGGACGGGCTCCATATCAGGCGGCAAGTCCGGCGTGCTGGTGAACAGCGGCACCATCGGCACGCTGACCAACAGCGGCACCATCACCGGTACTACCATTGCCGGTATTCATGTGACCATCGGCGGCAGCATCGGTTCTCTCGGCAACACGGGGACGGGCTCCATAGGCGGCAGGACTGGCGTGCTGGTGGACGGCAGCGCCAGCAGCACCAGCGGCGCCATCGGCACGCTGACCAACAGCGGCACCATCTCCGGGGTTAGGGATGGCGTCAATGTGTTCAGAGGCACCATCGGCACGCTGACCAACAACGGCACCATCTCCGGGGGGGGTAGCTATGGCGTCGATGTGTCCAGAGGCACCATCGGCACGCTGACCAACAGCGGCACCATCACCGGGAATCACGTTGGCGTCTATAACAGCAGCACCATCGGCACGCTGACCAACAGCGGCACCGGCACCATCTCCGGGGGTACCTATGGCGTCAGTAACAGCGGCACCATCGGCACCATCGGCACGCTGACCAACAACGGCACCATCTCCGGTACTACCATTGCCGGTATTCTGGTGTACAGCGGCGGCAGCATCGGTTCTCTCGGCAACACGGGCGGTTCCATATCAGGCGGCAAGACCGGCGTGCTGGTGAACAGCGGCACCATCGGCACGCTGACCAACAGCGGCACCATCACCGGTACTACCATTGCCGGTATTCATGTGACCATCGGCGGCAGCATCGGTTCTCTCGGCAACAACACAAGCGGCTCCATATCCGGCGGCCAGACCGGCGTGGTGGTGAGCGGCGGCACCATCGGCACGCTGACCAACAGCGGCACCATCTCCGGGGTTTCCTATGGCGTCTCTGTGTACAGCGGCACCATCGGCGCACTGACCAACAGCGGCACCATCTCAGGTCCTACTGCCATCAATGTTGGGAGCACCGGAAGCCTCGGCCCGCTGACCAACAGCGGCCTGATTTCCGGCAACATCGTCAACGCCAGCACGAACAATCTGAGCATAACGGGCGGTAGCAACGGCACCTTCACGGGCTATCCCGTGGCCAATCCGGGGACCATCACCAATACGTTGTCAAATGTGGTGTTTGCCTCGGGCAGTGTTCTTCTGAACGATGACATCAATGTCGGCAACAGTCACGCCGTTACCAATTCCGGGGCCACGCTTCAGATCAACAACGCCCGGACCATCACCGGCAACTATACGCAGACTGGCGGCTCCTTGATCATCGGCGCCACCAGCACCAGCAGCTACGGCAAGCTTTCGATCACCAATACGGGCAATATTACCGGCGGCACGATCGGCCTCACGACCATCGGCGGCAATCCGTTTGCCGGCGGTCAGAGCTACACCATCGCTCAGGCCGGGACGCTGACGGTCAGTGGAGCTGGCGTCACCGTCAATGGTTTTTCCGGTGGCACCCCGACCGAAACCGTCGTGAGTAATCAATTGGTCGTGTGCCTTGGCACATGCGGCGGCAGCAGCGGGTCGAGCAGCGGCGGTGGCTCCAGCGGCAGCGGTGGCTCCAGCAGCAGCGGTGGCTCCAGCAGCAGCGGTAGCTCCAGCAGCAGTGGCTCCAGCAGCAGCAGCGGTAGCTCCAGCAGCAGTGGCTCCAGCAGCAGCAGCGGCTCCAGCAGCAGCAGCGGCTCCAGCAGCAGCAGCGGCTCCAGCAGCAGCAGCGGCTCCAGCAGCAGCAGCGGCTCCAGCAGCAGCAGCGGCTCCAGCAGCAGCAGCGGTGGCTCCAGCAGCAGCAGCGGTTCCAGCAGCAGCGGTGGCTCCAGCAGCAGCGGCGGCGGGGGCATCATCGATTCCAGCCAGCCCTTCTTTACGCCGACCTCCGGACCGGCTGAAGCCGCGACGATCATCTTCGACGGCGGCACGCTGAAGGCGTCGCCGACGGTGACGATCCTTTTTACCCAGCCGGTGATAGTCCAGGCGACCGGCGGCACGGTCGACACCAACAGTGGCACCACCAGGTTCTCGGGCAATATCTCGGGCGCGGGCGGCCTGACCGCGAGCGGGGGCGGCATCCTGGTGCTGACCGGGACCAACACCCAGGCCGGTGGCGTCACCATCAGCGGCGCCACCCTGCAGATCACCGGCGACGGGAACCTCGGTGCCCCGTCGGCGCCCCTGACCTTCAACAGCGGCACGCTCCAGCCGACCGATTCCGTGACCCTGGCCCGGCCGATTGTCATCCAGGTGACCGGCGCCACCATCGACACCGGCGGCAACACCGTGACCCTGACCGGGGTCATCACCAACGCCGGCAACTTGTTGTTCACCGGCAATGGCCAGGTGGTGCTGACGGGCACGCTGAGCGGCGGCGGGATCGAGGTCTTCGACGGCCAACTCGCCTTGGACGGAAACATCACGCCAACCTTCGTCAAGGTCGATATCGCCGGCCTTCTGCGCGGTCTCGGCACGATCGGCGGCACAACCACGGTCGAGGGCACCCTGGAGCCGGGCGGCTCGCCCGGGACCCTGAATTTCACGGCCCCGGTGATCATGCAGAAGGGCAGCACGCTGGTTCTCGACATCGACGGCACCGGGACCGGCACCGGCGCCGGCAACTACTCGCGGGTGATCGTCCGGGGCGGCAACAGCTTCGACGCGGCGGGGACGCTGGCGCCCAAGCTCCGCAACATCGCCTACGCGGCCACCGAGACCCCGGGCACCAACAGCTACTCGCCGCCCTTGGGCCAGAGATTCGCAGGCGTGGTCCAGGCCGACGGCGGCATCCTCGGCTCCTTCGCCGGCCTGACCCAGCCGGCCGGCCTGCTTGCCGGGACCCGCTTCGATGCGGTCTATCAACCGACCACCCTCGACCTCTATGTCACGCCGGCCTCCTACGGCAACCTCGCGGTCGCGGGCGTCGGCCAGACCCGCAACCAGGCGGCGGTGGGCGGGGCGCTCGACGCCCTGCGCCCGGCGGCGGGGACGCTGGCGACCGGCGACATCAAGACCCTGTTCGACGCCTTGGCGCCGCTCAATGCCGGCACTCTCCCCGGCACGCTCGGCCGGCTCGCCGGGCAGCTCCATCCGGAACTGCCGGCAACCGCGGTCGAGGTCGGCCGCAGCCTGGGCGGCGCCCTCTCGGGCCGCTTCGACCAGCTCCACGGCGATACCCTGGCCGAACGGGCGCAAGCCGGCCTGACCGGGATTGCCTTCGGCTTCGAGGGCGGCCAGACCCGGGGTGGCGGCGGGCCGGTCAGCGGCCTCGCCGGCGGTGGCGACGGGCCGGCCTCGCCCGACGCCTGGAGCGCCTGGGCCCGCGCCTTCGGGGCCTTCACCAACAACGGCGGAGACGGCAACAACCCCGGCTTCCAGCGCACCACCGGCGGCGGCCTGGCCGGCGCCGACCGGGAGGTGGCCCGGGATTTGCGGGGCGGTCTGGACCTGGGCTACGCCCACGGCGACCTGACCGCCCGCGAGGGGGGCGGCACCGCCTCGGCCGACAGCTACCGCCTGGGTCTCTATGCCTCGTGGACCCCAGGAACCGCGTTCACCCCGGTGCCGCTGTTCGTGGATACCGGCTTCGGCGGCGGCCTCGACCGGTTCGGGACCCAGCGCACCGTCGCCCTCGGCAGCCTGGGCGGCACCGCCAGCGGCGGCACCACCAGCCACGATGGCGATGCCGAACTGGCCATCGGTATCCGCCTGTCCCTGGGTGGCTTCACCGTCGAACCCAGCACCGACCTGCGCTACGACCTGGCGGCGGTCTCGGGCTACAGCGAAACCGGGGCCGGGCTGCTCGGCCTCTCGGTGGCCGGGGCCACCCACGATGCCCTCCAGACGGGCCTGGGCGTCCGCGTCACCCATAGCTATACGCTCGACAGCGGCCTGATCCTGGAGCCCGACCTGAAGCTCAGGGGAGAGCACGAGATCCTCGACCCGCGCTATGCCACGAGCGAGCGGCTGGGCGGCGCCCCCTTCTCGGTCACGGCGTCGAATCCCGGACGCGATGCCCTGGTGGCCGGGGGCGGAATCGCCGCCGCCCTCGACACCAACCTCAAGCTGTATCTCCGCTACGATGCCGAGGTCAGACCCAACGAGACCGGTCAAAGCCTGACCGGCGGCTTCCGCTATGGCTGGTGACGGGAACCGGGAACAGCCCGGCACCATGATCATGATCGAAAGGAGTTTCCAATGGCACGAATCGGTGGCCGCCGCGGTGTCGCCGTCCTGGGGGCGCTGGTTGCCCTGGCGGTGGTGATCACCCTGGCCTGGGCCGAGGACCGGAAACCCTCTCCGGCCCCCGGTCAGGGGCCGCTCTGGAGCAAGCAGTGCGTCAAGGACCCCAAGGACCATGACGTCTGTTTCGTCCAGCAGTTCGCCATCGCCCTTCCGCAAAACGTCGCCCTGCTCAACGTCTCGATCGGGTACCTGGGGCCGGACGGCAAAGTGCGGATGATCATCCGGGCGCCGCTCGCAATCTTTCTGCCGCCGGGGATCCAAGGCACCATCGATAGCGGGAAGCCCTTTACCCTGCCCGTGGAAAGCTGCGACCAGGGCGGCTGTCGGACAGCCGTGGACATGGACGACGCGACCACCGGCCAACTTCGTCGTGGCAAGGTGCTGACCGTTCGATATATCACCATGGACCGAAAGGCCGTGGACATTCCGATCAAACTCGAAGGACTGGCGGCGGCTTTGAGCACCCTGTCGCGATAGGTACTTTGGTGAGCCGCAAACCCAGGTCACCCACGCCGCCCGGACCGCGGAACCAGCAGGGCATCGGCCTCGACGAGGCGGTCGCCCGGGCGCAGGCCCATTGGAATGCCGGCCAGACCGATCAGGCCGAACTCTTGTGCCAGCAGGTCCTGGCGGTCTGGCCCGGCCATGCCGACGCCTCGCACCTTTTAGGCGTGATCGCCCATGCCTACGGCAATCTCGATCTGGCGCTGGACTATCTGCGCCGTGCCTGCCAGGCGCCGCGCGCCCCTGCGGTGTATCTCAGCAATCTGGCCGAGATGTGCCGGCAGAGGGGGCTGCTGGCCGAGGGTGAAACGGCGGGGCGGCGGGCGGTGGCCCTCGACGCCGGGCTGATCGGCGGGTGGAACAATCTCGGCATCGTTCTGCAGGAGGCCGGCAAATACGAGGAGAGCCTCGCCTGCCTGGAACGGGTGATCGCTCTGTCTCCCGACTACGCCGAGGCCCACAACAATCTGGGCAACACCCTGAACCGCCTGGGCCGACTGGATCGGGCGCAGGGGCATTACCAACGGGCGCTGGCGCTCAAGCCGAACTACGCCGAGGCCCACGGCAATCTCGTCAAGCTGCTGAACGACCTGGGCGAGCCTGACGAGGCGCTGATCTCGGCACGTCGGGCCATCGACTGCAATCCGCGCCACGGCGATGCCTATATCAACGCCGCCGCGGTCGAAATCGCCCGCGGGCGCCATGCCGAGGCGCTGCGCTGGCTGGACAGCCTGCTGAGCTTCGCGCCCGGACATGCCGGGGCGCTCGCGGCACGCTCCGGAGCACTGAAGCACCTGAACCGGGACGACGAGGCCCTGGACTCGGCACGGAGGGCGGTGGCCCTGGCTCCCGACAATCAGGAAGCCAACAATGCCCTGGGCCAGGCCCTCCAGGCGCTCGGACGCTTCGAGGAGGCCCTGACGGTCTACGAACGTTCGGCGACCCTGCCGTCGCTCCAGCCCGAGACCGCCCTGGTCAACAAGGCGGTCCTCCTGATGGAGGTCGGCCGTACCGAAGAGGCCCGGGTGACCTTCGACCAGGCCCTGGTGGTCAATCCGCGGTCGACCGCGGTCTGGTTCAACCGCGCCGACCTCAAGACCTTCAAGGCCGACGATACCGAGATCGGGCGGATGGAGACGCTCCTGGCCTCGGGCGATGTCCAGTCCCGATGCGACCGCATGTCGCTGCATTTTGCCTTGGGCAAGGCCTGGCTGGACGCGGGCGACGCCGATCGCGCCTTCGCTCATCTGGGCCAGGGCAACCGCATGAAGCGCGCCGCCATCTCCTTCAATGCCGAGGCCAGCGTCCGCTGGTTGGACGCCATCGCCGAAGCCTTCCCGGCGGACCTGTTCGCCCGCCACGCGGGTGGCGGCGAGCCGTCTGACCTGCCGGTGTTCATCGTCGGCATCCCGCGCTCGGGCACCACGCTGCTCGAACAGATACTGGCGTCCCATTCCCAGGTTCACGGCGCGGGTGAGTTGAAGGTGGTGTCGCGCATGGTCGAGCAGGCCATGGGATCCGACCACCGGCCTCTGGGCTTTCCCCAACTGGTCTCGTCCTTGCTGCCCGGCGATCCGGCGCGGATGGGACGGCACTATCTGGCGGCGGTCTCGGCCCTGGCGCCCGGGTCCCGCCGGGTCGTGGACAAGATGCCGGCGAACTTCCTCTATGCCGGCCTGATCCACCTGATGCTGCCGAACGCCCGCATCATCCATTGCCACCGCGATCCGGTGGATACCTGCCTGTCCTGCTATACCAAGCTGTTCTCGGACGAACAGGCATTCACCTACGATCAGGCGGAGTTGGGCCGCTTCTATCGCGGCTATGAGACGCTGATGGCCCATTGGCGAGCGGTGCTGCCGCCGGATCGATTCATCGAGGTGGAGTACGAACAGGTGGTGGCGGATATCGAAACCCAGGCCCGGCGGATGATCGCCTTCTCCGGTCTGGAGTGGCAGGACTCCTGCCTGGAGTTCCACAAGAGCCGCCGCCCTGTGAAAACCGCCAGCGTCAATCAGGTGCGGCAACCGATCTACCGCGGCAGCGTCGGGCGGTGGAAACCCTACGAGCGCCACCTGGGGCCGCTGCTGGCCGCTCTCGAGATGGCAAACCGGGGATGAGCGGCGATGCCACGGGTGGCCCACGCTCCGGCGATTCCGCTAATCGACGCGCGGTGACCGGGTGGCAGGGGTGGCGTTGCGTGACCGCCGTCGTGTCGCCCGGTACTCTGGAGCTATCACCTGGATCGTGATCGAGACATGGATTCGTTCCCACAGATCAGGACTCTGACCATCGGCGCGGTGAACGGCATCGTTGCCGGGCGGCATGGCGTCTTCCTGGTCAATCGATATGACTACTATGTCGGCCAGGCGTTGATCAAATACGGCGAGTATGGGGAGATTGAATGGCGTAACCTCGCTCAACTGGTCCGACCGGGGAACACCGTCGTCGAAGTCGGCGCCAATATCGGCTCGCATACGGTTTCCTTGGCGAAGACGGTTGGCCCGACCGGCAGGGTCATTGCCGTGGAACCCCAACGGATCATCCATCAATATTTGTGCGCCAACATCGCCCTGAATGGCCTGGGAAACGTGGAAACCTATCTGGCCGGCTGCGGTGCCAAGCCGGGAGAATTAATGGTTCCGCCGCTCGACTATTTCGCGTCAACCTTCCAGAACTTCGGAGGAATAGCCTTGTCGCCCGAGGGTGCGGGCGAGCGCGTCACCATTCTCCGTCTTGACGATATCATGAAGGAGCGACCGGTCCAACTCCTCAAAATCGACGTGGAGGGCATGGAAGCCGAGGTCCTGCGCGGCGCGACCGGCCTCATCGCAAACAGCCGTCCGTTTCTTTATCTGGAGAACGACCGCATGGACAAGAGCGATGCCCTGATATCGCTGCTGTGGTCGCTGGATTACCGCATCTTCTGGGACCTGCCGAAGTTGTACAACCCCGACAATTATTTCAATGAGGCCGACGACATTTACAAGAACATGGTATCGGCCAATATGCTGTGTATTCCGAGAGAATCGTCCCTCTCCGTTCAAAACTTTGCCGAAATCACCAGTCTTGGATTGCATCCGTTGCTGACTGCCGCCGCCGGTCATCGGGGTCTGCCGGTGACTCCGCCGGTCACGTCGCCGCCAAGGGATGCCCCGGTCATCGTTACCACCCTCAATGCCGAGACTGCCGAAAAGCAGGCGCGGTCGGCGCTGGCCAGCGGCGCCTTCGAGGCCGCGGAGGCGCTGGTCCGGCCGTTCCTGGCATCGGGGAGCGGGCCATTACCGTTGTGGCGTATTCTCGCCACGGCCCTGAGGCAGCTGGGCCGCATCCAGGAAACGCTGACCATTCAGCAGATGCTGGTCGACACCCTGCCCGGCGATCTGCCGTTGCGTTTCGATCTCTCCGAGACCCTGTTGCTTCTGGGCGAGTTCGAGCGGGGGTGGCGGGAGTACCGCTATCGCTACAGCCTGCCGCACACCACGATTCTGGACCGCAAGGTTCAGAAACCGGGTTGGGAGGGCGGACCAATCCCGGGCAAGACCCTCCTGATTCATGACGAGCAAGGCTATGGCGACAGCCTCCAGTTCATGCGCATGGTCCCCTGGGCCAAGCAGCGGAGCGGGGCGCGGGTGGTTCTGGAAATCAACCATGACACCGCCTCCTTCGCGCGGCGCATGAAGGGCATCGACCACCTGGCGCTCCGCGGCGAATTGCCGCCGCCCTTCGACGTCCATTGCCAGATGATGAGCCTGCCGGCGGCGATGGGCCTGAAGCTCGCGGATCTGCCCGGGACCATGCCGTATCTGAGCGCCGATCCGGCACGCCTGACCCGCTGGCGCAAGCGGCTGGCCAAGTTGCCGCGTCTCCTGGTAGCCCTGGTGTGGGCCGGGCGTCCAACCCACTTCAACGACGCGAACCGCTCCACCGGTCTGGCAACCCTGGCGCCCCTTGGCATGGACGGCGTGACGTTCCTTTCCATCCAGAAGGGTCCCAAGGCCGCCGAGGCCGCGGAGCCGCCGGCTGGGATGCATCTGGTCGATCTCGGCGACGAGATCAAGGATTTCGACGACACCGCGGCCATTCTGTCCCTTGCCGACCTGTTGATTTCGGTGGACAGCTCACCCGTGCATCTCGCGGGCGCGCTGGGGCGGCCGGCATGGGTGATGCTGCCCCTGGTGCCCGACTGGCGCTGGTTGCTGGAGCGCGAGGACACTCCCTGGTATCCCTCGCTCCGGCTGTTCCGCCAATCGGTGCGCGGCGACTGGACCTCGGTGGTGATGCGCATGGTCAAGGAACTGACAGCGCTGCGGGACCGTGCCGGCCAGGCGCGGTAATTCCGGTGGCGACCCAGATCCAGCAACTTGCCATTCCGCACTATGCCGGCATGGATACGATGAGGCAAGATTATGAACCTTTTGTTCGTGACCGGGTGCAATACGGGGTTCTTCAATACTCTCCTAATTTGCCTGCAGTCGTTTTCGCTGAGAACAAGTGGCCAACGTCTGTTCGTTTGCGATTACGGAATGACCAAGCCGCAGGCGGAATTTTTGCGTGAAATCGGCATCTTGATCGAAAGGCCGCCATCCATTGATCCATCTCTCGACGTATTCAACTGCAAGGCCGCCCTGATTCGCTACCTGAACCATGCCGGTCACGCCATCGACCGCTACGACGCGATCGTCTGGGTCGATGCCGACCTCACATTCATGGATGTTGGCCTCGGCAACTTTCAGGGCGTGGCGGCCGAAATGAAGCGTGCCGGAGCGGAAGTCGCCGTTTGTTCCGAGCCATCAGGGAAAAGCGTCGGGCAGATGATCGCCGGCCTGTCCAAACCGCCTGCAAAATACCCCTTTGCCGGCGTTGCCCAGGATGCGGCGATCGACCTGGCACGGCCCTATGTCTCGACCGGGCTATTTTGGGTGAACTCTGCCTCGTTCCTGACCCGCTGGAACCATCTGACCTTGGCGGTTGAGCCCCATACTCTGTTTGAGCAAAATATGTTCAACGTCGTGCTTCACCGCAGCCTTGCCCCTTTTCTGTTGATGGATTGTGAAACCTGGCAAGCTCAGGGGTCCTCCCTGGACCGCGTTCGGCTGCGAGCCACCGGTACCGGGGGTTTAGGGGCCGTCATCGCCAACAAAAATATAAAGACTCTGCATGCCACATCGCCCTTGTTCGGTCATGTGCAGGCGGTCAGAGGCTGTCTCACCGTTGATCAGTACGAGTTGAATGGCATTTTCAAGCTGATACTGAAAGACGACGTGCGGAGTCACCAGCTTGAGTTGTTGGCGTCCTTTGTATACGCTCATGCCCGAATGCTCACAAAGATCGGTGTCTGTCGACCCGCTGCATGCCCCTGTGAAGGGTTTCAGTTTGTCATTACAGGCCCGGCAGATGTGGTCTCGAGTTACCTGAATGTGGGCACGGCCTGAAGGAAAAATACCGTGGAGTTGGGGTGGCTCGAAACCGTCTGCGTTCTCGGCGTCGCGGTCTGCGTGTTTGCGGGGGCCAATGTGGTGGGCCGCCGTCCCGCGGACCCGCGGACCCGCTTCGCCCGCGGCTGTGGTCGCCGGAGTTGGTCATGGGCGCGGCCGTGGTGGTGGGCATTCTGATGCTGGCCCACATGCTCAGCCTCGGCACCGGTCGGCCATTCCAGGGCGGCGGGTTCTGAGCGGTCCACACCTCCTCTTCGGGTGCCAAACATTTCCGTGATTGGAATAGATCGGGCTAAGAGGCACAGACAATGGCTGTTTCCGCGGTGTCGCAACGCCCACCGTCGGCCACTCACCGCGCCGTGGCCGCCGTGGGGCTGGCGTCGTTCCTTCTGGCCATCGTCATTCTCAGGACCGAACACCCATTCGGCGGCAACGTGGTGCGTTCAGCCCTGTTCCTGATGGCGGTGACGGCGGGGGCGATCTTCCTCGTCGACCTCGGTTGGCAGCGGGTGCATCTGAGGCCCTCGACGGGGTTGAATTTCGGCCACGACGACCCGTCCCGGAGCCGCACCCTGGTCAAATATGTCGGCCTGCTGGGCAGTCTGGGCTTCGTGGCTTTGCTCTACTGGCTGTTTCCCGAATATCACGGGGCTTTCTACGATCGGTATTACGAGATGCTGTGGGCCGTGGTGCCGCCCGTGCTGGTGCTGGGCTTGCCCTACCTGTTCCTGATCGACCGTCATATGTCCGAACCGCGGGACGGCATCTGGCACATGGGCAAGCTGGTCACCCTGCACTGGAGCGCGGTGGATCGCCGGATGCTGGGCCAGCACCTGCTCGGCTGGCTGATCAAGGGATTCTTTCTGCCCCTGATGTTCGTCGCCATGTGCGACGGTCTGGACAAGTTGATCGCCGTGGACCTGGGCCAGCTTACCTCTTTCAAGCCTTGGTTCGATTTCCTGTATGACTTTTTTTATTTTATCGATGTCGGCCTGGTATCGATGGGCTACCTGATGACCTTGCGCCTGACCGATACCCATATCCGTTCCGCCGAGCCGACCACGCTCGGCTGGGCGGCGGCCCTGGTGTGTTACGAACCGCTCTGGTCGCTGGTCGGGAGGGATTATCTGGCCTACGACACAGGCTACACATGGGGGACCTGGCTGTGGGATACGCCGCTGCTTTACTGCGCCTGGGGCGGCATGATCCTCGCTCTGGTCGCGGTCTACGCCTGGGCGACCGTAAGCTTCGGCGCCCGTTTCTCGAACCTGACCCATCGCGGCATCATCACCGACGGCCCGTACCGCTGGACCAAACATCCGGCCTATATCGCCAAGAACCTGTCCTGGTGGCTGATCTCGATTCCGTTCCTGGCCCCGGACTCTCCCGTCGAGGCGGTGCGCCATTGCCTGCTGCTCCTCGGCCTGAATGGCCTTTACCTGCTGCGGGCGAAGACGGAGGAATGGCATCTGTCCCGCGATCCGGAGTATGTCCGATACGCATTGTGGATCGAGGACCACGGGATGTTCCGCTTTGCGCGGCGTCTGCCAGTGCTCCACCACCTTGCTTTCAGGGCGGTGGAAGACTGAGGTGGCCCCGGAATCCCGGACAGGGGTTTAATCTTACTGTGTCATAAATTCGATCGCGGTTCGGGTTTGAACAGCCTGGCGCAGCGCGGGCATCTGGGCATTCTGCGGGCGAGAGCGACGATCAGTCTTCGGCGCATGGTCGGGATGGAGTTGGGAAAGTGTCGCTCTGGGCGGATGGGCGGTGCTTCTGGGTCGGTAACGGTGGGGAACGGC
>Ga0302319_10015214_pt1 | contig 14275 bp, 15 predicted proteins | sample Bog_T0_2_FD_203319 | JGI IMG/M metagenome (GOLD analysis project Ga0302319, IMG submission 203319) | Peat permafrost microbial communities from Stordalen Mire near Abisko, Sweden - Bog_T0_2 | ecosystem: Environmental > Terrestrial > Soil > Wetlands > Peat | place: Sweden: Abisko, Stordalen Mire... | reverse complement strand
GGGAACGTACGATCTGAAGGGGCTTTATGCGCTCGAAGAATACTACGCCCGCGATCTGAAGGCGTATTACGACGCCCTGACTGTAGGCCCTTCACACAACTACTACATGGGCCGCGTCGATGCCGACATCACACAGTGGATCGCCTATTTCGTTGGCGGCATGGCAACTTCGTTCGAGAAGGTGCGCGATCAAGCCGTGGGTGAGGTGCGAAAAGGCGGCAAGGACCAATCCAAACTATTGCGCAACCTCGACGCAAAGCAACGCCAGGCGCTAACGCTATTCCAAAACTCACGTGAGATCACGGCAAAAGATGTCGGCGAACTATTCGGTTACAAGCCGCGCACAACGGCACTGTTATGTCAGCGTTGGGTCGCCAATGGCTTCTTAGAAACGACTGACCCAGCTAAGAAATCACGCCGCTACAAGCTGGACGAGATATACGCGTCAATTATTGATGAGGCTACTTGGGCCGATCATCAGCCGCCAACCAACGCTGTAGTTGGACCAGTGGAACTATCAGCCGTTTCCCCACTCTCTTGAACGGGATTTGGCCGCGATTTACAGCAGCGTACGATGCGGCCCGGCCGAGTCCCAGCCGTTTTCCGGCTTCTTCGACACTCAGTGCCAGTAGATCTTTCTCTTTGCTTTTGTTCACTCGGCCCTTCCAGACTTATTGTGATGGAAAAATAAATTCGTGTCAAAGCATTTTTTGCTTGCTTATTTTATGCTTATTTATTACGCTTAGTTTTGTAGGATTATAACGCCAGCGATTGCTGGGGCGATATCATCATGTACTGTGGACGCCCAACAACGCAAGGTAGCCGAGGCCATTAAAGAAGTGCGCAGTCACCTCAATGAATCCCAACAAGAGTTCAGCAATCGGCTCGGCGTCACGCTGTCAACCGTAGCGCGCTATGAATCGGTTAAACCTCCTAAGGGCCCAATTCTTGTCAGAATCGCGGAGATCGCGCGGGCTTCCGGCAGAGACGATCTAGCCGACATTCTTCGACAAGCAGAGGAGACTCAAAGCACGTCAAGGATATCGCCAATCGCGGGGGCAGTTCGACAATTGCGGGCGTCCTTGGCCTGTACGCAATCTCAGCTCGCGGAACTGGCGGCTGTCGCAGTCAGTACCGTCGCACGAGCCGAAACCAATAACCTTCCCGATACCACTGTTCTCAAGAAATTCGCCGGCCTCGCGCGACAGCACAACCTTATCGATATCGCGCAAGTTTTTGAGCAGGCGCAAGTTCCCAACTTTTTCGCCAGTCCAGAGGAACTCAGGCGAATCGAATTAAAACGTCAACTTCTGACGGCCATTGACACTCTGGATTCTTATCGGTTAAACGCGATTGAGACAATTCTGCGGCCGACGAGTTGGCCCGAAGTTGTTGTGCCGGTCGATGATGTGCCACCTCCGCCTTGGGCATTTGATGAATCTGGGGAGCGTCGAGATTTAAGGGCGCAAGCGCTCGCAATGCTCCAGGCGGCTCGTGGAAGCACCGGAGTGCTAGACGAACGCCAATCCGAGGAGGGCCAAGCGTTATGTGCAACCGCGTGGCTTCTCGGATACGATGAAGCCTCCGACGAGCTTATCGATTTTCTGATCGAGGGGATTCAGCGCGTCCTGGAGCAACGCGGATCGGGGCTATCCGAAACAGAACTGGAAGCGTTCGGTTCGATTGGAGCTCGAGCGTCATCGGTAGAGCACATCCTACTTGTGGCACGTCAGTTGCGAGCAAGAATTGACTCTGCTAGTGCAGGCAAAGATGAAGGTCCGAATGGCACGCTGGCGTTAATGAACGTCATTAGACGCGAGCGCGCAAGATCGTCGGCGACTGCAGAGCAATTTGCAGAATCACTCGGAATCACGACGGAACAGCTTAGCAGCTATGAATCCGGCGAAGCAGCGCCGGGACTTCGCACGCTGGCGTTGTTGAAAAGCCGCATTTTTGTTTCCATGCGCCCCGCTGAACCAAGTTCCTCCGGTGCTTATTCTCGCGAATTGGCGGTGATTCTAGAAGCCGTGTTTCGAGAGCTAGCCAAAGTGGCCAGAAGAAAGGAGAACTAAGAGATGGCTGGACGCCTGACAACCCCGATCGATCCACTGTCGCAAATGATACGAGTCGCTTGTGAAGATGCCGTCAAGGCAGTGCTCAATATCAGCGACGTATCGCCGAGACGCTTGTTGAGCGTAGAAGAAACGGCCACATACCTTTGTCTGTCCGTTCGCGAGATCTACAACATGATCAGCACAAGAGAACTAACGGGCGTGAGGCATGGCAAACGCCTGATGGTCGACATCCGCGACCTCGAGAAGTGGGTTGAGGAGCATAAGGCGGCGTAAATGCGAAGAAAGATTTCTACCGGCAGCGTCTTCCAAAGCTCGTACAAGGGCCGTGACGGCAAGCGTCACAAGTCAGCCACCTGGGTTCTAAAGTACTACGTCAAAGGAAAGCCCGTTCGGGAGTCAACCGGGACCACGGACCACCAGGAAGCCGTTCGCATGCTGCGGCAGAAGGTCGCGAATGCCGCTCGATTTACCGAATACTCTGAGCACGTTGAGCGAGTGCTGGTCGACCAATTGCTTGATCTTGTTGTGGAGGACTACCAATTCAACGAGCGGGGCAGCAGCTACGACACCAAACTTCGGATCGACAAGCATTTGCGGCCCGCGTTCGGTTACCGCCGCGCGGTCGACGTAACCACGCCGATGATCAAAGAGTACACGGCGGATCGCGCTAAAGAAGCGGCTGCTGCAACGGTGAACAAGGAGTTGGCATTTCTAAGGCGCGCGTTTAAACTCGGCCAGCAACATGAGCCACCATTGGTGCAGCGCTTTCCCCATATTCGAATGCTTCCACTCGATAACGCGCGCGAAGGCATCATCGAACACGAAGTGTATCGCTCGATTCGCGATGCCCTGCCCTCTTACGCTCGCATCGCTTTCGTGATCTCGTATCATACCGGTTCACGCAAAGGGGAAATCGGCAAAATTCGAGTCGACAAGATCGATTTCAAGCGGAGCCGCATTGATCTTCCTGGACGAACAACGAAGAACAAAAAGGCGCGATTCCTGCCCATCTATGGCGACATGGCTGCGGAACTATCGATGGCGATTTCGTTAGCCCAGCCGGGTTGCCCGTTCTTGGTGCAAGACAAAGGCCGGCGAGTCGAGGACTGGGAGAAGAGTTGGGCGAGAGCGGTGGCGTTTGCTGGGGCCGATGAGGCGTTATTTCACGATTTGCGAAGAACGGCCCTGACCAACATGATCGAGGCCGGCTTTAGCGAGAAGGAAGCGATGGAAATCAGCGGCCACAGAACCCGGGCGGTTTTTGACCGCTATCACATTGTTTCCGAACGCAGACTGAATCAACTTAGCGAGCGCATGGACGCCCATATGCGCCAAAAAGAGGAAGAAAGCAAATTAATGGGCAAAGACAACGGGCAAAGACAAAATGCGAAGATCCAATAAACTCCTTTGTTTTCATGGTGAGCCGGGCGGGACTCGAACCCGCGACCACCGCATTAAAAGTGCGATGCTCTACCAACTGAGCTACCGGCCCCTCGGCGAACAACTTTCTTTAGATTAACATCAACGATCCAATACCCTTCGCGCCACTGCTAACGCCTCCGCTCGCGTCTGAATCTCGCCCTCCAATTGTGCCGTCTCCACCGCTTCCAAAGCCGCCGCAAACTCCGGACCTGGCGAATACCCCGCCGCAATCAGATCGCGGCCCGAAATCAAACGCTCCGGCCGCAACGCCTCGCTACTCAGTTCGCTCAGCTTCTCCTTCACAAATTCATACGATTCGCTCCGCCCATTGCTCGCCAAGCAATCCAAGCGGTGCAGTTCCAAGTGCTCTTCAAAATGCGCCAAACGCAAAAAACGTTTCAAAGTACTGGGGCGCATTTTCTGCACATCTTTAAATTTCATGTGATTCGCCACCAACGCAGTGACATGCTCCACCTCGTCTTTTGAAAATCGAAACCGCTGAAGAATCTCCGTCGCCATCTCCGCGCCCACCTCCGCGTGTCCATCAAAACGAATGCGGTCCGCCCTCCGGAACGTTCGCGGTTTCCCCACATCATGCAGTAATACACCCAGCGCCAGGGAACTCGAAGCGCTGCCCATTTTTTCGAGCATCAGCAGCACGTGTGTCCAAACATCTCCTTCCGGATGAAACTCGGGCGGCTGTTCCACTCGTTGAAACGCTTTCACTTCCGGCAATAGCAACGCGAGCAGTCCCAACTCGTCGAGCAATTGAATCCCACGGCTCGCGCCTCCTTCCGTTAGAATTCTTGCCAATTCGTCGCGAACTCGTTCAGCCGAAACCGTGCGAACAAATTTTGCCCGCTGGGTGATTGCTTGGCGTGTCTTCTCTTCGATCGTGAAACCGAGGCGAGCCGCGAAGCGAACGGCCCGCAGCATACGCAGATGATCTTCCTCAAATCGCCGAGTGGCATCGCCGATCGCACGCACAGTCTTGCTGGTTAAGTCCGCTCGTCCCCCAACGTAATCCAAGATCTCGCCGGAAATCGGATCTTCCATCAAAGCGTTAATGGTGAAATCCCGCCGCTGCGCGTCCAAGCTCGGTTCGCTTTCAAAGCGCACCTGATCGGGCCGCCGGCCATCGCTATACGCACCATCGCTGCGAAAGGTAGCCACCTCCACTTGCGCTACGCCGTCTCGCACCAGCACCACTCCAAAATGAGCGCCCACCAGTTGCGCACCGGGAAAGTAATTGGCTAATTGTGAAGGAGACGCGTCGGTCGCGATATCGAAATCTTTTGGCCTGGTCCGCAGTAAACGGTCCCGCACGCAGCCCCCTACCAAATAGACTTTGTGCCCGTGACCACGAAGCTGTTTAACGACAGCAATTGCCAGGCTTTCGGACGCCGATTGCTCCGACACTACGGTGTTTCGGGCGGGTCGGCGGAGACCTCCGCCGGAGCTTCGTCGCCGTTTCGCTCTGCAGCCTCGCGGGCGGCCTTCGCTTCTTCTTCGAGTTTTTTCAGCTCTTTTTTGGTGGGTGGCGCTTGCTCATGCCGGTAATCATGATCGTGATAGCAGGTACGGCAGCGCACCTTCGCCGCATCATTTCCAACAAGCGACACAATAGAATGATTGGTGAGACGGCGGCATTTAACGCAAAAATCGTCGATGACATCGCCTAACCGCTTTTCTCCGAACATATTTTCCGACTTAGGGAGTATAACAGGGTTCATGTGACACTTCCCCATGCTCTCGCCGTTTTTCCGGTTTGCTAAGCTGTTCGTTTAGGCGCCCTGCGGCCAGGTAGCTCAGTCGGTAGAGCGCAGCCCTGAAAAGGCTGGCGTCGGCGGTTCGATTCCGTCCCTGGCCACCAAACTTGATGTCGCGACTTTACAAACAATTCGCCGCCGTCCTCGTGGTGCTTGGTCTTATTGCGAGCACGCAATGCATGGCATCATGTCTGGCAGCTTCTGCTCAACAAGCTCCATCCCACGCTTGTTGCCAACATTCAAGCAGGTCTCATCAGCCGAAACACTGCCTCAACCGTCCACTAGAATGTAACGCAGGCTTTTTGAAAGTCCGGGGCAAGCTCGTACCTTCACCATTCTCCGTAGTTTTAGAGCCGGCTCTCACAGTGGGACCTTCCTTCCAACTCTGCCACCGCGGCAGCGCTTCGCTTGCCCGGCGCGGCCTTCAAAAATCACCTCTTCTCTCATTCGACGTCCTCCGGATCTGATCACTCCCATCAGAAAAACAGCACTGTTTGTTCGTCAAGGGAGTAGATCATGCATTTTTGCGTCAAAATATCTTTCTATTGCACCATCGCCGCCGTCCTCGGCCCATTCGCCGGCGCGCAGTCTCAAATGACCGACATGAACGAAGCCGGCATGGCCCTCATGCAGGAGGCCTCCGGGACCAGCATGAATCCAACCGCCGGCAGCCTGCCCATGCTAATGACTCACACCGCCGGCTGGAATTGGATGTTCATGGGCGAAGCTTTCATTGTGGATACCCAACAATCCGCCCCGCGCGGCCACGACAAGTTCTACTCCACAAATTGGTTCATGACGGGCGTGGAACATCGCCTTGGAAATGGCAGTTTCATGATCCAGTTAATGCTAAGCCTGGAACCGGCCACCATTACCGATCGGCGCTATCCCGAGTTGTTTCAAACCGGCGAAACCGCGTACGGCATCCCGCTCGTGGATGCACAACACCCGCATAACTTCATTATGGGTCTCGGCTTCACCTATGCTCACCCTTGGGGCCAAAACGGTCTTTGGGAGCTTTACTATGCACCCGTGGGAGATCCGGCCCTTGGACCCGTCGCCTTCCCACATCGCGCCTCGGCCAGTGAGTTACCACAAGCTCCGCTGGCGCATCATTGGGAGGATTCCACTCACATCGCATACAACGTCGCTACCGGCGTCCTTAGCTATAAAATGGTTCGATGGGAGGTCAGTGGCTTTCACGGAGCAGAACCCGGTGAGAATCGCTGGATCGTCACATCCGGCGTCATGGATTCCTGGTCAAGCCGCGCCTCTATCTTTCCGACAAAACACTGGATGGCCCAATTCTCGGCAGGCCGCCTCACTCATCCCGAGCAAGGCCAGCCAGGAGATGTCGTCCGCACCACTGGCTCTCTCCATTACTCCAAGCCCTTGCCCGGAGGCATCTGGTCGTCAAGCCTGATTTGGGGACGCAATCATTACACCGATAACAAGCGCAACGCCAACGCCTATACCCTCGAATCGGTTATTTCACTCAGCCGCAAAAATATTCTCACCGGCCGCGCCGAACTGGTGGATAAAGATGAACTCTTCGATGCGGTTCCCGCGCTCTCCGGCCGCGCTTTTCGCATTGGCGCCTTTACTCTCGGCTATACGCGGGAGATCGGCACGGCTTTCGGAATTTTGAAAACCGCTCTGGGAGCGAACGCCAGCAGCTATTCTCTGCCAAGCATCATCAAACCATATTATGGCGACCGGCCATGGGGCGTGAACGTGTTTCTCCGTATACGTCTCCAAAAGCCCGGCATGTAACATCGAACAAAAAGGAGAACCTAATGAAAACGCTTCTGCTCATATCCGCCTCGCTTGTCTCGTTGCGCGCCGAAACCGTCGAAGGAGTCATCACCGATACCATGTGCGGCGCCAAGCATACGATGGCGAAAGGTATGTCCGACGCTGAATGCGCGAAGATGTGCGCGAAAGGATCGAGCGATTATGCGCTGTTCGATGGCAAAACCGTGTGGACACTCAGCAATCAAAAGCTGGCCGCGCAATTCGCCGCCAAGCGCGTTGCGGTTAGCGGCGACGTCAACGTAGCGCAAAGGAAAATAAAGGTAGCTCAAATAAAAGAAAGCAACTAACGAGTGTAAAGTTGGAACGCCGCCCAATAATAAGGAGGCCGTTTCTTGGCTATCACTAGCTTCGCGTTGTGCAACGCCGTGGCCGGATCTTCTCCATCCTTCAAGAATGTGTAGAACTCATGCATAAAGATCGCGGTAGCAGAATCCGAGACTCTGGATAAACTGGCAACCACATGCTGGGCGCCGGCACTGAGCAGCGCCCAGGTCAAACCTATCTGCCCTTCGCCCGGCAACGCTCTCCCGCCGGCGCTCTCACAAGCGGAGAGCGTCACCAGGTAACTTTGCAGCTTCAACTTCATCAGGCTGTGCGCGTGAAGCCGCCCGTCTGTATGAGCTTTGTCCGGCGTAAAAAGAATATAGGAGTCCAGTGGATTCTCCGTATTGGCCACCGCGTGCGCCGATATATGGACATGCGAAGCCGCTTCAGGCTTGCTGTCCAGGAACCGGGTTGCGGTGGCGTCTTCCCGCATGAGGCTTAGCTGCGGAAGGTTGGGGAAAAGTTTTCTGATATCCTCGATCTCCTGCACTGTTCCAGGCAGTTGTTTACTGTCCAGCGGAATTGTCCCGCCCACTAAAAGAAGCCTTTGGCGTTCCGCCACCGGGGGCTTGCTATCTCTTAGTACAGCGAGCGATGGAGCAACGGTCACTGTCACGTTTTCGAGCCAAAACTTAGCGGGCGTAGAAGGTGGAATCAACGTCTCGAAATTCAAAGCTGCCAACGGACCATCCGGGACAATGATCACGTTCGCACCTGGCCAAAGCAACGATTCCGCCGGAGAGACAAGCTCGCGGTAGAGAAGGTTCGATGTCTTTGGGGAATCCAGTAGCGCCCGCTGGTTGCGGATGTCGTCGTTATGTCTCAGAATCTCGGAATCGAGCTTCCCCAGTCCCGTCAGGGGAAATGCCTTTATTGCTTTGGCGGTGGTTGCCCAAACGTATGAGTTCTTATTCGTAATCCAATAAGAGAGGATGACTGCGTTCCGGGCGCGAGCGATATCTTGGAACTGCCGTGGAACGGGCGTTTTAGAGCGTTGCAGTTTTTCAGCCAGCATCTGCGCGCGAAATTCTTCTGCTAGCCTTAACGCTTCGGCGTCTTCTTTCCCGCCAATCTCAAAGTCGATCGCGGCGGCCACCAATTTCGCGACGTAGACCGAGAACGTCATGCGGTCCCAATCTTCGCCGATTGTGCTTCGAACACCGCCGGCGGTGATGATCGATCTTTTGAATTCCTGTTCCGCCTGCGCTTTCATGCCCTTGGCCGCCTGCGTTTCGGCCATTTCACCATGAAATCTCCACACGGCGTCTGGATCGAGATCTCCTCCGCGATTAACGGTGTCCTGCAACTGCCTGAGTTGCTCGAAGGCTAGCGACGTCCGGCCACGCAGCCTAAGAATACTGGCGTTATTGATGCGCGCGGTAAAAACGGTCCATTGTTCAAGTTTGCTATTTGCCGAGCCCCTGAGCGCCCGTTCATTGTACGCATCCGCCTCATTTAACCGGCCCATGCCGATCAACACCGTGGTCAATTCGTCCAGGAATCGTAAACACCAACTGTTGTTCTCCAACTTCAGGCGTTTCAAAATTTCGATGGCGCGTTGGTAATCGGCGGCTGCCGCGGCGTCTTCATCCCGCCAATAGTGCACTCTAGCGCGGTGCCCGATATCAATGGCCAGATTCAAGGCTTCCTTGGGATACCACTTTTCTGCCTCGCTCAAAAGTTTCAAAGCCTCTTGGTAATTGCCAAGATGAAAGTAAGCCAAAGCCAAGTTACCCTTCGTTACGGCGATGAGTTGCGAAAAGTTGTAGCGGGCGGCAAGCGCTGCGGCATTTTGCGAGGAAGCCAACTCCAAACCGTATTGGTGGCCTGTTTCGTCAATGTTGCTCTGAACCAGGTAGCGGTATGCTGTCCAAAACTTATCGGGGCAAGTGTCGGCATCCTGTTTCGCGCCTCTCAGTTGGCTCCGCGCACGGTTCTTATCGCGTTCCACCAGCACTTGAGCGTAATGAATGCCGACTTCCGCCTTCCAGCAAGGATCGCTAACGGAATCCGTTGCCGCCAAAGCTCGGGCATATGTTTTGGCCGCATTATCCTCGTCGCCGCCGGCGCGTTGCAAATACGCTTTTGCTCCCAGCAAGCGCGCGCGGATTTCGGCATCTTGCGGATCGAAAGCCAACAGGGAATCGACGCCCGCTGTGACACCATTCTCGATTAAGACGTAGGCGCAGAGCAAGCGCAGACGCTGGCCGCCGGCTTTTTCATAGGCATCCTTGTTGACGAGGCTAGCTGTTTTGAGCGCTGCCTCGGGGTTGGTGTGCCGTAAGTTTGCGATCTCTCGAATGAGAACCGAAGCGTCGAGGGCCGATTGCGGCCGCGCTATGGGTTCAACGAAACACAGAATCAGGGCACTCAGGAACGCGACTCTCCAAGTACAGGCGCGGTTCAAATAGGTGGCCACGAGCACCACCTATTCTAACCGCGCGAAACCCTAACACTACGGGCCCTGGTGACCGTTCGTCTTTACCGGCGGTGGAGGGGGACTGGGGGGATTATTCGAAGCACCCGCCCCTGCTGCTGCCGCAGCCGCATTCGAATTTACTTCGGCAGCCTCGGCCGGGTTACTTTCAGCAGTTTCATTTTTTGGTTCTTTTGGATCATCGGTGTCACTCATAGGTCTCCTTAATTCATCGCAAACTCAAAAGTCTCATCCAGCTTTTGGCCGTCTTTCGCACCTTCACTCGTAAGACCGGCCACATCCACACTAAACCTCCCGGTCCCCAAGCTCTTGCGCGGCACGACAACGGAAAGGCGCGATTCAGCATTCGCCGCTACAGGCACAACTTGCGAAATCCTTTTATTCTTCCCGCCGTGAATGGTCAGCAAGTAGAACGTGTACTCCGGCGCGGAAGAGAGGTCCACTTCAATGGTCACCGAGGCGGTGCGCGGCGTTTCGGGCTTTCGTTCCTCCGCGCTCTTTTCCAACTCGTGAGCCACGATGATAGTGGTCGCTTGCGGCGCCTTCAAGGCGGCAATCACAAACTGCTGGCCGCCCGCCACCGCCAAAAATAAAGCTGCAATCGCCGCCGCCGGCTGCCGCCAAAATGGCTTGACAATCGCCGGTAGGGGCCTGATCTGGGTAATAAAATCCTGGCCGGCTTCCACCGCATCGGCGCACGCGGTGCACTCGAAGTAGTGTTCCTCGAAAAGCGCCCGTTCCTCTTCTCGAAGTTCATTTAGCAGGTATAGCTCGACGGCGTGTCTTTTCGCCGCTTCTTCGTGGTCCCTACGAATCGCTTCTTCACGGCTCGCCGGTTTGTTGTCTTGACTCATTCGCTTCATCGCTTCATCGCTCAATATCGATCTCATTTTTCCTATCCCATTCCTTCTGAAACTTTCGCCGCGCGTGGAATAAGATCAGCTTTAGCTGTTCGCGCGTGACACCGTATTTTTGGCAGGCCTCATCACGATCCAAGCCGTAATAGTGCACGTCCAGCAAAACGTTCCGGTGCCTCACCCTTAACCCCTCAATCACTCTCCAAACCGCGCTAGCCTTCTCCCGGTTCAACGCACTCTCTTCGGGCGACTCTGCGCTGCCGCTGAGCCGGTTCAGATCTAAATCCACCACCTCATATTTCGCATGACTCTTGATTTCCCTCTTTTGAAGGTTGGCGCAAATGCCACGCACGTAGCCAGGCAGGCACGCAGCCTCCCGCGGCTCTCCCGACATGACCTTCTCAATGACCGCCGCCATCACATCATCAACCAATTCGCTGACTCGATCCGGGCTAAACCTGCCCCAAAGCTGTAACCGCACCAACCGCCTAAAATGGCCATCAAAATGTCTCGCCGTGTCGTCATCGCCGGCGCGCAAACGCGCCAGATAAGCCTCGTCGAATACAGCTCTTCCAATTTCGCGTGCAGATTCTATGAGCATCCGTCAAACTACTTTCTGATTATTTTTGTTGCGCCGTCAGGTCCGCCTAGCCCCGTAAGTGCTAATTGGGGCTGTTCCGTTTCAACGGGTGAGAAACTTTTTCAGAAAATAATTTGAGCTAACGCTTAATCTCCGTCACCTTATGAGTGTCGATCAGGGCAAGGGCGTTGCTCAAATCCAAGCAAATTATTGGAGCTTATCTACCTGGAAATAGTAAGTGGCGGAGGAGCGCGCCTGTTTGGCATCGCGGCCATCAAGCCCCGCCACAGTGACCTCAAAACGTCCATAGCCAAGCGCGACACGGTCCAGTTGCACCGATAGCCAGACCTCGCCCTTCATTGGCGCCGGAACAATCTGCGAAAATCGCTTACCGTTGTCCTTGCCGCTGATCACTACCTGATAGAAGGGAAAGTCCGTTGAGTCGACAACCGGAGCCTCCACCGTTACCGACTGAGTGGTGGGCCGGTACGCCCTGTCGGGTCCGCGCATAATTTCTTCGGCCTGGATAATGGTGTTCGCCATGGCCACCGGCCGAGCTTGAAACTGCCGGATCGTTGTAAGGGCCAGGAGCGCCAGGGTGGCTCCGCCTAATGCCCAGACCCGCCAGGCGGGCATGGGCTTCTCCCACCAGGGGACTTTCTCTTCAATAGGTCGAATTCCGCTAATGAAGACCTGCCCCGCTGCAACCGCGTCCGCGCATGTTGCGCAATCGAAGTAATGCTCCTCGAAGCGCATACGCTGCTCTTCGGTCATCTCGTTTAGCAGGTAGCTTTCCACGGCGTGCATTTTTTCGGCCTCTAGGTGGGCCATTGGATTTCTTGTATCGCTCATTGTTCACCGATCAAAAGCAAAAAAGAGGCGGTGTTAATCCCGCCTCCACTTTCCTTGAAATTTCCTGCGTGCGCGCAATAGCTTGAGTCGCAGCCCATCCTCTGTAATACCGTATTTTTTCCGGACGGTGTCGCGGTCTATACCATGAAAAAACAAGTCCAACAGCAGACTGCGGTCCAGCGGCTTCAATTCTGCCATCACTTTATCGATCTGCTCGGAGTTCTGGTTGTTGATGCAAGCCTGCAACGCGGTCTTCCCGTCGGCTGGGAAAAGATCGCAATCCAAGTCCGTGAGCATCTTTTCTTTTTCCAACACGCGAAAAGTCTCTAACGCCTTATGCCGGCAGACCGACAATACATAACTGGCCAAACTTGCGCCACTGCGCGGCTCGCCTTCCCTGATTTTCTCTATCGCCGAAGCGATGGTGTCGCTGGTAAGGTCATCCACCTTTTCCCAGCGGAACTGCGCGCGGAACTTTGCTCGAATTCTCGGCCGAAAATAGCTGTAGAAGTGTTCCCAAGTGGGCGCGTCGTTGCTCCGCAGCCGTGCTACGTAATCGTCGCTGAACTCAAATCGATCCACAGGTTTACCCGCAGCTTCCTGTGTAGTATTACATGGAAGCTTGGCTCTTTTCTGCGAGTCTGCTTGAATGGCTGCGTTCATATGGGCGTTCCCTTTGCGTCTGCGGGACAGCCCTCCTAAGAGGGGTAGTGACGAAAAACGCTATTCCGTTGCAGCCGGCCGCGAAAAAAATTATCAAGCGCCGCTGCCATCGGACAACAGACAATCACGCCCCTGTTTGGGCGACCCTTGCGCGAAGCTTCAGACACACTTCGGGCGTAAGAAGGTCAAATTAGGTCGCTGACGCTCCGTGGGCCAGGATAAGCCTGGCAGATCTAGTGGATGGAAGGAGTCCACCCTGTAATTGCTCATTCAACATGTAGCCGGCGAGCAGTCTGAGGGAAACCTGAAAGGCGGAAGCCTGGCGGCGGGCGAACTCATGAGCGACAGCGAATGCGAACTCGATACAGCCTCGTTGGCGAGAAACGTGGAGTCAGCGGAAAGGAGAGCCGCTTGGCGGAAACGCACATCCCGGAAGAACGGCAGGGTGGAAACACGCCGCCGGATAAACTGTCTGAACTGAGACAGAAACTAGGCCATGCTTGCGAAGCAAGCTTCAACCGGGCGTGTCTGCGGCATCGGATGGCGGATCGCAGTGTATTGGGTCTGATCCGGATGTGGCTGGAGGCGGTGGTGGTGGAAGAGGGCGAGAACGGAAGCGGTGAGAAGCGGACCAGGAATGAGAAAGGGACCCCATAAGGGGGAGTGATTTCGCCTTTCCTTGGCCAACCTGTTCTGCACTGATTCGATGCGCTGTTTCATGGGCCGCAAGGTCCGGAGCGGTGGGCGCATGCCAAGTTGGCGCGGTATGCCGACGACCGGGTGATGCTGGCGCGCGAGTGGACGGCGGAACTGACCGACTGGGTTGAAACGAAGCTGGAAGGTAAGTTCGGACTGGAGATTAACCGCGAGAAGACGCGTGTGGTGGCACGGGGCCCTGGAGGGGAGAGTCTGGACTTTCTGGGATAGACGTTTCGCTGGGATCGGGACCTGGAAGGCCGCTCTCACAAGTATCTGAACCTGTTGCCCTCGGCCAAGGCAGTGGGCACGGGAACGGGAGAAGGTAAAGGTTATGACGGACGTTCGGCAAAGCCATACGCCCATTCCGCAGCTTGTGGGCCGCCTGAACCGACAGTTGAGGGGCTGGGCGAACTACTTCAGCTATGGCTATCCGCGCGCCGCTTATTGGGAGATCGATTGGTTCGTACGAGGCCCGACTGATTGGACATCTTAGCGGCGCAGTCAGCGTCCGTACCGCCCGCCGCCCGGAGTGCCATGGTATGGACCATATCCGGAGTCTCGGTTTGGTCCTGCTTACTAAACTCTGCCGGCGGCGGCCTGTGGCATGCCGGAGGGGAATTCTTCTGGAGAGCCGGATGCGGGAAATCCGCACCTCCGGTTGTGTGTCCAGCAAAGGCTGGCATGTTCAGTGGGGATAAATCCCACCGGGGTAAAAGTCAAAGCCCCGTAGCTTGGAATAGCAGGGAGGAGGGAAACCAAATTTCTGAAGCCTATTGACGACA